>Ga0075480_10000177_pt1 | contig 34297 bp, 45 predicted proteins | sample DEB08_DNA_7_FD_81590 | JGI IMG/M metagenome (GOLD analysis project Ga0075480, IMG submission 81590) | Aqueous microbial communities from the Delaware River and Bay under freshwater to marine salinity gradient to study organic matter... | ecosystem: Environmental > Aquatic > Marine > Coastal ... | reverse complement strand
CCTTCATCATCTGCCTCCACATATTGACAATCAATCACCAGTTGTGGACACTTGTCTGCATTGATCATCACATCTGGATGCTGACTCAATATGAAATTCACCAAGTGTCTATTCTCTGAGACTTTTGGGTTTGATCTTGGCACAGCCATTCTCTTGCTTGACACATTGAGCTGTGATCTGATCATCTGCCAAGCATCAATGTTGTTCTGTTGAGTGATCTCTTTCTTTCGCTGCATGGCATCACCAGTGAAATATGCTCTTGAGAGTTGAGCAGTTGAAAACTTTGATTTGATTCTCTGACACATCTTGTGAACATCACCATCAAAGAGAGTCAGCTCATCAAGCACATGAACATGATGACCAGAGCTGTCTCTGTATATCTGAGCAATGATGCAGACAAATGGATCAACATTGAAGTCAAAAGAGAATATCAGTGGAAATCTGTCATCAAGCTCAACATTGCCAGTGTGCTTTGACAGCTCGAAATTGTAGAAATATGGTGATTGCACCTCAGCTCTGCCCCATGCACCTTGATAAAATATTCTGTAATAATTTGGATTTGATTTTGCCATCATCTTGACCTCAGAGATGTACTCTTGATCAATGAATGGATTGTCCAACATCGTTGAGTGATGCACATGATCACCATCTCTCTGCTCATCAAGTCTTGATTTTGACCAGTGCCTCTCATCAACTGGATTGAATGTGCAAATCACTTGTTTATAGAATGGTGTTTCACCACGCAATCTCAAGATGAGCTGATCAAAGCTGTTCTTGTCAACTTCTGGACACAGCTCCTCAATCCATATGCCAGTGATCTTGGCAAGTGACTTGAGTTTCTCTGGGTCATCAAGACCATATGTGATGATCTCAGAGCCAGTTGGCTTGTAGAGCAATTTCATCTCTGTCTTGTTGATATCAAAGAATTGAGTGAGATTCATCTCAGAGATTCTCATTGTCAGCTCTTTGAACACAGATTCTCTGATTGTCTTGGCAACTTTTCTCACAGCCACAAATCTGTGATTTGGCTCAGTGATGCATCTCAAGATGAGCTTGAATGATGCAAAGACTGACTTGCCAGATCCAGCTCCACCAAGGATGAAAAGATATTTGCTGTGGTTGTTGGTGAGATTGACAAATTTCTCTGGCAGCTTGAAATTTACATCAGCCATTTATGTCATCAGCAATTTGGTTTGCAGCAACTGATATGATGTTGACAGCAGTTGGTGGAGTGATCGTGTGATCAATCTCTTGCTTTTCAACATAGCCTCTTGACTTGCCTTGAGTCTTGAGCATAAAGATGAGACAAGCATCTGACTTTCCAGATATTGCTCTCTGATGTGCCACTGCTTCAAGCTCATCAAGTTTCAGCTCTCTGGCTTTTGCAAATGTGCTTTTCAAGTTGTGATCTTTCGCCCAGTGATACACAGTTGTGTATGCTACACCAAGAGCTTTTGCAATGTTTTTCACATTGCCTTTTTCTTGAATGATTATCTCTTTGAATCGAGCAACTGATGGCTTTTTCACTGATAGTCTTTGTCTGCCTTTAGCTGTTGCCATCAAAGTTGTCTTTTAAAAGTTTGTCAACTGTTCTGCAATATGTCTTTCTCTCTTTTCTCAGAAAGACACCAGCCTTGCCATTCCACAAAGTTTGATGCTTGAGTGGTCTGCCATGCCTGTTGTACACAGTGCCAAGCTCATCAATGTGATAGTCATCAAAATCTTTGATTGGTCTTGTTGTCATGTTTGCAAATATATAAAAAATCAATGCACATCTGTAAACTCAAGACTTGCATATCTGTGTGAAATCAAGTCAATGAGCTTGTTGAATTGTTCTTGTGATGATCCAGTCATCAGCTCATGCTTTTGAAAATACCATGTTCTGCTGATGTTCCATCTCTTGTTGTGCCAAAAGTATTGAGCAATCACAAGTCTGTCATCAGAGAATGCTTTGCCACCAACCATCTGCTTTGTTCTGAGCAAATTGATAAATTCATTCTTGATGATTATGTTTCTTGAGAAATTCAAGCAAAGTTGTTCAATCACTTGAATATTTCTTGAGTTTTTGCGATGCTGCTTGAGTTCTTCAAGTCTTTTCATTTTATATATATTTTTAACACAATCAAATTTTGTTTAGTGTCATCCGTGCGTTTTAAGAGCATCAAATCAATCTCAGCATCAAACACATCAAAAAAGTATTTGAGAGCAGTGAGCAATCTGCAAAGTGTGCAAAACAAGCAATCATTGCTTTTCTTTGTTTAGCACTCCATTAATGAGCATTTGAAACTGGCTGAGTGATCTGATCTCATAGCATTTGCCACCATGCATCTCAATGAGTTTTTTCCAAGTGAGTTGTTTCTTGCTCAATTTATCAAAGCCAACTTTGATATCAAATGCATAGAGAGAGCCATGATGATAAAACAACAGATCAAATACACCAGCTATCATGCCAATGGCTTTTCTCTTTGCTCCATCTCTTTTGTTTCTTGGTGAGTTATCATTTGCCCACATCAATCCACGCACATCAGAGTGATTGTTGTGAAACCATATGAAACATTGAGATTGCAGTTGATCGTGTTTGGTCATTTTTTACTTTTTGACTTTTTGACAAATTTTGACTTTAGAAAGTCAAGGTGTAAGTTATTGATTATTAAGTATATATATATATATTTTGACTTTTTCTTTATTTTTTACTATTTCATTTATTTAGTGTACATTTTTCTATACACTATCATCATTTTTTTTCTTACTTACAAAGAAACTGGTCAAAAAGTCAAAATTTAGTATTAAGTAACTGACTGTCAATGTGTTGCACCTTGACTTTGCTTTGACTTTCTTTGACTTTTTTGACCATTTTTTATTTTCTTGATTTCATCAACTTCACACAAGCATTGTCTTTCTTGAGATGATATTCAACTGCCTGTTTGCTATTGTATCCAACCAACTGAGCAATCTCATCATACTTGATTGATCCATTGTATTTCTTGAAAAGCTCAATTGCTTGCTGTTTTTTAGTTGTTGCACCTTTCATCTTGAGATACTTCAATGTCTGCATCTTTTCAAGATCAACACTCTGCTTTTTCCGAGTGTGAATGCCATGTTGCTCAAAAAAGTTCATGATCAGCTTTGCTCTCTGAACTGATGTCACATCAACATGAGCTGAGACTTGACCACCTTGATGATCATGCATCTCATGCATCAGATGGCAAAGAGCTGTGAGTCTGTGAATGTATGCTTGAGACTTGGCAAACATTCCATCAAAGCCAATCATGTCACCAGCATTCATGTTTGTTCTTGCTTGATTGCAAAACTCTCTGATCTCATCTTTTGCATCATCATTCAAGTACATGATTGAGTTTCTCTTGAGCTTTGTCATTGTTTCAAATCCTTTGATCATGTGATTGATGTATTGTCTTTCAATGTGGTTGCTCATCTCAAAGTCATTGAGCATTGGCATCTCATCATAATTGGACACAAAGAGAAAACGATCAACAAAGCCAGATGACTTGTTCTCATCATCAATGATTGAGTGAATGATGTCTGGTTGAATGCCGCCAATTAATGGCACATACACATTGCTGATTCTTGCTTTCTTGGCTTGCTTTCGTCTGAGCTTTAATGCACCACCATTCCAAATCTCAAGCCATTGAGACATATCATTGTCACCTCCACTGTATTTGTTGAACTGAGTCATCATGCCTTTCAGCTCGTCTTTGATATAGCCAACACCATGCTCATTATTCTGCAAGTCATCTGCAAGAGCTTCAAATGTTGTATTCTCAACATAGATGATATGATCAATTGGCTCTGCATCCTCAGCAGTTTTCTGACCTTTCTTTTGATTCTCTTGAGCTTGCTTGTACTTTCTCATCTCATTGATGAATGTCTTGTGCATTCGCTCTTCAATTTCAATCAATGGCAAGATGGCTCTCTTGATTGCTGGTGACTTGAATCTGCCAGTGCCAGTGATTAAGCAAATCCAGATTGCTGGAAATTGCACACCACCAAAGATTGTTCTGATGCCAAATGTTGTGCCACAGATGACTGAATAAACAAAGAGAATTGCTGAGGCAAGAAAGTCAACTGGTAATCCAGACTCCTTGTGAACAGCATTGATGTACTTGATCGCTGGCTGAGGAAATATCTCAACAAGAAATCCATCAGATGATGGCATCTCAACTTGTTCAATCTCTGTTGTTGGTTTTCTGTCACCATAGCCTTGATCATAGAGATACTTGGCACACTCAGCAAAGTCACCATTGAAATCTCTGTGAGCAAGACAAGCTGATGGTGAAAGTCCAATCTCTGCTGGAAATATCGAGTTGCCAGAAAACAAGAACATGATATTTCTGTCTGTGTAAATATATCCAGAGTGATGTGATGACTTTGATCCACCAATTCTCTTGATTTGATATCCTTTTGGAGTCTTGCCAACAACATCAAAGATGCTCTGTACTACTTCAAAAACATCAGTCTTGCTGTCATAGTCATCCCAAGGTGTGACAGTTGATTGTGAGTGTTCTTTGATGGCTTTTTTTGAGACTTTCTCATGTGCCAGTTTTTCATTGAATGACTCACAACAATGCATGATGATATCTCTCTCATGAGTTGTGATCTCTGGAATGTTGAAAGCAGAGCCAAAAATGTTCAGATTCTTGTATATGCCAAAGTAGCCACCAGAGCCACGAGTCTCAATCAGACATTCAAACTTGTCTGACTCTGTTTCAACAAAAGCAATCTTTTTGTTGCTCTCTGTGAATTTGCATTTGTAAACAATATGAAATCCTTTGGATGGTGTACGTTGAACAAAGAATTTCTTGTGAAAGTCATCAATTTGATCAGCAAAGAATGTGATCATCTTTTTGAACTCAGAGTCTCTTTTGCTCTCTGGTAATATCTTGAGATCAACATCAATGCACTCAATGTTGTTGGTGCAGACAATGCCAGTGATCTTTGCATCAGCTTTGTTGTAGTATCTTGAGAATTGTGAGAAAGTGATTTGTTTTGATTGCCATGCTGACCACAATGGCTTTTTGTATTGATCAGCAACAACAACAGAGATGTTGTTTTCAATCAATGTTTTGCACTCTGAAATTGTATATTTGCTCATGTGTGTTTTGTTTTGCTTTTGCTAATTTATAGAGAGCCAGTGAAAGCTGGCTCTTTTGTTGATAAGTAGTTGCTATCTGGAAAACAAGCAAGAGCTGATGATTTGATTGGCTCATCACTCAGATGACCACATCCAGTACACATTTGTAAATCATCTTTAATTGTCACACTAAACCCAAGAGCATGACACCAATTGATGAAAAGATCAGCTTTTGGTGTTTTGTGAAAATTCTCATAAGCTGAGAGAGTTGTCCATGTGATATTGAGTTGATCAGCCAGTTGTTGCTGAGTCAGCTTTGCTTGATATCTCATCTCAGTGAGTTGCTTGATTGTGTTTTTGTAAATCATCAAAAAAGTTTTGTTTGTTCAAAATCATAGTTTGTTGGCAAGTTGCTCCAGATTGCCTCTGTTGTTTTCAGTTTCTGTGTACCAATAAAGTCTTTTATTGGTCTGAAATCAAGCCAGTCAGCTTTTGTATTTTCACAGACAATCACTTGCCCATTTCTTGATTGACACCATTGAGCCAATTCTTGAAAATCAATTTTTTTGTTGCTTTCTTTGTATTCATGACCACCAAATTGATATGGTGGATCAATGAACCAAGTTGCTTGTTGATTCTCTAAATCTTGATATGAGCCATGAATGATTGTCCAATGTTTTATTTTAAACAGATTTTTTGATACATTTCTGTATAAACTTTTAGCATTTTGTTGACCAAATCTGCTCACTGAATATCTTGGAGTTGAACTACCAGCACTACAAGCAAAAGATAAAAAAGAAAATTCTTGATCAGATAAATTCATTTTTCTGATGTCATCTCCTTTCTTTAATCTTGGCAAGTTCAAAATATCATTCTCAGAACATTGTTGCAGCCATTGCCACAGCTTGATAATCACATCATATTTGTCAACAAGAATCACATCTCTGTCAAAATATTTCAATGCATACCTTGCTGATCCAGCAAATGGCTCAATCAGTGTTTGATGTTTTGGTGGTGGATATAAATCAATGATTTTGCTTTTGCTGCCATAATAACTCCACATATCAATTCAATTTGTTTTGTGATCTAATCTTGCCAAGTGACCACATCACCCATCCTTTCTTGTATCCTTTGATTTTTGCAATTTTGTGCAGCATTGGCAACCATCTGTCTGCTGACATCTGACCAACTTGATACACAACCCATGAGATTGAATAAGACTTGCCATGTTGTTTTGATCCAAGTGCAGCTCTTGCAAGCAGCTCATCAGCAGTCATCTCATTGACTGGCTTTCTCAGCTCAGTTGGCATCTGATCACCATATTTGAATGTCTGCCATGTGGTTGCTTTGAGTTTCTCTTTCTTTGGCTCTGGAAAGATGTATGTGCAGTCAAATGCTTTGCACACTTTTGCAGTTGTGTGATTCAAATATCCACATTTTGGACACTCTTTCACTGGAGCAACACCATCAGTGATCTTTCTGCCTTGAGTCATCATGATGTGTTGCCAGTCATGCTCTTGATGCCAGAGTTGAAGTCTCTCAACATTACCACCAAGATCAACAATGTGAAATTTGTGTTTTTGACCATTGACAACTCTTGAGCCTCTGCCACACATCTGCAAGAACAATGGCAATGATGTGGTTGCTCTGTAAATTATGACAGTTTCAATCATCGGTGCATCAAAGCCAGTTGTGAGAATGCCAGTGTTGACAATTGCTTGACCATCATTTTTGAAATGATCAATCCTGTCATCTCTCTCTTGTTTTGAGATGTTTGAGTGTACAAATGGAATGTTGAATCTCTGAGCAACTTGCTCAGTCATTTCATTGTTTGGTGTGAAAATCACTGTCTTGCCAACTCTCCTCAGCCATGCATCATCAATTGAGTGCAAGAGTGTTGTCTGATTGAAGAGATCATTTTGTGAGCTATTTGAAAAGTCACCAGTTGAGTCTTTGACAAGTGAGCTGGTGTCAACTTTTGCAATGTGATATGTTGGTTTTGATAGATAGCCCAAGCCAATCAAGTCATTGATTGAGATGGTCTGTGATACATCATCAAATGTCTGCCACAATGGTTTCTTTTTTGATGCAGCCATTGGAGTTGCTGTCACGCCAATGAAATATTTCTCTCTCTTTGGATCTGAAAGCTCCATGAACTTTCTGAAATTTCCAATGTGAGCCTCATCAATGATGCACAAGTCAAAGCTTGGAATCTTGTGTGGTGATCTCACCATTGTCTGCACAGTGATCAACTCAAGATTTGTGAAATCAGCTCCAAGGTCATTGAGATTGTCAATCAGTTGATCAAGAATCTCAGCTCTGTGTGCTGTGATGAGAACTTTTCTGTTTTTGCTGAGTGAACTGTGAGCAATCGCTGCAATGATGCGACCTTTGCCAGCTCCAGTTGGCAATGTCATGATTGGTCTTTTCTTGCCAGCTCTGATGACATCTTGCAATGCTGAGATTGCATCTTGTTGGTAATCTCTGAGCTTGATCATGAGATGAATTTCAGCTCTTTCAATTTGTCAAGCTCTTTCTGAGTCCAGTTGTTGAACTCCATTCTGTAATATAGCAACCTTCTACTCATGCCCAGTTGCCCAGAAAGCCAAGTAAACTTTCTGCCTTGCACTTTTATATTTCTGTCAATCTGCTCTTTGATTGTCATGGTTTTGTTTTGAGATAAGTGGCTCAAGCCTCTCTATTTTCTTGAGCCACTTTGGTTGAAAAAAATTAATGACTACAAATCAAAATCATCATCTGCTGGTGCAGACTTTCTTGCTGGCTTTTTAGCAGCTCTCTTTGCTTTTGCTTGTGGCTCATCATTGCTGTCTTGCTTTGGTGATGCAATCAAGTCAACATTGTAAGAGATGATGTCTGTTGTGTAGACAGTGTCACCATCATTGTTCTCATAAGAACCATATTCAATGCGACCCTCAACAAGCAGTTGATCACCTTTTTTGACATACTTATCAACTATCTCAGCAGCTTTGCCAAAGACCACACATCTGTGCCAGTCAGTTTCATCTTTGTTTTTGCGAGTTGCAAGTGAAAATTTGCACATCTCTGTGCCACTGTTTAGAGTTTTGAACTCTGGGTCAGCTCCGAGTCTGCCCATTAAAATGACTTTATTCATGGTTAAAAATTTACAAGGTTGAATTTTCTGAGTGAAATCTGGTCTTGTTTAGTTTGTACCAGCTCACTTTGAATCTGTTTTTTTTGAGCTTTTGAAAGCTCTCATATTTTATCATCTTATCCCAAAGCCAAGACATCACATGACCAGCGATTGATGACATAATGATTAAAAATATGTAATTCATAATACTTCAAATATACGTTAATTGCTCAAGATTGTGAATCAACACTTGAGCTGTATTGAGTTTTGTTTTCAAGTATTGAGTGAGTTTTGGCTCATTGAGAGCTTTTGACTCATCAAGATCAGCTTTGATCTGATCAACACTCTGCAAGAGAATGTCTCTCAAAGCCTCAGCATTTTGATATGGCAATTCAATTTTGATCACTTGGCTGTCTTTGCTGCAAGAATGTGATTGATTGTTGCATTGATGCCAGCACTTGTGCCACACCTTCAAGCAGTCTCAGCTTGCCATTGTACTTGCCAGAGAGATTGCCATCATCTGGATCTGCAAAGTGGCTCATTGCATCTTTTGCTGCTGTGTGAGCCACTTCAAAATATTTGGTTGCTAATTCTTTTCTGATCTCAAGCACATCTGCAAGAGACTCATCAGTGATTGTCATCTCAGACCATTCATTGATGATTTCAGTGAGTTTTCTCATTTAATCGGTTTAATGTTATGATTAAGATACCAATAGTGCCAGATCTCATATCTGTCAACCCATGCAAGAATGCCATTCATTGGCTCTGGTATTGCCAACTCTTTGATGTTTTTCTTTTTTTGCTGCAATGGGTAAGTCTGCAAGATGAATTGTCTTGTTGTTTGCATTTTCATGTAGTTCATCTTGATTGAATCAGCATGAACTTGCAAAGGAATGTTGAGAAAATTGCCAATGATGTCCAGATCATAAAGCTCATCAGTTGGTGCAGATTTGTTCAATTTTGCATAAGCAGCTCCAATGATGTCAAGCAAATCAAACTGTGGCAATTCTCGACCAGTGGCTCTTATAAGCTCAAATAATGTTTCTTTTTTTACTCTCATCATTCAGCATTTTCAATCTCTCTGAGCTTTTTCTCAGCTCTTTTGGTGAGATTGTATTTGGTCAATATCTTGTCAACAGTGATGTCACCAGAGATGACTTTCACAACAGCAGAGTCAAATTTCTCATCACCAATGTCAATGGCATTTGATGATTTTGCTGGTGGTTGCTCAATCTCATCTGAGTGATAGTCATCAGCATCATCAATCTCACCAGCAGCAACCATGAAAGTGTACATGAGAGCATATTTCATTGCATAGGTTGATGCTTTGCCAGCACCTTTGTCAGCATTATCAACAGAGTGACCAATGCCAGACAGTTCAATGCTCTCACCAGACTCATGCATGAGAGTGAACTTGCTTGTCACTTTGGTGAATACTTGCATTTTTGGCTTTCCATTTTTGTCTGTGTATCTCTCAATCTCTGTTGACTCATCAATGTGAGTTGGAAAGATTGCAAGACCATTCTCTCTCATTGATCTTGAGAGCATCAGCTTGAGTTCTGAGTCTTTGACACCTTTGTACGCATAAGAGCCAGAGCCAACTTTTGATGACTTGTCAATTGTTGTGCATTCAGTCATCACTTTGTTGACTGCTTTGATCAAGTTTTTCATGTATGATTTTGTTTATGATTTGAAAATTGTTTGATTTTAGTGAGCAGAGATGCTCAATGTCTTGCTCATCAAATGTCCAGTCAAGTCTTGCTTGAGCTTGAGCAATTGCTTGCTTGATGGTAATTGAGCCACCAAAGCTTTTGATGATGTCAGACATCAGCTCATCAGAGATCATTGGAAAGATGCCAATGATCTTGAACTTTTCGCTGGTGGCTTTGCAATAGTTTGAGAAATGTTTCTCAGACTCAAAGTCACTCACTTTTGAAAAGTATGAGCCATAGTGAGTTTTGAGTTGGAGCAAATATTTCACTTTCATACTCTGTTGTATTTGATGTGAAAATCATTGATGAACTCAAGACAGTCATCAAAAGATGCTCTCTGATGCCCAAAGCAGATGTCAATGCCATGACCACAGACAATGAACACTGATTCAGTATCATGTTTGTGAATGTCAAAGCATCTGCCAGATTGATGCTTGACAACTGTCTTGGTGTGACTGCCAAAGGTGTGCTGTGATATTACTTGCATGGTTGAAAGTTTAAAAGCCCAACATTGCTGCTGGGCTTGGTTGGTTTATATTTTTTTAGTTGCTGATGGTTGATTGATCACTGATTCCAATATCAACAATTCACAATTCTCATCATTTCTGCTTGTCCAATACCATTTTGACTTCACATTTTTTGGATAAAATGAACAATGCATATCAGACAATGAATTGTTTGACATAAAAATTGAAACTGCCACTGAAAACTCATCTTTTTTTGATGCTTTTTTGGTGAAAGTTTTCACTAATGAATTGCCATCAAAAACTTTCACCAAACTAACCGGTCTGGCAAAACCAGCTTTCATTCCTACTGTTTCATTGATGATTGTATGTTGTATGCTGTAATTTTTCATTTTTTTTGTTTTTGTTAGATCAAATATACTACTTTTTCACAAAGTTGTGCAATTCAAGTGAAAAAATATATAAATTTTTTTAATCCACAAGCCTCAGCACTCTGAAAGAGATATTGAAAACAAGCAAGCCCAGAACATACAACATCAAGAAATCAATCACAGTTGATCCAACAACAAGCCATGCAAGCCAGACAACACACACATGACGAAATGTGCCAAACAGATGCCAGAGATCAGTGAACATCACCAGAAATGTTGCTGAGAATGGAAATCTCTCTTGATATTTTAATCCATTGATTTTGTGATACAATTTCCAAAGTTTGTTCTTGATCTTATCAACTGGCACTTTTGGTGACTTGTACTTGGCATCTGGATCAAAGCCATGCCCATCAGACATGATTGCATCTTGTGCTGCTTTTGTGAACCAATAAACAACAAATGGAATGAGCCAGATATCAATGAGCATCTTTCTCTCCTTTTCTGATCCAATTGAAAAAGATCAACCATGCAAGAAACACAGCACCAGCAATCACTGCCTCTGTATATTGACCAACAATCACTGCTGAGATCAGCACACCAAGTGTGATGCCAATTACTATCAAAGGAAATTTTTTCATGCTAATTATTTTTACCTTGTTTTCTCATTTCTCGTTCTTCTCTCATCACTTCATTTTGGTCACTTGTATCTTTATTAGCACCAAAAAAGAACATCATAATGGTAGTGACTGTTGCTGATAATGCACCAAATGCAGTGTAAAATATTTCTTTATTTTCTGATGGTATTACATAAAATACTATAATATAAAGCATTATCAAGAATTGCAACACCACTGTGATTGCCAATAAATACGGAGTGTTTTTTGCAAGCCAGCTTGCGCTCTTAGACCTTTGAATGCCAAGATTCATATTTCTGGCATTTGCTTTATCTGCCAAGTATGCTTTGTCCATTTCAAGAGCAGCTTGCTCTGCATCAGCTTGCATTTGCAACTTGAATTGCTCAAGCTCTTGTTGACCCTCAGCAATTGAAATCTTGCCATCTTGCACTTTGGTAAATATCTCAACACCTTTGTCAGCCATGATGCCAAGAGTGTTTTTCAAACCTTCTTTGACCATGCCAGATGGTGAAAAGCTTTTGATGGTGTCCAAAATTTTGCTCATTTTACCATTTTACTTTGTTTGACCAATATGCTGCACTCATCTTTCCTTTTGCAATATTCTTTGCATGACGAGCTTTGAATGACTTTCTCTTTGCTTTCATTGCTGCACTTTCATTTTTCTTTGGCTTGCCAGCAGTCTTTGCACCTTGTTGACCAAATCTGATGAGCTTTTCTTTGCCATTCTCACAAGCTTTGACAACATGAGACTTTGTTGAATGATTTGGTGTTCTCTTTGGCTTGTTGCAAGACAAATCTTTTTTGCTCAATCTTGCCATTGCTCATATTTTGTTTTGCTATCAATCTTGACAGCTCTCAAAATTTGTTTTCTGTTTCCACTCACTTTGTATGACACATGAACCCAGGCTGGATTGACATCATCACCAAACTCCCAGATCATTTGATCAAAGTCAAGGTTCAATCTGATGTAATCAAACAACATGAAATTCTCATCACCAACATCAAGATCAAGTGCCTCACCTTTGCAATGCTGACTGCTCAAACTGCCATTGATAGCTTGATTGAGCTGTGGTGATCTGTATCCACTGCTCACAGTGATTGGCTTGGCATACCAATCTCTCAATGGCTGAAATACTGCTTGAGCAATTGCAATCAAGTTGTCTTGATGTCTGAGTGATGGTATGTTGTCAATGTTTTTTCTGATCGCTGTCTGGCTTTTGATAACCTCAGCCAATGACAAGTTTTTGCTCAACATCATAATTCAAAAAATCCTTTGATTGTTTTCCAATGTGAGAGAACAGCTCCCAAACCTACACCACCAGCACCCATCCAAAAGTATCTTTTTGCAGTGTTCTGAGTTTTTTCAATGTCATTCACTTTTGAAATCAAGCCATCATGATAATCATTTCCAACCAAAGCCTTGTGAATGTCATTCACTTTTTCATGTACAGTGTCAAGCTTTTCAATGTATTCTTTTTCCATAGTAAAAAAATTAACATTATCATTCAAATTCATTATTTATAAACTCATCTGGCAAAGATTCGCTTAAAGTCATATTGCTGTGTTCATAATTATTATGTTTAACAACAGCATACTTTTCCGAATCTTCAAATGATTGCAAAGGTGTTGCCCATGTAGATGTTGTACCATTGTATTGTTCAGCATCATCAACCTTGCTGATGTAATATTGAACCTGTGATTTTGTGCCTATATAATACATTATGGATATATGTTAAAAAAGTCATTAATATTAGTTTCTATTCCTGTTCTGTTGCCACTCTGTGAACTATCCCAAACAATGTATTCACTTAAAAAGCATATTTGTGGAATAGCGGCTGCCCCAAATTGCAAAACATTAATTTCACTATAAGCAGTAGGGACAATATCCCTTACTCCAAAAAGTTTTGTCGTTGTTCCTACACTCGTATATAGATTTGCTCTACTTGTTATTGCTCCATCATCAGCACCATTAATTCTCAACGACGGCGAACCAACACCACTTAACGCGCTTGATGCGTCGCCAGATTGAAAATAAATATAGTTAGGGCTGTAAAACAGCACTCCCCTAATAGAGTCATTTTCGAAAACAGTATAAACTTCAACATTAGTTGTGCTTATTCCTGTGACACCAGTCACTCTCAAGAAATTACCACTTGCATAATTTACCGCTATATTTCCGTTGTCGTTGGTTTCAAAAACTCCAGCAGTTAATAATTTTGGTTGCGTACTTGCCGTTGAGTTGGTCACATCTCGCCCACTTATGCCAGCCTGTGAGTACCATGTCACAAGATAACCATCGTTGCTTCCAATCCAATTGCCAAGCCTTGTGTTTCCACCATCTTCACTGTCAAGACTCAACTCACCATTTTCATCTGGATAGAAATCCTTCTCTGGCTGACCTCCTGTGTCTTTTCTAATTCTGACTAATGCTCCTGTATAAGAACCGCTTAACAAACGAACAGAATAAGCTGCTGCTGCGTTTGGGTAATCATCAAGCAAACCAACAAAATCAGCCAAATCACCAGTCAATGTTCCTTGACCAGCAATGCTTGCATCAAGCTGTTTAATGTTGCTTAAATCAGCACTAAAAGATCCAGAGCCAACAAAATCAGCACTGAAATCTCTCAAACTACCAGCCAATTGACCAAAAAGAGAACCAACTCCGTTGAATCTGACTCTCAAACCTCTGCCAGTGTCATTGGTTTTGCGAAGATTACCAAAACCAATCGCAATGTTGCCAAACTTAAATCTGTTAAACTTGCCTTTGCAACATCTCATTTAGTCCATTTTAAATGTCAAATTGCCAGCAGAGAATTTCACCTCATCAGCAGCAGAAATCGTTTTGCTTGATGCCAAAGTTTCTCTTGCCAACTCATTGCCACCAGTCTGTGCATCATGTACACTTGCAGACACTGCTGTTGCTCCACCAACTGCACTTGCAGTGAATGTGATGTCTGTTGAATTTGCCATGATTCTGCCAGTGCCATCTGTGGTGATTGTGCCAAATGTGATTGATTGTCTGTTTGCTGATCCAGTGATTGTTGAAAGAATTGAGTTTCCAGATCCATCAAGTAAATCAACATAGACATTTGTTGGTGCTGATGCAAAGGTTGAGCCTTTCAACCAATTCAAAATCTGATCTTCTAAATACTGAGTTAAGCTTGCCATTTTTTATTTTTTAAAATTTTAACATGATTTAATGTTATCGCATTCAAGATCCAGATCAAGAATGATGTCAAGAGTCAAGCTGATCATAATCTGACTCAACTTGAATCTCATTTCATTTTCACTGAAATCTCTTTCAAATATCTCTGTTTTATCATGCAAAGCCTCAGTCATCTGAATCTTTGCACCTTGCAATGCACCAGAGTCACTCACAAGTGCTGGATCATTATTGGTCACAATCTTTTGGCTGACTTGATATATTTCATCAAGCTCTGGCAACTCACATCTCTCTTTGAAAATCACCAAGTTGACTGGATATGTTAATCTTTGAACATAGCCACCACCAACATCACCATCAATCTCCTCTGCTGTCACTGTGCCATTTGGTAATATGTATGAGCATGAGCTGACTTTTGCAAAGTCAATGATTGCACCATTCTCACCAAGCTGCTTCACAACTGATCTCTCATCAATAGTCACTTTCTCACAAAGACCATAATTCACATTTATGTCAGTGAGCTTGTTGTTGATGTATGTCACAATCTGATCAATCAATTTCCTTTCATTTTTCTGTTGAGAACTTGCTCAACAAGTTTATTGAAATTTTTTATTTCAGTCTTTGAAAACTCAAAAACTACATCACCATATTTTTTCAATATGCCACCAATTTTGTCAAGATTCTCATTTCTTTTCACACCTTCTGTCCACTCTCCAGAACGATAAGTCAATGATGTTCTGAAATCTTTCTCAAGATTTCTGAAAACAACAAGATTCACTTTTGAGCCTCTGCCAATAAATTGCTTAAAATCTTTGTACCCGCCAGCAAAGTATTTTGTCTTACCACCAAGCTGTGTTGGTGAGTTTTTCTGTGAGATTCTGATTGGTTTTGTGCTATATGTGCCAATGTTGCGACCATTCGCGTTCAATCCTCTGATGAATATTCTGTCAACTTTCTTTTGATTCACATCTTGTGCTGCATTGAATGCAATCTCTTTCTGGAGAGACAATATCTCTCTGGCTCTTGCTGTCAGAGCTGCTTGATATGCATCTATGGAGTCAAAATTTGCCATCAGATCATGGTATCATCACTTTTCTCTTGACAGTCTTTTTGCACTTGAAACAAATGTCATTTGGCAATGCGATCTGATCAAGCAAACCTTTTTTGATCTTTCTGCCATTATCATCAAATGCACCAAACATTGCCATGTTGTATTCACTCTCGAATCTTTCCATCATTTCACGAGCATCACCTCGAAAGATGATAGTGGTTGAGTTTTGATTCTTGGAGAATAATATCTCCTCAGCCAGTTTTGCACCTACCAAATAGAGCAATGAATATTGTAGTCTGTTTCTGATTGAACAGACAAAGTTGTCCAAGCTGCAATTCAATGAGTAGATGATTGACACACCTTGAGTCTGACCACCAAGATTCAAATTGCTCTTGCTCAATGTCTCTGATGAGCCAATTGTTGCACCTTGTCTGTGCATAAAACCATCATAAGTTGAACCAAATATGCATGAACTGCATCCTCTTTGGCTGATTTGTGATCTGTATGTTGTCACATTCTGCTGAGGATAAGCAATGAAAAGCTGAGTTTTTTGTCCATCTGTTTTGAATGTCTGATCAACATCAACATCTGTGATTGTGCCAGCATTGGTTGTCACTGATTGAGTGAACAGTTCTGCACCAGTCATCACATCAAAGATTTTGAGATCAAATGTCTCAGCATCTTTTGTGAATATTCTCACTTTGTCAATGTAGATTTCAAGATATGGATATTTGTTGACCTCTAAAAACAAGCCACCTAATGTGTCAGCAGTGTGACTCTCTTCAACTCTATTCTCTTGATAATAGCCAGCAACACCATTTGAGAGAACTGTGTTGCGCTCAAGCTTGCCATTGAAATGTGTCTCAACATGATTCTTGATGATCTGCTGACAAAAGCCAATTTTGTTATTGACCAATGATGATGCATTCTCATCAATATCATTGCCATCAGTCACATCTTGTAAGCTGATACCAATATCATCAAGGTACATCACACCACTCTGTCTTGTATTAGAGCAGTTTCCAACAATATCAACAAGATTGTCCAAGCAAGAAATCAATGACATAAACTTTTATATTTTAGGGATGCACAATCAATGACCATGCATCCCATTAAATAAAACAAAACCCTCTGGAGTAGCTTTTATGATGCTATTTGAGCAGTGAACTGGTTGAACAAGTTCACACCACTCATGTCATCATTTACATCAAATAGATCATCTGGTGCAACTACGAATTTGTAAGTCAAACCAACAAAAAAGTTCCAAGTCTCGCACTCAAGCTTTGCACGATAGTCAAAGGTTAAGCCAGAGAATGGAGATGTCACTGTGCCAACAACTGTGTCAGCTTGTGTGATCTCTCTTGCTGGTGAGCCATGACCATATCTGTTGTATTTCAACATTTGAATGGCTGCTGGTGCAAATGCAAAGAATCTCTCTGCTCCAACAATGTCATCAATCTTTCTGTCATAGATCGGCATGATTCGAGTGCCAGCAGCCAATGCACCTTGATCAATTCCTTTTTTGTCAATACAACAACCAGCACCAATTGCTGACCAGTATTGACTCCAAAGTTTTGATCCACCAATGGCAACAATCTTGTCATTGTACTCCATGTCAGTGAACTCATATTGAACATCTTCAATCAAGTTGGTCACCCATGCACCATCTGTGTTTTTTGCATCAACAGTGATTGCATTTGAGTTTCCAGTGCTTCTGAAATTACCAACAAGAGCAGCAGCTTGTGTGATGCCATCTGTGTTGATTTTTCTCTCAAGCACATTGATCATCATTTGTATTTGCTGTCCAACATAAGTTGCATCATCTTGGCAACCAGTCACCAAGTCAGTGATTGGAATTGATTTCTTGATTGAGTCACCTTCTGTCTCATCAAGATCATATGTGTAGAAATTCTCAGTCAACTCTCCACCACCAGTGCAATCATTTGAATTGCTACCAACAAAATCATTGTCAGTTTCAAGGTATCTGTTGAAGTATTTGACTGTCACACCTTTGAGCTTGCCTCTTGCTGTCAATGGCTCTTGAACACCTACTTTGGCATTCTCATCACCAACAACATAGTCAAGAAAAGGATTTGATTGGTTGAACATTCCAGATGCTGCACCAAAAAAGTTTTCATCAAGTGCTGCTTGTACATTTTCGCACTCAACAAGTGAATTGATAGTATAACTCATTTTAAATCAAGTTTTTAACTGTTTGAAAAAAATTGTTTTGCAATTTTCTGCTTGCCAGCACACTTGACTTTTTTCTGAGAGTCAACTCACTTGTTGCTGAATGTTTATCTGGATTTGATCTTTAAGCCTTGAGCATTTTGATCAGCATCTCCAGATTTAATGTTGTCAAATATAATTGATTTTTTTGAATTGCCTTGACCAGCACTCATCTTGAGCAGACCAGCTTGCTTTGCCTCATCTTTGTAAATCTCAGAGAGAGTCAAAAATCTGTTGTCCTTTGCTACTCTCTGACCATTCTTGTCTGTGATTCTCAATCCACTTGCATCTGAGTCATCAAGCTCAATGTTGTATTTTGATTGAATGTCATCAAGAAAACCTTTGATGGCAAGTTCTTTGGCTTTGCCTTGCAAAGTGTCAGTGAAATCAACTTCTTTGAGAGCTGCTTGCTTTTTACTATTGAGCTGCAATCCAACTTTGTAATTCTGAAACTCTGATTTGTTTTTCTCAAGCTCTTGCTCAATGTTTGACTTTTGAGATGAGATTGCATTCAAGTCACTCACTGCTTTGTTGTACTTGCCAGAGATTTCATCAAGCTGTGCTTTGATTTCCTTGTCTGTTGCACCAGATGACTTTGCTTGTTGATTCAACTCAGCAAACTTGTTTTGCAGCCTATCAAATGCTGCATCAAAGGCTTTCTCAAAGCCAAGCTCATCCACTTCTGTTGGCTTGATCAGATTCTCATCAATGCCTTTGATTGATCTCTTGAGTTTTGTTTCAAAAGAGCCAAGAGTCTTGCCAACTATTTTGCCAACAATCTGCTTGTCCTCATGTGCCACATTTCTGCCAACATAGTTTTCATCAATTGCTGCTTTGATAGCTTGTGCTTTTTCATCATCGCCAAGCTCCTCCAGAATTTTGTTCAAATCACTCATTTGTTTTATTTGTATTTGGTTAAACGCTCATTTATTAACTCATTCACTTCAAAGATATGACCATGCATCACTTTGAGAGCTTCAAGTTTTGACTTTGATCTTGCTCTCATGATGGTTGTCTTGATCTCATCAAGCTCATCTTGATCAATCTCTGGCTCTGATGCTTCAAACACTTCAACATCTTGCTCATCAGTCTGATCAGCTTTTGACTCAGCAAATGTTTGAATATTGGCAACTGGTATGTCTTGCTCAATGTGTTTTTGTCTTGGAAAGCCATTTTGATCATATTGATCACTCTCAATTGACCATCCTTTGTGAACCAATCTCTTTGCAGCAGAGAGTGCAACATCATTTTGCACTTTGTTTCCTTTTGCTATTCTGACAAACTTCTTGTTGTCATGCTTATTGATTTTCATATTCATAATTTACAAATTTAACATTTTGGTCTATACATGAATTTTTTCTTGTCAATGGCATTCAACACAGCAGTCTGTCTCTCAGCACTTTTGGCTGCTTTGTGCCAGATGGCTGACTCTTGTGAGTTGTCTTGCTCTTTGACAAAGTTCTTTGGTCTTTGAATGCAGAGTCTTGGAATCTCTCTGTTAATGCACAGCTCTGCAACTTTGACATCAACCATGTTGTTGAAATCATCACCAATGTATGAAAACAAATCAACATCATCAAAGAGTGATGAGTGAAAAGCCATTGTGCCAGTGCCAAGCATGGTCACAAACTGGTCATTTTTGATCTCAGCAGAAAAGTGAACCACTTTTTGATTCCAAAAGTAATCATCAACAGGATGCTTGAGATAATATGATCCATGAACACCAGCAACACATCTGTGATTCTTTTGCTTGAGCTTGAGAGCAAGTGTCTCAAAATATTGTGGATGGTAGATCAGATCATCATCACAAGTGAAATAATAGTGTGAATATGGTGTCAAATGCTGCTCAAGAAACTTTGATCTTGCACCATGATTTGCATCAGCAAGATGATTGATTGTTCCATCAATCAATTCATAGTCAGATGGCTCATTGTGCCAAATATTGATTTCAACTGGCACAACAGACTGCTTGATTGATTCAATGGTCTTTGGCAAATGTTCTCGTCTTGCATTGTGAGTTGCAATGCTCACCACTATTGGGTCAAGATGCATTCTCTCTCTCAATTATCTGTTTGTGATATGATCTTGTTGTTTTGCCAACATATGGATCAAACAAGCTGCCAGTGTCAATTGTAGTCACTAATCTGTTGATTTGCTCATTGTTTGCAATCTCATCAATGAGAACACCAGACATCATGCCAGCACTAAACAACAGCACAAGCTTTTTGTCAAAATGCTCTGCAATGATTTGCTTGAGATGTGACCAAATCTCTTGTCTCTTTTGCCATGCATTTTTTTTTGGTATCTCAACCATGACATTGATGAAATTGAGCTTTGCAAGTGAATGATTGCCAATCATCACCACATTTCTATTGCTCAAAGCATGAAAGAGTGCTGGCATCCATCCCTTGATTGATGCATCATGCAACACATCTGCATTGCACCACTGCTGAGGATACTTGTCAAAGTCAGTGAAAAGATCATGTTTGACTGGCTGCAATCCAACAAAATAGTCTTGCTCTTTTTTGTATATTGCTCTCAATGCTTGACCAAGATCAACAAAGTATTTGTGATCATCGCAATTCTTGCCTTGCTTTCCAGCCATGCACATCATCTCACCATCACCAACTCTGGCAAAGTGAAATGGCTCAAGCTTTTGCAGCTTGTCAACTATTTGATGGAATGTCAATTCTTTCATTGATTCTGCTTTTCATTTTTTCAATCATCTTTTTATTTCGCTTTTGCTGTTGTGGATGATACCAAAAATCAACCCATTTGCCAGATCCAAGCACCAAAGTTTGATATTGCCATTTCAAATCTTTCAAGTGAGTCACCTTGTGCATATCTGATCTTGCTCCAGAAAGAATGTTGAACTTGTTCCACAATTCACTCTCAATCAAATCATTGAGCAGATGCCACTCAGCACCTTCAATGTTGTACCTCAGCACATTGAAATCACTCAAGACAATCTCTTTTCTTTCAATCAAAGTGCTAAGTTTCACACCTTGCACTTTCACAAAGTCTGTTGTCACATTGTTCTTGTCTGGAAATATCGAGTTGCCATGACCATCACTTGACTCACTCAAATACAATGGCAACAATCTCTCTGTGTTGTTGATTGCATAGTTGAGAATCTTTGCTTGTGGATGATTATCTTTCAATTGCTCAATATATTCTGGATGAGCTTCAATGCCATACATGGTCACATCATGACCAAGTGCAGCAAGTTGAAACATATCAATTTCAAAGCCATCCTTGTGCAGACCTATGTCAATATATGTGATTTTCATTTCAAATGACTTTTATCTGATGGATTTTGATTTCTGTATCTGTGAAAGACATACACACCAAGCATCAAGCCAAGTCTGCCACCTTTTGTGTACAAGTCTTTGTGCCATCTATTATCAATACCAAGCATTCCAGCACCTTTGAATGGCACTCTCTTGAATGTTGATACTTTGGCGCAAATAAACAAGCCAGAGAGCAAGCTGAATGGTTTCATCTCTACAACTCCAAGACCAGACTCTCTTTGTTTTTTCTCTGCAATTTTCACATGATGCAAGACATCAAAGTTGTTTGACATCTCTCTTGCATGACATTGCTTGAGCTGTCCAACTCTGTTGGTCATGCAAGTGAATGCAGTGAAATCTCTTGAGTGGGCATCAATGATGGCTTGAATATGTTGACCAAAGTTTGATGTCAAGAACATGACATCAGCATCAACAAAGCAAAGCCACTCATCATCATCATACTTGTCAACAATTCTGTTGTATTCTGTTGCAAGCTGCTTGTCTGCACAATATGGTGACACAAAGTTCACTTGAGTCTTTGATTGTTTCATCAAATTAAGCTTTTAAATGCATCAAGACTGATTTCATTGAGCAATAATGCTCTTTTTTTCTTGTACTCATCCCAAGTGACATGATGACCAGACCATTGACCTTGATCATTAATTTGATTCAATGAATTAAGGAAAACACCAAGACCCTCATCAGTTGCAATGGTGAATGTTGCTTGTGGAAATATTTCTCTGATCTTTATCCATGCTTTGTATGTGTCACCATTCCATCTGCCAATTGGCTTTGGTCTTGGCACAACTGTCTCAAAATACACTCTTGGTGAGCAGTCATGCAAGATGATAATTCCATCCAAGCTCAAGCATTGAAACGCATTCCAGAAATCTTTCTCAACTTGCTCTCGTTCATGCAATCCATCAATGAAAATCACATCAAACACTTGCTCATTGCTATCAAAGAAATCATCACTGGTCATCTGAAAGATTCTGTTGCTCTTGTATATTGGTGATGGATCAATGCCAGTCTTGTCAGCACACTCAACTTTGAGAAAGTTGTCACCATTGTGAATGCCTATCTCAAGGTATTTTGGATCACTATTCTCAAATTTTGTTTTTAAATAGTGATTGATCACTTGCCATCTATGCATGGTCATGTATTAAAAATCTTGAACCAATCAAGTCACTCCACTCAACAATCTCTGGAGTCATGTTGTGCTTGTCAAGCAAGTATGGCAAGAAAATCTGATCTCTGTGAGTGAACCATTTTGCATGATGAAACCAATCAAATGAGAATATGTCAACAGCTCTTGTGTTTGGTCGCATCATCAGACCAGCAGCATACAAGCCAGCATCTTTGTTCCATCTGTACTCTCTCAACATCAATCTTGCTCTCTCAAGATCAGCTCTGTTTGCTTTGCCAAGCTTTTTGCAAAGCTCAATTTCTTTGTAGGCACAATGATGAAATGGATGATTGACAATCATGAAATGTGGCAACTCATCAAGATCACAATTGACTCTGATGTTTGCATCATGATGAAACACTTTTTTGAATGGCTCTGGATAAAACTGAGCTGCACCAAGCAACTTGAAATGTCTTGATGCAAGTTGTGGATTGCTCACTGACTCAACTCTCTTGACTTGATACACATCAGACTTGATGTCTTGATCTGTAAAAAGCACATAAGTCCAGTCATGGTTGATGTTGTCTGGCAATGGATCACGCCACACATCTTTGTCACCAAAAAGGTATGAGTAGCAAATTTTTGTCATCTGGTTTGTTTTATTAATGACAAATATATAAATTTATTATTCAACTTCTGGTGGCAAATAACCAAGACCTCTTGCTCTTTGAATTGCTGATGGTGGCACTGCTTCAATTGGCACAGCAGCAAAGACATGATCACAATTGTATCCACCAGCATATGTGAAAATAGTTGCTGGTGTTGTGCCTTTTCTGCGACCTTGCCAGCCATTTGATGTTCTACATTTGCCAAGATTTTGCAAAGCTCCCCAACTTTCAATTTCTCTCTTGTGATAGTATTTGCCTTGTCTCTCTTGACAAAAGCATCTTGAGTCACTCACCAGTGAACCACTGTATCTGTAAAAATCAAAGCTGTATTGAGACTCAATTGTTTTTTGATACCTTCTGTCACTCGCTGCAAAAGTATCTCTCACAAGTGTCTTTCTGTTGCCCAGCAGATTGCTCTCAACTTGCTCATTGCCCACAACAATCTGCTGCACTGATTGAATGACATCAGTGAGTCTTGCTCCAGATGTGACAGAGTCTCTCAATGCTGATTTCAGTGGCTCAATGAGTGCTTGATTCACTGCTTGCTCATCTAATAATGCCAACACATCAAGTTGTGATTGTCTCAGCACTTGTTGAAAGATTCTCTTGTCATCAAAAGTGCCAAAAGCTGTTGTCATGTACTCAGCAGCCAATGCACCTTGTTGCTCAAGAGAGCCAGCAAAATCTCTCACTGCATCAATGTATGATCCACCAAACAACACATCATTTGCTCTTGCACCAATTTTCTCAATGAGTGCAATGTTCTTTGTGTTAAGAATTACTTGACCAGATGCATTTGTCTCAAGCTGATTGATGAGAATTGACACTTGTCTCATCACATCTCTCTGTGCTTTCTCTATTGCTCCAAATAGCTCATTTGGTAGCTTGTCAATGTTGGCTGACCTTTGCTCAATGAGATCATTCAGTGATGCCATTCACTATTCTCTTTGGGTCTCCAAGAATGGCTCTTGCAGTTTTGTCATCAAAGCCATAAATCTCCTGTAATAATGCAAGACCAGCACTGTATTGTGTGATGCCTTGAGCAACTGACTCTTGAATGCCAAGCACACCTTGCACACCACCAACAGATCCCTTGAGTCTTGCTTTTGCTTCACTCTCAATATCAACATTCTCTGGAATATCATCACCAGCAATGTCATCAATATCATTGTCAAAGATGGTTTGTGCAGTCATGACATTTGAATTTGTCTCATCTTGTGCCATCTTTTCAAGCATCTCTCTTTGCTGATCAAATGTCAAAGACCAAAAGCTGTCATCCATTTGTGAGATATATGTGTCAAATGACCAATGCAATGTGGCTTTCCATTTAGGCAACAAGCCAGTTGCCATGATAGCAATCACATCAGTTGTGCTTTGCAAGTAATAGTTATCAATCTTTTGCTTGAGATCAACAGTCATTTTCAGCTTGTCATTGTTTGCAAATCTCACACTCATCAGCTCTTTGGTCATTTCACCTCTGATTGCATCTGGCAAATTTTGTGAATCTCTCAACTCAGCACTCAAGTCTGTCTCTGATCGCAAAGCAAAGCTCACTGGTGGCTTGACTGATGGTGATTGAAAATCAATGTATCTCACATTGCCAAGAATGTCAATTCCCCACTTGATGAGATTGAACATCTGATTTGAATACTTTGAAATAAATGAGAACAGCTCCTCACGATCAATCAACTTGCCTGTTGCTGTCTCTTTGCCACTCTTTTTGTCCAAGCTGATTTCAATGCCCATGAAAGAGAATGACACAGCAACATTGTGATTCACTTCATTTCTCAATGCATCAATCATTGATGAGTCTTTCTTGACATAAGTCACTGGATCAAATGGCAATGGCTCAGAGTCATTCATTCTGTTTGGCACTTGCACTTGAGTCACTCTCAATGGTGATTGCATTGATCTCTTTCCAGATCCATTGCATGATGGACAACTCTTTTGCTCACCATTCTCATTGATGACATATCCATCAACACAGCCATCAAAGTCACACTCATCAACCCACTCAATGCGCTCCATGAATACATTTGAGACCTTGTTCACTCTCAAATTTGTTGCATCAATTAAAGCATCATTAAGATTTGGCACTGCATCCATGAAGAGACTCTCATACCAAATTGCTCTGTCTTGTGTTTTTGCCTCACCACCAAGCATCTGAACTGGCAATTTGCCAAGATTATGCTCATAATAAAGAACAGCCTCAAACTTATAATCAAGTTTTTTGCCAATTTGCTTGAGAATCCAAATGTTTTTATGGTCATATAGTTTGAAAATCAAACCAGATTGCTCTTTTCTGTTGCCATATTCAACCAGAGACTTTTCACTCATCAGCAGCAATGCCATCTCACTGTTGATGTCAATCACTTTTGGTGAGTGATACAGCACAAAGATTGGCTCAACAAGTTCTGTATCAACAATCTCTGCATCAACAAAGTCAAGTGCAATCACTGCATTGGCATCCTCATCTTTTGCTGGCTTGACAATGTTTTCAAAATAACTCATGAGAGAGTTGAATTTTGGAAAGTCTTTTGTGAAATATGCCTCAGCAGATTGATCAGCATATACACCAGAGTCATTGCCCCAGTCAGTGATTGAGTAGTTTTGTGGATTGAAAATTCTGTTGATCTGTGTGGTTGCCTTTTTCCACACTGGTCTTGTGATTGGCTGATATGTGGCTCTTTTGTAGTCAAACTCCTCTTGAGTCTCATTTGGTGCTGATTCACTGATCAAGACATCTGGGAATGTGTCAAGCTGTGAATGCACTTTCACTTTTTCATACAACTCAACAGCATGAGAATATCTTTCATCTGTCCACTCTTTGCTCTTGTGAACAGTCTCTGCATATGGTATCACAACACCACTCAGCAGATCATCAATCAGTGTTTCATCAAAAACCATTTTATTTCTTTTTTCCGCAACCACAACCTTTGCGTTTGTTGCTCTTGTTCAAATTCAGTTTCATCAGTGTTTATATCTCATAAGTTTGTGAATGTCTTTTCTTGGTGACATTCCAATGATCTCTCTCCAGTTTGATCTGTTCTCTCTCTGATACAAATCATACACAAATCTGTGATTGTATCTGTGGTTACCATAGCAACCAAGAACAAAAAAGTCTTTTTTTACATCATCAACACTTTTGTTGATATGATAGTCAATTCTCCTTTGAAAATAGACTGGAAACCTTGTCTCAAAGTAAACATCAGCAAGATTGTTCTTGCTCATTGAGATGCCAAGATACAACTCATCTGGATGCATACCATGAAACCACTCTGTTGCCATGTTTTCAAATGGCTCATCAATAGCTTTCAAAGCATCAACAAAGAGTTTTTTTGTTGTCTTGCTCTTTCTCACAAACATGATTGATGAGTTGCAACCAATTGCTTGCTCTTTCAAGTTGTATTGCTTCGCAACACCATCATGATCATCAACCCAGTGCATTGCATCTTTTTGGATCTTGAAATCTTGCTCTTGATCAAACAATGGTGAGATGTCTTGCAACACAACACCATCAACATCAAGATACAATGTTTCATCAAAATGCAAAAGTGAATACATTGAGAGCTTGCCTTTGCCAGCTTGAATGCGTTTGTTGTCTGTGTATGCTTGAGAACTGATGTCTGTCAGCACATCAAAGATTTTTGCTCTGTCACCAAGCTCTTTGATGTAATGATCATGTATGAGCTGAATTGGCACATTTGGTGAGTGCTTTCTCAAACTCAAAGCCATGTTGAATGCAAATTCAAAGAAAATAGGTTTCCCAAAAGCCATCAATGTGACTCCTTGAGAAACCATATTTTGTTCTTTGCTCATCAATCAAAGATTTCATCTGCATTAGATGGTGCAGCACTTGGCACTGGCAACTTGATTGTGTCCCACATTGCTTGTGCAGCATACACTTGAACTGTCTTGTCATCTGCAAGAACTTCAAGTTTTGCCATGAAATTCACATCAATTGCATCAACAATCTTGATGGTGCTGTTTTTTGGCTCATACCATACAACTCCACCAGCAGTGTACTCATTCAAGTCATCATACAAAGTTGAATTTCCAGCAGTCACTGCTCTGTCTCTCCATGTAAGCACATGAGAGAAAGAATCAACTCTGTCTGGCAATCCAGCAACCTCAGATTCAGATGTTGTCTCTGATGCTTGAGCATATTCGCCTCTTATTTCCTTGATGATTTTGACTGAGCCATCTGCAATTGCAGCATCCCACTCAGCATTGGATGTGAAATCAGTGATTGTTGTTTGATTTGGTTTGATCAAAGCAATTGACTTGATGCCACCAAACAATCTTTCATTTCCACAAATCACTTCATGATCTCCAATCTCACCAAAGCAATATTTTTCTAAACTCATTTTTTTGAATTTTAGAATTTGAAAAAAAATTATTCACCTTTTCTGATGGCTGGTGAGATCAAGCCACTTTCATTCAGCTTTGACAAAAATATAAAAAAAAGTCAACTCTGGGTGAGCTGACTTTCTTTGGGCATTAAGAAAATTTCAAGAATGAACTTTTGGGCTATGAATAAAATCAGAAATCAAATGTACTAAATATTTCCAGAGTTTTTCACAATGCCTGTTGATTGCTCTGCCTCATAGCAAGTGAATGAGACAGCAGCTTGCTCATAACCATTATAATTTGGTGAATATTCATCAGCAGTCTTGACAAATCTTCTTGAATCGCCATTCAGCTCAATGGTGAAATTGTTCACATTTGTCAAATATGCCAAACATTCATGGACATACCAAGGCACAACATCTGTTGCAATAGTCACTTTTTTATTGATCTGGCTGTACAAGTTGCGCCATTGCTCAGAGCTGTTTTGATATGTCTGACCATCTTCATTTTCAAATACAGCTTGACCAACTTGCAATTTCTTGAGTCCAAATGTCAATGTGCTTGAGCTGATGTCTGACCATTTCAATCCAAAAACACCATCACCAGTGTGTGAGAATTGCATCTGATAGAACTTTTCATCAGTGATGATAAATTGAACTGACTTTCCAATGCCAGCAGATGTGTTGGAATTGAAATAATATGGTGTGTTTTCATCAAGATTCTCAGTCAATGCATTGATTTCAAAAGTGATGTAATTCTCATCCATTGTCTCAGCAGTGATTGCAATCTCACTCTCATCACTGCATTTCACAAGAATCATGTCAATCTCTTGCAATCTCACTCTTGTCATCTGCAATGCTGTGGCTGTGCCAGCAGATGTGAGTTGGAAACCAACATCAACAGCACCAGTTCCACCAGTCCATTGAAAGAATGTCTCAAGCTCTCCTGTTGTGTTGATAGTGATTGCAGCTCTCTCTGTCCAACCACCAGCAGCACCATTGGCTGATGTCTGTATCTCAAGATCAAGATCAGATGTGGCAAATGCACACACATCTATTTTGAATCTATACCAAGAGCCATTTGTCAATTCAAGCTGCTGATATAGAACTGTTGAGTTTGAGCCAGAGCTTTTTGAGACTGTGAATGAGTTGTCACCACTGCACAAGCTCACTGACCATGATGAGTCAACACCAGAGTTGTATTGTGACCAGTTTGTGAGATTTGATGGTTGATTGTTGTCAGTGAATTTTTGATTGTACCAAAGTTCATTGACTTGCTTGGTTTGAAACTTGATCAAGTCTGTTGTTTTATATAAAACTGCAAACTGAGCAAGATCAGTTTCATCAATCAGCTCTGTGTCAAACTCATCAAAGAATCTGATTGGCTGTGCTTTGATGATTGCGTCTGTTTTACTCATTTGAAATTGTTTTAAATTGTACTAAACCAGTTTTAATATCAACAGACATTGAGAGAATCCACATATCTGTTGCTGTGAGACCTTCACCACTCACAGAGATTTTCACTGATGGATCTGCAACAATAGCATTGACATCAACTTGTGAGATTGGTGCTGTAAACTCATATTCTTTGTCAAGAATGATGGTGTCATTGTCAAACTCTACATTCTCAGATTTCACTTGTTTGCCAGTTGATACCATCCAATATTTTTGTCTCCAAAGTGTACCAAGAAAAGCATTGTATAATCTGAAAGCTGGTGTGATTGTCAATCCAATAGTCAAGTTGCTGACCAAGTACAATCTTGCACTGTTTGTTGATTTGTTTGTATCAATTACCACAAAAGTGTTGTCAAAATGCTCTTGATTTTGTATCAATGAATCAATAGCTTGATTGCTTGCTGTCCATGTGTTTTCTGCATTCACAGCAGACTGACCACATTGCTCTGTTGACACATATGCTCTTGGTTGATGAGTGTTTTCATCAATCATCAATGTGTCTGGGCTTGTTCCAGCAAATGCAATGGTGTCTGTCTGAAATGTATCAGCACCATCAGATTGATTGATTGAGTTGAGTTTGAAATCACTGTTTCTCCTTGCTGAAATATTTCTCACACCAGTGATTGTCACAGATGCTGGTGAGGCTTGATCAAAAAATGTTTCTGTTTTCTCAAGCTTCATTGTTGGTGTGCCACCATCATCAAATATTTTGAATGTAACATCAAAAAATCTGTTCAACTCTCTCAAGCAGTCTGCAAGTGATAATTTTACTACACCAGTGACAGCAGTGCCAGCCCAATTGTATCTGATTACTGAGCCAAGAGAGATTGCAAGTCCTCTCATGCCTGTTGTTGTGTCATTTATTTTCTGGGTGCTGTTGATTGTGCCACCACTGATTGTGATTGCACTGATGTCAAATGCAGAAAATATCTCATAGACTCCAGATCCAATTTTTTGAACTCTAAATGGTGCGCCCATATCAAATGTTTTTCCAGTCACTGATGAATCACTGATCACATCTCTCACAAGACACACAAAAACTGTTGTATCTGTTGAGCCAGTTGCATTTGTCTCAGATCCAGTGAAAAGACCAATGTCTGTCTGCATTATGATTGTGAATGTTGATGAGAGAGCAATTGAACCAACTGTCAATCTCCATCTGGCAACTTGATTTTCATCTGTTTGCAACCAATCACTATCAAATGCAACTTGATCATCAGTGATTGATTTCACAATATGCTCAACAACATCATCAACATAATACATTGGAGATGATGCTGTGTTTGAGTCATCACCAGCAACTGCTGACAATGAGATTGATGTTGGTGTCAATCCACTAATTGTTGAACCATTAAGAGTTTTATTTGAACCAGAGTTGATTGTCAAATCTTGTCTGTCAAGTATGATCTGAGTCAAATTCTGATCAACAATCTTGCATTTTGCAATCTGCTTTTGCAAGTCAAACTCTACATCATAGCTGTAAATGCGACCATTAAAAAGTGTTTGAAATGCATCATCTGGATTGACTTTGAACTCAATCAGCACATCAAATTCCCAGCAATCAGATGCAGTGTCAAGTGCATCAATGTATGAATAAGCAGAGCCAACCCACTCAAGATTGGCTGTGTATTGATAAAAGATGCCTTTGATGTCATTGTCTCTCTCAATTGACAGCTCTGAGTCATTCCAATTGATCGGATCATCAACAACTTGTGGTGAGCCATCTGGGTCAAAAGTGAATCTGTATATCATTGCAATGTTGCTGTTTTATATTTTGGCTTGGCTTTCAGCTCATCAAGCTTGTTGACAATAGTCATCACACCTTTTCTCTCAATCTTTGCAAGCTGACCATAATCAATTGGCACACCAGATCCACCAGCTTTTCTCAATGCTTTGTAAATCAATGCAGCATCAACAAGCTCTTTGTTGCTGAGGTCTCTGCCAATTCTTGCATTGTCAAGTGTTGGAATGATTCTCTCACCATAGTTGGCAAGCACTGGAATCTGATCTTTGCCTCTTGCACCAGTCAAATATTCTGTACCTTCATAAAATCTTGGCACATCTTCTGACTGAGCAATTTTTCTTGCTTGTGATATGTTTGCAATTGTGATTGCTGTGAATGTTGCTATTGCGCCAAGTGTTGATGCAATTGCTGCTGCATTTCCTTGTTCAGCATCCTTTCTTGCACCTTTTGATGTCGCAACAAGAAAGTTGGCAATTGCCTCAGCTTGACCAATGCCAATCTGAAAGAGAGCCATCTCTTTGGAGTTGTTGTTGAATGAGTTGAGAATGACACCAAGAGCATTGAATGATGCAGCAGCAACTTGACTTGATTCATTTAGTTGCAACATATTTTCCTCATGCAAATGTTGTCTTCTATCTTCCTCTTGTTGCATTCTCAATCTTGCAGCAGCTTCCTCATTAACTGAAACTTGAACAACTTCTCTTGTCACCTCAGCTCTTTTGTCTAAGTTTTTAATTTGTTTTTGAGTGATCTCTGTTTCAACAGTTGCTGTTCTGTTTAGAGCATCATATTTCTCTCTTATTGAATCAAGATTGTCAGCTCTTTGTTGCTCAAGTTGCCATATCTTGATTTGTAATTCAGCATATCTCTCAGACTCCTCATTGAAATTCTTTTGAAATTCTTTGGTGAGTTTTATCTGTTCAGCCAATGAGCCAATTGAATCATCAGTATCAGTGAAAGTCTCTGCCAAGAGATCCATGTCAAGAGCTGTGTTTTTTATTGCATCACTCAACTCATCCATTGCCTCTGCTGATGCTTTTGCTGCAAGCTCTGACCTTTCAAGCTCATTGTTGAGTTCAATTTGTTTTTCAACAGTCTCATCAAGCAAATCAGCAGCATCACTCAGTGCTGGATTGATTTTCAACACCACTCTCAATGCTGATTTCCACCATCCATCATTCAACTCAATGATCTGTCTTGTGTCAGTGACAATCTCATTTAGTGATTGAATGAAATCCACCAAAGCTCCAGATGTGCCATTGCCAATGCTGACCATTAAAAGATCAACACTGTCTTTCAGCATTGAAATCTGACCAATGAGAGTCTTTGCAATTGCATCTGTTGCTCCAGACACACCTTCAAGCTCACCAAGACTCAACACATATTCTCTGATAGAGTCAGCAGTGAAATCAACTTGTGTCTCAACCTCTTTGAATGTGAATGTGACTTGATCTCCTTGCTTTTGGGCTCTGATGCCAAACTCTTTGAGTCTTTCAAACTCACCAACTTGTGCATCAATTATTGCCTCAGTTAGCTGATCAAAAGACTTGCCAGTTGATGCAGCAACATCACCAAGCTTTCTCATTTCATCTTGTGTTGGTCTGAAACCTTGATTTGCAAGCTTGACAAAAGCATCAGTCAGCTCTGCAACTTGAAATGGTGTTGTGGCTGCAAATTGCACAATCTCAGCCATTGCCAGTTGTGCAGCACTATTTGATCCAAGAGTGTTTGTGAGAACAGCTTCAAACTTTTGAAACTCACCAGTCACTCTGATGATCTCTTTGCCAAATTGCACAAGCTGATCAACAGCAAATGCACCAGCAATCATGCCACCTACTTTTTCAAATGACTTTCCAATTCTGTCAGCTCTTTGAGTTGTATCTTTCTGAGTCTTGTCAAACTTTTGATTGATTTCATCAATGTCTTTCTTGAATCCATCAAGCTCAAGTCTATATTTTGCCAGTATTACATCATCAGCCATTTGATTGCTTTTTTGATTCTTTGATTTTGAACATGATCAACTCAGTGACTTGTTCAACAGATTGACTCAAAATTAAATCAAATTTTGCAATGTCTTGATCAGCCAATGCCCAGAGATTTGATCTCTCACCTTGCAGCTTGTCAAAAATCACTCTTTGGTGATAGAGTTCAATCTGTTTATTTTCTGACTCAGATGCTTTTGGCTCAGATCCCAAAGCTGAGAAAATTCTTTTTCTGTAAGATGTGACAAGCCCATCCATTCCAAGATATGCATCTGTTTGAGAAAGCTGAAATTGACTTTTTTTTTGAAAGTTTCTACTTTCTGAGCCAAGACTTTTTCATTCACTTCTGTTGGATTCTCATCATCTCTGATCAACAAGCAAGCAACCATCTCAATCAAGATGTCTGTTTGAATGATGTGACTCTCTCTCATTCTTTTTTCATCAAGCAATGACTTGAGATTTGCAAGTTTCTTGTAATATGATCCAAGACCTTTGTCTTTCTCAAGCTCTTGAAATAGATCATCAAGTCTCTGATCAAATAGCTGTTGTTCTTGTGCGCCCCATGCTTGAACATATTGCAACTTTAAGGTGTCAACATAGCTCATCCTTTGAATTGGCATTTTGTAGTCTGGCTTATATCTCCAGTATTTTGTGCCATCAGTATCAATGAAAGCCACTTCGCAATGCTCTCTCCAATCTTTGTGATTCATTGTTGTCTCATAGACAAGAACATTGAATTGTCTTGGTGCAAGGCTGTACAACCATTTGATGAATTTATTCATGATTTTGTTTTATATGCTTTTTGTGATCGCTCACATGATGATTTGCTTTTGTATCTGCAAGAGGATGATCCAAGTCTCCACTTGCCATTGGCACACTTAACACAAGGCATTATTCTGGCACTATTTGAGCAATGATGCCATTGAGAATACTCACAACTGGCATTGCAATGATGATTTGAATCACTGGGATTGGCTCTGATGCTGAGAATGTCCACAAGAGCCAAACAAGAGCAGTGTGAGCTGATGCCATGCAAAATATGCATCCAATCAATGGCTTGTACAAGAATGATGGCAACTTGCTCAACAGCTTGTCAAGTGGCTCAAGAATCATCTCTGGAAAGCTTGAACGATATACACCAAGACACCAGAGTGATGTGATAAGAGAAAAAATCAGAAAGTCAATCATGGTTTCAATGTTAAGATTGCAGATGTTGGTGTTGTTCCATCAATGACATTGTTGAATGTCAACACACCTTTTGTGAATGGATATGTTGTTGCTCCAATCTGAGCAGCATTGAATGACACAGCACCTTTTTGCTGTGAGTCAAGTGTATCAAATATCTCAAACTCATAAGGCACACCAACATCAAATGTGGTTGTGATGCTTGCTGCAACAAGCTCATTGACATCACCATCAATTGTGATAAACCAAGACTTTTTGGTGTTTGGATTGGTGATCTGGATCTGATACCCAGCAGATGGTGTTTCAACTTCAGCAAATGTGATTGTGTCAACAGAGCAATTGACATTTTGGAAATGTGCTATTTCACAAGACATGATGATGTTTTTTACAAATTTACAACCAAAAAGATTGATGATGTCTCTGTTTTTTTATATATACTTTTTTGGCTTGATGACGAAATCACCGATGAAAGCATTGAGCAAGTATCTGAAAGCATCAGCATGGTCAGCTCTTTGACTCTCTTTGTTTCTGTTCTTTTTCAAAATATTTCCTTCATCATCTGCCTCCACATATTGACAATCAATCACCAGTTGTGGACACTTGTCTGCATTGATCATCACATCTGGATGCTGACTCAATATGAAATTCACCAAGTGTCTATTCTCTGAGACT
>Ga0075480_10000176_pt1 | contig 34348 bp, 30 predicted proteins | sample DEB08_DNA_7_FD_81590 | JGI IMG/M metagenome (GOLD analysis project Ga0075480, IMG submission 81590) | Aqueous microbial communities from the Delaware River and Bay under freshwater to marine salinity gradient to study organic matter... | ecosystem: Environmental > Aquatic > Marine > Coastal ... | reverse complement strand
TATTAATTTTTTCTTTTGAAGTTTTACTTGAGTCTATAAAAAAGATAATTTTTGAATTTTTAAGTTCTAAATTTAACTCTAAAGATTTAAGTAGGTTTTGCAATTTTTTTGGACGATTATAAGCAAAGATAATGATAGGAGCTAATTGTTTCTTATTCATTACTGTTACACTCAGGACAAATTTTTAAATCTTTATATCTCTCACTTAAAAAAAGATGACCGTGTTCATCACAAATAAAATTTTTGTTTTTTCTTAAAAAACTGCCAAAAAAATTTCTGAAAATTAAATAGTTGTAATAGAAAACAACTTTGAAATTTTCTAAAATATATGTTACTTTATTACTATTTTGTAAACCTGTTTGCACAGCAGACAAAAACTCATCCGGATATTTGATCATTAAGTTTTTTGTAAAAAATATTTTGTAACTAGGAACTCTCCAGTTTGTTGGTTCATTTTTTAAAGCAGAAGTAAATGAAATTCTTTTAAATCTTTCAACTTTATTGATCAGTCCAGAGTGTTCTAAATGTCTTTTATAAACTGATTCACAATTAGGATAAGCTGGTAGTTCAAGTAAGGCTTCACTAGAATCAATATAATCAATTATGGAAAAGTATTTTTGTGCATCATCACTTCTAAATACAACATGCCTATCACAAATTCCAAAATAGTCTTCTCCCTCTGGAATTAACACTTTATTTTTACTTAAATCTGGATGATAATCGACGTAGTATTGGTCAAATCTCGTATAAATTATATACTCGTATTGTTCTAATATTTTTTTATAGTTTTTATAAACAAAGTCTTTTAAAGCAAAGTGGATTAAACCTGATTCAAAAAGCCCAAGACCCTTACCTTTCATAAGGTATTCTCTCCATGAACCAGTAAAATATTTTGAATAGTAATCTTCAAAACTATCAGGATTTTCCATTATCCAATGAAATTTTGCTTTTTGAAAAAGTTTATTTTTATTTACAAAATTATTTGTTGTACAAACAGCTAAGTCAGCGTTTAGATGATCTATAACATACTTAAATAATGAATTCCATGTTTTTTCACCCCCACGGGGAGATCCTGCAAGAACAACAAGATACTTTTTACTATAACTCATCTCAAACACCAAAACGATTATTTATTTTTAGACCAAAACTCTTCCGATGAAGTTTTCTTTTTAAAGTATTCCTTTTTTTAATTTTATTAGCTTTAAGATATTGCTTAAAAAATAATTTAATATTTTGTGCATGCTGTTCTTCATTTTCAAAAAATTCTATTTCATTGCTAGATGATTCAATATTGTTTTGATTAATTAACTCAAACCACCAATTGATATTTAATTTTTGGTTATAAAAATAATTTAAATCTTTAAAGTTTGCATTATCTATATTAAAACTTTTATATGAATCTAAAAACAATATAGGAAAGTCAGAAAAGCTTTTCAGAGAAGGGTGAGACAGAGTTACAGGTATTGAGCCCGCATATAAAGCCTCCCACAATCTGTGGGTATCATAACCATTCCCCCATGGTGCTAGAGAAAATTTATACGTATTTAATTTATTTACAAATTCGTTGAGATTTAATTTTGGTTTATCATGGTTAACAAAATTTTTACTATTCAGTGCTTTTAAAGCTTTGTATCTGTGAAAATAATTAGTGTTCATATTAAAGTTGATATATAATTTATCAATTTTTTCTTCAAACAGTGATAGTGACTTAAAATGTTTTGATGTGAGTGTTTTTTGATTACTATCATTCCCAATACCAATTGGAATAGGAATTAAATTTTCATTTTTATAATTTACATTAATTGCATACCATTTTGAGATACACTGTGGTTTTTTCAAAAATTCAGATTCACCTATAGGCATATCTGACTGATGGGTAATCAGCTTTATATTTTTAAAATTTTTAACACCTTTTAGATGATTAAATAAAGGCTCTAATAAATAACTATGACAAAAAATTACGTCATTTTCTTTCAATTTAAAAGACTTCAATTTTATTAATTGTGATCCATTTTCATCTAATAACACCCTGTAATCTTTTTTGTTAAATTTATCCAAATCTTCATTTTGGATGTAAGCACCATAAAATACATCAGAAAATTTCAAAAAATTATTACTGTTTATATAATCATTCTTTGTTAATTTATTCATAATCTCTTTGCTTGCTTCTACTATTTTTCATTGTAATAATTCAAGTAATTGTTCCGATAAAGAAATATAGGATTTATATATTTTTCCCTGTATCCTTTTAAGTAATTTTTAAAAGACATCTTGGTAGTGTTTTTTAATCCAAACAAATCATAACCAAACTGATCTGATTGCAATTGTTTTAAATTTTTAATTATGTATTTTGGGTGATCTTCAATCTTAATTTTAAAAGTATGTTTTGGATACCTATCTTGAACCATATTGTACCATGCCTGGTATGCTTCTTCGTCTGTTGGGCCTCCGCGATTATTATATTGGCCAAAATACCGGTTCCAAGCTCTTGCAAACCTTGCTCTGTCTTCTGCTATTATTTTTTTGGTTCTAAACAAAGAATCATATTGATAGATTGGTGTATTTATGTTCGGAACAAGTTTTGGGTTAATCAGTCTGTTATTTAAAGTTGCAAGGGTTAAGTCACCTCCACCATTAAGTTTGATTTCTGGATATAGCTTCTTATTAAACGCAATACATAATCGTGTCTTTATTTGGTATCTGTTTGGGGTAAAAAATTGATACTGGGGAAAGGCTAAAGCCGGGTAATCCTTGAATCTATCTAAGGCATTTCTAATTTTCCTAAAATCTTTTTCATGAAAAAAATAATCAATGTCCATTCTTATAACCCAATCTGAAGATGCCTTGTCAATCCCCTCTTGAAAGGTATTACCAATTACTTCCCAGCTAAATTCATTAGGCCATTTATCACCTACAATTATTACTTCATCAGCTAAGTCTTCATAACACTTTAAGGATTCTTTCCAAGGGTCATTTCGATCATCAGGGTTTGTCATTGAAGTAAATATAGATAATGAATTTTTTCTCATATAACTCATCATTGTATTCTTATTTTTATTTAAAAAACTTTTTATTACATTAAGATTTAAATAAGGTATTGTTTCATAGAATTTGATTTAATGAATAATGTAAAAATAGTTTTTTGTGGGTTATCCAAAAATTGTGGAGAAACTCTAATAAAAAATTTAAAATTTATCGATAGATTTATCCACTCGTACAAAGGTTATGACATAAGGTCGATTGTGATTGAGTCCGATTCTATTGATGGCAGCTTAGAACACTTGAAAAACTTAACAGCTAACTCAAGTATTGAATTATTTATTGAAAACAATCTAGAATCAACCACCCCATCAAGAATAGAGAGAATTGCTATTTGTCGAAATATTGGACTTAATTATATTAAAAAGAATTTTTCATCACTAAATGATTTGATTTACATACCTTACGATAATGATATTGATTTATTTCAAAACACAAATGAAACAAAGTTTCTGTCAATAATTGAGAGTATGTTGAATGAAAAAAAAGTTGATGTAATATTTCCAATTTCTGAACCTTATTATTATGACATTTTTGCTTTGAGAGCAAAAGGGTGGGTAAATTATAACGCTCAAAGAATTGTTGGAAAACTGAAAAGAAAAATAAAATTATTCAGCTTTATCTGGAACTATATTTTTATTTTTAGAAATCAACTACCTCCTAACAAAATTAAAATTCTAGACGTCGAAAGTGCTTTTGGTGGAATTGGAATCTACAAATTAAATAATATAGCCAAATCTGATTTGCAATATGTTGTTTCTAAAAACGATAAAGATTTTTATTCAGAACATATAGAATTTAACAAAAAGTTTAAAGGTCTTAAAATTAATCCTGAATGGATAATAAAAGCACCACATCAACATTTAGAGTATAGAAGTCAAAGTTTTTCTGGAAAAATGAAGTATATTTTAAAAACAATTAAATATGATATACAAAATTTATATAAATCATGAATGAAAAAATTGCTATTGCTGTTGTTGCTGATTTTAAATTTTTAAAAAAATATTTTAAAAGTTTTAAAGATAACCTTATGAATAAAGGAAATTTTCAGGGAGAAATATTAATTATCACTGATTACTTGAATCCAACTTTTTTATTTCCATCAATAATATTTGATACAAAAGTTAAAGTTAAAAGGTTTAAGAGAATTAAATTTTCGGAAAAAGCTCAAAATTCATTTAAAAATTTAAATACTAATAATCAACCTAATAGACATATAAACAAACCATTTCAATGGCACAAAATTAATTTATTTACAACTAAGTTAAAACACTGGAGTCATATTTTTTATATGGATATAAACATGCAAATTCATCACGATATCAATGAAATATTACAGAACAAACCTAATAAAAGTTTGCAAGCTAGAGCAGATGGTTATCCTGATTTTCAATGGACTCTTTCTACTCAATTTGATAAAAGTTCAGAGAAATTTAATATGTTAAGTGAAAAATTTGATTTAAAAATTGATGATTATTTTCAGACTGGAATTATGTTTTTTGACACATCGATTATAAATCAGCACACAAAAAAAGAAATAATTTATTTAGCAGAAGAGTATCCTATTTCAATTACAAATGAACAGGGAATACTGAATTTATACTTTATTTTCGTAAAAAATTTATATGAAGACCTTCCGGTACACACAAGTGATGGACTGGTTTATTATTATTGGTTAATAGAAAATCAAAAAATTTATATAACTAAACAAAACAGAACAAAAAACAAATAGTTGTTATATATTTATTCCTAATCATTGTTTTCTTAAGTACATTCTCATTACTTCAAATAATATTTTTACTCCATCTGTAAATGCATTAACTTTACTTTCTCCGGCAAATCTTTTTCTCTCAAGGCTTAAAATATCTGTATATTTCAAACCTTGTTGGGAAAGTAGAAATGGTATTTCAATACATATTCCAAAATTTGTTGATTCTGGTTTAATTTTTAAATAATCTTTTCTTCTTATCAAAGGATAAAAGAATAAAGAGTCTGTTAAATCTAATTTAAGTAATATTTTTGTGGCGAAAGTAAATATTTTATTACCCATAGCACGTATAAAAGTATCATCTTCACTTTTGTTATTGAATTTATACCTAGAACAGCAGACAAAATCATAATCATCGATTAGTTTTAGCATCTCAACAATTCCTTCAGGATTATATGAACCATCACCATCCATATATGTAATATATTCTCCTTCAGCAATATTGAATGCTTGAACTACTGCACTTCCCCAGCCACTTTTTTCTTGTGTTATAACTTTTGTATTAAATTTATTTGCGATATCTATAGTTTTATCCTGTGAATTATTATCAACAATTATTACTTCGAAAAAGTTATAATTAGATATTTCATTTAAAACAAAACCAAGAGAAGCTTCTTCATTGTATGTTGCAATTACTAATGAAACCTTGTTGAATTCTGTTATCATATGAGAAGGATAATTATTTTAAATTGATAAATCGGTCCTTTTAAATTTAATTTAAGGACTAGCATTATGTGATGATTTTTATTAAAAATAAAATGCTTTATTTTTTTCAACTATTAATAATATCTGCCAACTACATATTTAATAAAGATTTCAATGAAAGAAAAATTATTAAACAATATGTACAAAATAATGGAATTGTATTTGATGTAGGTTCAAACATAGGATCATTTTTTAAATTTGTTTCAAAATCTTTAAAAGGTAAAAACATACACATTCACTCCTTTGAACCAGGAGTCAAATCATGCGAATTTCAAAAAAATCTTAAAATGCCAAGAAACTACAAATTGTTTGTTAATAATTTGGCCGTACTTGATGGAGAAAGTAGGGAAGTTAAATTTTATGAAAGATCAATTAGTTCACACTCATCAACACTTTCTGAGCCACAAATGTCTGCAATAAGTGGTGAGTTAGATAGTTACTATGTTAAAACAGTATCAATAGATAAATATTGTCAAGATAATAACATTTCATTTATTGATTTATTAAAAGTTGATGCTGAAGGGATAGATTTTGAAGTTCTTAAATCATGCGAAAATATGTTAAAAAACAAAAATATTAAATTAATAAAAACTGAAGTATGGGTTAATAAGGAAACGCCGTCACTAATTTTTCAATATTTATTGAAATTTGATTACAAACTTTTAGGAATTACTAATCTTAGCTATCTTGATAATGAATTAAAATTTTTTGATGCTTATTTTGCAGTTTCAAAATAAATATACACTAAAAGAAAAGTTTTAAATCTAGCTTCTCCTTTCTTGTTATAATTCTTAAGTGAAATTAAATAAATTAACGATACTATTATCTTCAATATTTTTATTTTTTATTTATTTAGTTAAAGAGCTTAACTTTCTTTTTTACAATTCTTTAGATAGTCCAGACTTTGATACGTACAGTGTTTATTTTGAGTACTTATTTAATAATATAAATAGCACAGGTAGAGAGCAGGGTCTTTTTTATTATTATTTACATACTTGGTATTATTATTTTTTTGCTAATGGTTCAGTTGACTCTAATTTGTATACCCTACTTCATAAAAGCATTCAAGAATTCAACTTTATTTTATTTATCATTGGTCTTTTAGGTATATATAGAATTTTAATAATATTTAAATTTTCTAAACTTTCAATATTGCTTACATTAATGATGTTGAATCTTTTGCCTGTATCGGTTGCATTAAGAATTGTATTTAAGCCTGAAATTATAACTTTTGCATTATTGCCTTGGATTGTTCTGTGTATAGAAAAGTACAAACATACTAAAAAAGTAACATATATATATTTAGCGATACCTCTGATTACTGCGTCGGTGTCTTCAAAAGGAAGCATTGCTGCAATGCTGCTAGTATCTATATTTCTAATATATTTTAAAGAGATAATTACCTTGGGTTTAAAGAATACGTTAATTTCTTTAGCTATATTATTTTCTTTTTTACTTCCAGTATTTAATGAAGATTCTAAAAGTAACGGTTTAACCATAGTTCAACTTGAAAGTGGGTCTTCAACCAGCTCCAATTACGACTTTAAAGCGCCAAAAAGCTTTATTTATAAGCTTAATAGCTACCAGTTAGTATCAAGTCCTATAAAAAATAAACATGCCGATTCATTTATAGGTATCACACTTCTTGATACTTTTGGAGATTATTATGATCTTTTTTGGGATAACGACAGTAGTTTATATTTTCAAAACAGAGTCGAAATACTAAAGTTTGAACAATCAGAGAATATTGTAGCTCCAAAACTAAATTTTCAAGAAAGATCAATTACTTTTTACCTACAAAACATAACGGATACTTATTATCGAAAAGTAATTGGCTTAATATTAAGCATGTATTTTTATTTTTTATTTTTTATGGGGTTATTTAAAGATTCAAAATACAGGAAGTTTTATTTTTTTACTTTAATTTCTGTATCCTTACTTCTAATACATGTAATAACTGGATTTCCAATAAATAACTTCAATCCAGAAATGGGTGATACGTTAAAACCCCTTTATTATTCTCCATTTTTGTTATTTACCAGTATTTTTGTATTTGCTAATTATTTTGAAAAAAATAACAAAAATAAAATAATGTTTATATTTTTTATACCATTAATTTTTGTAGTTTTTGGTTTTCCAAAATCTATAGATTACGAGTTTGAAAGAGATCTTGCTCAAATTAACAACTATTCATTTTTTTGTGAATTTAATAAAGAACTAACCTTTCAAAAGCTGACAAAAGAAAGTACTTGTGTGGAAGGTCCTATTGTAAGGCAACTCGAATATGAATTTATGAATATACAATCTTACAATAATCGTCCGAGATTCAAGCCTTTAAACACAATGCTGATAGTTACAAATATTATTTCATTATTAATTTTAATATTTAACAAATCTTCTAAAAAAACTTTTGCTGTTAATAGCTATAAAAAGCATGAATGAATAAGTTATAAAGGAAGGAAAATAGTTTACAGTATCGTTCTTCATCAGATTTAAAATAATATATCCTACTAATATATAATTCATTGAACCCATTCTTTTTTTATTTTTTAATAATGTAAAGATAAAAAATAAAGTTAAAAGCATACATCCCATTATTCCAATAAATATCAATAGGGATAAAAATGAAGAGTGGGGAAGGAGAAAAGATTTAGTTTCAGATACTTGAATTTCTCCATAAAATTGTCCAAAATTTAATGGTCCAGAACCAACAATAAACTCAGTAAATGTAGGGTTGTATCTTGAAAAGAATAATCCCCAAACTTCAGCTCGATTTAATAAAAATGCAAAATAACTTATAAATCCAAATAAATAAGAATAATTTGTTCTATTTTCGTAATTATTGACAAGTAAATTTAAGTAGCTAGATGCATTTTCATCACTATAATTTAAAGCTTCAGAAAACATTTGCTGGCTCGTAAAACTATACGCATAGTTTAAATTTTGATAACCAACTAATAACAAGATTAGAGATAAAATTGATATGATCATTAAATTTTTAATAATTTTAGGAAAATTTAAATATCTATAAGCCAAAAATGAAGTTGACATCAAGATAAGAATTAACACTGTTCTGTTGTTTGAAGCTATTAAACCAAAAATAGAAAACATAAGACCAATTAATTCAATATAGTTTAATTTTTTATTAAGAAAGAACGCAAAAACAGTCAAGATTATTGCTAGGCCATAGAATTCTCCAATTGATTCTGCACTTGAATAATTTCCTCTCCAAGAGACTGCCTCCCCCCACTCATTTCTTGTAAAAGGATTATTTGTTTTTATACCGTACCTTTGTTGACCAAAATAGTAGAAATTGAAAAAGTTAAATAAAGGAAAATTTGCACTTATGAATCCAAAAGTAAATGAAAAAATTGCTGAAATATTAAATATTGATACAAGGTTTTTCAATTTTAAAAATTTAAGACTCTCACTGTAAAAGAAATAAGCCCCATTTATCAATAGAAAAGTAATTATTGTCCACGATAAAACGCTATTAAATTCATATAGCACACTAGAAAATCCTCTTAATTTGCTCGGTGGCAAGTAAAAACTATTCGATGCATTAAATACCCAAAAAAGAGAAAATACAAAATAGATTTTGTTAAATTTTCTAAGATTTGGTGTCGTTAGTAAAGAATAAATTCCAAAATATATAAAGAAAACCATAAATAAAGAAAAATTAAATCCACTAAACACTGAGGAAACAATAAAGATTACAGGGATGAAGTGTGAGATGTTATAAAATCTAGAATGAGCAGTTCCCATGAACTGTGTAGTAACAAAAAGAATTAAAAAGAAAATAATTCCTAAAGATGAACTTTCTTTTAAATTTATTGAAAAAAGACTCCCATTATAGAATCTATACTCTGAATAAATTAAAAAAACTAACACAGAAGAAGTTATTAAACAAGTTAAGTAAAAGTACGCATCTTTTTTAAACCGAATTTCTTTGTCAACTTTAATTAATGAAATTAGACCAATCCAAAAGAGGCTTTGAAGGATAAGGTTTATTAGAGCATTAGTCCCTATAGAAATAACAAAACCATTATCAATTAAAGTTGCTCCTGTAACTTTACCAAAACATTTTATGGATGAATAGTTATCGACTATAAATGAAAAATGATCTTGATATATTGAATTAAAATTATTAAAAATAAAATTTGCAAGAGAAACTTCACAGGGATTTATTTCATAGAAACTTAAATCTTCTTGGCTTGGAACAGCTGCCTGTAAATTGCTGTTTACGAAACTATTTAGCCACGGTATTGAAATTAAAAGTACTAAAAAAATAAATTTGTAAATTTTTTTATTTTGAAAACTTATCATATCTTCAAAAATTTTTTAAATACAAATTTTATTACAAGAGCAGCAATCAAAAAGTAAACTATACCAATCTGTAGATCTTCTTCTAATCGCGAACTTGAAGTAGGGTTATTGTACCAACCACCCATGACATAATGTTCACATTCTTGAAATGAATTTACTGTAACAGAATTTCCAATTTCATCATATACGTTTACCCCTGAATATCCAGGATCATTATTAAATACAAAATTTGGATCACTTGCAATATCTTCTCTAACATATCCTTCTGGATATGGACCACAAATCTCTTCGACAGTTTTACTCATTATTTAATTAATCATAGTAGTTTTTAAGATGGTAAATTTATAAATAACTTTCTAGTCTCTTATAAAAGTTGTTTAAATCAAAATGTTTATTAGTTAAAATTTTGGCATTATTTGAAACGTATTCTATTTTTTTGATATTTTTATACAAATCTTCAATATTTTTTGACCATGAAGATGGATTATTATCATTCTGAAAAAATAAGTGTGTGTTGTTTTCAAATATTTCTTCATCCCAAAAACCTGCAGTTTTTGAAATTAAAACGGGAACACCTACTGACATTGATTGTAAAGCAACACTTTGTCCTGATGGTTGGCTTGATTCTTTTAAAGGTATTATGGTGAGCCTTGCATTGTTGTAAATTTCTCTAAGTTCACTATCTGTCAATGCTTTGTCTCCCCAGGAACCTGAAATTAGCTTTACGTTTGGTAATTCTATATCCTGAAGTTTCGGTATTTTTGATACAAATATAAATTGATATTCTGGCATAGCTTTAGCAATATCTACAAGTAAGTTAGCATCTCTATTACCGTCGTTACCGACAAATAAAATATCCTCATTATCTTTTAGCCTGAAGGCTTCATTAGAAGTCCAAAATTCAGTATCGATTGAAAATGGAAAGTAATTAAATTTTTTAGATAATTTTGGATGTGTTTTACAAGCTTTGTTAAACTCACCTTTTCCTAAAAAGTGAACAAAATCAACTTGTGAAACTAGCAGTTTGATTAAAAAATAATGAACAGTTTTAAGGTGTTTAAATCTTAATCTCTTGGAATATAATCCCATTACAAACATTGAAATTTTTACTCTTTTTTTATTGAGAAAAAGTAAAAGTAGCAATGCAGAACATCCTACATTTTCATTAATTAGAAAAATATGACTGGAATTTTTTAAAGTTTTAAAATTTTCAAAAGTTGTCAACTTAGAAGTATAAAAAGGAAGGCTAAATAATTTTGTAAATACTTTATCAAAAAAATGAAGTAGTAAATTTGGTATGCTTTTTTTTGATTGAAAATCAACTATTTTAATATTGTTCTTATCAAATTCTGGATTGAATACTCCATAATAAAATTCTTTTGCTTCTACAGAGTTATTTATATAACTATCTTTTCTAGGACCAGAAAAAACATATGTAATATTATTTTTCATTACAATTTAGTTTATCAAATAGTTGTCTTATAAATATTTTTATCTAATATCCTTAAGTAGATTTGAATATTGGAATATTTTTTACACATGATTATTCTTTGAAATCTTGGTATGAAACAGGAACATTAGACAAAGAGCTTAAAATCTACAGAAATCTATCTAAAGAATACAAGGTAAATTTTGTATTTTACACATACGGTGATTCAGAAGATATTAAAATTTTACCCAACGAAACAGGAATGAACGTTTTCCCTATATATGATAAATTTAAAAGATACAATAATAAATATGTAAGACTTTTATTTACATTCTTTTTACCCTTCAGGATAAAAAAATACACACAAGATATAGATATAATTCAACAACATCAATTATCTGGAGTCTGGGTATCTTTAATTATTAAACTCTTAATTAAAAAACCTCTTTATATTAGAACGGGTTACGACACCTATCAATTTTCATTGAAAGAAAATAAACCTTTTTTATTAATTTTGTTTTATAAATTTATGACTTACTGTAGTTTGAAATATTCAGATGTATATTCTGTGACAAGTAATTCAGATATAAAGTTTCTAGAACAAAATTTTATAACCAAACCAAAAAAACTAGTTTTAAGACCCAATTGGGTAGATGGTAACAAAACATCTACATCAGATCGATTTTCCAACAAAATACTATCAGTCGGAAGATTAGAAAAACAAAAAAATTATGAACTTCTAATTAAAGAATTAAAAAACACAAAAGGAACTTTAGTTTTAGATATTGTAGGAGAGGGAAGTCTTTTGGAAAGTCTTCAAAAGTTAGCTGATGAAAATTCTGTAGAAGTAAATTTTTTAGGTGTCGTAAATAATGAAAATTTAATGTCAATGTATCAACATTATAAGTTTTATATATCAACGTCTGAGTTTGAAGGAAATCCAAAAACTATCTTAGAAGCTATGGTTTCAGGCTGTGTAGTTATTGCTTCAGAAATACCAAATCATGTAGAGCTTATTGATGATGGAGTAAACGGTTTTTTGTTTGATTTAAGGAGTCCAAATCTTCAGAGCCTTTTACAATCAATTAAAGATAATGTTCTGATAGAAAATATATCAAATAAAGCAGTTGAATCAATAAAAAGCTCCCATTCAATTAATAAAATTTCAGCAGATTATGTGAATGATTACAAAGCTTTAATCTAAATTTTCTAGATAATGATTCAAAACGAAAAGCTTCCATATCCTATGAGAATTAATTCTAGATTTATATTTTGCAACTTTTAATGCAAAGTTAGCAGGTATATAATTGCTGACTTTACCAGTGTTTAATGTTTCATTTAACATACTCAAATTCAGAAATATCCAGTTTTCTATATCAAATGCAAAACCTTGCTTGTTTCTATTTATAAATTCATTGCTGAAGTCTTGAGATAAATAGTTCTTAAGAATATTTTTAGAGCTATTTAAATTTATATAAGAGGATTTAGTTGACATAATATATTCAACTAATTTATGATCAACAAATGGTGAGCGTATTTCTAACGAATTGGCCATAGAAGTTCTGTCAATTTTAAACAACATCATATCAGGCAAATAAAATCCATAATCAGAAAGTAGTAATCCTTTATAATCCTCATAGTGGGCTTTGATATCAATTACATATTGAGATTCTTTTGACGGTGTAATTTCAAGTAGTTTAAGTAAATTCATATCTTCTAAGTACGATCTATATCGCGTATTGATACTTGATGACTGAGACAAGAATTTATTCCCTGTACCTAAGGTAGGAGGGTAAAAATTATAAAATTTTGAAAATATATTATTAATGAATGATTTTGATTTTAAACTATCCATTGTTCTCTTATAACCACCAAGCAATTCATCACCACCGTCTCCTGAAATAGCAACTTTGTAATGGTTCGATATTTCTTTTGAGAGAATATAAGACGGAACAACAGATGGATCATAATATGGCTCATCAAGACTACCTAAGCTATCCTGTATTACATCTTCATTTATTTCCGATGACAAAAAAATTTCTTTATGATTTGTTTTATATTTTTCTGCCACCATACGAGACCAATTGCTTTCATCATATTTTGGATCATTAAACCTAACTGAAAATGAATTTACATTTTTATTGTTGTCATGCAAGTTCTTAATAATTGACGTAGAGTCTATACCTCCTGAAAGAAAGTTTGCAACAGGAACATCAGCGTTTGTTCTTATTTCAATTGATTCAGTTAAAATTTCAAAAAAAGTTTCTGAACTGAAATTATTTTCATCAACAAAGCTTTCTAATTCCCAGTAGTTTTCACTACTAATATCAAACCCTAGAACACCACCACTCCATCTAATTTCGATTATTTCAGCTGGAAGAACTTTATAGTAATTTTTAAATATAGTTTTATCTTTAGCAACCGCACCATATCTGAAGTACTCATTAATATTTTCATCATCCAGAACATAATTTTTATTTAATTTAATTAATGACTTTAAATTCGACCCAAAAGATATAGAATTATTTTCCAAGTTATAGTACAAAGGTTTTTGCCCAAACCTGTCTTTAATTAGGTAACATGTATTTTCTTTTTTATTTAGAAAGAAAATTGAAAACTGACCTCTTAGTTCCTTAACAAAAGAAATACCATGTGTTATTAAACCATTCAAAACAACTTCGCTGTCAGAGTGACTAGTTCTAAATTTAACTTGTTTTTCTAAAGATTTTCTTAATTCTTGATGATTATAAATTTCTCCATTAAACATTAAGATATAATTTTGATCACCAGATGTCATTGGTTGATCTGCATTTTCATTAAGATCAATTATTGATAAACGATTAAAAATTAATGAAATATCATACCCATCTACATTGGTAGAAATGTTTTTTGTTGAATCTGGACCTCTGCAAAGTATAGTTTCATTGGCTTTGTCTAGGCTTTCTATACCATGGCTAAATGATGAAATTTTTCCAATAAATCCACACACGTAGTAATTATATAGCTATAAAAATTACATGAATGTAAGATTCTTAATAGTGATTAATGGAGAATTTTGAACTTTATTTATTGTTTTGACACAAATTATAATTCTCAAGCATTTACTTCAATGATATCTTTACTTGATTGTGTAGATAAAAAAATAGACATATTTATTATTCATAATGATAAAAATTTTGAAAAAAAAATTCCAAAACAAATTAACAAACACAAAAATTTAAATTCACTACATATTTATAGTTTTCAAGAAACAGGATATTACTTCCCAAACATACCAAACACTCATGTATCTGAGGCAACTTACTATAGATTGTTTATAGAAAACTACCTACCAAAAACATTAGACAAGATAATTTATCTAGATGCTGACATGGTTTGTTTAAAAAATCCGATACCTTATTTAAATCAAGAACTAGAAAAATTAGAAAAATCTAAATACTTGGTTGCTGCAAGAACTGAAGTGTTGAGAAGGGAGGTAGATAAACGTTACGTAAACAATTCTGATACTCCTTGGGTAAGGTTATCAGTAAGTGAAGAATACTTTAATGCAGGAATAATGATTATTAACTTTAAAAAATGGATTGAAGAAGGTTATACGGTAGAGTTTATTAAAAAACTAAAAGAATTAAAATCAAAAATAATTATGTGGGATCAAGATGTAATGAATGCTGTCATTAACGGAAACTACTCAAAACTTTCTATATTTTTTAATTTTAAAGATAACGATTTAGAGTCAAGAAAAGATAGAGATACATACAATTTTGAAGATATCATTTTTTATCATTTTGCTGGTAGCGGAAAGCCATGGAAAACAAATGGTGCGTTTAGGAGATCAAGTGATTTTTATCATAGCAATTATAGAAAAATTCATAACAGTCATTTTCACATTGAACATGACAATATTTCGAACTCCGTTAAAAAATTTTATGAGAGTGTAAAAAATAAGTCATTTCACAATTTACATAATAAATTTACTTATGTTTATGAATTTATTAAAACACTTATAATTAGAATTGTGAAATTCAAAAGAAAAAGCAAATGAAGATTTTAGTTCTTGGAAGCAATGGTTTAGTTGGCTCATCTCTTATAAGAGTTTTGGGCAAAAACAAAAAATATAATATTCATCCCTCTACCAGAAAAGATACAAATTTATTTATTAAAGAAGAGACAGAAAAATTAATTAATAGTGTTAAGCCGAATCTAATAATAAACGCTGCTGCAAAAGTTGGAGGAATTGTTGCCAACAATACAAACAGAACAGAATTTATACTAGAAAACTTAAAAATAAATATAAATTTGTTAGAAAGTATTATTCCTCATAATGAAATAAAATTAATAAATCTGGGTAGTAGTTGTATATACCCATTAGATTCACCCAACCCTATAAATGAAGAAAATTTAATGAATGGAAAATTAGAACCAACAAATTCACCCTATGCAATGGCAAAGCTAACAGCCATTGAGATGGGTGATGCACTATCCCAACAATATGGTCATTCGATTATAAACTTGATGCCAACAAATTTATATGGACCGAATGATAACTTTTCAGAAACCAGTAGTCACGTAATTCCAGGATTAATTCGAAGGCTTACAATAGCAAAACATAATAAAGATGAAGTATTTAAAGTTTGGGGTACGGGTACTCCAAAAAGAGAATTTTTGCATGTAGACGATTTATCTGATGCAATTAAATTTTTGATTGAAAACAACAAAATACCCAAGTTAATTAATGTTGGCAGTGGTAAAGAAGTAACAATTAAAAAATTAGTTTCATTACTTGTTGATATTACTTCCTATAAAGGAGAAGTTGTATACGATAGTTCAATGCCTGACGGTAATCCTAGGAAATTGTTAGATTCATCTAAATTAAATGAAATGGGATGGAATAGCTCTATAGATTTAGACACCGGTTTAGAAAATACTTACAAATGGTTTATGGAAAATGAATTTAAATTGTGATTGGATTTTCCCATGTTGGTTTTAACAGATTTTGATCTAATAAAACCTTTTCTTTTTCAGCATCAAGTAAATCTTTCTCAACCATCATTTTTACTAAATCTTCAAAACTAGTTTTTGGTTTCCACTTCAACTCCTGCATTGCTTTTGTAGGATCTCCAAGCAAATGGAAAACCTCATTAGGCCTTTCAAATTTTGGTGAAGTTGTTACAAACTCTTCCCAATCAAGACCAGCTTCTTTAAAAGCAAGTTGAGCAAACTCTTTTACAGTATGTGTTTCCCCAGTGGCTAGAACCCAATCATCTGGCGTATCGTGCTGTAGCATCATGTACATACCTTCAACATAATCACCAGCAAAACCCCAATCTCTGTAGGCATCTAAATTACCTAAAGTTAGTTGCGATTGAATTTTATGATATATTCTTCCAACGGCTTTTGTAATTTTTTTTGTTACAAATGTCTCACCCCTGTATGGTGATTCGTGATTAAATAAAATACCGTTCACAGCGAACATATCATATGATTCTCTGTAAATTTTTGTTATTTCATGTGCAAAAACTTTTCCTGCAGCATAAGGACTTTTTGGGATGAATTTAGATTCTTCATTTAACGAGTTTTTATCTACTCCACCAAACATTTCAGAGGAAGAGGCTTGGTAGTACTTTATTTCTTTTCCACTATTTTTAATTGACTCAAGTAAAGTAATTGGACCAACGGTGCTAGTTTGTGTGGTAAATAAAGGATTTTTAAATGAAACAGCTACATGAGATTGTGCTGCTAAATTATAAACTTCATCTGGTTTGATAAGATTAATTAAATTAGACAGTGAAGAGGGATCTAAAAGATCACTATAGTGAAGCTTGAACATTCCAGTATCTTCAAATTTTGAAATTAAATCATCAATTCTTTGAGTATTGATATTTGAAGCTCTTCTTACAGTTCCATGAACTTCGTAACCTTTTTCAATAAGTAGTTTTGAAAGATAATGTCCATCTTGACCTGTAATTCCGGTTATTAACGCTTTCATTAAACTAATTGTATATTAAATTTTTAAATAAACCAGTAGTTCTATTCTCTTTGAAGTTAACTAACCTAAAATTTTGGCTAAGTAAGTAATTTGTAACCAGAGCAACTGTGTTTTCCCCCTTATCGCCTTTTTCAGCACCCATATCAACTGCTATGTATTCAATATTAGATAAAGTATTTTTAGCTCCTAACAAGACTTCAAGTTCATGCCCTTCTGCATCAATTTTTAATAATTTTACTTTCTCATATTTATATGAATCTAACTCCCTAGTTTCGATATCAATAGAGATTTCAGAACTAAATGCCTCTAAAGAAGAATCACCCGTGTCACTATTAATAAAAAATTTTTTATTAATATTTTCGTTACTTAAACCAATACAATGTAGGTCTGCATTTTTAAACTTATTTAAATTCAATTTAAGACAATTAAAGGTTTTAGGGTCTGGCTCAAATGCCTTGTAATTAAAGTCTTCGAAAAATCTATTAATGGATAAAAACAGGTTTCCTACATTTGCTCCACAGTCAATTATTAAATCATCTTTCTCAACTTTGAACGCTTCCAACCCATAAGAAAATAGAAGATTATCTAGTTCATAATTATGATTTACCATCGAACCAAGTATTCGTGTTTTGTTTGGATAATGGATTTGATTATTTTCATGGTGCTTTAGGTAAGTTTCATGTTGTGGAGAGAAAGATATTTTACCGTCTTTTTTGTAAAATAAATTCATAAAGAAGCAATATAAATTTTTATCAAATAATTTATAGATCAAAATAATAAATTTAGATTTTATTAGAACCAATAACTTTGATATAAGGTTTAAATTTTCTACATTTTTATCTCTAAATACAAAAAAAGGTAAATCGACTAAAGTTTCTTTGAACTGGTTGAAATTTATTTTTATGTTCATTTAAGTATTCTAAACACTTTATATATTTGTAATTTTATAAAACTGAATTTGAAAAAACTTCTTATAAACTTAAGAATTTAACTTAAAATTAGCTAATAGTGTTAGAAAATATTAAAACAGCAACTTTTGTAATTTCTTCAGATACTTATCCAGCTGTAAGAAATGTGAGGATCCAAAAAAAACTTTTTGCAGATCAAATTAATGAAAACAGAAAATTTTATTGGTACCGGCAGGGTACAGAAAAACAACTTCTAGGAAAAGAATCGAATTTAATTGGAAATGATTTATTTTTAAATGTTAACGATGACACATTAAGTATGGGCAAAAAAACAATAATGGCTTTTGACTGGGCTTTAAAAAATATAGACTTTGATTTTTTTATTCGTCCTACACCAAGTTCGTATGTAAATTATTCAAATTTAGAGAGCTATTTAAGAAAAAATTTTATAAATATGGATATTGTATATGGTGGAAAAATTCAAGAAACTAATAATAAGTTTGGAGAAAAAATACAATTTGTTAGTGGATCAACATTAGTTTTAAACAAGAAGTGTATTGAAACTGTTCTTGAGTACCAAAACGATTGGGATCATGATTATTGGGATGATGTCGGACTTGCAGTTTTGTTGGAAAAGGTTGGTGTTAAACCATCTGGTGGTGACCGTTTCGATGTTACGGGGAACCCTTATAGGCAAAATATAGATTTAACCTATTATCAATACAGATGTAGAAGTGACAATCACTATGGTTATCCAAGGATTATTGAAGCACATGTAATGAGCTCAATTCATAGATTGTTTAATGAAAAAAAATTAGGAAAAATAAAGAAGCTTACCAATTCTTTTTTTATTGAACTCCTTAAATTGCTTTATGTTTACCAATTTGGTTGGAAACTATTTACATTCTTTAGAGGGTTATTGAAGTTTATTCTTCCAAATGTTATATACAAATATTTAAAACAACTTACTAGCCAAAAAATAGAGTCTTTCAAGCACAAAAGATTTAAGACATGAAAGAAATATATAATTAAATATGTCTAATAAAGTAATAATTTTTGAAGAAATTGAGGTCAATAGAAAAGAGCCAATTAATTTTAAAGACGAAGATGCCTACTTATTTCAGCATGAATTAAAAAAAATTATACCAAAATCTTACTTGCGAGAATTAAACCAACCATTAATAATAAATAATTCTATTCTTGATTTAAGAAATTTAAACTTTCATTTTAAGCATACATTTTATAAAAGTCACTCAATTTCAAAAATAGCTAAAGACACATTAAAAAATATAATTTATTCAAACAAAGGAATTGAAAATTTAGATAAAGGAGTTTGGATAGTTAACAGTAAAAGTAGAAATTTTGGACACTGGATCATTGATGCAATGTGTAGGCTTATGTTGATACCAGACAGATATAAAGATTATCCTGTGCTATTGCCATCAAGTTTTAATATTGATTGGATAATTGAAATTTTTGAATACCTAAATATAAATTATATTTTATTAGAAAATAACCAAAAATATAAAGTGAATGAATTAATTCTTACAAGCGATGCACATCCATCTGGAAATTTTAATCCAGAAATTGTAAAAAAATTAAGAAATATATTTTTAGATAAAGCAGAAAAAAATTCTAATGAAAACGTAAACAGGGTATGGGCTTATAGAGAACATATAAGTAGAGCAGTCGGAAATTTTGAGCAAATTGAAAAAATACTTTATAAATACAATTTCCAACTTGTAAAAACAGAACAATTGAATTTAGTTGAAAAGATAAACTTATTTAAAAATACAGAAGTCTTAGCTGGCACACATAGTTCTGGTTTAGTAAATATGATACTTATGAGCAAGGGTTCTAAGCTGTTTGAAGTAAGAGATTATCAAGATACTCATAAAAATGCATTATTTTCATTAGCATCTGCATTGGATATAGATTACTTCTATACAGAAAGAAGTGAATCTCTTGTTGATGGTGATGGAAAAATAGATCCAATTAAGTTCGAAGAGTCCCTAATGGAATGTCTTTGACCATAAGTCATTTATAATGTACATATGTCCAAATCAGAATTAGAAAATATTGAGAGTCAAATAATCAAACTTACGAGATCTTATTTTGACCTAAAACTATCAAGTGAGAATAGTTTTATTCCAAATATTTCTGCTGTTCCAGTCTCTGGTAAAGTTTTAGACAGTGAAGATATTTCTAACTTGGTATCATCTAGCTTAGAAGGCTGGCTAACTAGTGGTGATTTTACCGATAAATTTCAAGATTCAATCAGAAATTTTTTAGGCGTTAGACACTGTTTGTTTGTAAATAGTGGATCATCTGCCAACTTACTTGCTCTTTCAGGACTAAAAAAATTATTCAACATTGAGGATGGGTCCGAAGTAATTACTTCTGCAGTAAATTTTCCCACTACATTAAATCCTATTTTGCAAAATAATCTTAAACCAGTTCTTGTTGATGCTGAAATGGGAACTTACAATATAAATCCTAATTTAATAGAAGAAAAAATAACATCGAAAACGGTAGGGATAGTTTTAGCACACACTCTTGGCAATCCATTCGGATTAGACAAAATAAAAGAAATTTGTGATAAACATAATTTATTTTTAATGGAAGACAACTGTGATGCTTTTGGTTCTAAATATAACGATCAATTTACTGGTACATTTGGGGACGTTGCAACATTATCTTTTTATCCTGCTCACCATATTACAACTGGAGAAGGTGGAGCAGTATTTACAAATAATACAAAATTAAAAAAAGTTCTAGAATCTTTAAGGGACTGGGGGAGGGATTGCTATTGCCCTCCTGGAGAAGATAATACTTGTAAAAAAAGATTTGACTGGCAGCTTGGTGGACTGCCACATGGTTATGACCATAAATACATTTATTCAAATATTGGTTACAACCTAAAAGCTTCTGATATGCAAGCAGCAATTGGTTTAAGCCAAATGGAAAAACTTGGCTCATTTATAAATAAAAGAGTTGAAAACTTTAGCTACTTATACAATGGGTTTCAACAATTTAATGAGTTTCTTCTTCCTGAGTGGAATAAAAGCTCAAAACCAAGTTGGTTTGGATTTCCTTTGACCCTTAAAGAGAATGTAAATTTTAATAGAGTTGATCTTTTAAAATTTTACGACGAAAGAAGAATAGGAACAAGATTATTATTTGGAGGTAATATTACACTTCAACCTGCTTATCAAGATATTGATTTAGGCAATCCTGAAGATTTTCCAATAGCAAATAAAATTGTAAACAATACTTTTTGGCTTGGTGTCTATCCTGGATTAACAAATGAAATGTTAGATTTTGTAATTAACACAACTAAAGAGTTTTTAGACCAACAATGAATGTTTTAATTTTAGCTGGAGGTAAGGGAACACGTTTTAGAGAAGAGACAGTAATTAAACCTAAACCAATGATTGAAATTAATGGCGTTCCAATGCTATTACATATCATTAATCACTACAACCACTACGGTTATAAAAAATTTACAGTACTTGGAGGATTCAAAATTGAATATATTCATGATTACTTTAGTAAATTATTTTCCCAAATAGAAAATAACACTTATAAATACAATGATTCTGAAGTTACAATTCTTGACACAGGTCTTGACACAATGACTGGGGGTAGAGTAAAACAAGCAATTGAGTTTCTCGATGACGAAGATGAGTTTATGCTTACTTATGGTGACGGTATTTCAAATGTGAATCTACAAAGTTTATATAAATTTTATAAAGAAAATAATTTTCTTAGTGTTGTTACTGCAGTAAGACCACCAGCTAGATTTGGTAGGTTGAAAATTCAAAGCGAAACTGTTGTAGAGTTTGGTGAGAAAAGTCAGGCCGATGAAGGGTGGATTAATGGTGGATTTTTTGTTTTTAGTAAAGAAGTAAAACACTACATTGATAGCAGTAGTACTGTTTTTGAAAAAGAGCCTCTTGAAAAATTATCTAAAGAAAATAAATTAGGAGCATTCCTACATGAGGGATTTTGGCAGTGTTGTGACACAATAAGGGAAAAAGAAATATTAGAAGAACGAATTAAGTTAGAAGGCTTAGATTATGAAAATTGATAAAAGTTTTTGGAATCATAAAAATGTATTAATAACTGGACACTCTGGTTTTAAAGGTATTTGGTTATCGATAATTCTTAAAGAACTTGGTTCAAATGTAATTGGTATATCCAAAGAAAATTTAAATTCTGAACTATACAATTTCTCATCTAGCAAGGAAATTTTTATCGAGGAGCATTTTATTGACCTTGGAATGACAAGTTCTGATGAGTTAAAAAAAGTTTTAAGTAATAAGAAGTTTGATATAGTTTTTCACTTAGCAGCTCAATCTTTAGTTCCCGAGGCTTATATAAATCCCCTCAATACTTTAAAAGTTAATATTTTTGGAACTTTTCATGTTCTTATGGCGTGTGCAGAGAATAATGTAACAAATTCTGTTGTAGTATCAACTACTGATAAAGTTTACAAGCATGCCTCAAGTCAAAATAATGAAGACTCCTCACTTGGAGGCTATGAATTTTATAGTTCTAGTAAAGTCTCTCAAGAAATGGTTATTGACGCATTTAAAAACTATTCTGAAAAAATTAATATATCAACAGTTAGATCAGGCAATGTATTAGGCCCAGGAGATGGTGCTAAGGGAAGAATAGTTACAGATATAATTAATTCCCTAAGGACTGAAACAGAAGTTGAGCTCAGGCAACCTTTTTCTATAAGGCCTTGGCAGGATATTTTGGATTCACTGTATGGTTATTTATTGGTTGCACAAAATAATTATACAAACAAAAAAAGTTCAAAATATAATTTAAATTCTGAGATAAACAACGAGATTACTGTTAAAGAAATAACAGAAAAATTTATTACTAAATGGGGCTCAAGTATTGAAATAGTTGAACTTAAAAATAAAGAATTTTATGAATCAGAAGAGTTGAGGCTTGATTCATCAAAAGCAAAAAAAGAACTGGGCTGGAGTAGCACTGTAGAGATAGATTCAATTATTGAGAAAATATGCGAATGGGAAATTGCAGAATCAAAAGAATTGAAAGAAAATATCGTAAAAAATCAAATAAAAAATTATTTTAATTTATGAAATATTTGATTTTAGGAGGAAGAAGCTATTTAGGAAGATCTTTCACCGAATTTCTAAAAAAAAATAAGCACCAAGTTATTACTTTAAACGAAGCCAATTCGAGTAATTACTCTAAAAATGTATTGAAAGAAATATTAAAAAAAGAAAATCCCGAAAAAATTGTAGATTTTAAATTTCCAATAGTTTCTTCAAACGATGAAGATTTCAACAATATTGATTTAGATGAAATCATAAGCGCCCAAAAAAGATTGATTGAAACGCTAGATCAGTCACCAGATAACACTTCTGACTTATATTTGATTTCTACTTTAAATATAAATAAAAGAAAAAATATATATACAAAATATAAGAAAAAACAGGAGGACTACTATAAAACTAAATTACCTGTGAAAAATAAACTTAAAATTCTTCGACTTGAAAATGTTTTGGGTCAGGGTGATATTAATACAAATAGATTAGTTCCTTATTTTTTTAGCAAAGTATTTGCAAATAAATTATCAAATTTAAATATTAATTCAAGGAAAAAAGGTGAATATATATTTATAGAAGATTGCAACAAATATATATTTAATACTTCTATAGATAAAACATACAAAAAAAATGCTTTTAGTACAACATATAAAAATCTTATTTTTAGACTATCTTCAATTCTTGAATATGAATATAATTTTTATCACGATGTTTTATGGAATAACCAAAAAATAATTAATAAAAAAGTTGATAAAACAGATAAGACTAATCAGAATCTCATAAAATTAACAAATTGGTACATTAAAAACAAAGAAAGTTTCAGGGTGAGTTAAATGAAAATATTAATAACTGGTGGTTGTGGTTTTGTTGGCTCTAATGTAGCTCTTAAATTAGATCAAGAGCATGAAGTTTATTGTTTAGACAATTTTTCAAAACATGAAAGTAAATTAAATGAGGCATTGATTCAAAAAAGAGATATCCCTGTTATAAAAGGAAGTATTTCTGACAAAAAATTTATTAATGATCTAATAGAAGATTTAAAACCAGATTGCTTGATTCATTTAGCCGCTCAAGTTGCAATGACTCATTCTATAGAAGATCCACAGAATGATTTTGATATAAATCTTTTAGGAACATTCAACCTTATCAATGCAATAAATAATTTTTCTAAAAAAACAGAATTTATAAATATTTCTACTAATAAAGTATATGGAGATTTAGCTTGGGATGAAATAACTGAGTCAGAAACTAGGTTCTCTTCAATTCAAAATAATGAAGGATATGATGAAAATACGCCTTTAAACTTTTCAGGACCTTATGGTAGCTCTAAAGGATCTGCCGAGCAATATGTCTTAGACTACAATAGAACTTTTAATTTGAAGACAACCTCTCTAAGGCTTTCTACAATATATGGACCAAACCAACATGCTACATATAATCAAGGTTGGATTGGCTGGTTCTTACAACAAGTAAATGAAAATAAACATAAAGATCTAATTGAAGTTCCAGTACATGGAAACGGAAAACAAGTAAGAGATATATTATTTATTGATGATTTTGCTGAGTTAATAGTTTTAATCATTAATAATTTTTCCAAAATAAATGGAGAGGTTTTTAATATTGGAGGCTCACTGAAAAATTCACTTTCAATTATTGAATTACTTCAAAAATCGCAAGATTTATTTGAATTAAAGTCTGAATTTAAAATACATGAGAAAGAATGGAGACCAGCGGACCAAAAATTTTATGTTTCTAATATAAATAAAATTAACAACAAACTGCAGTGGCTTCCTAAAACTGATCTTGATATCGGCTTAGAATCCTTTGCAAGTTGGTTAAAAGAAAAATAATTTATTAATTCTTTTTAATATTAGATTTTATTAATCCTATTAGACCAAAAAAAACATCCATAAATATAAGCAAAATCCTTATTTTTATTAAGAAACTGAAAAGATAAAGATCATCAAACGCCAGGTTTCCTACTGACAAGAAAATCGCTTCTCTTATACCAATTCCAGCAGGAACCCCTATAAAAAACAACCCAATATAGGTCGCTAAAAGGTACATTACAGAGATTTGTAAAGGATTTTCATAATTGAGATTTAACGCGATAATGTAATAAATAAATAAAGGATAAATTTGATTGAATAAAAATAAAATACTTTGATTACTCATTGAAATGAATTCTGTTTTGGAGGAGGAGTATACTAATTTTACTCCAAAAAAAATCAAAAATATAGAACTCGTATAAATAACATAGATTTGATAATCATTTTCAAAAAAAAGGCATAAAATTAATGAAGGTATTCCAATAATTGGAATCAAAAATTGCTCTTCTAATAAACCAAGTATTAATTTTTTAAAGTTTTTATTTTTAGGAAAAGTTTGATTTAATCTAACACTCACAGTCATTAAACCAGATGGTATATATTTACCTATTTTTGAATAAGACCAGTTAAAGAAATAGTCAGCAAAATTTCCACCATAGTTAGAAACTAAAAATTTTGACCAAAGCGTACCTGTCGAAATATAAAATAACATCATTACAGCTACTTCAATTAATGAAAAATCAAAATTAAAAGATTGTTGACCTTCAACTTCTGATAAATTTCTAAAAATAAATAATAGACAAAATAAACAAAATACAAGATTAATTCTTTTCAAATATTTTTGCACAGATTCGTTACTAATAAAATTTACAAAGCTGTTTGTGTACTTGTATATTTTATCTTTCACAGTCGATATAAACATTTCTAATAGCTTTTTCTTCTTTAAAGGAAAGAATAAAAATTACTAAATTAAATAATAAGTTTAAAAATAGAATTATAAGAATTGTCCTTGGAGCAATCAGGGAATACTCTGCAAAATTAACAATGTAAACTGTCTGAATTATCAAATACAGTGAAATAAAAAAACTCGTTAAAAAGCTGAGATCTAGAAAAGCTGATCTTTGGTATATTCCAATAGATTTTTTTATTTTTATCTTTTTAAAGTAAAAGAATACAGAAAGTCTTAAAAGTATAGCCAATACCTTTACAGGATTAAGATTACTTTTTTGATTTTCGTACTTTACAACATTATTTATTTGAAAAGTTTTTAACTCATTCATTACTGAAACTGCAGTTATGTAAAAGGGATAACCATATCTATTTGGATAATTTTTATCCAAGTCTTTTGCAATTTCTGTAGATACTCCAAATAAACCATTAAGTGGGTCGTATAATTTATTGGTTCCTGTAACAATTTGTAAAAGTATTGTTGCAAAAAGGTTACCAAACAACCTTTTCTTTGGAATCTTTCCTTTTATTCCTCCACTCCAGAATCTATTAGACTTTATAAATTTGTAATTGTTTTCACTGTACAATTCTGCAATTTTTTTAATATCATTTATTTCAAACTGACCATCACCATCAACTTTTATTAAAAATTTAAAACCATCATTTGAGGCATTTTCAATTAAGGCTTTAGTCGAGTGTCCCGCTCCATAATTTTTTGTATTTTTTTGGAGTTTAAAATTGTACTTATTTTTTAAATCTTCTAAAAGCTCAGAAGTTCCATCTGAGCTTGAATCATCAATTACAAATATGTTTAAATTTAAATCTTGAACTTCACTAAGTACATCTTCTATATATTCAGCTACATTATATGCAAGTATCCCTATTGCAATTTGATTATTCATTTTAAAAACATAATAAACCACAAAAGAACTTATTTAAATATTTTTAATTTATTGATAAAAAATAAGTAATATAAGTGGATATATGTACATTCTTAAGAAAAAACCTATCATTTTTTTTCTTCTGATAATTACTTTATTAATTTTTTTAAGAATTGACTACAGATTTAAATATACAATCGAATGTTGTTCTGATGAATATGATTATTTTATGCATGCTTCAACTATCGCCAATGACTTTGATTTTGACTACTCAAACCAAGATTTAAGAGATTTTAGATTTACAAACAATGATAAAATTGCGCCAGTTGGTTTTGTTGGGACAGGAATACTTTTTTCTCCTTTTCTTTATCTGGGTAATTTATTTAATCAAATATTTAATGAGTCGATTGCAGAAGATGTATTTAATTATCAAATCTTTTTTTATTCAATGTCCTCTGTAATTTATTTCTTTTTAACATACCTATTTATATATAAGACGATGAAACTTATTGGTTACAAACTTAATAAATACAAACTATTGTTAATTTTCTCTGCATCTGGCTTACCATATTATGCATTTGAAAGATTTGGAATGACTCACATTGCTGAAGTTTTTACAATAAGTTTACTAATTTATTTATTAACAAGCTTTTACCTAGATGATACTTATTCAAAAATTACAGCTTCATTGATTTCTCCAATTTTGTTACTTTCTTTTTTAACAAGAATGTCAAATTTCTTTATTTTTTTAATACCCTTAATTGTTAGAAAATATCTGCAAAATTCAAAAAAAGTTGATAAAGCTCTAATTAAGAATTATTACTTCTTAAGTTCAATTCTCATATCTGCAATTGGCTATTTTTGGATTTTATATTCAATATATGGGAAATTTATTTTAAATCCACAAACAATTTATAACGATTCAAGAAGTTCTACAGATTTGTTCGGTTCTTTTACAGACTTACCAATGACAGTTATTGATATTGCAGCATCAAGTTTTAATGTATTGTTCACTTATGAATTTGGTATCTTCTGGATGAGTCCAATATTATTTTTTGGGACTATATATTGTCTTTTAAAATTAAAAAATTATAAAAGTTATGAAAATTTGTTATTGTTTTTATGCTTTGCTCAAAATTTTGTAATAATTTATTTGTGGCAAAGTGCTGCATCATCCTATGGCTTTAGGTATTTATTTTCTTTAGTTCCAATAGCTCTATTTGTATTATTTCTTCAAAAAGATATGAATGAATACATATTGAAATATTTAACAATTTTTTCTATCTTTTCATTAATTGGTATTATGTTTTTTGAAACTACTGTACTAACCCAACTATCAGTCGTAGACGAATATAACTCTTTTGGTAGGTATATTAGATATGTCGAACCTGAATATGTTAAAGGAGTGGTATTAGCTCTAGGAGACTTTAACAGTTATTTAATAATTTTTAGTACAAGTTTTTTAGGTGCTATATTTTTTAAAACACTGTTAATTGTATTTGGACGAACATCATTGGAATCTATATTGTCCAGACTAGGTCTCCCGGTTGAAAATAATGATTTTCAAAACTATTTAGAGAATTTACAAAGTATTGGTTTTGAAAAATTTATTGCCGTGCTATTAATATTCAGTGTTTTTAGTTATTTTATTACTTACAAAGTAAAAGACTAACCTTAAAAATCTTAACAAATAAAAAAATAGAACTCTTATTTAATTTAAACTTAATTTTGTGAAAGATATATATTTCTTTATTGGAACTAAAGCCCAGGCAATTAAATGTTTACCGTTAATAAACAGATTATTGGAAAGCAATAGTTTTAATGTTTCCATTTTAGATTCAGGGCAACATGTAAAAATTGTGGAAGATATTTTAAAAAAAACTAATAATTCTGTTCACAAAATAAGCGCATACAGTAACACTACAAATATTTCAACATTTGGACAAAGCTTCAAATGGTTAATTTATTTTATATTTAATTTTTTATTAAAAAAAAGTGAAAAAGTAAAAAATATTAGTGATGGCCTCTGTGTCGTTCATGGAGATACATTAAGCACATTACTAGGTCTTTTATGGGGAAAAAAACATAAATTAGACATATTACATTTAGAAAGTGGATTAACTAGTTATAAATTATTCCAACCATTTCCTGAAGAGATCATTAGAAGAATAGTTTCAAGATTTTCAGATATTTTGATATGTTTTGACGATGAAGCATTGAAAAATTTAAATAATAAATTTAAAGACTCTAAAAAAGCAATTAAAAGAATTTCTGAAAACACAATAGTTGAAACTATTGATTTAGATAATCAATATCCATCAAACAAAATTGTGACAGTCACACTTCATAGAACAGAAAATATAACATCAAAAAAAAAGCTTAATAAGTTTGTAGATTTTTTAGAGAAGATATCAGAAACACACACATTGAATTGGTATTTACATGAACCTACAAGAAACTATTTAGATAAATTTAATATTTCTATCCCAAGCAAAATAAATTTATTTGATTTACTTCAGCATGATAAATTTTTAGTGGAGTTAAAAAAATCAGACCTTGTTGTAACTGATGGTGGATCAATCCAAGAAGAGTGCTATTTTTTGGGAAAAAAAACAATTATATGGAGAAACGCTACTGAAAGAAGATATGCCTTAAATAGAAATATGTTTTTATCTAATCTTGATGTGTCAGATTCATTGAAATTCATTCATGATAGTAATTTAATTAGTGATAAAAAATATAAATTAGAAGTGTCTCCTTCCAAAGAAATAGTTGGATACTTGACTGAATTGTATAGTAAAAGGTAATTATATTTTATATGACAACTTTTTTTAAAGGCAAATTTGAATTTTTATTAATATCACCATTAATTATAAATATTCTTTTTAACATTTTTAATAATGAAATAAAGTTTGAATTAAACTTTTTTGACTTAGTTTCTTCTTTATTAATTTTCCTTTTTCTTTATCTAGTTGGTTTGTGTATTAAGAGTTTAAATTCTGATTTAACAATTACATTTGGAATAATTTTATATCTAATCAGCTTTTTTTTATTTGAGTCTATTGCCCTGTTTTTTTATCAAAATATAAATATAAATATGACATTTTTATTAACAAATCTCATTTGGACTATTATATTTTTGTTAAAACTTGAAAAAAAAAGTTTGTATTTTTTTTCTTCAATTTCTTACTTAGTTTTAAATTACTTTAACAATCTTTTTAATAACTCCTTGACCTCTGGTATTAACATCAACGGAGACGTCTTTGATATTTTTTTACCTAAAACAAATTTAATATACAATAATAGTTTTTATTCATCTGTTGTTAATCCTGAGATGACAGGATATCCAGTATTCATGAGTTTTATTGATGCAATAATTTTTAAAATTTCATTTAATTTTGAAGGCTATCAATTTTTTGTTTCATCATCTTTCGTATTTTTTTGGCTATTTTGTTTAATGTTTTTTGAATTAAAATTAGAAAATAAAAATAAGTTTTTTTTAGTAAGCCTTTTCTCAATACTGATTCTTAATAGTTCTTGGATGCGATTTTTATTTCTTACTTCTCTGATGTCTGAAAGGGTGGCCTCATTTTTATTTTTAGGTATTTTGGCATGTTTGTATCGCCAAGAAAGCTTTACAAACTACACTGCATATATTTGCCTAACCGCTTTTGGGTTTATGTATTATACAAAACAATTTTTTTCTATACTTGTTTTAGTAGTTTTTGTTCTACACCTGTTGAAAAAATCTTATAGAAAAAGTGCAGTTTTTTTAATTATTGGATTTATTTTCAAACAGATAACTCATATTACTTACTTCAGTGATATACCACAAGACCATCACATTAAACAGATAGATGTGTTTGATGCTATTTTTGATTTGATATTGTTAAGGGACCTAAAGTTTGAAAATATAATTCTAATTTTAAAAAATCTCTTTATAGATATACCAGCAACTTATTTTTTATTAGTTTTTATAGTATTGACAGTAATTAATTTTTTTATTTTAAATGATTTAAAATATGAAATAAAAATTTACTCAATATTATCTTTACTAAATGTAGTATTCATTTTTTGCTTATACTTATCAGTCTGGAAAGACATGGAACTTGAGTCTCCTGTAAGGTATATTTATAGTTTCATACCAATTTATTGTGTAATATTTTCCATGTCAGTTGAAAACATAAAGCAAAAAATTTTATGAAATTTCTTCGTGGTATTCACCATCAACATTAACTTCCCATGGGTCATAGTCACCTTTACCAAGTAAAGTTCTGGCTGCATACAAACCAGTTGCCATTGCATGGTCTTGATTGTTATATTTAAACATACCAGACCTACCTATTGCTGTAATGTTTGGAATGCTCGAAAGCCAATCTCTTATATTTTCAATGTATTCTTGATAACCAGTTTTTATAACTGGATAAGCTTTTGCGCTCCTGCTGACTGCTGAATGAACAATACTGAATTCATTACCAAAGATACTTTTTAATTCTTTAAGTGCGAAATCAATTATTAAATTATTATCATTGTTCCAAATTAAATCGTTTTCAAAACAAAAGTACTCAATTGTGATTGGGTAAGTATTTTTACTACTCATAAATTTTGAAAAATTTGAAAAATCTGAAATTCTTGCCATCTCTAGATTTGGTGAGTGAATATAAATCCAGTTATCATCAAATAGTTTTTTATCAACAGTTACATGCACACTAATGTGATTCCTATATTCCAAGCTTTCAGCAGAATTCAAAACTTTATTTGGTATATCTGAATCTAGAATATTTATAAACTCTAAAAGTGGATTACTAAAAAATATATTTTTTGTTTCTTCATTGAATTTTTTTCCATCTTTATCAATATACGAAACATCAAATCCTTTTTTTGATTTTTTTATACCTATAACTTTTTTTTCTTTTGAAACTAATATTCCATTGTTTGTAATTGTATTCTCAAATTTCTCCCATAACATTCCAGCCCCTAGTTTTGGATAATAAAACTTATCAACTAAAGTTTTTGGTCTTTTTTTACTATTAGGAAATAATGCAAATTTAATTGCAGTATAAAAACTTAAACCTTTTATTCTTTGTGCTGCCCAATCAGAACCTATATCACTGCAATCTATACCCCAAACTTTTTCTGTGTAATTTTTAAAAAAATTATTAAACAACTTTCTTCCGAACTTATCTACTATCCAATCTTCAAAATTATTTATTCTTGTTAATCCAATTAAACTTTTAATTCTTGCAAAAATATATGAGAAACCAATTTTGATTGACTCAAAAATACCCAATCCAAAAAGTGCATTTAAAGGCGTAAGGGGATAGTCAAAGTAACTGTTGTTAAAAAGAATTCTGGTTTTTCTATTAACTTCGATAGCATCCTCGCCAAGCACTTTAAGAAATAATTCATATATTTCCTCGTTTTTAGTAAAAAATCTATGGGGGCCAATATCATATCTTTGATTACCAAAAACTTTTGTTTCAGCTAGCCCTCCAACGTTCATTTTTTTTTCAAGCACAAGTATTTTTTTATTTGAATTCATTAGCTCATAGGCAGCTGTTAATCCCGCTGGTCCAGCTCCAATAATTATTACGTCGTACATAACTTATAATATTTTAACAATAATACTAATAAATCACGTATTGTGACTTCTTCCTTGTAAGGAAAGAACCAATTAATACTAAGTAGTATCACAGAGTATCAATTTATAGAGTCAATGAACTTAAGCTCTTTTAAAAAGATACCAGGAGATATCAGAGAGTATCTACAGTTTTAGAAAATTCGTGCGGTTTTTTGTATTTTAGTAGGGTTGATTTCTGAAAAACCCTTGTGGGCGCTACAGGATTTGAACCTGTGACTTCTTCCTTGTAAGGGAAGCGCTCTGCCGGACTGAGCTAAGCGCCCCGAATAAATAAGTATATTTAATTCTGCAAATTATTGTGGTTTTTTTTAACTACAGCCAAGAGAGTTACCACAGTTTAAACACTTATAACATGAACCATTTCTAATGGTTATGTGACCACAGTCTGGACAAGCAGGTGCATCTCCCATCATATCTCCAAGAACCTCTTGCACAGTAGCTACTGAATTTTCAGCTTGCTTAACAGTTACAGGTTCTGCTTGTTGTACAGGTGTTGTTGGCTGTGGTTTCTCTTCAACAGCTACAGGTTCTGCTTGTTGTACAGGTGTTGTTGGCTGTGGTTTCTCTTCAACAGCTACAGGTTCTGCTTGTTGTTTATTTTTTGGTGGAACTTGAACAATATCTGTTCTATCCAAATATTCAAGACCAAGGGCCCTAAAGACATAGTCTATGATTGAATTACTCATTTTAATATTTTCATGTCCTTCAACCATACCCCTCGGTTCAAACGTTTGGAAAGTAAATGTATCTACAAACTCTTCTAATGGAACACCATATTGAAGACCTTTTGAAACAGCTATTGCAAAACATCCAAGGACACCCTTAAGAGTCGCTCCTTCTTTAGCAATATCAATAAAGACTTCTCCTAAAGTTCCATCAGGATACTCACCAGTTCTCAAGTAGACCTTATGTCCTGCAACACGAGCTTCTTGAGTCCAACCTTCTCTTCTCTCTGGTAGTAAGAACCTTGGTCTATTGACTCCTGCATAAGCTCTAGTTGGGCTTGTTCCAGGTGCGAAGTTTCCTTGAACAAGCATTGCCTCTTCTTCAAGAATTTTATTCATTTCCGGATCACTTTCGTCAGAATCTCCCTCATCAGATGATGCTGATAATGGCTGTGAAGCTTTTGACCCATCTCTATAAATAGCTATTGCTTTTACACCAATTTTTGCTGATTCAAAATAGCAATCTTCTATATCTTGGACTGTAGCTTCGTTTGGCATGTTAACTGTTTTTGAAATTGCACCAGAGATGAATGGTTGTGCTGCAGCCATCATTCTTACATGTCCCATGTAGTGAATAAACCTCTCACCGTCTTTACCGCATTTATTTGCACAATCAAAAACTTCGAGGTGTTCATCTTTAAGATGAGGAGCCCCTTCAATTTTTTGTGTTCCACAAATATCAAGATTTGCCTGAGCTATTTCATTTCTAGAAAAACCTAATTTTTCTAAGAGGTTGAAGTCAAAAGAAGTATATTCCTCTTCTTCAATTCCAAGACTTTTTAAAGTGTCTTCACCAAGCACAAATACATTGAAAGCATGTTGGATTTCAAAAGCTCCTGGAAAAGCATTTTCAATTTTTTCAATATCAATTTCTGTAAGCCCTTTGTCCATTAGTGATTGTTTATTTACATATGGAGAGTTTTCAAGAGACATGGAACCAATAACATACTGAATAATTTCATGTACTTGACTATCTTCATATCCAAGTGCTTGCAGAGCAGGACCTATAGATTGGTTTGCAATCTTCATGTACCCGCCTCCAGCAAGTTTTTTAAACTTCATTAATGCAAAGT
>Ga0075480_10000171_pt1 | contig 34807 bp, 23 predicted proteins | sample DEB08_DNA_7_FD_81590 | JGI IMG/M metagenome (GOLD analysis project Ga0075480, IMG submission 81590) | Aqueous microbial communities from the Delaware River and Bay under freshwater to marine salinity gradient to study organic matter... | ecosystem: Environmental > Aquatic > Marine > Coastal ... | reverse complement strand
TGGGCCGCCAACCCGCTCAACCCCTTCGACATTCACCACGACGGTGACAGCGACGGTTGGTACGACCGCACCTCCTTCGACACCCCTGCTCCGTTGGGTTCGTGGTCCGACCGTGCCTTCACCGCAACCGGTGAAACCGTGCAACAAGGCGTGGGCGATCTCCCCTTCACCAATTGGATGGAGTACGAAAACGGAACCAGACCGGACCTGAACGACACCGACGGGGACAGCGTGGCCTACCTCACCACGGTCGAAAACGGACAGGTGGTCTGGCACGAACGGGATTACAACTTGACGGACGGCCGTGAGGTGTTCAAGTACGGCACCAACCCAATGGACAACGACACGGACGGGGACATGATTCCTGACTGGTACGAGCATGCCAAGGGGTGGAACGAAACCAACGACAACTACTCTTCGTGGCTTGAAATCCGTGTGCAATGGATCGACACCACCACGGGCGGCGGGTGCACCACCGACACCAATTCCTGCCGACCGCTGTCCATCGACAGCGGTTCGCTGGCCCGCCCGAATCTTGCCTTTACGTGGTTCACGATGGATCCAAGGGACGCCGCTGACGCCAATCAGGACTACGATCAGGACGGGAACTGGGACTGTTCTGGGGCGGGTTGTGTGTACACGCCATACACGGCTTTCCAGGAATTCTACGCCATCACTGACCCGGTGCTCTCCTCACCCAACGCCGTGCGCTTGGCCGGCTTGGTTCACAACGGTGAAGGCATCACCGAAGGGTGGCAATTGAGGGCACATTTGCTCGGGCTGGGTGCTTGGGACGAGAACGTCCGGAATTACCTCAAAATGGACCAGCTTGGGACGTCCGATCAGCGTTTTGTCTACATCTTGGACGACAAGGATCAGGACTTCCTCATCATTGACCAAACCGACGATGAAGTGCTCGCTGCTGGCAACCGAACGGACGCGTGGGACATCTTCTACACCGGGTCGCCACAAACAAGCCCGGTCCGGTCGGTGGGCGAACACGAACTCGGTTGGTACCTCGTCGACTTGGACGACGACCACGTCGCCGAAGGCAGCGATCCGATGAACTGGGACACGGACGGCGATTGGGTCGTCGACTGGTTCGAGGTGAACGACGACGAGCGCGACGGCGCAAGAGGCGATTCCTCCCCGCTCCGTTACGATTCACGCTTGACCTCGTGACTGCCGCGACGGGGCATCATTCAAATGCTCAGCCGGGCGTCTTCGTGCCATGCAGGACGTCCGCATGCCGTCGCGCAAATCGCTGACTTCCGCGGTGATGCTGACCCTGTTGATGGTGTTGATGTCCGCATCTCCGGTGTTGACCTCCTTTGCACCGAACGCTGAAGCATCTGGCGTGGCCCGTCACGCGTACGGTTTCAGCGACGGCTCGACCGAATACGTGGCGCTCTACCAAGGTGCGAGCCCAGACACGGGCGCATCGGTTCGCTTGCCGGTCGGTGCTGAGGTCGTGGACGTCAGCATGACCCTGTCTGGTGCAAGTTCGACCGGGTGGTCCTCCACCTCCTCGTCCACGACCGAAGAATGGCTCGAAGGCGAAGGCGCAGGCGTCGACGCACGATCGCCTGTCCTCACCCTTGCACAAGCCTCCCCGACCACGGAGTTCTTCCCGCACGGCATGGACACGGTGGTCGACCCTTCCTCCACGGCGTGGCACGACAACGGGTCCTACGCGGTCCGTCAGCCTCACACCTCGAATTCGACGGAAACGCGTTTTTCTCAGCAACTTCAGCGGACGAACAGTGCCCTCACCCCGCAGGGGCAGGGAGCGGTGTTGAAGCACCATGATTGGCTCTTTGTCTCGACGTGGAATTCGAACAACCTCAACAACGTCGTCAAGGCGCATTACCCCAACAACCTCACCCGTGCATGGGGCGTGTCCATCGATTCAACGGCCGCTGCGTGCGTTTTGCCGCAAACCCACAGTTCCAGTTACTACGGACAATACGGGTTCAGGGATTGGGCCTTGGCCGACGACGAGCGTCTCCTTGCCATCCTTTCCGGCTACAAGTACTTCTACGGTTCAACCGCGCCGACCCAGTACCATCGTGTCCTCGAACTTGACGTTTCGAGTGACGACGTCTGGGTGTGCACCGCCTCGTACGATATTTCACCGCAATACGGTGACTACACCGGCATCGCGTTCGATCGCGAAGACGGCACCTTCTGGGTGGCCCACAACAGCCAGCGCCGATTGGTCGAATATAACCTGGTCGACGGCAGTTGGAGCCGGAACAGCGAGATGTTCACGTTCTCTTCCTCGGCCTCCTCCGCATGGGAGTGCGGCACCACCGGACAGATGGTTCGTGGGCTGGAAGTGGAAGGGAACACCTTCTACATGCGATGCCAGAAGGACAGCTACTACAACGACCGCGACACGCTTGAGGCCTGGGCCGTCAGCGGGACGTCCACCTCGCTCGTGCCGCAATCAGGCATCAGGGAGATTTCGAGCCTCGGCTATGGGTTGCAATGGGACGGAAACCGCTTCGTCACCGTGGACAGTGGGTATTCAACGTGGAGCGGCAAAACGCTCTACTACCGTGAATTCGGGACGGGATGGATGTACGAAACCATCGCAGCACCTGGAACGACCACATGGTATGGACCGGTCACTGCCTCCGCCGACGACGTTCTTTCCGTGAACGCACGTGTCGGATGGTCGGCTGCATCCATCGGCGATCGTGTCGACCATTGGGTGTCCGCTGACAACGGAACGCACTGGTCTGCGGTCACCGCAAACGAAACCATTCACTTTGCACATCCGGGCAAGGAACTCGTGTGGAAGGCCCAGATGATCGGTTCGTCCGCCGTGTCGTGGTGGGTCGGCTTGGAGCACGACACGGAATACACCACCGTCGGCTCGTGGACTTCGCCTCCGATCCCAACTGGAACCAAGGTCGGCAAGGTCCGTCCGTCCTGGGTCGGCAGCGAACCCGCAGGCACGTCCATCACCGTCTACGTGTCCAACAACAACGGTACGGATTGGTACGAAGCCAGCAACGGGCAGGAAGTTGGATTCCCCACCGAAGCGGCTGGATCTGCCCTCCGGTATTCCATTCAGATGGACACGACCGACGTCACCGCCACACCGAGCGTGAGCGCGTTCACCCTCGAGTACGAAGAAGGCTACCCGGACCGCCCCCGAATTGACATCGGCAACGACGGGAGCTTCGATTGGGAATCCGTGCTCTTCCTCAACGAATCCTCGGTGGACGCCAGCGACGACAGCATGGTGGGTCTCGAAGTCAAGAATCCGCCCACGTTGGTCTCCGCGTTCAACGACGCCATTCCTGACAACGGTGACGGGACGGTTGACGTGACCCTGGCGGTGAAAGCCGCTTCCCCCGGTCGCATCAAGATCACAAACCTCGACGTCGCTTACGTCATGCAAACCCGTGCCATTGGCGCGTCGCTCGAAGGGGGCATGTTGGCCCCTGACGGTGCACACCGCGACCTTGTCGTCGATGTTGCCCGGGGCGACGACGTGACGCGCGTCAATCAGGTTGACGTGGCCCTCCAGCATTCCTACGGCGACGACCCGACCGTGCGCTGGTCGCGTGGCGATCAATGCAGCGTGGTTGACGAAGCAGGTGGCATCGTTCACTTCGACGTCGGGAACTGCACCTCGAGCGCCGTCTCGGACAGCATCACGAGGATCAGGATCCCAACGCTTGTGGATTGGTCTTGGAACGACGAGGCCTCCATGGAAGCGAACATCACGGTGGTCGATCCCATCGGCGAACAGGTCACCGACTGGACGACATCGGACCTCGACGTCCGGGTCGAAAACGACATCCAACTGGACGGTCTGCGTGTCTTTGACGAGACTGGACGGGAACTGTATCCCTTGGACTGGGTCCGTGGCGGATACAACCTGAGTTTCGCCGGGAAGATTCACTTCCAGGGCAGCCAATTGAGTCCGCTTGGTGGCGAGTTCAATCTGCGCGTGCTCGGCCAAAACGTCACGTTCGACGGCGACCCCATCGGCGAGCCGGTCATCTTGGCCACGACCACGAATCCTGCCTTCGGAGAATACAACATCACCCTCCAGTCGCCCATCGAGAGCGCACCGGGTGGCATGGTGTTCTACGTGGAAGCCATCGACATGGAAAACGGTTCGATCTTCTCCAATCCAGGGTACAACACCATCCGATTGACCCTCGACGGTAATTCCCCGCTGGTCCTCTCCTCGGACCCGATGGACGGCGTCGAATTGCATGCGGCGACGGCCCAACCGATCAGCCTCGTCATTCAAGATTCGGTGGATCCCCCCAACCAAATCAGCCTCCACTATTGGCTTGGGTGCAAAGCCAGCCAAGCCATCGGTTGCACCGACTACAACTTCGACGGTTTGCCACAGGCCGAAGAATACGAGTTGAAGACGGTGTCTTCTCCCGAAGTTCGGGCCGGTGGACTGAACATCTTCGAAACCAGCATCGACGACTCCATGCTCGTGCACGGACAACGCGTGTCCTTCTACATCAGCGGCAAGGACGCACAAGACAACGTCGTGGCCATGGGCGGTGGTCCTGTGTGCCCCGAGGACTTGGGTTCCTCGCTGTGCGGCACCCGGCCGGGTGAAATCCCGCCTGACTGGTCCGCGGACTTGGTGACCTACACCGTCCGTGAAGAGTTCCAACCTCAACTCGACGCGGCGAACTCAACCATCGTTGGACACGACGACGAAGCACCGTTGCACCCCGGCATCCCCTACACGGCTCAGATCAGCCTCTCGGACGGCAACGGGTGGGAAGACATCCAGCAGGTGCAGTTTGCCCTCGGCGGGGACTTCAACGACGACGACACATCGATTTTCATCACCCTTGCACCGGACGCTGACGGACAACCTGTGGCCCAGATGTCGACCGGTGGAGAATTCCTTGCGGTGAGCAACCTCTACTCCAGCGTGCAACTTGATGCAGAAGACCCGAACCTCATCGTCATCAGTGCATTGTTCCAATTGACCTGGAGTTTCCCTGAATCCTTCGACACCGATGGGGCGTCCTTCGTTCGCCCCAAGATCAGCGTGACCGATCAGCCCTGCGGACTCGAGCCCGACGTCCCGTGCTTTGAGGTCGAATCCAGCCTCGGAAACAACTGGTGGAGCCTCGACAACGACTTCCGCTTTGACACCGAAAGCGGGCACATCCGGGCGGTCGAATTGCGCGACGGGACCAACCACTACAACGAGGACTTCGACGAGACCATCATCGGGGCCGGACAAGCGCTTCGTGTCACCGGCCGCGTGCTCTTTTCAGAGGACGAAACTCCTGCCCCCGCAGGTGCCTTCGACGTGACCTTCGGCGACTACGATTACGTCTGGACCACAAGTCCACGCGCCGACGGTGAATTCTCGCTCGATCTCTTGGTTCCAGCCATTCGGTCCGGTTTCCTTGACCTGAAGTTGGGCCTGAATGACCTTCCTGGGCTGGCCGAAGACCAGACGGACGTGGTGCCTCGTGTCCGTTTCATCGTGGACAGTTCTTCGCCGACCTTGGCGGCGGTCAGCCTTTCGAGGATCGAAGCAGGCCAAGCCCTCCCGATTGGACAGGCGCACGATTTGCTGGTTCAACTCGAAACGCTTGACGATCATGGCTTCGACGCTGGCGAATCCGCCGTGCTTCACTACCGCGTTCGTGCCGGAGAGGCTGAAATCTCTCGTGGTGCACTGGAATTGCCGGACACGACGCCCTTCGGAGAGCAGTTCTTCTGGAGCGGCACCCTTGACTTGACCGACGCCGGAGCAACCACGCTGCTCCCCACCTACATGGTCGACGTGTGGGTCTCGGGAAGCGACGCTGCTGGGAACCCCTTCGACACGTCTTCGAACACCATGGACACGCCCTTTGCGACGTGGCCCTTGTCCTTGCTCGGACCTTCCATCGACCTCGACACCACCGTGGCTTTGTGGGACGACCCAAGTCCATTCCCCGGTCAGGCCACGGTGCTGGACATTCAAGCCTCCAACGAGGGCGGGACGGGCGATGTGTCCTTTGTCCTGCAACGACGTCAAGACGCCGGCTTCTGGGCTGAGATCGCCCGTGAGGACCTCACGGCGAGCGCGAACTCTGAGGTGCAGGTGCAGCTCGACGTCACCGCGGACGGCGAGGTGGGCGACCGCCTCGAACACCGCCTCCTCCTCTTGGTGGACGGGGTCGAATCCGAACGCATGCCGTTGGCGCCGCTCCTCGTGACCGAAGAGGTCGCACGTGACGGTGACGCGCTTCGAGAGGACATCGGAGAACAGCGCTTCAGCCTCTTCCTCTATGTCATCACCATGATGTCGCTCTCCGCGGCGGTCTGGATGCTCGTGCTCTACCGCAGGGTGATGTACGGGGAAGACGAGGTCGCGTCTGAGGACCAGACAGAGGCCGTGATGGCCTCGATGGCAGCGCCGGTGAAGGCCCTTCCAGACCTTGCGGACTTGCCGCCACCACCCGGATTGAACCTGGCTGCAAGCACGCCGGTGCCGCCCGGACTTGTCGTCCCTGCCGCGGAGCCGGTCGCTGCCGAGGCACCTGCCGAGGCACCTGCTGCTGCGCCGTTGACCACGGACGACCCTCGAGGCCTGCCACCCAAGCCTCCGACCGGCCTTCCTGACGGATGGACGGAAGAGCAGTGGGCGCATTACGGTTGGTCGTACCTCGAAGCTCAGTGAAGTGGTCGCATGGCGGCCAACGACGTTGACGGCATGGTGACGCTGACCGAGCGCATGGTCCACCTCATCGGCCAACTCGGCATGCCCATCGTCGAGGTTGCCATCGTGCTGCAGCGACGGATCACCTCGATGTTGACGCCACTTCAATCGTGGGCCGACGAGCAAGGCATCGCCTTGGACGCAAAGGTTGGCGCTCCGTGGCCCCTCGATGGCGGCCCATCCTCCGAAGCCAGCTCTGCGTTCACCTTGGATCGCCTGCTGGATCACGTTGACGGTGACCGGATGGACATCCTTGACACCTTGATCCGTGTGACCCTGAAGGAAGTCGACGCGGACCTCATGCACGGCATCTTGGCCTTGCGTCCTTGGGAGCACCTCGTTCGAACGCAACTGGCTGCAGCCAACGGTCCAGGCCGCTTGTTTTCACCGCTGGACATCCCCGAAGATTTCTGAGCGCGGGTTCAAATCAATCGCAGGAGAGTCACGACCATGCAGCGGGTGATGTTGGCGCTCCTCCTGGCGAGCCTCATGCTGCTGCAAGGATGCCTCGGAGGAATCCGTGAAGGCATCGCTGACGCCCTCCCTGAACAACGTGGAATTCCGGGTGGTCTCACGCTGGCTTGCCTTTCCTCCGCACAGTTCACAGACATGGTCATCGAGATCGATCACGCCCCTGGCTATGCACCAGAGGCCACCACGGTGGACCTGCTGATCGACCGGCTTGAGGACGTCTGCGACAAGCCGGGCGGCATCCGTGCGGACATCACCGAGACCGAGTTTGCTCCAACCGGCGACTGGAGTGCGGACGACGTGCGTGCGCAAGCCCTCGAGCACCGGGAAGCGCCCCCAATGGACGGCACCACCCTACGGTGGCACGTGCTGTTCCCTTCCGGAGGCTACGTTGATGACAGCGTTCTCGGGGTCGCCGTGAACGCAGCCGATGTGGCGGTGTTTCGGGACAGCATCGACGATGCTGAGAACGTCCTCCGTCGACCGAGTGCAGAAGACATTGAGAACAGCGTCACCTTGCACGAGGTCGGTCACCTCTTGGGTCTGGTCAACCTCGTCTACACCTCACCACGTGATCACGAGGACGCTGACCATCCAGGCCATTCCTCGAACGAAGATTCCGTGATGTACTGGGCGGTGGAATCTTCATCGCTCGGGGCGATCTTCAGCGGCCAATTGCCCAACGACTTCGACGACGATGACCGGGCCGATTTGACCGATTTGGCGTCCGGAGATTTGGACGCTGAGCAGCAGCTCTGGCGTCCTTAATCGGACGCCAACCCTCCACGGGCCACGATGGCCGTGGCCGAGCGCCATGCATCGAAAATGGACCACAGATAGAGGCCAATCCAAAGCACAACGGTCAGGGCCAATGGGATTTGGAGGAAACCGTAGTCGATGCCTTTGCGGTGTTCCCTGTTGAGGTGTTGACCAAGGAAGAGGAAGGGGACGGCGGCGAGGAGCACGGTGAACAACGGTCGTGCAGAACCCCACACGCCGATGCCGAAGGTGATCTCGCGCCAGATCTCCTTCATGAGGGTCAAGGGGCCCACACGACGGGGGGCCTCGACTGGTAAGGACACCACCAAGTCCTCGCCCATGCCCGAATGGAGACCTGCTTCCTTCTCAACGTGTTGGCGTTGCGGGCGACGACATCATGTTCCTTCGACGGTAGCACCAACCATGAGGCGTGTGCTGATCACGGGCTTTGGTGCCTTTGCCTCCCATTCGGTCAACCCCACGGAAGCTCTGGTCGAACGTTGGCCAGACGTGATGAAGGTACACGATCCTTGGAGCCATGCATTCGAACACGTGACGGTGGAGCCTCGGGTCCTTTCTGTGGACGAACTAGGGGCTTCAGAAACCGCCAAACGGCTGTTGGAAGGCGAGCGGTGGGACGCAGTGTTGCACCTTGGCCTCTGTGGCACCTGCACCAATGCCCGGTTGGAGTGGATGGGCCGCGACGAGATGACCATGCGGGTTCCCGACAATGCCGGTCGGCAGGTGGAACGTGGTTCAATCACGGGTTCCGGAGACCACGCGGCAGGCGTGGACCGTGATCGCTTCGATCTCCCTGCCTGTGATCCTGACTTGTCGTGGTCCGACGATGCAGGGGGGTACGTCTGCAACGAAACCCTCCATCGGACGCTTGCCGCGACCGTCGCCCTTGACGATCCTCCGCCTGTCCTCTTCCTCCACCTCCCGTCCGAGGAGCATTGGTCGCTTGATCGAAGCCGTGATGCCGTCGTTTCCGTGCTTGAACGCATGCTCTTTCCTCCCGTTGTCGAGGTTGCAGCGGGCGCCCTGTTCGATGGCCCGCGCGTCTTGATTGCCCGTCGTGGTGCGAAGGAGGCAGCGGCAGGGCAATGGGAACTGCCTGGGGGCAAGTTCGAACCCGGCGAAGGCCTCGAAGAGGCCGTGGTCCGCGAGTGGATGGAAGAACTCGGCTTTGAGGTCACGCCCGGAACACGCCGGGGAGCTTGGTGGGGCAAGCAAACGTGGCGTCGATACCGCATCAACGTCATCGACGTGCACCCCGTGACGGCCCTCCCCGATGCCTTCTCTTCAGAGGCCCACGACGCCCTTCGATGGTTTGGCCCAACCGACGAGGTTGATGCTTTCGAGTGGCTTGGACCCGATCGCGACGTCATCTTGACGCTCGTACCGACCGGTTGATCATCGCTCAAACCACGTGACGGCTTCTCCGTCTTCGTCCATGGCCCGTTCGTCACCAAGTTTGCGAGGCACCTGAGCACGCCCTTGGTGGTGGGTGGCTGCAAGCAACCAATCCTCCACCCCCTCGCCGGTGATTTCGACGTCAAACACGCCGCCGAGCGAGGTGTGACCAGGCAGGCCAAAGGTGACCTTTCCGGCCAAAGCCGCAACCCGTTCGATGGAGAACACCACGGTGCGCCCTCGGAGGTTGGAGCCCATGGCGTCCAAGGCCGTGTCGAGGATGCGTTGTTCGTGGAGTTTTCTCAGAAAGGTGTCCAGCGGGACATCGGTGACCTCGAGCGTCACGTCCTGCTGGTTGGGGTACATCGGTGAATCTGGCCAATCCACGTGAGGAGAATCTGGGAAGAGCACAGCAAAGGCTTCGCCAATGCGCGCGCCGTCCTCCGCCCCCCTGATTCGCGTCCGCACCGTGACGTGCATCCCTTCGTCGACGCCGGTGAGGCGAACACGGGGGGCGGTCATCGCTCATCCGACGTGGTCACGGTTCTCAAGCCATCGGGCCAACGACGGGGGACATCATCAAGTCAGAAGGAGGGGAGCAAAGGTCGTGAGCGGTCCCACACCCCCCCGAATGGCGGTGGTCATACCCGTCCTTGACGAGGCTGCCCACCTCGCGGATTTGCTCGCCGACCTCGATGCTCAGGATTTGCCTGCTTCCGAGTTTGAGGTCATCGTGCTCGACGGTGGCTCCACCGACGGCACGCAGGACATTCTGTCGGGCCATGCCCCAAAAAGCGGTCACGGTTTTTTGGTGCTCGAGAACCCAAAACGAACCGTGCCTCATGCACGGAATCTGGCCATGAAACATCTTTCCGACGACGTTGGCCTGTTGGTGGAGCTCATTGGCCATGTTCGAATTCCATCGGACCACCTTTCCTCACGGCGACAAGCATGGTCCGACGCCGAAGGTCGCCACGATGAGCGCTTGGTGGCGCTCGGGGTGCGCGTGCTCGGTCCTGAACGGCCGGCCACCATGGTGGAAGGTTGGGTGGACGGAGCTTTGCGGTCACGGTTCGGACGCGGTGGCGGTCAATTTGCTGCCTTCTCCACAGCCGGACCAACCAAAGTTCCCGCCTTCGCAACCCATCGGCGCAGTGCTGTGGAAGCGGTGGGAGGTTGGGATGCATCCTATGTCACCAGCCAAGACAGCGATCTGTCGATGCGTCTTCTCGCACAAGGAGGAGTCGTTGAACGTGATCCGTCGGTGACGGTTCGGATGCACCGCAGGGCTTCCCTCCGTGGGCATTGGCGCATGGCGGTCAGGTACGGCTATTGGCGCGGCCGCTTGCTCCGGTCGCATCCCGGCCGTGCGGATCCTCGGGAGTTCGCACCGCTCTTTGGCGCGGTGTTGTGTTGCCTCCTGCTGGCCACCGCGCCCTCGTGGTTGCCCTTGCCCGTCGGCGCGTACCTGGTTGTGTTGTTGGGCGCGGGCCTTGCTTCGACCTTCACTGCTGGAATGTTGTCGCACGTGCTTGGCGTTCCGTTCTGTTTGGTGATGCTTCACACAGGATTCAGCCTCGGTTTGCTTCGTTCGCTTGTTTTGGGGCCTCCCAAGAAGCGCGACCGATAGAACATCCCGGACGAACCTCTATCCCTGAACGGTGAGGGTGGTGAACCCATGGCGGCTCGTGGCGGCATTTCGCAAGGGCTGTTGGTGACCCCGGTCATCATTGGTATCGGGCTTGACGTGACCGTAACTCCGCTCAATGCGATGCTCGACGTGTCGCCTTGGTTTCGTTGGATGTTCTACGGTGTGCTTTCCGCGGCGGGCGTTCTCCTGTTTCGTCGAGCCAGGGTGGAGCGTGACCACGAGCACCGGCGCTCGGCCTCCTTGAAGGGCTTGAAGACCGTGTTCAAAGCCGAAGAACAGGGTTTGTGGGACCGAAACGATGCACCTCCCGAATCGAGTCCACTCAGCATCGATGCCGGCGCCAAGGTCGGAGGCCTGACACGTGAAGGCAGTGAACTCAACATCGAGATGGAAGTGGAGGTTGAAACGGTGCACGGAATGCGACTTCAGCCCAATGAAGGCGTTCAGCGTACCGTGGGGGCATCTGGCAAGGCGTCTGGAATGGACCGCTTTTTGGACGCCCTTGGTCGCTTCTTTCGTCGTGGGGATGACCTTGCCCAATCCCGTGAAGAGCGTAGGCGTGCGGCCTTGACCCAACGGGCGGAAGATGACCCGCTGGTCGCCACACGGCCCGTCGCGCCCATTCCTGGTGAATCCGACGCGTACGATCCATCGTTTCCTTCTGCACCAGTCGAGATGGCGCCCCCACCTGAACCGGTCTATGCTTGCGGGGCCTGTGGAGCCCGGCATGAGCCCGAGGACCGCTTTTGCCCGCAATGTGGAACGGCGCTTCCACTCGTCTCCGTCTGACCTTCGTACGGGCGTTGGGTTGAAGGCGGCCCCCCGAGCCGACAAGCCGGGGCCGAGATGAGCGGGAAGCGCGATTACTACGAGGTGTTGGGCCTCGATCGCGATGCCGATGAGAAGGCGTTGAAGAACGCCTTCCGGCGCCTGGCACGCAAATACCATCCGGACCGAAGCGATGAGCCCGATGCCGAAGACCGCTTCAAGGAGATTCAGGAAGCGTATGCGGTCCTTTCCGACCCTGGGAAGCGGGGGCAATACGACCGCTTCGGCCACGATGGACCCAGTGGCGGATTTGGTGGCGGATTCAACGTTGACTTGAGCGATCTCTTCGGTGGTTCGGACATTTTCTCAGCTTTCTTTGGTGGAGGGGGCGGCGGAGGGCAACGCTCCGGCCGTGGCAGCGACATCCTCTACCGTCACACCGTGTCGAGTGAAGACGTGATGAACGGCACCGAGGAAGAAATTGAACTTGACCTTCCAGCACCTTGTTCGCCTTGCTCAAGCACCGGGGCAGAAGGCGGTGTGCTGGACGCCTGTACAGACTGCTCTGGACGGGGTGTCATTTCCCGTGTGGTGCAGATGGGACCGTTCCAAACGCAACAAAACCGCACCTGTTCGTCTTGCGATGGGCGTGGGAAAATCCCCAGAAGCACCTGCAAGGCCTGCAAGGGTCGAGGCCGTGTTGAACGGACCACCACCGTCCGATTTGGCATTCCAGCCGGAGCGGAGGACGGAACGCGACTTCGGCTGCGTGGGAAAGGCGAGCCTGGCCGAGACGGCCAACCCGCAGGGGATTTCTTGGTCGAGCTCGAAGTCTCCCCTCATCCTTGGTTTGAGCGGAGCCGGAGCGACCTCATCATGTCCCTTCCTCTGGGCTATGCGGACTTGGCGCTCGGCACCACGATCACCTTGGATCATCTCGACGGGTCTCCCCTCGAAATCCGAGTGCCAAAAGGTTCGACCGCAGGCGACACCATCGACATCCCTCGCAGGGGATTCCCCCGGTTGCGTGGCGGTGGGCGTGGTGACGTCGTCGTTCTGCTCAAGCTCCACATGCCGACCAAATTTTCTCGAAAAATCCGCACCGCCCTCGAGGAGTTGCGCGAGGACTTGGCCCCGAGCGACCTGCACGAAAGAATTCGGGGAGAGGCCGACGCGCGAAGGCGCGGCGGTTGATCAGGCCTATTCGGTGGAGACGAGTTCGAGCGGTGCACTTGCGCGTGCTGCCCTCGGTTTCGCGTCCACAAGGCCGTTGACTTCGAGGTCCACCAAGGTGTTCTCTCCGTCCAGTTCCACGGTCAGGAACACGACCGTCCCCGCTCGAATGGTGTCCAAGAAGACGTCCTCCCCGTGATGCATGAAGCGCGGTTCCACCGCTTTGACCTCGCACGCCGCACCGATGGGAGCGTCGAAGCGCAAGGCCGTCGCTTCCCATGTTCGTGGGCCTGCAGCCAATCCGACGAGCACGACATGCGCCCCATGCTGTGCCAAGCGTCGGTCGAGACGCCAGGCGGCAAAGGCAAGTTCGTCGGTTCGATGCTGCAGGTCGGGTTGCCCCCAACTCAAGCACGCGTCTTCGAAATCCAAGGTGGCCACGGCATCGAGGGCGAGGTGGAGGTCCCGTCGTTCCTGAGCCACTGGGCGGCCCTCGTCAAGGCGAGCGACGATCTGTCGAAGGCGCTCACGTTGTGCGCGCAAGGTGTTTGCAAGCAAGGTTCGCCTGCGCTGCATGCGTGCAAGGTAGGCCACAGGGATCAAGAAACAGAACCCGAGGATCCAACGGACCCTTGCGCCCCAAATTTGGGAAGCCTCGTCCGGTTCAAACCACGGCTCGTCGCCTTCATCGACCACGCCATGGGCCATTTCCAAGGTGTAATTGAGCGTGGCCAAATCGCTGCCCCACGTGCCGTTCAGCACCTCATCCGGGTTGACCAAACTGATGCGAACCAGGTGCGCACCCCGGCCGAATTGCGCACTGAGGCTCTCGCCTTGGCCGCTGACCACCTCGTGCTTGCGCTCGTCCTCGTCAACGGTGCCAGTGATTGGATCGATTGGAATCAGTTCAAGCATGACCGGTTCAGAGGTCCACACGGTGACCTTGACCAAGTGGATGGAATCTTCCCAAGCATCAATTTGGAACGGGAAGACGTCGGCCACGTCGAGCGTTGCGCGCACGAGGTGGCCGTTTGCGCTTCCATTCAACGGAAGGTACCCTGCACTTCCTCCTTGGAGAAGGAGTTCATCGCTCAGGTCCACGTAACCCTGCGCGTCCTCACCGCTGCGGAGGTCAGAGGCTTCGGTGAGCGCCACGTCCGCGGCGCAGGTCGGGCTGATGCACGTCAACCGAAGCGCCACGGCGCCAGGAAGAGCCCACACCGTCCTCGGTTGGGTGGAGGTTGCGTTCGACGTTGCCACCCATGTGCCCTGCACCAGATGCTCGGCTCGGAGTTCTGTTCCAGAGGTCGGTGTGACACCTAAGGCGTCTGTGTCGTTGACGTCGTAGACCTTGATTTGACCACCGTGTCCAACGATGCGCTCGGATTCCTCTCCCGCCACGACATCCATGGCCCCCGAGGTCGGGTGGGCTGCCATGCCCACGGCGACTCCTGTGTTTGGGGCCGTACCTTCGATGAGCATCATCACCCGCTGATCTGCGTCCAAGTACATCCGATGGATGAAGGGAAGGTCGTCTTGCGTGAGCGTCAAACTCGCATGCGTGACTTCCGCAGTGTTGTTTTGGAGGAGAAGTCGGAGGTCAATTTCGCTCGAGGCGTGCTGCACCAGCACGTCCACCCATGCGGGCTCGTCGGTTTCGGCGAGGACGTATGCGGTTGAATCTGCAGAGACGTTCACCACCGCCGTCGCTGCACCTTGCCATCCACCGTCCAGTCGGACGTCGTCGGTTCCCGTCCACCATGTGTCCCCTGATTCGGACGGGACAAGGACGGTCGAGCTGACGTCATCCCCGGGAGCGGGGCGGTTGGGGACGTCCGCCATCGTTGATGCGAGAAGGATTACGGTGGCGCTTTCTTCCACGACGAAGGTGACGTGCAGGGTCCAACTGCCGGCCGCTTCGGGTCGGTGTGTGAGGTCCAAGCCGCTCACGCCGGAGGCGAGGGTGGTTCCTGCCGCATCCTCAACGCTTGCCTCGCAACTTCCGCATGCAACCACGAAGAGACCTCGTTGGGTTGCGTCAAGGTCCAGCGTAGCCGACCATGCAGCACCTGCATCCCCTTGGACCACCAAGCCTTCCTCGTCACGGGTGACGAGGGTTGTGTCGGCCGATACGGTCGCGAACGGGAGACTGCACATGAGCAGGACGAGCAGCGCGGCCGCCCCTCGCTTCGCCATGGTCACCGGGTCCCCCAACATCGTTTGAAGCCCTCGTCTTGGCACCGCTTTGAAGTGCAGGTCCTGCTGCCGACGGACATGGACGGTGTGCTTGGGCGAACCGTCCTGTTCAGGGATCGATTTGCGCGAAGCTGGGGCTTGGGTGACCGCGCGTCGCCGCAGTCGCGCACGCCGGCGCTTGTGCTGTTGGAGGGCGACCCTTCCGCGGACGTCGTCTTGGCACCCTTTGAGGCACGCACCACACGGACCCTTCCTGCGACCCTCACGCTCACCTCTCGGGGCTGTTTTGAGGTCCCTGCCTTCGATGCCCCCGGACCGGTGTGGTCGGTTGGGCTTGGGCACGTGCTGCCGCCTGAAATGGAGGAAGCGGACGCCGGAGAAGCGGCTGGAACAGGGCCGCTTCTCCCTGTGTCTTGGCAACGCATGATGCATGACCCAGCGCTGATGGACCCTGACCTTGCTCCTCAGGTGGTCGTGTTGACCGATGCCTTGGCGTTGACCAGTTCTCCCCTTCGCTTCATCGACGCACTCGTGGCCATCAAGCGACGCTTTCCAGGTGCCTTGCTGTGGGCGCCGGGCATCGGAGGGCCGGACAACCTTGCGTTGCTGACCTGGCTTGGGGTGGATTTGTTCGACCTTGCTCGCTCACGACAGGCCTTGGCATCGGGCATGCTCTTGGACCGTGGTGGTCCTCGAACGCCTGCCCTCGAGCTCGGGGAATCCGAGGCCATGGAGCATCAATTGAGCGCATGGCGGTCCGCCATCGCTGAAGTCCGAGAACACCTCGCTGCCGGTACCCTTCGGCAGGTGGTCGACCGGCAAGCCCTGGTCGCGCCCACCACCGTGGCCCAACTCCGCCATCATGACGAGGCCTGTGCGTCGCAGCAAGGCCTGCTCGAACGTCACGTGCCCCGCACCCGTCGGCTGATGTGCATGGCTGAGACCAGCCTGCACGAGCCTGCTGTGACCGATTGGGTCCGATGGATGAGCACCGAATACAGGGCGCCTAAGGGCCTTGATCGTCTGCTTGTGCTGCTTCCATGCTCGGCACGGAAGCCCTACCGGTTCTCAAAATCACACCGACGGTTCATCGAAGCGATTGGGACCAATGCCGTGCACGAAGTGATGGTGACCTCCCCGCTCGGCTTGGTTCCTCGGGATTTGGAACAAACGTGGCCCGCCCAGCACTACGATTTGGCGGTGACCGGCCGGTGGAGTGCCGACGAGGTAAATCGAATCGGTGAGATGCTGGCTGCGCTCATCGAGGCCCATGACTACCAGTGCATCGTGGATCACTCTGGACTGACGTTGCCCGAGTCGTGTTACGGAGGCCTGCCCCGTGTGGACACGCGGCAAGGCGACTCTGCAGGATCGCGCCCTGCCTTGGAACGGCTCGGAGAAGCGGTTCGTGATGCCGTACGGACGCACGGTGCTCGACGCCGGTCGAGGGACGCCCTCCACATGGACGAATGGAAGAGCGCCTCGCGTCGTCTGTTGGGCGGTGATGCATGGTTGGACGGTGCAGAAGTCCGCGGTCGGCCCCCAAGGTTTCGCATCATGAACGGTGCCGACCAAATCGGCCAATGGTCTCCCGACCGCGGTGGTTTCGCCTTGTCGAAGGCCGCGGTGCTCCGTCTGGCCGAAGGCGCACACCTCCCGCAGGTTCACTTGGTTTCGGGCGTGTCTTGGAAAGGCGACCTTCACGTCGGCATCGTCGAGCGTCTGGTAGGTGACGTCCGCGTTGGCTCGGACCTCCTGGTCATGCAAGACGGAGCCCCGGTCGGACTCGCCCGCGCCCTCGCACCCGGATGGGAGTGGGCAGGCACGCCGGGCCGCCTTGCCAAAGCACACCAGCGTCTTTGAGACCGGAGGCCCGCGGCGATGCGGTTAAGAGGGGGGAGCAGGTCGCCGGACCGTTCGGAGGCCCATGCATGGCAAGGATGTACTCGTCCCGCAAAGGTATCAGTGGCTCGTCGAAGCCTCACGTGACCGAAGCTCCTGCATGGTCCAACACGGACAAGGCGGCCGTTGAAGCCCTCATCTTGGACTACGCCAAGGCCGGCCACTCCAGTGCTCAGATCGGCACCCTCCTCCGCGACCGTCACGCGGTCCCCAACGCTCGCCTCGTCCTCGGCCGCCGCATCGGTGCGGTGCTCGCCGAGGCCGAATTGTCCGGCACCTACCCCGAGGACATGATGAACCTCATGCGCCGCGCAGCCGGTCTCATCGACCACATGGGAAGCAACCACAAGGACCTGCACAACCGCCGTGCGCTCGAACTCACCGAAGCCAAGATTCGCCGCCTGGCGGCTTACTACGCCGGCGAAGGTCGACTTCCTGCCGACTGGCGCTACAAGCGTGACCAACTCCGCCTCATGGTCGAGTGAACGCTGGCGCAGGTTGATGTGTCCCCGCTGTTGAGGCGGAACGATGTCACCCTTGTCCTCCATCGACGGCCTCACCGAGGCCACGGCATGGGCCAAGGACGTGGCCACGACCCTGACCGCTGGGAACTACGTGGTGCTCGATGGAGCAGCAGATCTGAACGTCGTGCTCGGTTTGGTTCAACTTGAAGCGGCCATGCTGGACCGTGGACTACCGTACCGGAGGGCGCTCTCCGCCTCCACACATTTTCTGCCCTCCACGGAACGACTCCCACCGGATGTCGCCCCCGGTGAACTCCGGTGCGTTGTGCTTGACGAAGAGGAGGCTCATCCATCGTTGCCGTCCGCCTCAGGCCCTTTGCATCGCTTTGTTTCCGTTGGCGCATCGGTGGACCTTGGGCGGGAACAACGTCCCCGGACCGGGGCGCTGAGTCCGGCCTTGCTCTGCGCCTTGGTGGCCGAGCAGATGGCCCCTGCCGGGCCACGGGTTCGACGCGTGCGGCCATGGGCCTTGTTGGCACAGTGGGGCCGGGGTGCCTTGGACGCGACTTACGACCCGTGGTACACGGTGCTCCGGGACCACCTCTGCGAAGAGGGAAGCCTGCGGGTGGTCAGCCTCGCGGACGTGGAAACCATGCCGAGTTCGCTTCCAGACGGTCTTTCCGCCTCGCTCCTGAATCGGCTTCGCAAGGCCTGGCCTCGAATGGACCATGAGGCTCGTGCCCGAGGGTTCTCGGAAGCGGTCTTGCCTGCCTTGCGCCGAACCAACGTCGCCTCGGCTCGTCTCGAAGAGATGATCTGGCACCGTCCTGTGCTCCCCGGGCAATCCCTGGACGTACTGGAACAGGCCTCTCGCCTCGCGGATGAGGTTCCTGTCGACAGCGCCCAAGGTCAACTGTCCATGAGCCGTCGAATGGACCTCCTGCTGACGTCAGGGGCATTGGTTGAACCGAAGTGAAGCACCAATGGCTTCAAGGAACCCGCACCGATGGCATGGCATGGCCATCGAGCGTTTGTTGACGGGCGGCATCCGTGACCAAATTCAGGACTTGATGGCCACCGAAGACCTCGTGTTGGAAACATTCCGGGACTTGGTGAAGGACGAACTCAAGGCACACATCAGGAACGTCATCGACGACGATCCTGAGTTGAAGGCGGAAATCAAGGATGCCGTGGGCTACTATTTCCAAGCCAAGGCACGTTCCGTGTATGCCGAACTGAAGGCCAGCCGCGCCGCGACGCGTCTTGGCCTGCGCATGCTCCCCGACGAATTGCAAGGCGAAATTGGGACCGCATTGGTCGGTCTCTTTGAGAAAGAACTTGGAACCCTCCTTGAGCGTGCTCTCTGAGGTGATGGCGTGCGGCAAGTCCTCGTGGCGCTGCTGATGCTTGCGCCGTTGGTGTTCGTTCCAACGGCCACCGCAGCCGAGGGCCGCTCGACCTCGGAGATCATTTGCTGTCCTGCGACGGACGTCGAACTGTTCATGTTGGGCTCCGCTGACAGCGGGTCACTCAGTCCGTTCTCAGAACGTCTTGGTGACGACCCTGAAAGCGCGGTCATTGCGAATGCGGTCACGTCCGAAGAAGTCGTGGCCACATGGCGGCTGCAAGACCTCTATGCCGGGACGGTCCCCGACGGGACCTGGACGATCAGCCTGCCCGTTTTGGTCGAGAACGCAGGAGGGGCTCAAGTCAACTTCACCGTGGAAGTTGCCATCGGTTCAAACGTCTACGTTGGAGCTCTCCCCGCTCCTTCGACCTTTGTTGGGGCGGGCGAAAGCACGATCACCTTCGATGTTCCAATCGAGGAGTCCACCGTGAGCGATGGTTGGGACCTTGAAGTGGTGCTGCTGGCTCGCACGGTGGTGTTCTCTGTTCCTCAAAGCGGTTCACAACTCTCTGTGCTGTGGGGGGCCGATGGCGCCGAGGCTTCCATCTCCGGCGAATTCTCTGCCGTCGAAATGCGCTTGCTCGACGTTGAAACGGACGGCGCAGACGCGTACATTGGTGTCGTGTTGTCCTCGCCCTTTGGGACCGATTTGCTCGCGTTTAGCGACGACCTCAGCCTTCGCCTCGATGGGAGCGTCGTTTCCGGCGACCCGGTCGAAACACAATCGGCGGACGGCATTCGAGTCACGTGGACGTACACCGACGACGATCCAGGTGAGCAAACCATGTCCGTTGAGGTCACCCTCCGCCTCCAGAGTGGCGGAGCCTCCATCACAAGCGAGCCCACCGAGGTGACGTTCACCACGGAAGACGGCGAAGGTGGCGGTGGGAGTTACTATCCCTCAGAAGAACCGCTTCGAACGACTGGAGCTGGATCTTCGCTGATCGTCGTGGGCAGCATGGAACTCTCACAGGACCGAGGTGAACTGGTGCTTGAGCGGCAGACGGCCATCACGCTCGACGGAGAAATGTCGTTCTGGATGCGTTGGAGCCTCGATCATCTCGGCAGCGAAGACCTCGCGCTCTCGCCCACCATCAGGTCGTTCAGGGCGGGCGGAGTCGGTGACGAAGAACGCGAAAGCAGGATGATTGAATCCATCGAGCGGCAGGAGTTTGAACAACAAATGGGCAAGCTCCACGTTTCGTTCCTGTCCAATGGTTTGGGACTTAAGCCGGACGAATTGATTGGCGATTCAGGCGAGTTTGACACCGTGGGTGTTTCGCTGGACCTCCACGGTGACGAGCGCGTCATCAGTCACCCCGTCACCATCACGATTCGCTCACGTGAACGTGTTGCGGACGGTACGCTGATCGATTTGGTGCGGGATTTCATCGTCGTCCAGCCCGTCCCATTCTGGTCCGATTGGTCGATTGACCTCACCCTCAAGACCTCCGGTTTGACTTCCTTGGTCGGCTTGGACGTTGGCGAGGCCGAGGGATTGACGCTGAACCATCGCCGCATGCCAATGGGCGAATCCGCGGTTCTCAGCGGAGAAGACCTGAACCAAGGCGTCACGTTCGAGTTGATTGCAGCGCCGACCAGCGCCCCGCTTTACGCTCCCCTTCTCGTGCTGATCGGGACGCTTGGAATCCTCGCAGGAGGGCTTGCATTGGGATGGCGTGTTTCCCGCCAGCGGGTCAGAACGCTGCTGATGACGGAAGTCGTGTTGCTTTCCATCATCGTCATGGCCATGTTTCTTTTCGCCTACCCCTCGATGTTCGTGTTCGGTGCAGCAGGGTCATCGGTGTTCATTTGGGGCGTCACGGCGCTGGTGTCCCCACGCGCTTCGCGCCAGCGGGCGGCGTCTTCCTCTGCCAAGGTGAACCGGAACCTCCCGTTGCCCACCTTTGCCTGCCCCGCATGCGGCACGGTGAACGACGTTCCATCGCACGAACGACCGCTTCGAATCGTGTGCCAAGGTTGCCAACGCGGCATCACCATTCAGGGGTGACGCATTGGTTGGTGTCCTCGGCGATTTGGACCTTGAAGACGAACACGTCACCATCGGTCTTGAGGACAGCCTTGAGGAAGCCGCCCATCGTTTGATCGATGTTCCCGGTGGGGTGCTGGTGGTGCTCGATGATGAAGGGCAACCAAGGGGCCTGATACGTCCCGACCACCTGCTTCGTGAAGTGCTACGTGGTACGGAATTGCGCGCATCGGTCTGCCGAGACGTGATGCTCTCCGACGTGCTTCGCGTGCCGGTCGATACCCCGCTGGACGAAGTGGTGGCCACCATCGACCGCCGGCAACCTGACGCGGTGGTTGGCGTGGACGAAGACGGGACCTTCCTTGGTTGGTTCTCGCCCGCAGACTTGGCGTCCGCTCGCGCGAAAGTGAAGGTGCTTCGGTCGCTTGATCGAGCACGCTCGTGATCATTCGTGGGTCATCAGGAGGCGACCGTCGTCCAACAGGATGGCGTACCCCACACGTTCCAACTGAAACACCGTGCCGATTGGATGGTCGTGGGGCTCCAGGCGTCCTTCGACGTCGTGAAGTTCGCCGTCTTCTGCCACCACGAGGGTGGTCGGAAGTGCGGCGTCCACGGTCCAGTGGACGATGGGCCGGTTGTCCTGACGCTCCGTGCTTCCCGCATGCAGCACACCGTCCTCAAGGTCAACGTCCACCAAATCCTTCAGTCGGAAAGCAGATTTCACGGCATCTTCGGATTCCACAAGCACGTGACCTGAGGCGAGGTCGTGCTGCCTGGGGTCCTTTTCTGGCGCATCGGGATAGCGCACCAACGTCGCTGATGCGGGCCCGTCCTTCAACGGAAGGCGGATCGGGTCGCGGACAAAAGCAAGGCGTGGTGCAGTGCTGTCCACGGCTTTCGTGTTGTGTGAAAAGAGGCTCGTCAGCGGAACGGAGATGTCCTTCTGCGTGATGGCAAGTTCAAGCCAAAACGCCCGAAGGGCTTCGGGCTGAATCCCACGACGACCAAGGGCTGACAGCGTCGGGAGGCGAGGGTCATTCCACCCTTCATAGCGACCGCTTTCGATGTCCTTTCGCATCGCTGAGGTGGAGAAGCCGCCCCACTCGTGGACTTTCACGCGGCCCCAGTACATCGTTTTCGGATAGGTCCATCCAAAGTGTTCGTAGAGCAGCGTTTGCTTTCTCGTGGAATCCATCAGGTCCTTGCCACGGATGATGTGGGTCACGCCTTGGAGGTGGTCCTCAATGGCGCTTTGGAAGTCGAGGAGCGGCCAAACTTGGTGCTTGGAGCCGACCTCCGGCCGTGGATGGGGATTGACCACGGTGTCCTGCAAGCGAAGTGCCGGCCAATCACGGAGGGCAGGGTTGCGCTGATCCATGCCTGTTTTGACGCGAACCACGGCATCACCAGGTCGGTACGCTCCGTTCAACATGGCTTCCCAACGGGTGACGTGTTCTTCGGTGGTCACGCGACGGCATGGGCAATCCTCCTGTGCAACCCTGAATTCTCTGAAGGCTTCTGCACTGCAGGTGCACACGTAGCCAAATCCACGCTCGATCATCGTCGTGGCATGGGCGTGGTACAGTTCGATCCGGTCGCTGGCGATGACCACCCGATCGGCGGGTCGGCCCAGGAGCCATTCCGTTTCCTGCTGAATGGTGTCGTAGGCCTCGGGCATGGGCGGCTTGACGACGGTGTCCGTGTCGTCAAATCGAAGGATGAGGGTCCCCTTGTACCGTTCTGCATAGGCCCCGTTGATGACCAAGCCACGGGCGTGTCCAAAGGAGAGCGGACCGTTTGGATTTGGTGCAAACCGCAACACGACCTCGCCCTCATTGGCACCCTCCAAATCGGGCAAGCCCACCCGTCGCTCGGCCTTTGGTCGGGATTCGAGCAACTCAGGCGCCAAGGAAGCAAGCTCCTCTTGGGCGGCCTCCAAGCCCTCCTCGGCAACAAAGGCGTTCGCCTCCGCGACGGCCGTTGCGATGGCCGGTGCAAGGACACGACCGTGGGGCCGAAGGTCCGCACGCATCCCCATGATTCGGCCGACGACCGAACCGGCCACGGCCTGGCCGGCATATTCCACGGCGTTCTGCAAGGCCACAAGGCGAAGGAAAGCGAGGGTCTCCTCATCGGGGTTCCAAGTCATGGGCCTCGGGCGGACCTGCGGGAGTTCCTTCATGAGGATGGTGGGTCGAACAAGCGCCGTTGCACGGAGGTGCCGGCCTCGGTTCGAACGGGGACGGGGGTGGTGTGCCGTGCTTCCCATCCCCGTTTTGTCGTTGCCCATGACCAACGAAGGTCAACGTGAGGCTGTGGGCCTTCCACCAGGCTGGAGAGCGCGTGCTTCATTTTCGGGTCGCTCGGGTAGCCTGAACCAATGTCGATGCCGGATGCTTCGATGAAGGACCTGACCCAGCGGTCACGTTCCACCTTCGCAACGATGCTGGCAGCACCGACGATGCGCTCGTCGGCATCGGCCTTGTGCTTGGCCAAGACGTTCGCCGGTTGCCGCCCTCGCGCCAAAAGTCCGGTCTCGACGTTCCGTCCGAATCGCACCTCGTCCACGTCGCATGCATCGAGCACGAGATGATGGTCAGTTCCTTCCCTCCAAAGGGCGTCAATGACCGCGACGAAGCCCTCCACTTCGAGGCGGTTAAGCCCCTTTTGCTCCACGGCGGCGTCGATGCGTGGTGGCGTTAACGGGTGGACGATCAGCCCCCAATCACGTGCTTCACCCAACCTTCGGAGTTCTGCAGCCATGGCTTCGCGTTGGGCCGTTTTCAGGCGTTTTGAATCGGTGACGCCGAGCTGTTCCAACATGTGCAGGTCCGCCGAAGGAAGCGCCACGGCTCCAACAAAGAGCGGTCCGATGCAGGGGCCTCGCCCTGCTTCATCGACACCCACCACGCGCACATGGTCACCCCAAGTCAAGGTCATCAAGCAAGGAGTCAAGTTCTGATTTGGGTGGTTCTACCGGGGGCAAATTTGCTGCAAGGGCGTCAAGCCGCTCTGCTGCTGCTTGACCTGTTCGCACATCCAACACCACGCTGGCGGCTTCGGTCAGCGCGGTTGGCGGTGATGGGGTTGGAGCAGGACTTGGCGTTGAGCGGTTCCGGAACGCTTGTTCGAATGCTTGTGGGTCAACGCTCGGGCTTTCGACGGGACGTGGTGCCTGCTGCCCGGTTTGGAACCCCGCCATCCAATCTTCTGCTGTTTCGTCTGGCTTCTTCTCTTGGGCATCGTTCATGCCCGTTGGTCGTCGTTCACTCCGGCGGACGACGGCCCGATTGAGGATGATCGTGGCAAGGCCGACGGCGAGCACGATGTGCCACGTGACCTGCACCAGTCCCCAAGCTTGCCCGGCCAATTCACCGAGATCAAACCGGTCCTCTGTGGCTGCCTCTTGCCAGGGTATGCCAAGGTATGGAGCGACCACGGTGTGTTGGAAGGTTTGTTCTGGCACGTACCTTGAGCGAACGCTCAGGTTGACGAACACCGTCCCGTTGACGGTTTCGTCGCTCGGCAGGTCGAACCATGCCCGTAACGTGACGTTGCTTCCTATCGGAAGCCCTTCCACTTCGAAGGAGCGAACGGGGTCTGCCTCGTCTTCAACCAGCGCACCTGCAGGCGGAACGAGCCCCATGTCCATGCCGTGGGATGCCTTCATGCTCACCACGAGACCATCCACCACGTTTCCATCGTTGCGGAGGGTTGCCGTAACCGACACACGCTGACGTGCGTCCTCTTCCTGAACCACGGATTCGAACACCCACTCCACGCGTGGAGCGATGCGCAGGTCGTAGGTTTTGATGCTGACCATGTCCCCTCCTTCGGGGCCGACATGGACCTCCAAGGTCGCGGTCTGGAAGGCCAATGCGTCGGGATGTGCCTTTAACAGCGCGATCACCACGTCCTCGTCTTGGCCGTGGTTGAGCACCACGCGTTCGGTCTGCTGGGTCAGGTTGACAATGCCGTCGGATGCTTCGTTGAGGAGAAGATCGATTGTGGCCACGTCGTCATAGGTCCCAGCGTTGCGTACGTTGGCCCGTACCTCACACGCTTGGTCCATGTCGAGGTCAGGACATCGGACGGTGACGTCTTGCACGTCGAACGCGCGTTGGAGGTCGATGATGCCCGCGAGGTCAACGGAATCCGTGGCGGATCCAATCTTCGCTTGGACACGGACGTCCATCCTCCCCTCGCTTGCCCAAGGGGCCAACAACCCGACTTCGAACGTTCGTGATGCGCCGGGTTCAATGGCCACAGAAGGCAAAGCGCCGAACAGGGCCAAGGTCCACCCGTCGCGCTGGAATCGGTCGATGGGGTCAAAGCCATCGACGACCGTTCCGTCTTCCTGAAGGGCCACCAATCCGAGGTCCACCGTCGACGGTACGTTGCCCCGGTTTGTCACCACGACTTGCACACGTTCATCGGTTCCGGGAGCCACGGGTTGGGTTGCCTCCTCAAGACGAAGGTCAACTCGACGGACCTCTTCCATGGCGAGGACGAAGGTCCAGGTGTCACCTCGTCCGTCGAAACTCGATGAAGCGGTGAGGGTGAACGCGGGTCCAGTGCCAAAGAGGGGTCGCCCGTCGTCACCGACCACACCCACGTCGATCCACGCCCCGATGTAGATGAGCTCATTCGGCTCAACGGTGATGTTTGGATCGTCCACCCTCACGCCGTTGAGGGTCCATCCCCACGCCCAGTCGCTTGCCGTTTCAAGGGTGAAGTGTACGTCTTCGGATTCCGATCCCACGTTGGTCAGGTTCACCGCCACCTGTGTGGTCACGCCCTCGTTGACGGTCAGGGTGGATTGTCCTGAAGATCCCAAAACGAGGGCGGATGCAGGCCGAATCCAGAGGTCAACGGTGCACGAACCGACGGAAGCGCCATCGAGCAATTCGACCGTCATGTCCACGTGTCCGCTGGGCGAAGAAAGGGACGCCACGAGCGTCATGGTCCACGTTCGGTTTCCATCCATGACCACGCTCTCGACGTTTCGAACCTCGACGTCTGTGGAGTTTTGCACGTCAAGCGTGGTGTTGTCCATGCCGTGCTGAATCAGCGTCACCTCGGTCGGTTGTCCGGGAAGGAGCGGCAAGGTCTCGGGGCAAGCCAAAGGCCCACCCGACGAGGCGGCCGCATGGTGAAGAGGTGCGGTGCTCAAGAGGAGGAGCAGCACGATGGTGGCTGCTCGCATGCCTTCACCAACCACAGGTGGGGCTTCAAGTCGTCGTCGCGTTGTCCCTCTAGAACAAGGTCGGGATACGCTCGGCGAGATGCGGTCCTTCGTTTCCCGTCCGGTTGACGTCCATGGCTACCGGCCAGGCCTCGATCAAGGGCGGGGTGGAGGGCAAGGTACCGTTCTCAAGCCAGGCGTGGACGTGTTCAGAGGTCAGCACGACGGGCATCCTCGCGTGAACATGAGAAACGGCCGAAGCAGCATCTTGGGTCAACAAGGCAAAGCCTTGCAATCCCTCTGGATGAAGCACACCAGCAAGCCACATGATGCCTCCAGAGGCCAACGCGTGGTGGTAGGGGTGACGGCCCACAGGAGAGGCCATCCATTCGTACCATCCCGTGGCGGGTGCGGCCATCCGCCCGGTCCGCATCGCTTCCCTGAACATGGGTTTCTCAGCAACGGTTTCCACGCGAGCGTTGATCGGTGCTTTGACCGGATGTTGATTGGAGGTAAACCCCCATCGCCCAAGGACCACGTCCAACGATGCGTCGTCGTGGACCAGCATGGGATGTTCGTCCGTCGGGGCGATGTTCCAACGTGGTTCTGGGTCGATGGTCGTCTGCACGTTCAGGTCTTGGAGGGCTTGTTCGAGCCGCGTTCCGAACGCAAAACGACCACACATGGTGCTCACACAGGGTCGGGGAGGGCTTCGTCCAGTGCACCCATGTCGAACTCCGCCGCGTTCATCGGCACGGCCAATTCGAAGGATGCACCGACGTGGGGGTCGATTTCACCAAAGCAACCGACCCACGTTCCGTTGACAACAACACGTGCGGCTCGTCCTGCCAGCCACGGTCCTTCGCCATCCGGAAGCGCCTCAATCTGCAGGTTGGTGGATTCGGACGCGCCAAGGGCGCCCATGAAGGCCTGAATGCGTCCACGGATCGCAGCAAATCCTCCGCTGGCTTCCGCCACAAGGAAGGACACACGTCCTGCGTTGCGGTGGTCACGGACCACGGTCCCGAGTTCAAACACGGCTTGCGGCAAGTCATGGTGCCGGTTCGCGGCCAGAAGCCGCAACAGGCCCGGCAAGAGATGTTGACGAAGCACGGTATGGTCCACGGTGATCGGGTTGGTGATCTCCGTCACTGCACCGCTTGGGGTCCACCTCATGCGGGTGAATTGGTCGTCATGGTTTGAGAGCGTCAACGATTGAACCTCGGTGCAGCCAAGTCCGACCAGAGCCGTTCGCACACGACGGCGAAGGTGAGCATCGGGTCGCGGTTGTCCGTGAGCAGGTGCACGAGGTGTGGCTTGCCCTAGATCGTCGTATCCATGGCCGATGGCAAGGTCTTCGATGAGGTCCACGGGGTGAAGGACGTCCAACCTCCAACGCGGCATGGCCACGACGTAGGTGCCGTCGTCGTCCTCGATGACATCGCCTCCCATGCGCCTGAAAGCCCGGGTGGCTTCATCAGTTGAGAACGCTCGACCGAGCAAGTTCCTGACCAGATCCTTAGGGAGCTGATGGTGAATCGGTGCTCCCACAGGATGGACGCCTTGACCAGCGCCTCCAATGACCTCCACTTGCTCGACGCGCCCTCCCATGGCTTCAAGTTGCAAGCAGATGAGATGGAGGGACGCTTCGCAAGCGGCCAGGTCCCAGCCGGTCACGTCGACCAGCATGGACGTCGTTGCGGTCGTTACGGTGGTATGGACCCCGTTGATGATCGGTGGGAACGACAAGACCGCATCCTTCGCATCCAAGAGAAGGGGCACGTGGTCCATGCCTTCGAGCAAATGGGCGTAGGCGACACCTTTCGGGTGTTCCGACAAGATCTCGTCAACGGTCATTTCTTGCTCTGCGCCCAAGGGCACGAAGGACGTCGACCTGTCCGTGCTGACGGCCCGGAACGGGGGCGTGAGGTGGTCGAGGTCATGCACGCCGATGGAGGCGCGATGACGGCCGCGTCCAACCGCAAAGTGGAGTTTTTCCTGATGGTCCATCAAGCGGCGGATGGCCGCGTCCTTGGCCGTTTCATCCGCTCCAAGGTTGACCCCACGAACGATGGCACAGAGGATGACTGGCCGTACGTGTTCCAAAGCGTCCTCGACGGTCATCGTGGTGGTTGGCGCCGAGACGGGAAGGGCGGGACTGACCGCTTCGTCATGGAGGAAGGCGCGCATCGCGCGTGCGAGCGTCTCCGCCGAAAGGAGATCAGGGCGGTCTGGGAAAATCTCGATGTCAAGGGTCTCCTCGTTGCACAGGTCAATGTCCGTCCCGAGCAAAGGGAGTTCTTGTTCCAGCGCAGCGACGTCGTGCTCGTGCCCTGCGTCGGCCATGAGTGCGTGAAGCACACCCTGCTCGATGCTGATGGTCGGCATCTGCTCACCTCGTCCAATCCGGCAACGGCCGTTCAAAGCCCGCGACACGAAGGCCGCTCATCAGAGCAACGCTGAGCTCGGTGGCCCGGAGGTGCGAACGACCGAGTGCATCGACGCTGTGCAGTCCAAGGTCACGCAGGTGGAGGGTCATGCCTGTTCGGAGGTCATGGAGCATGGACGCCAAGGCGGCCGGTCCGTCGTCGTCAGGTTGGAAGATGGACAAGCCAAGTCCGCCTGCTCCAAGAAGAACCAGGTCCCGGCCGGTCGGCATCCAATCCAGCACGACGCCGCTTTGGGTCACCTCGGTGTTGAGGGTGGCGTTGGCGGAACGGCCAGACAGGGGCATCATGGCCGGTACCGGCAGGTCGGGTCGCTTGGAGAGGTCCATGAACGCAGCAGCCATGCCGTGTTGCGCAGCCCAGCGGTGGAGGTGGCCCACACGCCCTGCGTCACCCAGCAGGGTGAATTGTGGGGCCTCTTCGCACATGGAGGTCAGGAGGACGAGCAACGCTTCGAGGGCTTCTGGATCCATTGGAGGAAGGTCCCCCAAATCGATGACGGCGCCTGCAGCATCGGGCAAACTTGGCCACGCCTCCAGCGTCCCTTCACCGATGCGCAGCATGTCGATGGCGCGGGGTGCTTCGTCGACCAGGAAAGGTTGCTCGGCCAGGGCCTGAGCCACGTCTTCCTTCGAGCGCTTGGCGCGGAGGCGCTCGCCGCTCTTGACGTGGGGGAGCACGGGCAAAGGGAGGGCCAGAGGCGTGGTTCCGAGGAGCACGGTGGTGTCCACCGATGCACCCGGGAGCAGAGGGAATGGCGTGGTCGGCATCAGGGCCAAACCGCCCATGGCGTGGGCACGAGGCGGTCGAGGTTCTGCTGGGGCCCCCTCGGCTCCTCCGGGGACGAGGCAGACGGCGTCCGCGGGGATTTGCCATGTCGGGTCCTCGATGCGGGCGTTGACGTCCTTGAGTTCGGCGGCCGAGAGTGGACGCATGGTGACGCCAGGTCCGGGGGCTGGGCAGCGTCCGTCAATGACGATCATGCCACCGAGCATGCCGCTTCCCGGGTCGTGGTCCACGTCGCCATGGACCACGATGAGTCCTCCGCGCATGGCGTTGCCCACCCGCTTGCCGAGTTTTCCTCGAACGAGGATGAGGCCGTCGTGCATCGAGGCTCCGAGGTCATCGTCGCACCCGTCTTCGATCACGATGGTACCCCCACGCATGGACCAGCCAGCCATGTGGCCAACGTGTCCCTCACACAACAGCCGTCCACCTTGCAACACCGCACCGAACATGCTGCCGGCGTCGCCTCGGTGGTCGAAGGAACCGGAACTTCCGGTGGAAATCCAAGGGCCGAGGCGCCCGAGTGCTCGCACACGTGCTCCGTCAGGGAGGAAGGGGCAGAGTCCTGATTCTCCGTCCTTCGGAACTTCGGACCCGTCCGCCGTCCAACCAATGCGAAGGATGGCGTTGCGTTCGATGGCGGTGTCCAACGCTCCCGCCAGTTGTCGGTTGATGCCGATGGACCGCTCCATGAGCGGTGTCGCCTCGCCGGCCATGCCCCTACGTCGAGGGAACGCCACATAGCCTCATCGCCGTGTTCAAGGCGCCCGTCGTGCAGTTCATAGGCCCGCTTCCGGCATCGTGGTGCATGACCATCAAGGTGGCCATCAACGGATACGGGACCATCGGCAAGCGCGTGGCGGATGCGGTGGCTGCGCAAGATGACATGACCGTGATTGGCGTCACCAAAACCCGTCCTTCCTTTGGGTGTGACCTCGCGGTTCGCAAAGGCTACCCGCTGTTCTGCACCTTTGACGAGGCCGACCGGATTCAGGCCTTTGCGGACGCGGGATATGCCTGCGGCGGCGGCATCAGCGATTTGCTGGAATTGGCCGACGTGGTCATCGATTGTTCCCCGGGCAAAGCCGGAGCAGCCAACCTTGAGCGCTACAAAGCGGCCGGTGTGAAGTGGATTTTCCAAGGCGGAGAAAAGCACGCCACGACAGGGCGCTCGTACACGTCTTGTGCGAACCACAAAGAGAACCTCAACGCGGAAGGAACCCGCGTGGTGTCCTGCAACACCACGGGCCTTTCACGGACGCTCGTGCCTCTCCTGGAAGCATGTGGATCCCTCAAGGTCGAATGCACCATGATCCGCAGGGCTGCGGATCCAGGTGACTCCAAAAAAGGCCCCATCAACGCCATCACGCCGGTGCTCAAGGTTCCGAGCCATCACGGACCGGACGTGATGACCGTTCGTCCAGAAATTGAGATCACGTCGCTCGCAGTGGCTGTGCCCACCACCATCATGCACATGCACGCGATTGTCGCAACCTTGCCCGAAGGGCACGGCATGACCACCGCATCGGTGCTTGAGCTCTGGCGCAAGCAACCGCGTGTGCTGATCATGAACGGTGGAGACACGGGCATCACCAGCACCGCTGAAGTGATGGAATTTGCACGTGACATCGGTCGCACGTGGGGCGACCTGCACGAAATCTTCGTGTGGGAAGACGGTGTGAAACTTGAAGGAAACACGTTGTGGTACTTCCAAGCCATCCACCAAGAGTCCGATGTTGTGCCAGAAAACGTCGACGCCGTGCGTGCGCTGATGGGGACGGAAGAGGATTGGAAGGCCTGCGTGGCCAAGACCGATGCTGCCATTGCGGCCTTCAATGGATTGGCCTGAGCCTACGCACCGGTGGGAGGGCTTGAAAAGCCCGCCGTGGACCCAAGAGGCCATGTCCGGACGGTGGCTTGCCGTTGTGTTGGTGTTCCTTCTCCTTCCGTTGGGCCCGGTCGTGTCCGGAAACCCCAACGCTGCGGACGTTGACTTGGAGGAAGAAACCGGGTTAGGGCCGGTCTTTGACGTCGCGGGAAGTTCCATTCCTTCCACCCTTTCACCGGCCTCGACTTTGCTGCACCTGGGCGGTCAATCCTTTGACCCGCTTTTCGCTTCGCAATCAAGTCCAGGTGAAGACGGCTTGGCGGTCGTTCAGTTTGTTCACACGGACGGTCACGAACACCTCGCTGCGCTAAACGCCGTGGAAGCGACCGTGCTCGATCACCTCAACGGCGCCGCCGTGGTGGTCCGTCTTCAGCCCAACACGGCGAACCTCCTCTCGGAACACCCGGCGGTTCGTTGGGTCGGTGCCTACGAAGAGGCATGGCGCTACGATGCACGGTTGAACGACGGAATCGTCGACCAGTACGCCCTCGTGGTCACGGACGACCTTCGCCCTGAACACCTCCCCGGTCTCGTGGTTGAGTTGCTCAACTCGGGCGCTGACGAGGCCACCTGTGGCGTGGGTCAGTGCACCGTGAGTGTCTCGGAACTCGACGTTGATGCGCGTCAGAACTTCCTCAAGCACCTTGCCTCTGACGGGCGATTCCTCTGGATTGAGGCCGCATACGTCATGGAAGTTCACAACGCGGTTGCTGCGGGTTTGGCGGGGGTCATGGACGTGCGGAGCAACGCCACGTTCACCCTTGACGGCTCTGGGGAAACCATCGCGGTCACCGACACGGGTCTGGACCTCGATCACCCTGACATCACGGGACGAATTGCTGGCGTCTACACGTCGTTCGGTCTCGACCCTTCACCGGCGGACAGCAACGCTGGCCACGGCACGCACGTGGCGCTCACCGTGCTTGGCGACGGGACGGGTGATTCCAGCGCCATGGGCATGGCACCTGCTGCCTCCTTGGTCATGTACCCGCTTGAGCACGACCCAACAGGCGTCTTTGGTCGTCAGGGTTCACTCTACGAGATGCTGAGCGACGCCGACCAAGCGACGGCGCGTGTCTCGGTGAACGCTTGGGGCCTCAACGGTGGGCATGGTGATTACACCTCAGACAGCCGTTCTGTGGACCAATACGTCGCGACCTTCGCCGACCTTCTTCCCGTGTTCTCGGCAGGCGACGACGGCACGACCGGCGTCACGCCGCCTGCGACGGCCAAGAATGCCCTGGCCGTGGGTGCATCAAACGGCTCGAGTTTGACGCCATGGAGCGATTCAGGACAAGGACCGCTTGCTGACGGGCGCATCAAACCTGACCTGATCGCACCCGGCATGAGCGTCTGCTCCGGTCGTGCTGAGGAAGCAAAGTTCCCTGCTGGCTCCTCGTGTGGAACCGGCACGCACGGCAACGGTGATTCGCTGTACATGAGCCTCAGCGGCACCTCCCAAGCGACGGCCGTCGCCGGTGGGACCGCGGCCCTCGTGCGCGAGTACATCCGCGAAGAAGCCGGATTGAGCGCACCATCGGCGGCCCTCGTCAAGGCGATGATGATCAATGGTGCCAAGGACGTCGGTACGCCTGACGTGCCCAACGGGGCAGAAGGATGGGGCCACATCGACCTCGACAGGACCGTCCGTCCCATGGACGGCACCACCATGCTGACCACCTTCCTTGACGATGGTCCAAGCCTCCGAGCAGGATACGGTTTGCTCTACTCCTTCGACCTCGACCCCTCTGCGGGCGTTGACATCACGCTGGCGTGGTCGGACACGCCTGGGAGCGCTGCTTCTGGAGCCTCCTCCACGCGTCTGATCAATGACCTTGACTTGGTCTTCGTTTCCCCCGACGGAACCCGCTGGTTGGGCAACGATTTCGCCAACGGTGCCTCGACCACCGGTGGGTCTGCAGACGACGTGAACAACGTCGAGCGGATTCGTGTGCCTGCGGGTGTCCTGACAAATGCAGGCGATTGGACGGTGGAGGTTCACCATCGCGGAGGTCAATCGCAGGATTTTGCCCTCGTTGTGGTGGCGGACGCGACCGCAACACCCACGGCTGATCTTGTCGGTTTGGAACGAAGCATCCTCCTGTCCACGGATCAGCCCCTCAAGGACGACATCGTCTCCATCTCCATGTCCTGGTTGAACCAAGGAACCGCACAAGCCCCATCGCAGCGTGTGGTGCTCACCGACCTGACGACCGCTTCGGTGTTGTACGACGGAGTCAGGTCGCCGCTTCCCTCGGGCAGCATTGACAGCCACATCATCCTCCACACCTTTGCCACCACGGGGACCCACACGCTCGAACTCAAGCTCGACGTGGACAACGACGTGACCGAATTGAACGATGCCTTGGTTGGGACGGACAACAACGTGTTCACCATCGACGTTGAGGTCAGTGCCCTCGGAGTTCGCGTGATCGCCTACGACGATGACGGCAACCTCCCCTCCACGTCGCAAGAACGAGACGCTGCGGCCGTGCACGACCTTGACGTTCGAAACGAGACAGCGATCGACATCCCACTTCGGATCCAACACGAAGGAACCGGAAACAGGACCGTCTCCGTTGCGGTGACCCAAGTGCAGGCCATCGACGACGCCTTCCCCGGCGTCCTTCTCTCGCCCAAGGACACCTGGTCGAAGGGACTGAACGTCACGGGCCCTTACGCCGTCAAGGAGTTTGGAACCACCGGTGATCACCAAGACTTGACCCTGACCTTGTCCGACCTCGATGCAGCCATCGGCGGGACCGGACCGGACCGTTATGCCGCCTCCGGGACCTTCGTGGTCGACGTTCAGGCGAGTTACACCGACCAGCCTTTCGTCTCTCACACCCAACGCATCACCCTCAACGTTGGACGCGTGGACGATGTGCTCGTGGGCGTCTCCGGGACCTTGTTGCCCAACGGCGACCCAATCGCGGCAGAGCCCGGAGATTCCGCTTCCTTTTCCATCGCCGTGATGAACACCGGCAACGCGCCCGCTCGATTCAACCTTGCCTGTACCGTTGACCTTGAAGGATGGCAGGTGGGCCTGGACGGCACGGACGCTTCGACCCTCGACTTTGAGCCGCTGGACATCCTTGAGGACCTGCCCATGCCGGTGACGGTGACCGTACCCCCCATCGTGGCCGGTGCCCCCTCGCCCGACGTCAAGGCAGAAGTCATCTGCACCGTGACCTCGGCCACGGACCCAGACTTCACGCACGTCGAAGTCTTGCAAGTCGGCGTTCTTCCAAAAACCGTGTTTGAGGTGGACGTATCGGTCGGCGGCGTTCGGCTTGGGCCGTCTGCCCTGGCCGATTCCGTGAACGTGGACAGTGGGGAATTGGTGGAACTCGATGCCCTCGTGTCCAACCTCGGAAACGTGCCGGTGGACCTGACCCTGACGATGCAACTCGGAAACCCGTTGTGGGCCTATGACGCGGAGATCGACGGCACGTCCGTCGATCAGAAGGCAAGCATTCCCATGACCCTTCAGCCGGGCACGACCGAAACCGTGCGCTACCTGTTGCTCGTGCCCCCGACGGCAGAACAGGGTGACGAGAACACCTACCAGCTCAAGACCCG
>Ga0075480_10000170_pt1 | contig 34941 bp, 29 predicted proteins | sample DEB08_DNA_7_FD_81590 | JGI IMG/M metagenome (GOLD analysis project Ga0075480, IMG submission 81590) | Aqueous microbial communities from the Delaware River and Bay under freshwater to marine salinity gradient to study organic matter... | ecosystem: Environmental > Aquatic > Marine > Coastal ... | reverse complement strand
TGTGGCGCGAAGGTCTATGGTTGATCAAAGACGGAATTGCGACGACTGAGGAAATCGATAACGCCATTCGCTATGGTTTTGGTTTGCGCTGGGCGCAGATGGGGTTATTTGAAACCTATCGTATTGCGGGCGGTGAAGCGGGTATGGTACATTTTATTGCCCAATTCGGCCCATGCCTGAGTTGGCCTTGGACAAAGCTGATGGATGTACCCGAGTTGACGGATGAACTCACGCAGATGATTGCAGATCAATCCGATGCACAATCCGGCCATAAAACAATCCGTGAACTGGAACGCCTGCGCGACAACAATTTGATCGCCATCATGCGCGCCTTAAAACAACAGGGCAGCGCCGCGGGTGCACTGATTACCGCACACGAAGAAACGCTTCGCTTGCCCTTGGGGGCGGCGGTACCGATGCGCACTGTCTTTCGCAGTATTCCTGTCGATTGGACTGACTACAACGGGCATATGAATGAAGGACGCTATGGGCAGATTTTTTCAGATGCAGCTGACGCCTTTATGATCGAAATAGGCGCCGATGCGGAGTATATCGCGGCAGGAAACAGCTTTTTCACCGCCGAAACAACGATCAAATACCTCGCCGAAACACTGGCTGGACAGACGGTCCATGTCAATACCCGTGTTTTGCTGTCAGAGGGGAAAAAGGTGAAACTTTTCCATGAGATGCGAGCCGAAGATAATGCAATATTGGCCACATGTGAACAGTTTATGCTGCACGTCAACCTGACCACGCGCAAATCCTGCCCGCCACTGGCAGAGGTGCAATCCCGCATGGACGCGCTGGCACAAGCCCATAAGGAGAGCGCATAATGCACTTTGGACTGAGCGAAGAACAAGAGATGATCGTTGATACGGTCAGAAGCTTTGTAGAAAATGAGATCTACCCGCATGAAGACATCGTGGAGCGTACCGGTGAAGTTCCCGCTGAGGTCGGCGAGGCGATCAAACAAAAAACCATTGATTTGGGGTTTTATGCCTGCAATTTCCCCCAAGAAGTCGGTGGCGCCGGCCTCAGCCATCTGGAATTTGCGCTGGTAGAACGCGAATTGGGGCGCGGTGCTATGGCGCTGAACCATTTCTTTGGGCGGCCTCAAAACATTCTGATGGCATGTGAGGGGGAACAAAAAGAACGCTACCTTTTGCCTGCCGTACGTGGCGAAAGAATGGATGCACTTGCCATGACCGAACCGGGTGCCGGATCGGACGTGCGGGGGATGAAATGCAGTGCGGAGCGCAAAGGTGGGGATTGGGTGGTCAACGGGACCAAACATTTTATTTCCGGTGCGGATCATGCCGATTTTGTGATTTGTTTTATTGCAACTGGCGAAGATCAAACTCCGAAGGGGCCCAAAAAACGCATCACTGCCTTCCTCGTCGATCGCGGCACGCCAGGCTTTACGATTCGTCAGGGGTATAAATCGGTCAGCCATAGAGGATATAAAAATATGATCCTCGAATTTGATGACTGCCGACTATCGGATGCACAGGTGCTTGGAGAGGTTGATGGTGGTTTTGCTGTCATGAACGAATGGCTTTATGCGACCCGCATCACCGTTGCCACTATGTCTGTAGGGCGCGCGCGCAGGTGTTTTGACTATGCATTGAATTATGCGGCGGAGCGCGAACAATTCGGCCAAAAGATTGGTAAGTTTCAGGGGGTAAGTTTCCAAATCGCGGATATGATTACTGAAATTGATGCGGCCGATTGGCTCACTCTCTCCTCGGCATGGCGCCTTGATCAAGGGCTTCCTGCCAATCGTGAAATTGCCAGTGCGAAACTCTATGCCTCAGAAATGCTGGCCCGCGTCACGGATCGGACATTGCAAATTTTTGGTGGTATGGGCTTGATGGATGATTTCCCAATTGAACGCTTTTGGCGCGATGCGCGGGTGGAACGGATTTGGGATGGCACCTCTGAAATTCAACGTCACATCATATCGCGAGAGCTGCTGCGCCCCTTGGGTGCCTAAGGTCAAAGGACAAGATTCCATGCAGGATTTGGATCGACTGTTGCGCCCTCAAAGCATTGCCGTCATCGGCGGTGGGATGTGGTGCCGCTCTGTCATCGAGCAATGCCAGAAGTTTGGATTTTCAGGGAATCTTTGGCCTGTTCATCCCAAAGCTGAAGAGATTGGAGGGCTCAGGGCATACCGATCTGTAAATGAGCTGCCCGATGCGCCTGATGCCGCCTTTATTGGTGTAAACCGCCACGCAACCGTCGATGTGGTCAAAAACTTAGCAAACGTTGGAAGCGGGGGGGCGGTTTGTTTTGCCTCAGGGTTTCTTGAGGCACAGGCAGAGGATGAAGGTGGCGCAAAGCTTCAACAGGAATTGCTAACTGCAGCAGGGGATATGCCTATCATTGGACCCAATTGCTATGGGTTCATAAATTACTTGGACGGGGCTGCACTTTGGCCCGACCAGCATGGAGGACGTCGGGTCGAACGCGGTGTAGCAATCATCACGCAAAGTTCCAATATGGCGATCAATATATCCATGCAAAACCGCGCTTTGCCCATAGCATATATCGCGACTGCGGGAAATCAGGCGCAACAGGGGCTCGCCGATATCGGACGGGCCTTGCTTTGTGACGATCGGGTAAGCGCCCTTGGACTTCACATTGAAGGGCTCGGGAATATCGCCGCCTTTGAAGCTTTGTCCAAAGCCGCAAAAGAGATGGGTAAAGGCATCGTTGCGATCAAAGTCGGTCAATCAGAACAGGCCCAAGCCGCCACCATTTCTCACACCGCCTCTCTTGCCGGAAGCGATGCGGGGGCGCGTGCTGTCTTGAACCGCCTTGGTATTGCAAGATTAAAGAGTGTTCCCGAATTTTTGGAAACGCTCAAACTTCTCCATTTTTGCGGACCGTTAAAGGGCAACAAAATTGCTTCTCTGTCCTGTTCAGGGGGGGAGGCGAGCCTTATTGCTGATACCGCGCTGTCCTATAATGTGCGTTTTCCTGCGTTAAACGAAATCCAAAGAGTTGGGCTCCGCGAGGCCCTCGGCCCGATGGTCGCTTTGGCCAATCCTCTGGATTATCACACCTATATTTGGGGCAACGGTCGCGCGATTGGGGCAATGATGTCGGCGATGATGACTGGGGATCAGGACATCACGCTCTCAATCGTGGATTTTCCGCGCGATGATCGCTGTTCACCGGCTGCTTGGGAATGCGTATTGGAGGGGGCTGAAATCGCGGTAAAAGAGGGAAGCGGGCCCTTGGCCTTTGTCACAACACTTCCTGAAAATATCTCTGAACCGGTCGCGGATCGGTTGATGGCTATGAATGTTCTGCCCATGCATGGATTTAACGAAACGCTTGCCGCAATTGAAGCGGCGCATTTCATTGCGCTTTCCCAAGAGGACACATGGCCCCCGATTGTCATTGGAAAATCCTCACGTAATCCGGTGATGATTGATGAGGCTGATGCAAAATCGGAGTTGTCCGCATTTGGATTGGATGTCCCACACCGTGCAATTGCATCAAGCCTTGAGGACATCTTGAAAGAAGGCACGCGCATCGGGTTTCCTTTAGCCCTAAAGGGCAGGGGTATTGCCCATAAAACGGAAAGTGGCGCTGTTCGGCTGGACATTTCTAACAGCGAAGAATTGGAACGCGCTGTCCGTGAGATGGGTGTAAAAGAATTTTTAGTGGAAGAAATGATTGAAGAAGCAGTTTGTGAACTTTTGATTGGGATTACAAGAGATGCGGCGCATGGATTTGTTTTGACTCTGGCGGCTGGGGGGGTGCTGACCGAATTACTCAGCGATCAGGTTTCGCTTGTCCTGCCTGTTCAGGTAAAAGATGTAAATAAGGCTCTTGGGCAGCTCAAACTTTCTAAATTATTGGCGGGGTATCGCGGCAAGCCCGCGGCTAAGCTCAGTCAGATTGCCAAAGCAGTGATGGCTTTGCAAGAATATGTTCTAGCGCATATAAACGAAGTTGAAGAAGTGGAAATCAACCCGCTTATCGTGACGCCGGCAAGGTCGATTGCAGTGGATGCGCTGATCAGAAAAGGAGAGGCAGATGTCTGAAACCCCGATAAAGACGCATAAAGATGGTCATATCCTAGAGGTCACCATTGATCGTCCCAAGGCCAATGCCATTGATTTGGCAACCAGCCGCATTATGGGAGAGGTGTTTCGCGGGTTCCGCGATGACCCAGAGCTTCGGGTTGCGATCCTGACAGCGACAAATGACAAGTTTTTCTGCCCAGGGTGGGATTTGAAGGCTGCTGCAGATGGCGATGCGGTTGACGGAGATTATGGGGTTGGCGGTTTTGGCGGGTTGCAGGAACTTCGCGGATTGAACAAACCCGTTATTTGTGCTGTGAACGGGATCTGCTGTGGCGGTGGGCTTGAAATTGCGTTGTCTTGTGACATCATTCTGGCTGCAGAACACGCCACATTTGCATTGCCTGAAATTCGCAGTGGCACGATTGCGGATGCGGCAAGCATCAAGCTACCCAAGCGGATCCCATATCACATCGCAATGGAGATGCTTCTGACAGGCCGGTGGCTTGATGCCGAAGAAGCTGCCCGTTGGGGCATGATCAATCATGTTCACAAGAGCGAGGATTTGATGGGCGAAGCGCGCAAAATGGCGGCTCTTTTGGCATCCGGCCCACCACTCGTTTATGCCGCTATCAAAGAGGTCGTTCGGGAAGCTGAAGATATGAAATTTCAGGATTGCCTCAACAAAATCACCAAATCCCAGTTTGAAACGATTGATCGATTGTATCACTCTGAAGACCAACTCGAAGGTGCGCGTGCTTTTGCGGAAAAACGCGATCCTGTTTGGAAGGGGCGCTGAAAACGTTATTCGCGCAGCGCCTCATAAGAAATCATGACATGGGTTTGGTACTGAACACGTTGGGTGAGGCGGTCATAATAGGCCCGCAGGTGAGGCAGATCTGCACGAGTAATATCAATATCAAAATAGCGGTATAAGATGTGTCCAAGGCTGATGTCGGCCAGCGAAAAGTCGTTTCCAGCCAAATATTCATTTTGCGACAGTTGATGATCTGCAATTTTCAGACGATCTTCAAATTTAAGCACAGCCTGTCTGATGGCATCGTAATTGCGTTTGGCCGCCGGAGTGCGTACGAGTGCCCAAAAAATCGGGACCGTAAAATTTGTAGCAACGCTGATCTTTGACCATTCTGCCCATTTGTCAATCTGTGCCCGATCCGAGGGATCACATGGCCAGAAAGGGGCAGTTGCATAGCGATTTGACAAATAACGCAGGATTGCACCGCTTTCCCAAAGGGCAGGACCGCTTGAGTCCACGAGAACGGGCACCGTACGATTGGGGTTCATAGCGATGAAATCAGGCGTATCGGTACCGCCAAAGCGATGACCGATGTCATGACGGTGACATGACAACCCCAGTTCGGCGATGCACCACATCACCGCCTGTACGTTTGAGGAATCCGCACGCCCGTATACCGTGAGCATCACATACCCATCCCTTCTGGTTATTTTGACGCTTTGCTAACTATGGCTTTTGGGGCGTCCTTTTGCAGCATCAATGCGCAGTTTGCACATCGGTTACGCGAAATAAACCATTTTTGATGTATCAAAATGATTGTGGGCGCCTTGAATGCTTTCGCAACAAGACACCCACAACACAGCATACTTCACCAAACTTGCCTCTGCATTGAGCGCGATACCATAAGGTAAATTCGCGTCCAATCCTTCTGCATTCGAAGCCTTCATGCGAAAATTCATTTCCGAGGATCTGAATCTTCAGCCAATTCAACTCGACGCCAAAGTCCTAAGATATTGAATCTAAGATACAAATCTTATTCCTTTTGCAAGCATGGCTGGTATTTTTTCTCTGATCTACATTCTGCTTGGCTGACTTGTCCTCCGCGAAGGAAGTTCAGTCGGTTAAGCGGGATGTCTCCAAATTCAAATACCCCCCAGTAAGCTTACGTTTACGATAGCGCAAAAAATTTGTATCACAAAGATAATTATTGTTATCCACAGGCATACCCACAAGTTTTCTTAACTTATCCACCGAATTGGTGTTTTGGGCTTCTTTTATTAAGCGCACGCGCGGGGAAACATGTTTTTTTTGCGATTCGCATCTGTGATGTTCTCCATGATTGCTCCAAAGTAATAAGCACACTAAGGTGTGAGACCTTTTGATTAGGTATTTCAAGCTGGATTGGGCATTTTAAGCCGTCTTGGGTTTCAAAACTGGGCATTCAAAAAGTCTAAAAAATTGGGATAATGGCCTTTTTGGGGGGAGCAAATCGCTAAACAAAAATAATTTCGGCCGTTCACCGTTTCGGAAACGGAATATGCGTAGAACATGCTGAGTATAAATACAAATTTGTCAGCTCAAATTGCATCCGCTGCCGCCACTGCTTCTCAGTCGGCAGCGGGTGTTGCTATGGAGCGCCTTTCAAGTGGTACGCGGCTTAACAGTGCAAAAGACGACGCTGCGAATGTGGCTATTTCCAGTAGATTGCATAGCGAAGCGACAGGGCTGAACATGGCCGTTAAAAATGCCATGGATGCTCGATCTCTTTTGAGCGTAGTCGATGGCGCTTATGTTGAGGTTGAGAAGAACCTGCAAAGATATCGGGAAATTCTTATATATGCAAAAAACGATACGTTAAGCGAGAGCGACCGAAACGCATTGTTCGAAGAGGCGAAACAACTTGCTCTTGAAAACGAGAGGATACACGAAACGACAACCTGGGGAAGTCAATCTGTTTTTGCGCAAGACAATTCTACCGTCGTTTCATTTTCTTCTCAGATTGTTTTTGGTGTTCCTGTGGTGCTTGAAAATTCTCAGAACAGCACCAAAATTGAGTTTTAGGTCGGACCATCGGCCGAAGCGGAAAATAGGGTTTCCATAGACATTCTGAATTTGAGAGACAGAGTGTTTTCAGGATCTGGGAAAATTATAGATTCTACGCGCGTAGACAGTACCATGAGCTTGATTGATGCTGGTTTGACCAACTTGAGTGAAGACCGTGCAAAAGTTGGTTCTTTCTTGAATAGGATTGATCACACGATTTCAAATTTGACGTTGACCTCGGTGAATATTCAGGCAGCAAAGGGCCGTATCGAAGATGCTGATTTTGCGACAGAATCTACGGTATTGGCGCGCCAAATGATCTTACAACAGGCGTCCACAGCGATGCTAGCGCAGGCCAATGCATCTAAGCAAAACGTCTTGTCCTTACTGCAGGGATAGGTTTGATTACCAGCACAGATACGAACTTTTGACTCTGACTCAGTCGTTTGCGCTTTTCGTTTTGCGTCATGAACAAGTTTGACTGCGCGTTGGTGCTTATTTTTGCACGAGGGCTGGTATTTGAACAAGAAACCCACCCCAAAGCGTCAGCTCTGAAGGCGCATAAGAAGACCTCTGGAAAATAACCCAGGCGTCACGGTTTTCTGATACGGGCAAGGCATCACTTTTTTAATTCTTTGCTCAATTTTGTGGATCAAACAGAGGGACTGTTGAAACGTTTTTAAAACACGGTATGTGGAGTGTTCGTCCAAATAACGCGTCATAAAAGGCACAATCCGCTGAACGCCCCGGCAACTCTGCTACTCTCCTGGAATTAGGCGGCATATTTTCCGATAAAGGATTTTTTACGGGCGATGGACGGCTGAATGCCAAATTTCTGTCTGTACCATTTGGTAAGCAGGGTAACATTGGAAAACCCGCAGGCGACTGAGATTTCTGAAATAGACAACTCTGTTTGTATTAACAGTTTCTCGGCTTGCTCCAATCGCAATGAACGATAAACCTGCAACGGAGATTGACGCAATTTTTCGCCAAATGACCGTTCAAGACGGCGCGGAGAAACTGCCATAATGCTCGCGATCTGTCCAACGGTTAGCGTATCTTCTAGGTGATCAAGCATAATGTCCAAAGCCTCGCTCACCACTGGGTTGCCTTCGGCCAACCGCTTATAATGCCAGTGTTCCCGAGAACGCGTCGAAGAATGATCTGAACTGAGCCCCAGCTGCGCCCGTAACGCGCCTGCGATGAAGTTCCCCTCAAGCGCACCCACAAGGTCAATCATCATTTCAATGCCGGCGGCGGGACTAACAGCGCTGCTGATAGAGGGTTGATGGCACGTGTTTTCTTCATGAAAGTCGCAAAGATAACCCCTTTCCTTGACCGCGGCACGAAACTCTGGATGGACTGAGGTTTTTTGGGTTTTCAAAATCGAAGCGCTCAGGGGAACAAAGATGGCAGATCCGATAATACAAACACGCGCGGCCGTGCGCAGCGTGCAGCGAAATTGGGGCAGGTCATCTTCAGAAACGTGCCAGGGATCATGTATTCCGCCTGCAAGAACCAATGTCTGTTTTGATGTGCAAAGCTTTGTTGTGTCAGAAAGTTCTTTGGCATCCACATGCGTCCAGCTAAAAACCGAATTCCCGATCAATGCATTTGCCGAGCGCAGAACATCGATGCATCCATCTGCCGCGAAACGGGTCATGTCATTTTGCGAAACGAAAACAAAATCGCGCGTTACGCTGCGAAGCGCTCCAAGAGCGTCTGCGCTGGGATGTTCAGAGGGATTGACTTTCTTTAGATACATCTTTGTTTCCTCCCTTTAGATTTCGAGCACGCTCAGTTTCATGTCACTTTACAAAACATTCTCTATGGATGTTTCGATTGCATGCAAAAATGATTTTGCCGATGAACTGGCAGACATGAGCGTGTATTCGTCATCAGAATTTCGAATTATAACGGTGCCCAAATGTTCCATCACCGTTCTTGCGAGGGCCCCGACTTCAAAAGAGCCGGGGTGAATATCAATCGGACAAATCCGCTCCAGCGCGCGAAGGCTATCGGGACCTCTGATCGTCAGGCTGACCCAGACATCGCTCTGGTCGGTGGTGTAGACTGTCCCGGCGAGTTTTTCAGACAGGGCCCTATGCGCGCCATGCCCATCGGGTTGCTTATCCATCAGACAAAACAATTGGTCTTTTCCAAGCCGCAGCAAAGTGGTTGCGCCATCCTCTGACTGTGCAGCGGTTCCTACGGAGGGAAGATCCAGTTTCAAAACAGATTTGATTGTCTTTTCAGCCTGAGCTTCCCCCCCAAGGGGCAATGCGAAAGAAGCAATCGCGCGGTCAGTTACTTCTGTCACAACGACGGTGCCATAATCTTTGTGAAATCCACCCAAAAACGCATCTGCTTTCAAAGAAAACTCAGCCACGTTGCAGCCCTCCCTCTGGATCATAGAAGTGAGGAGAAACAATTTCGGCCTCGACCTCAACTCCGCGGGCAGGATTGACGACGCGCACCACTTCTCCCATGCGTTCATGTCCGCGTTTTATAAAGCCAAGCCCGATAGAATGGCCAAGGGTCGGCGAATAGGCGACAGAGGACATCCAGCCCTGATCGTTTTCCATCGTGGCTGCATCCCCTTTGGTGATGAAATGGGATCCCGCCAAAAGTGCATCTGAACTGTTCACAGGTTTGAACCCGACAAGGCGGATAGCATCTGGCAAATTGAGCTCTGGACGCTGAGACAGCGTTTTGCCAATGCAGTCTTTTTTCAAACTTACAAATCCTCCAAGCCCAAGGTTGAGCGCGGTGGTTTGACCGTTAAGCTCATTGCCCGCCGCGTGGCCCTTTTCGATACGCATAACGCCGAGCGCCTCCGTGCCATAGGGCACCGCGTTAAATTCGGCACCCGCCTTCATCAGCACATCCATCATGGAATTGCCGTATTTCGCGGGCACGGCAATTTCATAGGCCAATTCGCCTGAAAAGGATATTCTGAACAAACGGGCAGGGGTTCCACCACAGACACTGACCTCAGCGCAGGCCATAAACGGAAAGGCTTCGTTTGAAAGATCAAAGGGCGCATCAACGACTTTGGCCAAAAGGTTGCGGGCATTTGGCCCTGCAACGGCAAATTGTGCCCATCCATCCGTCGTGGAAATGAGATGAACATCTAAGTTGGGCCAAAGACACTGGCGTGCAAATTCAAGTCGGCGAAACACCAGCACGGCATTGGCCGTGGTGGTGGTCATAACAAAATGATTTTCCCCCAGCCGTGCGGTCGTCCCGTCGTCATAGGCAATGCCATCTTCGCGAAGCATAAGGCCATAGCGTACCTTGCCAACAGGCAATTTTAAGAAGGCATTGGTGTACACATGGTTCAGGAATTCTGCAGCGTCCTTTCCTTGGATGTCAATTTTTCCCAAAGTTGTCACATCACAGATCCCGACAGAGGCGCGTGTCATTTCAACTTCGCGATCCACACTGTCGCGCCACCCTTTTTCGCCCGCGCGCGCAAACCATTGTGCGCGCATCCAATTACCCGTCTCGACAAATGTGGCGCCATTGGCCTCTGCCCAGCGGTGGCTTGGGGTCAGGCGATAGGGTCTAAAATCCTTGCCCCGCGCACGACCCGCAAGCGCTCCGATGGGAACGGGTGTGTAAGGGGGGCGAAAGATGGTGGTGCCTGTTTCGGGAATGGTTTTGCCCGAACATTCGGCCAGTATCGCAAGACCCGCAATATTGGAGGTTTTTCCTTGATCTGTTGCCATTCCAAGCGTGGAATACCGCTTCAGATGTTCAACAGAACGGAATCCTTCCTGATAGGAAAGCTTGATATCCTTGACCGTCACATCATTTTGAAGATCGACCCAAGCGCGCTTTTTGCTTTCTTTAACGTGCCAAAAGGCGATCCCTGACTGGGCCTCATCCTCAGCCACAGGAAGCGCGGCAGCTTTGGAGGACATTCCCAGATCCGTCAAAATGCCGGCAGTAACCTCCGATGCACCCTGCAAGGCTGATGACAGACCAAAGACACCGTTGGCGGCACCTGCAACGCGCATGCCCTCTGGCAGAACACCACCAGGGACAAATGCAAGAATGTCTTCGTTCCAGACCGGTTTGCCGCGCTGGTGGCAGGTAAGATGGACTGTTGGGTTCCATCCTCCCGATACGGCAAGACAATCGGTTGTGATCTTTCGGCCATTTTTCAATGTAATCGATGAGAGCGCTTTGCGCCCCGCGGTATCAATAATACGCCCCCCTGTGATGACTTCTGTGCCGTATAAATCAGGTGGGCTGACCCCATCGCGGACATCGATCAATGCGCGCACTGTGACACCTTTGGCAATCAGATCGCTCGCTGTGCGCCAACCATCGTCATTATTGGTGAAGACGGTCACATTTTTCCCAGGCGCTACGCCAAAACGGTTGACGTAACTGCGCACTGCCCCTGCAAGCATGATACCGGGACGATCATTGTTGGAAAAGGCAATCGGGCGTTCCGTTGCACCTGCACAGAGTAAAGAGCGTTTGGAATAGATTCGCCAAAGAATTTGACGCGGCTTGCCGCCTGATGATTTCAGGTGATCTGTCACACGTTCCAATGCGCCAAAGACACCGTGATCATAAGCCCCATAGACGGTGGTACGCGTCATGATGCGCACATTGGGAAGGCTCTGCAGTTCCGCCGCCACCTGTTCAGCCCAAATGCCGCCCTCCATGTCATCCAGTGCAAAGTTTTCGCTATTCAAACGGCCCCCGAGGCGAAAATCTTCGTCGGCAAGGATCACACGGGCGCCACTACGCGCCGCGGTCAGCGCGGCGATCAATCCCGACGGACCTGCCCCGATGATCAAAAGATCGCAATGCAGGAACCCTTTGTCATAGGTGTCTGGATCCTCTTTCATCGATAAAGTTCCAAGCCCTGCAGAGGCACGGATCATCGGTTCGTAGAGCTTTTCCCAAAAGGCTTTGGGCCACATGAAAGTCTTGTAATAAAAACCAGCGCTCAAAAAGGGAGCGGCAAGATCGGTGATCGCCATCAGGTCGAATTCAAGCGACCCTCGGTGATTTTGGCTGGTTGCGCTGAGCCCGTCAAAAAGCTCTGCCACGGTGGCGCGGGTGTTCGGCTCTTGTGCGGCCCCTGTACGCAATTGGACAAGCGCGTTGGGCTCCTCCGGTCCTGCAGATAGAATTCCGCGCGGGCGGTGATATTTGAAACTGCGCCCGACCAGTTTTTGACCATTGGCCAAAAGCGCAGAGGCCAGCGTATCGCCCGCATATCCTTCCATCCGCTTTCCGTTAAAGGTAAAACGCATCGGAGAGGACCTGTCGATCAAACCGCCCGATATACGGAAACTCTGGCTCATCTGTCCCGTCCCTTTGCTCTGGCGACATCGCGGGCCAGTTCGACATGCGTAATTTGGTGAGTAATCGTGTTGCGGGTCACTACAAGCCAAGACCTGTCGCCTTGTTCATGATACCAAAGCTCTTTGTGTTCGCCTGCGGGATTATCGCGCAGATACCCGTATTCATAAAACCGATCCGCCGCATCGGGCGCATTGGGATCTGGGCGCTCAATGAGGCTTTCATCGCCGAGGTAGACGAATTCTGCGGCGTCACGAGGACCAAGGAGAGGGTGGTTTATGATCATGCCGTGCCTCTTTCTTTATGCCTGCAGCGGTTACACGCGGGAAAAATTATTGTGAAAAATCCTGTCATATCAGTGCAAATTGGGCTGATTGCCCTGTCCTTTTTCATCGATCAAATGACCGCGTTTAAAGCGATCTAACCGCATTTCTGTGGCAACCGGATGAGGTTCATCCTTGGCCAGAAGATGTGCGTAACAATATCCACTGGCGGGAGTGGCTTTGAACCCGCCGTAACACCAGCCACCATTGAAATAGAGCCCGCCGATATGCGTCTTATCAATAAAGGGCGATCCATCCATGGACATGTCCATAATACCGCCCCAGCTTCGTAACAGGCGCGCGCGCCCGATCATGGGCATAATCGCCATGCCGCCTTCCGCAACGTCTTCGACCACGGGCAGATTTCCGCGCTGTGCATAGCTGTTATAACCGTCAATATCTCCGCCAAAAACGAGCCCTCCTTTGTCAGACTGGCTCACATAAAAATGGCCTGCCCCAAAGGTGATAACGCCCGGGAGAACTGGCTTTAACCCCTCTGATACGAAAGCTTGAAGAACATGGCTTTCGATGGGCAGGCGCATTCCGGCCATCGCCATCACGCGGCCCGAAGATCCTGCAACACATACCGCAATTTTCTTTGCGTTGATGGCGCCTTTGGTGGTCTGCACGCCCTTGCATATACCGTTTTCAATTTGAAAACCGGTGACTTCACAATTTTGAATTATGTCGACACCCTCTGCGTCCGCGCCGCGCGCATACCCCCAAGCGACCGCATCATGGCGTACGGTACCGCCGCGCCGCTGATAAAGCCCGCCCTTGATGGGAAAGCGCGCATTGTCAAAGTCCAGAAACGGAAGTTCTCTGCGTAGTTGTGCTTCATCTGCCAATTCAGCATCTGCCCCTGCCAGCATCATTGCATTTGCCCTTCGCACAAAGGCATCGCGCTGCGGGTCTGAATGGAACAGATTTAAAATCGACCTCTGGCTAATCATCGCATTGTAATTGAAATCTTGCTCCAACCCTTCCCAGAGTTTGAGCGAGAATTCATAAAAGGGTTCATTTCCGGGCAGCATGTAATTGGAGCGGATAATCGTTGTATTCCGCCCGATGTTGCCAGAGCCGAGCCAGCCCTTTTCAAGTACTGCCACGTTTCTGACGCCATACACTTTGGACAGGTAGTAGGCCGTGGAAAGCCCATGTCCGCCGCCGCCTATAATGATCACATCATAGTCAGACTTGGGCTCAGGGTCGCGCCAAGCAGGTTTCCAACCGCGGTTGCCTGTCAACCCTTCTAGAAATACTTTGAAGCCGGAATAACGCATCAGATTCTACTCTTTAAACTCAACCCCATCATCATGGGATTTTCTGGTATAGACTTTCCTGAAATAGACGCATATTATCCTAAAATGGAAAAAACTGGTTCAGAATTGAAAGTATGGCGTATTGGTGTTTTGCCAATCACCGGCTTTGCGCTGATGGCATATGCATCCACTGTGGAACCTTTTCGAGCGGCGAATGTGCTCAGTCGCCGTCGTCTTTATGAGGTGATAAACATCGCACCTAGCCTCGCTCCGGTGGCAAGTTCAGGCGCGGCGAGCGTTACACCGCAGGCCACAATCAAACAACCCTTGAATTTGGATTACCTCTTTGTGGTGGCTGGCGGCAATCCAATGGTTTTCAAGGACAGAGACATTTTTGCGTTCCTTGGAAGGATGTCCCGTTTTGGTGCGCGACTGGGAGGAGTTTCTGCAGGTCCGGCGATCCTTGCTCTGGCTGGCTTGATGGGGGGGCGGCGGATGACAGTGCATTGGGAACATGGAGAGGCGCTGAGCGAAAGCTTTCCCAATCTTATGATCGAACGCACGCTTTATGTGATTGATCGGGACCGTTTGACCTGCGCGGGGGGGACAGCAGCCTTGGATCTGATGCTTGAACTGATCACCAATCATCACGGCTCTCAATTTGCAAGCCTCGTCAGTGACTGGTTTTTGCATACGGAAATCCGACCGTCTATTGGACCTCAACGTAGCGGTATGCCGGCGCGCGTTGGATCGTCAAATGGTGTGATTCTTGATGCCGTGAAGTTTATGGAAAACCATGTTGCCGATCCTGTGAGTTTGCCCGATTTGGCCTTGGCAGCAGGGGTGTCAGAACGACAGCTTAATCGTCTTTTTCAGCAGAAACTTGGTCGATCTACAATGGGATATTATCGGGATTTACGGCTTGATAAGGCGCGAAATCTTCTGACGAATTCGTCGCTTCCGCTAACGGAAATTGCCTATGCAACGGGCTTTGCGAATTCATCGCATTTTTCGCGATTATTTTCCGAATATTTTGGACGAGCGCCATCTTCCTTTCGCTAAGGGCTTGAAAAAAGCAGCCCTGCGCGACAAGTTGACATGCAAATAACAGAGGATTTTAGTCATGCATATTCTGGTTTTGCAGCATGCGCGCGTAGAACATCCAGGCATTTTTTGCGACTTTTTGAAAGAGGACGGTCACACGTGGGATACAGTTGAATTGGACAAAGGAGAACAGCTTCCCGACATTGATCACTACGACGCTTTATGGGTTATGGGGGGGCCAATGGATGTGTGGCAGGAGGAGGAACATCCTTGGCTTAAAGCAGAAAAAGAATATATAAAACATGCTGTTAAAGATAAAGGAAAACCCTATCTTGGTCTCTGTCTTGGCCATCAGCTTTTGGCTGAAGCACTGGGTGGCGATGTTGGGCCGTCTGATACGCCCGAAATTGGTGTTATGGAAGTCATCCTGACCGATCAAGGGGCCAGTGGGGTGTTTTTGGACGATTTTGAGGAACGGTTTTCCTGTCTGCAGTGGCACAGTGCGGAGGTAAAACGGTTGCCTGAGGGTGCTTTGGTGTTGGCCACGTCACATGATTGTGCCGTTCAGGCGATGTCGTGGGGGACGCGTGCATTTTCGGTTCAGTTTCATGTCGAAATTGAAGAGGATACAGTTGATAACTGGGCACAAATAGCCGCGTATTCTGACGCTCTGGAAAAGTCTCTTGGTGCGGGAGCCGTGGAGACCCTGCGGCGAACATGTCACGATCAGATGTCAGAGTTTAACAAAATGGCAGAGCGACTTTATATGAATTGGCTGCAAACGGCGGCGCGGACCTGATCAGGTTTCAACCGCCCTTGTGAGGGATAAGCGGGCAGTTTCCAAATGTTCTTTCATGATGTTTGCCGCCCGTTCTGGTTCACGAGCGCGCAATGCATCAAGCAAACGGCTGTGCTGAATATTATAGCGGGCGATCATCTCTTGGTTCAACGTCAGATGTCGCATCCGTGTCCAATCATCTTGGCTGCGAACAGATGTGATCTGATCCAACATCCATATCAATAGGCCGTTACCGGTGCAGCGGCTCAAGGCGCGATGAAACTCTGTATCTGCCTCTGAAAAGGAGCTTGGATCTTGGCTGCTTTTTTCCATTTTTAGACATAAGTTTTCCAGAACCGCAAAGTCATGACGACGCCCATTTAACACGGCGAGCCGGCACAGATGCGGTTCAAGCGCAAAGCGTGCATCCATCAATTCCAACGGATTGGCCGCAGTGATAACAGAAAGGTCTGATGCATCGCCTTCGTAGGTGACATAGGTTCCACTTCCCGGGCGGACTTCAACATATCCGCTTGCTGCCAATTGATTCAATGCTTCGCGGATCGTGCCGCGCGCCACGCCAAAGCTGTCTGACAGTTGCCGTTCAGGTGGAAGGCGGTCCTTGTTGAGCAAATTCCCAGCTGAAATTTCACGCCTGAGTTCTGCTGCAATTTCTGCCGCGCCTCTCTTGCGCCGGTCCTGCATGTCCATTGTGAGCTGATCCACTTTCGCGTAATTGGTGAAAATATGATCCAAAGATATACCAAAATTGCTTATTTGCAAGAATATTTATGTAATTGGCATAAAATAGGTTGACTTTTGGTGCGATTCTGAACACCGTTCTGCGCATAGGGAGCGTTGGCGCGCTTGGATGTAACTGAGTAAAATAAACCTTGAAGGATTGCGCTAAGACGGCTCCGCCCAACAGGATATTGAAGACCAACCAGGGAGGTTAAATTGGCCGAAACGGATCTTGAGAAATTTGTCGACGCACCGGGACGTGCAGAGAAAATCAAACAAGTGAGAGAGATGATCGACAAGATGGGGATTGAATATCTCTATCTGCAGTTCGTGTCTGTTACTGGTAAAATCATGGGCAAGGGCATTCCGGCTGATCACTGGGAATCTGTTGCTATGAAAGGATTTCAGTTGGTCTACGGTGCAACTGTGAACCTCTTTACCAACCGCGCCGGTGATTATCTTGGTTATGGTCCAGAGGCTGCAGAATTGGTCGGGATTCCTGAACCGGAAACCTTCATGCAATTGCCATGGGCGCCCCAGATCGGTCGGTTTTACTGCACCTTGTTCCGTAATCGCGAGGAAAAGGTGAACCCAGGCGGGTTTTTGACCTCTGATTGCCGCGGAAACTTGCGCCGCCTTCATGAGGAATTCACCAAAAAGCATGGAACGAAATTGCGCATCGGCACAGAGCCTGAGATGATGTGGCTCAAGTTTGATGAGAATGGCAAGCCCAAAGACGGGTTTTCAAAGCCGTATTGCTACCATATCGATCAGTTCGAAAGCCTACGTCCGGTTTCTTTGCAGGTTATTAAATACGCCCGTCAAATGGGGCTTGATATGATTCAGGGCGATCATGAGGATGCACCGGGGCAATTGGAACTGAACTGGATGTTTGACGATGTGCTGCGAAATGCGGACCGTTTGACCACCTATCGCCAAATCTGTGCTCAGGTGGCGCGCGAACATGGTATCTTTGCCTGCTTTATGACGAAACCCTTCATGGGTGTGTCGGCTTCTGGTTGTCACCACAACATGAGCCTCTGGCGCGGTGGCGAGGACCAATTGGTACGCTGCGGCAACGACGTTGATAACCTCCCCGGCATGGCGGACAACTACATGTACGTCAAAGGTGGGGAAAACACCTTTATGCCGGATACAGACGATCCGCAGATGCCCGGCGCGGAAGGGCTTAAAGCTATAGGTGGGGTTGTGCATAACCTTCAAGCTTTGACAGCCATCGGGTGTTCGACTGTGAACTCATACCGCCGTTTATGGGATACAGGTTTCTGGGCGCCAGTTTTTGCAGACTGGGGTTTCCAGAACCGCACGACAGGTCTGCGCGTTTCTGCGCCTGGACGCTTTGAATATCGCTCGGTTGACTCAATGGTGAACCCATACATCATGGGGGCAACACTTTTGGCGGCGATGGATGACGGTTTGGAAAATAACCTTGATCCTGGTGCACCGGAGGAACGGAACATCTACGAAGCGATGGCTGAGGGTAAAGAAGTCAAAAAGCTCCCGATGAGCCTTGGCGAAGCGCTCGACCATCTGGCAAGTAGTGAGGTTGTTCAGCGCGGTATGCCCGGTGAAATGTATCGCCTTTATGATGAATACAAGCGTGATGAATTCGCGCGCTTTATGTCAACTGTTACCGAATGGGACAACGACACTTATATGGAGTGCCTGCCATAATTTAGGGCGCTTCACTTAAAAACAGGCGGGCAATAGCCCGCCTACATTTCAACTTCAACGCAACTTAACTTAAGGGAGGCGTTTCTCAACATGTGTGGAATCGCAGGACTTATTCATAAGGGCAAAAGCTCAAATGTGGGCAGTGAAATGACTGCCATGCTGCAGGCCCTAAAACACCGCGGACCGGACTCAACCGGTTATGCGGTTTACGGAGAACCCAAAGAGGGCGACTACATAATGCGCCTGAAAGTCGCCGAAGCCGATGACATGAAGCGCGGCCATGGAATTCATCAAACGATCCTCGATCGCGTGAACGCCGTCGAAGCCATCCTGAAAGAACATGGCGCAGAGGTGGCATCCAAAACTAATGCAACCGAATATGCGCTGCGTTATGTTTTGACCCACGTTGGCGATACCGCCAAAATGGCCGAACATATCGAAGAAACCGATGGGGTGGAGATCCTGTCACTGGGCAATGGTCTTGAGCTGATCAAGGACCTCGGAGATGCATCCGATGTCGCTGGCCTTTATGGTCTGCATGATTTCAAAGGGACGCATAGCATTGGACACACGCGTATGGCGACGGAGTCGGACGTGGATATCCGCTCTGCTCACCCTTATTGGGCATTTCCCTACAATGACGTGAGTGTTGTGCATAACGGTCAGATCACAAACTATTGGATCATGCGTCGTGAAATGGAACGCAAAGGGCATCGCTTTATGTCAAACTGCGACAGCGAATTGCTCGCAGTATACACAGCGCATAATCTTGCAAATGGCATTACTCTGGAAGAATCGCTGCGTAATTCCATTCAGGAAATTGACGGTGTTTTCACGTATCTTGTTGCGACCAAGGATCAACTTGGCATGGCCAAGGATACTATGGCAGCAAAGCCTTTGGTTTTGTATGAAAGTGACGATTTGATCGCCATGGCTTCGGAAGAAGTGGCAATCCGCGCAATTCTTCCACAAGAAATTGACACATATGACCCATATGATGAGGAGGTTCGCGTATGGCAAGCGTAAGCGATGCTGAACTGAAGCAAATGACGCAGGAAGAGCGGGTAACCGCGCTCGGCATGCGTACAGAACAACTGACGGGTAAATCCCTGCATATTGAATTTGACCCAGATGCTGAGGAGCGGTTCACCTATCCTTGGGCGCCGGAGGTTGATTTTAATAAACGCATCGAAGTTGACACCGACCATATGACGACCACTGAGGTGAACAGCAAAATTCGCGAGCTGATGGCCGAAGGTTACGGAACTATCGTGCTGCAAAATCCGCGTGGAAAGCACTCACTTGGTGTGGGGATTCTTAGCCGACTGAACCTTATCATCGAAGGGTCGACTGGGTATTTTGGCGTTGGTCTCATCGACGGTCCAAATGTGCGCATCAACGGGCGCGTTGGCTGGTCATGTGGTGAAAACATGATGTCCGGCACTGTGCTCATTGAAAAGAACGCTGGTTCAACATTTGGCGCAGCAATACGGGGCGGTGACTTGGTATGCCGCGGCTCGGTTGGGTCCCGCACCGGCATCGATATGAAAGGGGGCACAATCATCGTTGGCGGTGATACGGGTGCGCTTTCAGGATTCATGATGCAGCGGGGACGGATGGTCGTCTGCGGAAATGCAGGGAAAAACTTGGGCGACTCTATGTACGACGGTACAATTTTTATCGGGGGGAGCATCCAGTCGCTAGGAGTGGATGCGGTAGAGGCTGAAAAAACCGAGCTCGATAAGGCATGGTTGACCCGCAAGCTGACCCAATATGGATTGATGCCGGATAAGGGTGTTGATCATTTCACTAAAATTGTCGCCGGCAAGCAGCTTTGGAACTACGACAATCTTGAACCCTCTGAAAAGAAACTCATTTTGTAAATTACCGGAAAGGACACGAAAAAATGGCTGACGGTGATATGCCCATCAAAAAACAGCTTAATCGCGATGTAAACCGCATCGGAGACAGCTTTATCTTTCCCCCAAGGGTTATGGATGACATCCATATCAAATCCGAACTTGGACGTTATCGGATGCGGGGGTTTTCACTTTTCAAGAAGATTCCCCATTGGGATGACCTGACATTTCTGCCGGGCACTTTGACACGCTTTGTGATCGAGGGATATCGGGAGAAATGTGAAACCAAGACGGTGATCGGCCCGCGCGCCAAACGCCCAATAAACCTCGATATCCCAGTTTATATAACTGGGATGAGCTTTGGTGCGCTCAGTTATGAGGCAAAAACCGCGCTTGCGCGGGGTGCCACAATGGCGGGCACGGCGACCTGTTCCGGTGAAGGCGGCATGATCCCGGACGAACGCCGTTTCAGTTCAAAGTGGTTCTATCAGTGTATCCAGTCCCGTTATGGATTTAACCCGAACCACCTTGTTCTTGCCGACGGCTGTGAGTTCTTTATTGGTCAGGGCTGTAAAGTCGGGCTTGGTGGCCATCTTATGGGCCAAAAAGTGACGGACCAAGTGGCTGAAATGCGCTCTTTGCCAGCAGGCATTGACCAACGTTCTCCGGCCCGTCACCCAGATTGGCTGGGTCCAGATGACCTTGCTCTTAAAATTCAGGAAATTCGCGAAGCCACCGATTGGCAAATCCCTATTCAGCTGAAACTTGGTGCGGCGCGTGTTTATGATGATGTGCGTATGGCTGTGAAATGTGACCCAGATTCCATCTATATTGATGGTATGGAAGGGGGTACAGGTGCAGGACCACACCTTGCCACAGAAGACACAGGTGTTCCAGGAATGGCGGCGATCCGTCAGGCGCGTAAGGCAATTGATGACCTTGGCAAAAAGGGTGACATCACGCTAATCTATGCCGGCGGTATCCGAAACGGTGCTGACGTTGCCAAAGCGATCGCACTGGGGGCGGATGCAATAGCAATCGGTCACTCTGCGATGATGGCTCTGAACTGTAACAAGGACATTCCGGAAGCCAATTACGAGGAAGAAGTCGGAGCAGAACCCGGATATTGCTATCACTGCCATACAGGCCGCTGTCCTGTTGGAGTTGCAACGCAGGATCCGAAATTGCGTGCACGCCTTGATCCGGATGCGGCAGCCGAACGGGTCTATAACTTCCTTCATACGCTGACAATTGAAGCACAGCTCTTTGCGCGCGCTTGTGGTAAGACAAATATCCACAGCTTAGAGCCTGAAGATCTGGCAGCACTGACCATGGAAGCCTCTGCAATGGCCGGCGTGCCTTTGGCAGGCACCAACCATACGGTTGGCGTTGCAGATTACCACCATCTTTAAGGAGGACTGAAATATGGCTGGAACACAATACAGAGGTTCTGAAATCATTGACGTCGATCAGTTTCTTAACGATGCAGATGGTTTGGTGTCAGAACGCGAAAAAGAAATTGGGCAACATATCGGATATCGCTATGATGTGAACCTTGTGCCTGATTACGCGCGGATCACACCGTTCCTGAGCAAATACATGGAAGTGATGGGCTGGGACGATCTAAACTGGCTTGAAGATGTCCATATGGGTTACGAAGAAGGTGCACCGGCGGTTTTTGATCGCAACAACAATGGGTGGGTGCGTATCCCATCCAGCATCGAGTTGCCAAACAATCAGCAGGATCGCGATATGATTGCTCGTGAATTGCTGATCAAATTCCAGATGTCGGATCGGCATCCTTTGTCAGATCTTCGTAAAGCTTATATGAAGTTCTAGAAATGCCGCGCCCGCTTCGGATTGCCTGTTTGCAAACAAGACCCATGCCAAGTGTGAATTCCGCCTTGGATGAAGCCTTGCCTCTTGCCAGACAGGCGGTTTCGGCGGGCGCGCAATTTTTGTTTCTTCCTGAATATTGTGGTGGTTTGGCAAGCGAGGGCGCGGCCCTTGTGCCGCCGGCGCATGAGGAAAACGATCATCCGTTTTTGGCATCCTTTCAGGGTTTCGCCCGTGATCATAGCGTCTGGATCATGATCGGGTCGATTGCAGTCAAAGGGAATGCAGGGAAAATTATCAACCGCGGCTTTGTGCTTGACCCAGAGGGGCGGATCATCAGCCGCTATGATAAGATTCACATGTTTGACATTCAAATCTCTCCAACAGAGGTTTACCGCGAAAGCGCGCGCGTTGCCCCCGGTGAAGCGAGCTGTCTCGTCAGGACGTCCTTTGCGCAGATTGGTCACACGATTGGTTATGATGTGCGTGTTCCCCATCTCTACCGCGATTTAGCAAAAGCGGGGGCCGAGATTCTTTGTGTTCCTGCGGCATTTACGAAAAAGACAGGGCAAGCCCATTGGCATGTTCTGAACCGCGCAAGGGCCATTGAAAATGGCGCCTTTGTGGTGTCGTCTTGTGCCGTAGGCGCAGTCGAAGGAGGCGGGGAAGCCTACGGTCACAGTCTTATTATCGATCCTTGGGGGGAGGTGCTTGGTGATGGTGGGGAAACCCCAGGCGTTGTGATGGCCGAAATCGATCTGGATAAAGTGGGCGAAGCGCGTGGGAAGATCCCAAGCCTCACGCATGACCGCCCCTACAATATGTCTTGATAATATCGAGGTGAGGTGAGTATGACTTCCGTATCCGCTCTTTTGGGCGACAGCTATGTAAAGCATCCTATGAAAGACAGATTTTTAAAGTGGCAATGCCATGTGCGCCAAATGATGATGCGCGATAATTTGGGAAAACCCACAGATGCTGTGTTGCCGGAGGTTTTTCTTGAAGGTCAGGATAACAGTCTTGGCAGCATTATTACCATCATGAACAAACTGCCTATGTATTCGGAAACACCTGAAATGCTGCATATGGCGCGTAAAACCCATGATCCGGCACAGCGGCGCAGTCAGGCTCTGCAATATTTTTCGGCAACCTACTACCAAAAGTACAGCCATTTTTCGGATATTCTAACTGCGACTTTTCAAGGGGGATCGCAAGGCGCGGCGCAGATCCTCAAAGCGGCTCAGTGTCGGCTCGTCTTTGAAGCCTACTCGCAAAAGTTTGACCTTTTGTGCCAGGTTGAAGCTTTGTCACAAAGCAATCCGCTTTACGTCTCAACCCTTGCGCACAATCGGCTTTTCAACCCCGATTTGCCGGGGGAAACTCAGGTTCTTGGATTTGCTCCGGACTGGACTCAGTGCATCGCAGAGCCTTAAGGTCTGTTCGGTACCTACCGGCAAAAAAAGGGCCGAGACAAGCTCGGCCTTAGTCCAACAGGGAGGTTGAAAACGATACTCATCGCTTTCAATCCTCCATTTAGGCGCTAAAGTGCCGTGTGGCAACCCTGACAGCTATGTTTAAACGTAATTCCCGATATGCGTTTTTCGCATGGCTGATGCGGTGATTACGCCAAAGTCATAAATTGTATATTGCGTCTCTCTAAGACCCATATGCGGACCCATATGAGTTAATTCGTCCAATAGACGAACCAACCAAATTTTTTCAATGGCTTGAGCATGCGTTCTGCGATCATGCAAAAAATTGAGCCTTACTGGAAGACGCCGCTATTCTTTCACCAGTTCAAACTGAAGCGTTCAAAACGTCGTAGCTATGCAAAAAGTTATGGGCTGACTTCTTGTCGAGATTTGCGCTTGTCCTCCAAGATCTCTTTTTCCACAAAATCGCGAAAGGCCTCTATGCGTTTTGAATGCCGCAGTTCTTCGGGGTAGGCGAGATAGACGGGAACTTCCATGCTTTCCACATCCGGCAGAACACGCACCATAGTGTCAATCGCATGTGTGACATAGTCGGGCAACATGCCGATCCCTAAATTGTGAATAGCCGCCTGAAGCACGCCGAAGTAATTATTAACGGTCAGTGTTGAGCCAATTTCATGGGTCATCAATTCTCTGACAAGGTTTTGTCCGGCGAGAACTTGTGGTGACCTCGGGTTTTGAAAGATCAACCTGTGGTTTTTCATATCGTCCAATGTTTCTGGTGCGCCATGTCGTGCAATATATTCACGTGTTGCATAGAGGCCGATACGCACAAACATAAGCCGTTTACGAATTAGATCCGCCTGAGAGGGTTCTTTCATTCGGATCGCCACATCTGCTTCGCGCATCGGGAGGTCCAAAACACGTTCTTCCATCATGAGATCGATTTTAAGGTCAGGATATGTTTCGTAAAGTTTGTAAAGGCGTGGGGCCAACCATATCGTCCCGATGCCGGTGGTTGTGGTGACGCGCAGTTCGCCAAAAACCTCTTCTTCACTGTCCCGTATCCGGGCGGCAGCGGCATCAATGCGTTTGTTCATGGTTTTTGTTGCGTCAAAAAGAAGTTCACCCTGTTCAGTCAAAATCAGGCCGCGGGCATGACGGTGAAATAAAACCGTGTTCAGACTTTCTTCAAGTGCCCGGATTTGCCGGCTCACGGCGCTTTGTGACAGATGCAAGGTGTCGCCTGCATGGGTCAAACTGCCCGCGTCAGCGACAGCGTGAAAAATTCTAAGTTTGTCCCAATCCATTTGCGTACCTATTCTTTATCCTTGGACTTTCTGGTTCCTTAAGTATCATCATGATGTCAAGATGTTACCTCAATAAAGGTGAAATTAACACTGGCCATCCTCAGAAATTGGAATATCATATGTTCTGGACGTAAGTTCATAAGACCACACGCTATAAAACAATTATTGGTCATGGCCGACAGGGGTACGACGTGGGAATTCAAAATGTTTCGCTTGCTGATAAATTTGATATCGCAAAGCACAACGTTCTGTTGAACGGCACGCAGGCACTTGTTCGCCTCATGATTGCCCAAAAGGCACGCGATACATCGAAAGGCTGGAACACGGCAGGTTACGTGACAGGCTATCGCGGTTCTCCGCTTGGCGCCGTGGATTTTCAGATGCGGCGTGCCGAAAAAGCGTTAAGTGCCGCAGACATCACCTTTCAAGAGGGATTGAACGAAGACCTCGCGGTCACCGCCATCTGGGGCGCGCAGCAGGCCGAGTTGCGCGGTGAAGGAAAATACGATGGTGTTTTCGGGCTGTGGTATGGCAAAGGCCCAGGCGTCGATCGCAGCGGCGATGCCATGCGGCATGCCAATATGGCCGGCAGCAGCGCTAAGGGCGGCGTTATCATGGCGATGGGGGATGACCATACCGGCGAAAGCTCTACCACCTTGCATCAATCAGATTTTGCGATGCTCGATGCGTATATCCCGATTGTGAGCCCTGCTGGTGTTCAGGAAATCCTCGATTATGGCCACTATGCGTTTGAATTATCGCGTTTTTCAGGCCTCTGGGTCGGTCTTAAGACAATGAAAGATACAATTGAGGTCACTTCTGTTGTGGATGCGGATCCGCATAGAATGAACTTTCAAGTTCCCGATATGGCTCTGCCCGAGGGTGGATTGAACATCCGTCTTGTTGACACACCGGCCGCAATGGAAACGCGTCTGCTTGATCACAAGGTCGCTGCGGCCGAAGCTTTTGCACGGGCAAACCGGATGGACAAACGCTTTTTAGGGGCAAAGGGTGCAAAAATTGGCATCGTGGCAGCGGGTAAAAACTGGCTTGATGTGACCCATGCCATGTCTGCGTTGAACATAGATGATGCTGAAGCAAAGAAGCTTGGCATCACGACTTATAAGGTGGTGCAAACTTGGCCCTTAGACAAAGCGTCTTTGCTCGAATGGGCTGATGGGCTCGACCTGATCGTGGTCGTTGAGGAAAAACGCAAACTGATTGAAGGACAAATCAAAGAGGCGTTATTTGATAATCTGCAAGGGCGGCGCGTTTATGGAGCGACCAAGGGCGATGCCGCAAAACTGTTATTCCATTCCAAAGGTGCATTAGACACACATCACATCGCAGAAGCTTTGGGGCAGATCTTTGTTGAAGAGGGATGCAGCAACGAAAAAATCGAAGGCGGATTGGCAGAGCTTGCAAAAGCGCGCCGCGCCGACAACGCCTCTGATATTGCGGCGCGCATCCCTTATTTTTGCGCGGGCTGTCCGCATAACAGTTCGACCAAAGTTCCCAAAGGTGCGCGCGCCTATGCGGGGATTGGCTGCCACTTTATGGCTCAGTGGATGGACCGTGCAACTCTAGGTTATACGCATATGGGAGGAGAGGGCGCAAATTGGATTGGAGAAGAACTGTTTTCCACACGCGAGCATGTGTTTCAAAACCTTGGAGATGGCACATATAACCACTCTGGGATCCAAGCCATCCGGGCAGCCGTCGCGGCGGGGACCAACATCACTTATAAAATCCTCTTTAATGATGCAGTGGCGATGACAGGGGGGCAAAGCAATGACGGTGGGCTTTCAGCGCCGCGCATTGCGCGAGAACTCTCTGCTATGGGGGTAAGCAAACTTGCCCTTGTTTACGATGACAAAGAAGAGCTTGATTTAAATGCCTTTCCTAAGGGCATGGCGAAACATCATCGCGATGATCTTATGGCAGTACAAAGTGATTTTGCTGAGTCTAAGGGCGTGTCCGCCATCATCTATGTCCAAACCTGCGCGGCTGAAAAACGCCGCAGACGTAAACGCGGAAATTTCCCTGATCCGGATCAAAGGATTTTCATTAACCCTGATGTCTGCGAAGGCTGCGGGGATTGTGGAATTCAATCAAATTGTGTTGCACTTACGCCTGTTGAAACGGCATTCGGGCGCAAAAGAGCAGTGGACCAATCTGCCTGCAACAAAGATTTTAGCTGTGTCAAAGGATTTTGTCCGTCTTTCGTGACCCTGCATGGTGCAACACCTAAAAAACGTCAGGCAAGGGATTTGGACCTGCCGGACATGCCGATGCCACAGATTAAACCGATAAATGGCACTCATAATATCGTCATTACGGGTGTTGGTGGTACAGGAGTCGTGACGATTGGTGCCATATTGGCTCAGGCTGCGCATATAGATGGCAAAGGGGCTGGCATGATGGAAATGGCAGGGCTTGCCCAGAAGGGTGGGGCCGTGCACATCCATTGCCGGCTTGCCGAAACACCCGACGCCATCAGCGCCATTCGTGTCGGTATCGGAGAATGTGATGCTCTGATCGGGGGTGACCTTGTGGTGTCTTCGGGTGCAAAAACGCTTGGTCTGACAAGCGAAGGGCGTACTGGTGCCGTCGTCAATAGCCATGAAATAGTCACTGGCGAATTTACCCGAAACGCGGAATTCAAAATTCCTCAGGACCAATTGCTTTTGAATATGAGCGCCCGTCTGAAGGAAGGATTATCCCTTTTTGACGCGAGTGATCTTTCACAAGAACTGATGGGAGATTCCATTTTTTCCAATATGATGGTGTTTGGAGCCGCGTGGCAAAATGGGTTGATCCCCTTGAGCCATGATGCCATCCACAAGGCGATTGCATTAAATGGTGCTGCAGTGGAGAAAAACCAGCGCGCCTTTGAACTGGGGCGATGGGCCGTTTTTGCACCTGATGAAGCTGCAGAAGTCCTTTCCCCCAAAACGATTACTTTGCCTGTTCATCTGAATGAAAAAATCAAAACCTTTGATGATCATCTGCGCCGCTATCAAAGCGGTAGGCTTGTGAAGACGTTCCATAAGCTCATAGACGGTATATCAGATAGCCACGTGAAAGAAGCGGTCGCGAAAGGCTACCATAAGCTTTTGACCTATAAGGACGAATATGAGGTTGCACGACTGCACCTTGAGACCCGCAAAAAGGCAGAGCAAGCCTTTGATGGTGTTGAAAAAATATCTTATCATCTCGCTCCTCCAATTCTTTCAAAAATGGGTGCAGATGGGCGTCCGGTCAAGCGGATCTTTGGTGGTGTGATAGAACGATTGTTCCCTGTCCTTGCGTCACTTAAATTTCTGCGTTCTACGCCATTTGATATCTTCGCTCTGAGTGCAGAGCGAAAAATGGAACGTGATCTGATCCGGCAATATGAACGGGATATGCATGAGGTTCTACCGCAAGTGAATGAGGGCAACCGCGATATTATTGTAGCTTTGGCTGAATTACCGCTAAGCATTCGCGGCTTTGGACCGGTCAAACTTGTGAATGAACGAAAAGCAGCGAAGAAGCGAGAAGACCTTCTAAATGCTCTGAAGTATCCCAACGAGCACCTAAACCGTGCAGCAGAGTAAAGCGGAACGGTCTGTGGCGGTGTCGCCTGTTCCCTAAGAGACTTGCGCAGAATCTCTGTGCGGCGTAGAGGGAAATCAGATTGGTTTATGATCATGCGCGCTTGGGGACGGGATAACGAAAATGGCGATAGGCATCTTTGATTCAGGTATGGGTGGGTTGACGGTGCTTGATCGGGTGGTTGCCAAAATGCCGGACACGCCGTTTGTTTATTATGCTGATAGCGCACACGCGCCATATGGGGTGCGTGACGCAGATGAAATCTTTGATCTTACAACTTCCGCCGTGTTGCGCCTATGGGAAGAGGGTTGTGATCTAGTGATATTGGCCTGTAATACGGCGTCTGCCGCAGCTTTGCGGCGTATACAGGAAAGTTGGCTTCCCAGAGAGAAACGTGTTCTTGGGGTCTTTGTGCCCCTGATCGAAGCGCTGACTGAACGCAACTGGGGAGACAATTCGCCGCCTCGAGAGGTAGCAGTGAAAAACGTAGCCCTTTTTGCCACCCCTGCAACTGTGGCAAGCCGTGCGTTTCAGAGAGAACTTGCATTTCGTGCGATTGGTGTGGATGTGGAAGCGCAATCATGCGGCGGCGTGGTCGATGCGATCGAAGAGGGGGATATGATCCTCGCCGAAGCCCTTGTGCGCAGTCATGTAGCGGCGCTTTTGCGTAAAATGCCCCATCCGCAGTCTGCCATATTGGGATGCACTCATTATCCCTTGTTGGAGGATGTGTTTCAATCTGCTCTTGGAAATGACGTCAAAGTATTTTCGCAGGCTGCTCTTGTGGCGGACAGCCTAAAGGATTATCTACAACGTCATCCTGATATGTACGGAGAAGGTAACGTGCCAAAGTTTCTTACAACAGGTCGCCCGCAGCACGTCTCTGACCGTGCGACGCAGTTTTTGCGACGACAAATTGTATTTGAAGCCGTTTAAACCGTCCTTACCCTTAAAATCAGAGAAGATTATGACCCATAAAATAGCGATTATTGGTGCTTCGGGCTATACCGGAGCAGAACTTATACGGATCATTGCGACCCATCCAACCTTTGAAATTGTGTCACTTGTTGCCAATAGCAAAGCAGGAAAACCGATGTCAGAGGTGTTTCCGCATCTGCGCCACTTAAACCTTCCGGAGCTCTCCAAATTAGAAGATGTGGATTTTTCTGCCATTGATCTGTGTTTTTGTGCGCTTCCTCATAAAACCTCGCAGGAAGTGATCTCACAATTACCGCGGGATCTAAAGATCATAGACCTTAGTGCGGATTTCAGACTGCGCGATCCTGCGGCATATGAAAAATGGTACGGGAATCCTCATATTGCGCCAGAGACCCAGAAAGAGGCGGTTTACGGGCTCACCGAATTTTATCGTGATGAGATTGCCAAAGCGCGCCTTGTTGCCGGCACGGGGTGCAACTCTGCCACGGGACAATTCATGCTGCGCCCTTTGCTCAGTGCGGATGTAATTGACACTGATGACATTATTTTGGACATGAAATGCGCAGTTTCGGGGGCGGGCAGGGCGCCGAAAGAGAACTTGCTCCACTCTGAACTTTCAGAGGGCTATAATGCTTATGCCGTGGGTGGAACACACCGTCATTTGGGCGAATTTGATCAGGAATTCAGCGCGATTGCTGGAAAACCCGTGAAAATTCAATTTACCCCGCATTTAATTCCGGCCAATCGCGGGATATTGGCAACGGGATACGTGCATGGGGATCCACAAGACGTGCATAATGCGCTGGTGCGTGCGTATAAGGATGAACCTTTCTTGTCCGTTCTCCCGTTTGGTTCTATGCCCAGCACGCATCATGTTCGGGGATCGAATTTCTGCCATATAGGTGTCACAGGAGACAGAATAGAAGGGCGCGCCATCGTGGTTGGTGTGATGGACAATCTGACCAAAGGCAGCAGTGGACAGGCAGTGCAGAATGCCAATTTGATGCTTGGAGAAGAGGAAACATCAGGACTCTTGATGGCACCACTTTTCCCGTGATAACATTGGGTTAAGATGAGAAGCTTACGTAAAAAAAGACGGATCCAAATTATTTTGCTGAGCTTTTTTGCCTTGGCGGTTTCAACTGCGTTGATCGGTTATGCGATGCGGGATGGCATCAATTATTTTCGCTCGCCCTCTCAGGTAGTTGAAACGCCCCCAAGCAAAGACGAAGTGTTTCGCATTGGCGGGCTTGTCGAAGAAGGATCTATCCGGCGTTCACAAACGGGTTTGATCCAATTTCGTGTCAGCGATGGGGGGGCCGTAGTTGAGGTCCAGTTCAAAGGTGTCCTACCAGATCTTTTTGCAGAAAACCAAGGGATGATCGGTACGGGGCAATTGATAGATGGTGTTTTTGTGGCTTCGGAAATTCTCGCCAAACACGACGAAACTTATATGCCGAAAGAAGTGATTGACGCGCTTAAAGAGCAGGGCGTGTATCAGGGTTCGTCTAACTAAGCGCACGTTGCGTTCAGACAGTTTTTAGGTCTTTCAGCCAGTCTTTTGTCATTTGTCAGGAGACAGCCGTGCAAAACATCAAAAATATGGCCAAGGCTATTGTGCAGCGTGAAGGTGGGTATGTTTTTCATCCAAATGACCCCGGCGGGGCTACAAAATACGGAGTGACTCTTGCAACCTTGAGGCAGCTTGGCCTTGACGTCAATGGCGACCAAATAATTGATGAACAAGATGTCAAAGATCTTTCAAGCGAGAAAGCTATCGACATATATGTTGAACATTATTTCAACAAACCAAACATTTCCCTTTTACCTGATATCGTACATGAAAATGTTTTTGATATGTATGTGAATTCAGGGCGTCACGCGGTGCGTTTGTTTCAGCAACTTCTCTGCGATATGGGAACCTTGATTTCCGTGGACGGGAAAATCGGGCCACAAACCCAAAAAGCTGGCGAGCGCTTCGCTCAGGCGGCGCCAGATCATCTGAACGATGCATATGCGATTGTACGGCGGAACTATTATCTTTCTCTTGGCGATGAGAGACCAAGTTTACGTAAATTTGCGCGCACAAATGGGGGCGAAAAAGGGGGCTGGGTGATCCGTGCGGAAGGCTTCATGTCGCCTAAATATCGCCTGAGTTCATTGGAATTCCAGATGAGGGTCTCAAAATGGGTATAATTGAAAATCTTTTCGGTTTGGTCTTTGGGGATGCGTCCCGCCGCACAATCGAAGTGTTTCGCGAAAATGCTGAAAAATCTGCGGAGCGTCAACATGAAAGCCATACCGCAGCACTTGGTCAATTTTCGACAGAATTTATCCATGCACGGCGGGACCGGTTTGGCAGTTTCATTGATGGACTGAACCGGTTGCCGCGACCTTTGATGGCCTTTGGTGTTCTTGCATTATTCTCCAGCGCAATGGCGGATCCGATTTGGTTTGCTGCACGTATGCAGGGGCTCGCTCTTGTTCCGGAGCCTCTTTGGTGGCTTTTAGGCGCGGTGATCAGTTTTTATTTTGGTGCACGCCATCAGGCGAAAGGACAGGCATTTCAGAAAAGCTTGCTGGACAATATGGCCCTAATGCCGTCGGTGTCAGAAAATATAAATATCTTGGAAGATCTGCGCCGTCAAAATGCGAATATGCAAAAAGACGACTTAGAGGACAATCGCGCTTTATCATTCGCCACAGGACCAAATGCGGCCATTGAAGACTGGAAAAAGCTGCAGAAGCGCGACAAATAGCCAAGTTTTAACTCTGGTTTGTGTTGAGTTTTTTCTTATACTCATCCTATGATCAATGAACTTGGACATTTTGCCTTAATCCTTGGGTTTATGGTGGCGATATTGCAGGCCACAGTTCCTCTTGTTGGGGCACGGTTGAACCATCACGGGATGATGAGCTTTGGACGCACTGCCGCAACCGCGCAGTTTGTGTTGATTGCCGCCTCTTTTCTTGCATTGGTGCATGCCTTTGTCACCTCTGATTTTTCCTTGCGGCTTGTCACTTTGAATTCGCATTCCTTAAAACCAATGATCTATAAAATCAGCGGGACATGGGGAAACCATGAAGGGTCGATGTTGCTCTGGGTGCTCATCCTCGCATTGTTCGGGGCCTGTGCGGCGTGGTTTGGCGGGAATCTGACCCATAGATTTCGGGCAACAGCTTTGGCTGTGCAAGGGGCGATCGGAGTGGCCTTCATTGGCTTTATCATTTTTACATCGAACCCGTTTATCCGACTTGCGCTTCCACCTTTTGATGGTCAGGATCTGAACCCGCTGCTGCAGGATCCGGGTTTGGCCTTTCATCCCCCCTTTTTATACTTGGGATACGTGGGGCTGAGCATGGCCTTTTCCTTTGCCGTTGCGGCACTGATTGAAGGGCGGGTGGATGCAGCCTGGGCCCGTTGGGTGCGTCCTTGGACTCTGGCGGCTTGGGTATTTCTGACCATCGGTATCGCCCTTGGGAGTTGGTGGGCCTATTACGAACTGGGCTGGGGAGGCTTCTGGTTTTGGGATCCGGTTGAGAACGCATCGTTCATGCCATGGCTGCTGGCCGCAGCGCTTCTGCATTCTGCAATTGTTGTGGAAAAGAGAGAAAGTCTGAAATCTTGGACCATTCTCTTGGCGATTTTGGCCTTTGGATTTTCCCTTTTGGGGACCTTTATCGTTCGTTCGGGCGTTTTGACGTCAGTTCATGCCTTTGCCAACGACCCCGAGAGGGGAGTGGTGATCCTTGGCATTTTGATATTCTTTGTCGGTGGCGCGCTCACACTTTTTTCGTTGCGTGCAGCGAGTATGCAAAGCCAAGGGATTTTTGGAATGGTCAGCCGAGAGACGGCACTGGTTTTAAACAATGTTTTACTCGCCGTTTCTGCCTTTGTCGTTTTTGTGGGAACCATTTGGCCCCTCGTTGCGGAGATGTTCTTTGATCGCACCCTCAGCGTTGGTCCACCCTTTTTCAATATGGCGTTCACACCCTTGATGATCCTGCTTGGCCTCGCCCTGCCGCTTGGAGCAATGCTGCCATGGAAGCGAGGGCGTCTTGAAAAAGGCATACGCCAATTGACCCTGCCGCTTATTTTTGCGCTGTCATGTGGCGGGCTTGTCTGGGCAATGCAGACGGGCCGAAGCCTTCAGGCGCCAATTGGTCTTTTTTTGGGGGCTTGGCTTGTGAGCGGGGCAATTGCCGATCTTCTTCAGCGATTGGGGCGCGAGAAAGATTTTGGCCGATTGATGCGATTGCCACGCGCTGATTGGGGCAAGGCAATCGCCCATAGTGGGTTTGGCATCACCATGTTGGCGATCGCGGCGCTGATTGCCTGGGAAAAAGAAGACATTCGTGTGGTCGATATTGGGGAAACTTGGACACTTGGCCCTTACGATCTGACTTTAAGGGACGTCCGCCTTGAAATGGGGCCTAACTATCGCGCCCATATCGCAGAGGTGGAATTGGGCCAGAACGGCCAAATGATTGCCAAGATGTACCCTGAAAAAAGGTTCTATCCTGTCGCAAAGATGCCCACGACCGAAGCCGGAATAGATTACCGGTTTTTGCGTGATGTATATGTCGTCTTGGGTGATGCACAAGACGGCGGAAGCTGGACAATGCGCAGTTACCTGAAGCCATTTGCAAACTGGATCTGGGCGGGGGCGGCTTTGATGGCTTTTGGCGGTTTGCTGAGTCTCTCCGATCGGCGCTTACGAACTGCGCCATCCGGGCACAAACCACGGGCGCCCCAAGCGGCAAAGGCAACACCTGCAGAATGAAATACCTTATGTTTCTTGTTTTTTTGGTTTGCGCCTCGGCATCGGCCGCGGTGGAGCCGCATGAAATTCTTCAAGACCAAAGGCTTGAGCAAAGGGCGCGCGATATTTCCAAGGGCCTGCGCTGTCCTGTATGCCAAAATGAAACGATCGACGAAAGCTCTGCAGAAATTGCCGCCGACCTGCGGGTGCTGGTGCGTGAACGGCTTTCGGTGGGAGACAGCGATCAGGAGGTGGTTGATTTTGTTGTCGCGCGTTACGGCGAATTCGTACTTTTGAAACCAAGCGTAAGTGGTTCAAACCTTTTGCTCTGGGGTATGGCACCGCTGATGTTGATCATTGGCCTTGGTTTCGGGGTCGTCTTTGTCAGGCGGCGCCGTGGCCAAACGCCTAATGTACAGGATCCTAGCCTCAGCGATGCAGAAAGGTCTGAATTGGAAAAGCTGTTAAAGCCCTGAGAGGCCTTTTCATTGCGCACTTGCACGCGTTAGAGTGCGCACAATCAAAACTGCCTGAAGGAATGCGACTATGGAATATTCAACTTTGTCTGTCTCACTGGAAAATGGCGTTGCCTGCATTGTGCTTAACCGTCCAGAGGTGATGAATGCTCTCAATACGCAAATGCGCGCTGAAATTGCGGAGGCAGCAACGTCCCTAGGTAAAGAGGCGCGAGTGGTCGTTCTGACGGGGACGGGACGGGCATTTTGTTCAGGGCAGGATTTGGGCGATCGCACGAATGCTTCAAATATCGACATGGAACGCACACTAAGGGATGAATATGAACCCATGCTGCGGGCAATTATCGATTGTCCGGTGCCTACAATTACGGCCTTGAATGGGGCCGCTGCGGGAGCAGGGGCGAACCTTGCTTTGGCGGCAGATGTGGTGATTGCCGCGCATTCGGCATATCTTATGCAGGCCTTTACGCGGATAGGTCTGATCCCTGATGCCGGTGGCACCTATGTCATGCCGCGTACCATGGGATTTGCAAAGGCGATGGGGGCATCCCTTTTTGCGGATAAAATCACTGCAGTTGATGCTGCCAATTCGGGGTTGATCTGGGAAGCGGTGCCGGACGAGTCCTTTGAAGAGACTTGGAAAGCGCGCGCGGCGCAGCTCGCCAACGGGCCCACCGTGGCCTATCAAAACGTGAAAAAAGCTATCCGTGCCTCTCTTGG
>Ga0075480_10000168_pt1 | contig 35075 bp, 44 predicted proteins | sample DEB08_DNA_7_FD_81590 | JGI IMG/M metagenome (GOLD analysis project Ga0075480, IMG submission 81590) | Aqueous microbial communities from the Delaware River and Bay under freshwater to marine salinity gradient to study organic matter... | ecosystem: Environmental > Aquatic > Marine > Coastal ... | reverse complement strand
TGATTTGTAATATTCCTTTAGGTGTTAGCCCAGTAGAAAAGGCTACAGATTTCTTTATGAGTGAGGAAGGTGAGGTAGTATATAAGGAAGTTCGTAGAAGATTAGAAGCTATAATAGGATAATGTAATATATATTCTAATTCTATATATTTTAAAGGGGCTTTTTTAGCCCCTTTATTTTTTATATATTTGTGATATTAAATAATCTATACAATGACTATAAATGATATATATAACTCAGTCAAGTTTATTGCTAATAAAGAGCAAAAGGGGTATATAAAGCCCTCAGAGTTTAACACTTTAGCTAAGCAAGCTCAACTTGAGTTGATTAATGAAAAGTTAGATAAGATTCGTAAGCACAAATCTTTAGAGAGGACTGGTACTAATTACAGAGGGGCTGGAGAAGATGTTGATGACTTTTACAATGAAGTTGGTGTTTTGTCTACTGAAGCTACTTTAACCTACAGCTCTAATAAGTTTCAATATCCTACTGATGTTATGTATGTGCAGTGGCTTGTATACGAACCTTCTTCTAGCCCTACACCTATAGAACTTGTTGATAGGCATAATGTTAACCAAGTGCTTAGAAGTAGCTTGGTTGCACCTAGCGTTGAGTATCCTATAGCTATCAGGACTTCAGGAGGTTACGAAGTATTTCCTACTACAATAACCTCTGGTGTTAAGTTACAATACTACAAGGAACCTGCTTCTCCTGTTTGGGGTTACCAAGCAAGTGGCAACGATTATATTTACAACTCTAATACTTCTGTTCAACTTGAGTTGCCTGATTCTTGTCACAATGATATAATAATAAAGATTTTAAAATACGTAGGAATTAACTTGAGAGATGCTGACTTATCTAATTACGCTGTTCAGACAGAGGCTCAAGACTACGCAAAAACTAGATAATAATGGCTGCTAATACTTACACATCAATTTCAGACATAGTAAACGAGGTTGGTTTAATGATAGGGGATGACTCTTATTTAAACGGAGCTAAGAATTTTCAATTAAGAAACTTAGCTCTTCAAGGTTTAAAGGAGTTGTCTTTTGACTCTTTACAGGAGATTAAATCAGTTGAGCTTACTGTAGCTGCAAATGGAACTATCACGTTACCAGACAATTACATTAAATACACTAAGATAGGTGTCTTAGGCTCTGACGATAAGGTTCACTTTTTAGGCAAGCAAGATAGGCTTAACTTGGTTAGTGGTGCTACTTCTACTGAGGCTAGTGATATTGATGATGACCCTGCTTACTTTTATGGTATTGGAGGAAGGTATGGTGCTGGTGGAGGAACTAATCATAACGGATACTACAGAGTAAACAAAGAAGATAATACTATATCTTTTAGTTCTGATGCTATTGGAAGTAAGATTATATTAGAGTACATATCTAATGGTTTACACGATGGTATAACTCCTGGAGTTAATAGAATAGTAGAAATGACTTGTTCAGCAGGCTCTGCTGTAACTGATGGAGATTTAATACTTTTACGTTTTAAAAACTCTAGTGATTCTGAGGCTAGTTTTGTTTTTGTATTAAATACTGACTCTAACACTGGAACCCCTGCGGATTTATCTGCTGTAAACTCTAAAGTGTTTATATCTATTGGCTCTTCAATGACTGGAGCTCAAGTCGCAAATGCTATTAAAAATCAAATAAATGAAATGTCTCCTTATCATTCTGCTACAACCTCTGATAATGTTGTTACTATAACTTATAATCAGTTTGTTAATTGGAGCGGTAGTGAGAGTAATACAGGACCAAATTTATCTGGAACCCCTGGGGATTTCACATTTAATGTTGTCCAAGCAGGTTCGGCACAATCAGGTACTGCTAGTCTTCAAGTCCCTCAAATGGCAGAAGAAGCTTTAAAGTCTTATATATATTGGAAATATATACAACGCAAAAGAGGCGTACCGTTTGGGGAGAAGCAACTAGCAAAAAGAGATTACTATAACGAGAAGAGATTGGCTAATGCTAGGCTTAAGTCCTTCACTAAAGATGAGGCAATGCAATCCTCTAGAAAAGCTTACAAACAATCTCCTAAGATATAATTAAAAGATGGCTAAGGATAAAAGATTATTTATTGGAGGACTAGATAAGGACTCTGACTATAGAGTAGTTCAGCCTAACGATTACGTTGACGCTATTAATATAAGGAATGTACTATCTAACTCAGGAAATAGCGCAGGGGCTGTTGAAAACATAAAAGGTAACTCTTTGGTTACCTATACTTTTCCCTTAAGCTTAATTACACCTAAGGTTATAAAGACTGTGTTTTTTGGTGTTGAAGCAAGTAGTGGTACTGAAAATTTTACACTTAGTATTATCAAGTCTGGAACAACTACCTCTACTACTCAAGCTATAGATTACACTGACGCACAACCTGTAGCCGCATTGCTTAACTCTTTAGTCTCAAATATAGACGCACAAGGAGTTACAATAACTACGGTAGCTTCGGATACAGAATATGTGTTTGGTCAACTTAGCATAGTATATTCTGCTAATTTTGATTTTTCAGTAACTCTTACAACTAGCTCAGGTAATATAGGTGGGTTAACCTCTACAGTAACAAACTTTAGTTCTGCTGATGTAGATTATGACGTTATAGGTTCTTACGAGGACTCTGAAAACAACTCTATATATTACTTTGTTTTAGATAAATCTAAAAGAAATGAAGATTCTATTGTAGAGTATAATATATTAGAGAATAAAACCTCTATGGTTTACCAAGACGGTAGAAAAGACAATCCTGTACTTAACTTCAAAAGAGGTAATTTAATTACTGGTATTACAAAGGTTGGAGACTTACTTTCTTGGACAGACGACAACGAAAACCCTAGAATGATTGACGTTGAAAAAGCAAAGCAGAACGAAGTAAACATTGCTAATGCTCTTTCTTTTACCGATAATAATTTTGTTACAGGTAGTAAAGTTAAATTTATAGGGTTACCTTCCACTCATAATTTTCAAGTTGGAGATTTGCTTTATGTGGTACAGGATGACGGCTATCAGTTTGAACATTACGAGGGAGTATGTCAAGTTACTGCTACAACTTCTACAACTGTAACGACTAATCTTGAATATCAAGGTAACTCAGCAGTATCACCAGGGAAAATAATGTACGCAAACCCTGATAATAGCTACTCTCCTCTTGTAAGTTTTGGAACTAGAGTAGAGAAGTTGATGTTTTTAGATTATCATAAACACCAACCTACTTATGCTCCCACTTATGAGTATAGCACTAATGCTACACTAGTTGGTAAGAATAATTTGTTTGGTAGCCTTTGGGAGTTTAAAACTAGATATAGATACAAGGATGGTCAGTACTCTGCTTGGAGTGGAATATCTCCTTTAAAGACTCACGTTAATTATTTTTCAAACACTACTATTTCAGACCTTAACACTCAAGATACCTTTAACCAAATAGATTTATCTTATTTAGACTCTATAGATGATATTGAAAAGATAGAGATTGCTGCGAGGAAAGGTAACGATGCTGAGTTCTTTTTAGTAGAAACAACAAAGAATAGCTTTCATGACTACCTTAGAAGGAAGAAAATTAACAGAACTTGGTATGACGTTTCGTACTCTGATGATGGGACACCAACTTTAACTACAGCTATTGTAAGTGATAAGTCTAAATTTTACTTTGTTAATGATGGTTTGTATCCTTACATTGACAAGATAGAGGGAGATAAACTTCAAGATGAGACTCCTGATAAAGCTAAAGCTTTAACATTAATTGATGGTAACAGAAATTCTTTTGGTAATTACGTTGTAGGAAAAGATAATGTGGATGTTGATATAGAAGCCCTTCCTTTTTACACTCCTCCTCCAATCGTTGAAACATTAACTAAAACCCCATTTGGATTTAATATATACAGGGGAGGGTCTGATGGAGAGTCTGGTGGTTTTACATCTGTCTTTTATCAATTTGACTTAATTACGTTTAATCAAGAGTTTGACTTTTCAGATGACACAAAAAAAACTGTTCACTTTAATTTAAAGTGGGATTACAAATTTGAAGGTAATTTGACGACAAGCCTTTACAGGAGTGGTCACTTAAACCTAACTGTAGAGATTCCATCATACGTAAACGATTATGAGCAGTTTCTTAATTATCTCGCAGAACAATTAACTGGTCTTGAAACTGGAGGTAATTTAACTATTAATTACGGTGGTAGTTACTCTAACAACGCTGTTAATGAAGATTCATCTAGTCCAGCATTTAATGGTTCTGGATTTGCGTTTGACACCAACTCTCAAAAGGTAAAAGCAATAGTTACTGACGCAAATAAATTAAGGATAAGAATTAGGCATGGTAATAATGGGTTTAGTGTCGCAGCAGATGCTTTTGTTTACTCCTCCAGTGGAACTGAAATCGGTACAAACATTAAAAATATCACCCTTACTACGCAGACTAACTCTCACAATGCTGGGTTTAAATCTGGTGCTTACCACTCTTTAGGTGTTATATATTACGATGAGAAAGGTAAGGCTGGTAATGTAAACACATCCAGTGATGGTAACTTTTATGTAAAGTTTCCTACTGAAAGAACAGGTGAAAACACAAACGCTCTCGGCATTTTAAATTTAGACAACGAACCTTACGGTGCTGCTGGAGTATTTGCTAAGATACATAGTAATCCTCCGTCTTGGGCACACCACTGGCAGTGGGTTTATTCTGGAAATAATACTGTAGATGAGTTTATTCAATTTGGTATAGAGGATGTTAAGTTTAACACTTCTCAAACAGCGGATACAAATATATACTTAAGTTTAAATTCTTTCGAGGGTCAAAATTATAGCTATAAAGCTTTAAAGAATCCATTGATTGACTATGATTATGTTGAGGGAGACAGGATTAGATTTATAGGTCGGTATACTAACCCTGCTGATTCTACAACATTTGTTCACTTCACTAAGTATTATGATTTTAAAATAACTGGTAGTTATATTTTTGTAGGTGAAGATGAAGACCCTATAAATGCTACAGGTAAGTGGATTTCTATAGAGGATAGTGGAGAATCTGGATTTACAGATGATGACTCAACAAGCTTAACCAACCTTCAGGTAGAGATATACAGACCTAAAAAGGAAGCTGTAGACCCTTCTTTGTTGGTGTATAAAGAGATTGGAGACAAGTATGAGGTTCTAAATCCAGGGCAGCCTACAGCAGCTCACAGTGACGAAGCCTTCGGATACAATCAAATTTTTGGATACACATTAATTCCAGAAGGTGATATCTACTTTAAACCAAGGAACTTTAGAATAAAAGAATCAACTAGTAATGTAGTTTCAGCTACTGTTGAGGATTATTATCTCAATGATTTTTACAATACAAATCACTACAATCAAGGTAGGCATAGGCTTATAGACAATGACGCAGGAGAAAGAAGATATGAGTCTAGTATAACCTACTCTCAGCCTTACTTCTCAAATTCAAAGTCTAACGGTCTATCTAATTTTAATCCTTACAACGTACCTTTTAAAGATTATAACGAAGGATACGGAAGCATACAAGCCTTAAAAACTAGAGAGGATGGTATCATAATGTTCCAAGAAAATAAGGTTTCCAAAATCCTTGTTAGTAGGAATATAATACAATCTCCTGATGGTGCTGGAATTGTTACAGCGTCTACAGAGGTTCTATCTCCTGCTGCTGAATACGCAGGAGACTTTGGTATTAGTAAGAATCCTGAAAGTTTAGTTCAGCATGGTTATGTGTTCTACTTCTGTGACGTAAAAAGAGGAGCAGTCCTTAGGCTATCTAGAGAAGGTATTAGTAAAATCTCTGACAATAACATGAGAAGTTTCTTTAGAGATAAAGGTAACGATTACACTAATATTAACGAGATAGGAACAACGGAGAACTCCGACAACTATAGATTAAAAGCAGGCTACGACCCTGAGTATGACGAGTATGTTGTTACGTTCCCTTCTATTTCAAACGAAGCAGGAAACTTCAATGCTGTTGTTGGAGATTGGAATAGTATTTCTGGTAATTGGGGTGCTCAAACTTCTAGCAATACTCTTGATGCTCAGACAGTAGCGTTTAGCGAACTACTGAAAAAGTGGACTACATTCTACTCTTACATTCCTAGTTACTACGCTAAAGTGAATAGACAATTCTTTTCGTTTAAAGATGGCGACCTGTATAAACACAATAACAACTCTTCTAGGTGTAACTTTTATGGCTCTGGAACTTTCGCTAGTATAGACGCTGTATTTAACGGAGAGATTAATGCTATTAAAATTTACAAGTCTTTATCTTTAGAAGGGGATAATTCTTTTTACTCTCCTAGTATAAAAACAGAACTTATAACTAGTGGTGTATCTATCGCTGGCGAGCTGTTTAGCGAGAAAGAGGGAATAAGAAGTGCTTCTATACCTTTTGGCGGACCTGTTGGTGGAGGAACTTCTGTGGCAGGTTTAGGTACTTGCTCTTATACAGACTCTACAGACACCTTGTCAAACTCATCTGGAGAGTTTTTATCCTTAGGTGTCTTTTCTGGAATGAAGGTTTATAAGTATCACAGCACTACCCCTGTCCTTATAGGGACTATAAACGATATTTCTAGTAATACCAGTATGACTATAACTCAAGATGGTGGATACTCAGGAAACTTAACTGATGAGTTTTTCTACGTAGATTTAAAATCTATATCTGGAAGTGCTGAAGGTGAGAGGATTAGAGGTCAATATGCTATAGTTAAGTTAGCTGTACCTACAGGTAGTCAAGCTCAGGAGAGTCAGTTATTTTCTGCTAGTGTAGAAGTTGAGTCAAGCGAGTTGAGTAATCAATAAATTTTTAGTACTTTTGTAATCAAATATCTTTGCAATGAAAAAATATAAAAAATATAAGAAATCAAATAAGAAGCCTAAAGCTGTAGCTGGGGCTTTATTAGCTATCCCTGGAGTTGTTCAGGCAGGTATGTCTTTAGCAAACTTATTCGGAGCTAAGAAGGCTGAGAAGGGTGTGGATAAAAGCAAGTTAAACCTGAAAGAGAGTAAGGCTATCAAAGAGATGATGTACGAACCATTGAAGCAAAGCTATGTGGAGAAGGCAGAGGAGTCTTTAGGGAAAGACTTTGCTACCTCTATGGGTCAAGTTTCAGACCCTAGGACTAAAGTAGGTTTATACAATAGGATGCAAGCACAGAAGTCTGCTCAAGACTTGAAACTTTTAGGCTTATCTGAGGAGGCTAGAAAGAACGCTTTAAGAGCTAAGGCAGATTTTGACACTAGAAAAGGAATGTTTGAGGCTCAACAAGCTCAGAGAGAGTTGGAGAATATAGGTGCAGCTAAAGGTGCAGCACAACAGTCATTGATGAACGTTATTGGAGACACTGCTAGTCTGATAAGTAGTGGAGCTTTTAAAGGGGATGGAAAAGGATTGTTTAAAGGATTATTTGGTGGTCGTGATAAAACTCCGAAAACTAAAATAGATAAAACATTTAATCCAACTGGGGAGACTTTTGAGTATAAAGATGGCGGTACTGTAGAGGCTAAAGGTGGTATGGTTACTGAAGGTGAGTTTGACCACGATAGTAACCCTATAGATATAGTTCAAGACGGAGAGAAGAAAGGCGAGATGACAGGTGGTGAACTTATAGTTCCTCCTAGTGATGTTGAAGATATCAGAAAAGCTTTAGATGGTGGTGATGCAGAGTTGGCAATGGAGCTTATGAAATCACTTGTGGCTAAGTATGACCAGAATGTTATGGAAGCTGAAGGGAAAGAAGCTCAAGATGGTGGTACTGTACCTCCATTGAAAGAAGCTAGAGCTAAAGAGATAGTTAAGGTGATGGATAGTAAGTTAGATGTTATGAGGAACTTAGGTGAAATGCCTCAAGGAGACTTGATGAATTACATGACAGATATGCTTTCATTTAACTTGGATTCTAATACTGTAGCTGAGAATGACTTTATTAAAAACTATAGAGAGCACCTTATAAATAAACATGGAAGGTCAGACTCTGATAAAAAATAAGATATGGCTGGAGGTGGATTTGCATTAAGTAAACAAATCCTTGTTAACAACAGGGATATAATAAAAGAGCAGCAACAACGTGAGCTTTATAATATGAAGCTTCAGGAGTACGCTCAAAGACAACAAGATAAAGATAAGTTTCAGGCACATCCTTTTGCTAACAACGTATCTCAAAGGTATAGAGATGTTTTGCAAACTGCTATTAATGACTCTCAAAATTGGTGGAAGGAAAATTACAAAGATGCTAAGACAAATCCTGACATTGCTACTGAGTGGGAAAATAGAAAGCAATCTATAAAGACTTTATCTTCAGACCTTAACGCAGCGTCAACAAGACTCAAAACCCTAGAAGACTTTCTGAACGAGAATGGTTCTGATGCCATGAATGCTCAACTAAAGGCTGACGATAGCGGTAATTTTGAGTGGCTTAAACAGGTTGATGCTGATGTTTCTGGAACTAACATTCAGTATATTAACGGTCAATACATGTCTGTATCTTCCGACCAAGAAGGAAACGTACAGTACAACCCTATAAATAAAACTTATGGTTTTGATTTTAGCGAGGCTAACATATTAAAAGATATTGACAACATAGATGTTAACGGAGGCTTAGATGGTTTACTAGATAGAGCAAGTATACTCCAGTTTAAAGAAGATGGTACAGGGTATACATCAGAAAGTATAAGAGCTTCTAAGGGCTTTTTCGCAGAACAGTTAAGACCAAATGAAAATGGTACTTTCAAGAATGATGCAGCTAAGATAAAGAGAGATGCTTTACTGGAAGATTATATGACTACGTCTGCAAATCAAGATACAGACTCTTGGAAGGATAGTGATTGGGAAAAGTTTTACGATTGGGGTGGTAATAAAATATGGGAAGATACTAGTTCTTATAGGCTTTCATCTAAAGACGTTAAAGACAAAACTAAGAAAGGCTTGGATATAGATAATTTACAGTCATATACTGAGTCAAAAGTAATTACTAAATCTGTAGTTCCTTTTAGAACTGGCAACAGATACGACAACCCAGAGGGCAGTGGATACAGACCTAATTATGTAGAAGAGGAGTTCTCTTACTCTGAGAAAATACCATTTAAAGAAGCTAAGTCTTTTAATTTCGACAACGGAGAGAATACTCAAACTTGGAATGCTCAAGAATTAGTAAAATCTGATGATGGTAATTGGTACGCTGTTGCGTTCAATGAAACTAATATAAATACTCCTGCAGGAAGAATTAAAGCTTTCCAAAAAGATTTAATACCTTTGGAAGAGATTGCTTATAGACTTGGAATAAACTTAGTTGACGGAAACCCTGAGGGCTACACTCCGAAAGAAGTTAAGACACCAGAGTTAGACAACAACAGTACGTTCATAGGTCCTGAAAATCAAGGAGAGTTAGACTAAATTAAAAAGATGGAAAACGATATTAAAAAGCTATACGATGTATTAAGTCGTGACGGTTATTATACAAAATCATTTGAAGAGTTTAACACTCAGTTTGAAGATGAAGCTTATAAGCAAAAAGTTTACGATGTTGTTTCTCGTGATAAACTATACACTAAGTCTTACGATGATTTCAATAGCAAGTATTCTGTAAAAAAAAAAGACGTTTCAGTTTTACCTTCAGAGGTATCTACCTCAGGATTGGAAACTGGCGAGTTGGTTTCTGGAGAAGCTAAGGATACCATTGACGTTGAGATAGAGCAACCTAAGGTTGACATCCCTAAAGAAGATTTCTCGAACTTAGAGGAGAAAATATATCAAGGAATTTACGGAGAAGCTTTAAAGAGAGGTGACACCTCTGTTCCTACAATGGAGCAGTGGAAAGAATCTCCTGAGCTTTTTTCTGCTAAGGATTCTGGTGAAGCATCTAAGGAAGCTTTAGATGAATTCACAGACCCTGAATCTTACAAGTTTGCCGCAGAACAACTTTCTAAATCTATAAGTAAGGCTGCTAAAAATGTAGAGCACGCTTACGATGAATCATTTATAGGAGACCTGATAAGAAGTGCAAGTTCTGGTAGTAATCCAGTTCTTAGAGCAGCGACAATATCTAAAAAGATTGAAAAAATTAGTGCTGATAAAACTCTAAACAAAGAAGAGAAACAAGAAAAAATAGATAACCTTTCTGCTTTTGATGCTGCTTGGGCTTCAGAACCATTCGTAAATATTACTGATTACACACCAGAAGAGACTAACGAGTTTGCTGTAGGAGTAATGTCAACTCTTTTAGATTTTGCAGCTATACCTGAGGTTGGATTTGTTAAAGGTGCTTCTTCATTATACAAAGGCATATCTAATCTTGCTAGTGCTCCAAAATTTATAAAACCTCTTGAGACTTTAGCGATAGGTAAAAAAGCTTCAAAATTATCTAGACAGTTTGATAAGGCAATTAGTCAAGGTGCTAAATTTTTAGATGAAGCTAATAAACCCTTATTCAACTCGTTACTTAGAGTTGGTAAAGCAACTCAAGAATTGTTAGTAAATAAGTTTAGTCTAAGTCCTGAAGTAGCTAATAGAATTATTCAGAAACAACTCCCAGAGTTTGTAAAAAGAATGGATGCCACTGGAGTTAAATTCGGAACATTTGATGCCGCAAAAGACTTCCAAATGCAACTTGACCAATACGGAGGTATTGAGGGCGTTGATTTCTCTCAATCTGAGGAAGCCTTTAATAAAGGATACGGATTAGGTTTAGGTCTTGGAGTTATAGGTGCTGCTGGCTCTCAAGCCCCTAAGCTTGGAGCTGCATTAAAAATGGAAGGAAAAGCAGGTGTTGCTCAAAAAGGTGTGTCTGGCACTTTATATGAAAGAGGGCTTATGGATTCTAGAATATTAGGGACTATAGGTCAAGGTGTAGGTGTTACAGGTGAGGCTATTACTTTTGGTGTTATTAACGCTACCACTCCAACACTAAAAAACCCAGAAGGTGAGCTTACACTAGAGTCATTTAAAGATGGCACTTCAGAGGCGTTAAAATATATAATAGCATTTAGAGGTGTTGGGTTAGCGAAGCAAATAGCTCAAGGAAAATCTGTATTCAACAAACAGAAAACAGAGTTTAATAAGACTGAAAAAGAAAAAGCATGGGACATATACGCCAACCTAGATGCTAAAGCTAAAAAAGGTAATGTAACTGAGAAAGAGGTTAAAGATTATTTAGATGGGGTGATAAAAAGAGCTGAGGCTCCAATATCTCTTATAGATAAAATCTCTCAAGAGCTTTCTGGCATGAAGAGTAATCTAACCAGAGAGAGTATGTTTAATAAGATATTCGAGGTAAAAGCTCAAGCACGACCTGATGGTAGTTTTGATGTCAATACATTTTCCAAGGATGGATTATGGCTTACTACCAAGAATGTAAAAAACCCTTCTGAGGTTAACGAGATTATAAATAATTTAAAGAAGGAAAGAAACACATTAATGCAAACTTCTGAAGAGTTATTCAGCAAGTTAGAACCTAATGTTACCTACGACATAAATCTACAACCTATTCAGGATATTATATCTCCTCCAGCAATGGAGTTTAAGATACCTAGGATAGACGAATCACCTATTGGTTCTGGTAAACCTGTTCTATTTAATCAGCCTAATCCTGAGGCTTCTGAAATATCATCTTCTTATATAGCTAATAGAACTGCTGAACTTGATTTAGTTGAGCCTGAAGCCAAGAAGGTAGAGTCTTTAGATGTTGATAATTCTAAGCAGATTGCTGACGCTTACGATAACTTGGTGGACAATCCTACAGCTCCAGAAGTTAAGAGTGCTTACGATGCTATGGCTAAAGAAACCATTGAGCAATACGAAGCTATTCTAGACAAAGGATATAAGATTGAGATTTGGGAAGGAGAAGGAGAGCCTTATAAAAATAGTGCTGAGATGATTGCTGACGTTAGGGATAACAAGCACATGTATATCTTCGGCACTGAAGCTGGATTTGGTGAGGGTGCTATAACCCCTGAGAAGAGAGCTGAGAATGCTATGCTTGCTGAGACTCAATACAAAGATGTTACAGGCAATACCTTACTTGTGAATGATGTGTTTAGATTTGTTCATGACTTCTTTGGTCATACTGAACTTGGTAATGGGTTTGGTCCAATAGGCGAGGAGAATGCTTGGATGGTTCACTCTAGAATGTATAGTCCTGAAGCTCGTAGAGCTATGACTACTGAGACTAGAGGTCAAAACTCTTGGGTTAACTTTAACAAGAGCTTAAGAAGAGAGGATGGTAGCATGCCTAAGAGAGGTGATGCTGATTACATTCCTTTATCTCAAAGACCTTTTGCTGAGCAGAAGATGGGATTGTTACCTGATAATATGGTGTTCCCTGAAGGTGTACCAGCTAAGGCTCAAGCTCCTGTTGAAGCGGAGCTTGGAGAGTTAGAGTTCTACAGAGCTGGCAAAACAGACCCTAAAGACTTGGACCCTGAGATGGCTAAGGACTTTGCTAAAGCTGTATTCTTATCTAAGGATAAAGACTTTGTTCAAGGTTGGGATAAGAACAAGAAGTACGGTGAAGGAGATATTAAAAGAATTAAGGTAGACATTAAAAATCCTTTTGATACTAACAATCCTAACACTTGGGATGCTGCTTTAAAGAATAAAATCTTTACTAGAAAGCAGTTAGAAACTCTTAGAGATAGAGGTGAGTATTTAATGGAGGTTGAGGGAGTGCCTGACGCTAACTACATGCAACCAACTAAAGAGAATAATTGGTTAATTATAGAGCAGAAAGGAGAGGAACTTAAGGATGCAGGCTATGATTCTTTCTACGTATACGAGAGAGGTGCTAGGAATGTAGGTGTATTTAATAAGGGTGTATACTCTGAGGTTACTGAAGCACCTGCTGAGGTAGCTCCTGTAGAGGTTAAGTATCCTGCACCAAACAATAAACCTTCTAAACTTATAGAGGTAGAAAAAGATTTTGGATTAGAGGAGGGTACTTTATACAACTTGACTAAGACTCCTGAGTTTAAAAACTGGTTCGGAGACAGTAAAGCTGTAGATGAAAATGGAGAACCAATAGTTGTGTATCATGGAACACCTTCTTTAAATATAGAGAGGTTTGACTTATCATCAGCAGAAAGAGAAAGCTCTGGATTAAAAGAGTTTGGATACTACTTTACTACCAATAAAAAATTAGCTGAAGAGTATTCTAAAATTCCATTAAGAGAAGAAGTCGCTGAACAACTTAGAGAAGAAAAAGCAAAATTAGATAACACTCTAAAAAGCGTAAGAACAAGTAAAGAATTTAACGAAATATCCTCAAGACTATCTGAAATAGAATCTGTTCTTGATGTTAGAGGTGGTAGAGTTTACCCTGTATTTCTAAAGCTAGACAAGATGAAAGAGTTTGATGCTGAAGGAAATTATTTTGAGAAAGGCTGGGGTAAATTAAAAGTTGATGCAGGATATAAGATTGCCACAAATAGAGATGCTATGGAGTTTCTTAAAGATGGCAAGTTCGGTGTTGAGCAAGTTGATGGAGTAAAGGCTACTAATATAATTGACGCTACCAATCCTTCTGTATTTGCAGGTGGTAAACGTGAAGGAGTTGAAGAATTATCTGGAGATGTTTACCTAGTATTTAAAGGTAAAGAAGATAACATTAAGTTTGCTGATGGTACAGCCACATTCAAGCCTTCTGTTTCCTTACCTATAAAGCCTACAGAGCAAGAGGCTAAGATGATTGAGGACATGAAATCTCAAGGTCTTCCTCCAATGGAAATAGTATTAAGACTTAAAGACTCTTACTTAGATAAGCTACCTCCAGGTGTGACACCTCCTACTGCACCTCCTGCTACACAGAAGTATGAGATTGCACTAAGAGATAGAGCTGAGCTAGTTGTTCAAGGAAGTGAGAATCCTAATAACACCGTAGAGTACTTTGACTTAGCAGCAAAGATGTTGAATGATAAATCAACATTCACTGATAGGTTAAACTCAGCTTTAAATTATGGTGGAAAAATAGGTAGAAAGTATTTAAGACCTCAAGGTGTAGCACCTAGGGATGCTATGGTTCTCAAAGAGCTTAGAGTTGGAAAGTTAAATAGAGCAGCTACTGAAGCTAAATTCTTGAACGAGAAATTAAAAGTTAGAGTTGATAATCACAATAAGAAAAATCCAGATAGTAAAATAGATTACTTGGAACTGAATGAATACCTTCAATCTTATATGTATGGTCCAGACCCTAAACTAACAAGGGGTGAGATGTCTCAACAAGGGGCTAGGTTCTCCTCAGAGAACGACTTCATCGCAGATAAGGATATTCTTATTACTAAGATTTTCCCTACAGTAGAATCTAGAGAGGCTTACCTTAAGGGTAAAGACCCTATGAGGTTTGACTTAAAACAAAAGACTGACAAAGAGGGTAGTACAAAATACTACACAACATATAAGCCTGAAGTTTTACCAACAGAAATTAGAACTGTCATAACTGAGATGAGGATAAAGCTGGATGAGATGACAAAAGAGATTGTTGATTCTGGTATTGTTGAAGGTGATTTAAGAACGACTCTTAGTGAGAATCTTGGTGTTTGGACTCATAGAACTGTTAGGGCTTTTGAGAAAGGTTCGGAAAGAACTTACGAGTGGATTAGAGATAACGAGCCAGGAAACTTTACTCTAGCAGTGCGTCACTTCCAAAAACAAGAAGCCCCTAAGCTAAGAAAAGAAAAGCCAGATTTAGCTGGTTTAGAGTTCGAGCAGGAGTTGTCTAATAGAGTTGAAGCTGAGATGCGTAGTATAATTTCTCCAGAATCTAGGTTCAATGTATTTAAAGATTTAGAACGTGAGTTTAAACAAGGTATTGATAAAGCTGTAATAGAAGGTAAGAAAGATGTTACTGCCTTAAAAAAGAGAAAGCATATACATGAAGATTTGATTGGGTATTTGGGTCTTGTTGGAGATGCTAGAAATAACTTTATGGAATCTACCATGGCTTTAGGTAGAATACTTTATAATCACAACTACCAGTTAGGTCTTAAGGATTCCTTTGAAGGTAGGGAGATATTTCAAAACGCATCTGATGTAATAGCTTCAGGTAAGTTAAGAGTTGGTCAGAGTCCTGTTCAGTTTGAAACAACTAATCAAGATATAGTAGACCCTCTTGCTGGTATGTGGACTACACCTGACATTAAAGAAGCATTGTCTTCAGATGTTATCAGAGAGAAATCTAATTTTGTTTGGAAGTTTATAACTGGAGGTATAACAACATATAAGCTTCTCAATACCATTACAAATCCTTTCTCTCACTCTTTACAGATTTCTGGTAACCTTGGTATGGTGTTCGCAAACGATGTATTACTTCATAAAAGAGCTGGTCAAAACATGCTAAAATCTTTACAGTCTGTTTGGGTTACAGCAGGTGGAAAGAGGTTCACTGAACAGTACGAGAAAGATTATTTAGAATATGTTGAGTTAGGTATAGTTGGTAACTCTGTTAATCAAAAGATATTATTAGACTTAATATCAGAAACTGAACTACTAGTTGAAGACCCAACAATATATGGTGTTAAAAACGCAAAGAATAGACACTCTGCTTTATCTAAATTATCATCCAAGCCTAAGGAAGCCCTTGAGTTTTTAGGTAAAATTTACGGAGGTTGGGATGACTCGTTCAAAGTACTTACATACGAAGTACTCAAAGATAGAAATCTAGACATATATATGAGGAGTGGTTTAACAGAGTCGGAGGCTAAAGCAAAGATAGCAGACTATGTTAAAAGAGAGACACCTACTTATTCTAGAATACAGAAGCCACTTCAAGAAGGTAAGTATAGACAAGTCATAGCTCCTTGGGCTTCCTTCCCTATATCTTCTATTAATGCTATGATAGGTTCTCAGCAGAATATAATTGAGCTGTATAAAGATTCTAAGAAGGCTGAAGAGGAAGGAAGGACTGAAGACGCTGATAGGTTAAAAGCACAAGCAACAAGAAAAGAGGGCTATCAAGTTGCGTTCAACGCTTTGATGTTGAGTGCTTCAACTCTTATGCTTCAACTTCTTGGAGATGAAGATGATAGCGAAGCTTCAAGGTCAGCTAAATTATTCCACAAATTTTACCAAGACAACTCTGATACTTATCCTGTAGAGAATAATAACATTAGAGATAAAAAAGGTAATGTTACAGGAGCTAGAGTATCTTATTACGACTATGGTTCTTCAAACGTGTATGGTACTTCTCACCAGATAATAAACGCTTGGTTTAATAAGTATCCTGCGTTATCAAAGGTTACTGCTGGAGAGAGACCTGAAGACTTAGATGGGTTTACTTACGATATTTACAACAACTTAAAGTCTACTGTAGAAGCTTTTGGTGTTAATGGTAACGTGTTTACAGATGCCTTACTGGAAATAAAGAATAATGAAGATATGTTTGGTAGGAAAATATACTCTCCTAACACAGACGGTATTGGAGATGCAGGTCTTAAGATAGCAAAGCACATGATAAACAGAGCATTTGTTCCTGGTATATGGAAAGGATATGAAAAACTTCAAGATGCAAACGACTTCAATAAAACTTTAGCAGGTTTAATGACAGGAGTTAGGTATCATGAGATTGATGTTATGGACCAGGTTAAGTATAAGTCTTACGCTTTTTCTCAAGAATATTTAACTCACTCTAAAGATTATAAAAAACTAGAGAGGGAATATGGTGTTGGGGATATTAATCTTGATGAGTACAGGGAAAAGTCTGATAGGCTGAATAAAAGTCTTCAAGATGAAATTGCTAAGATGAACGCAGTCTATCGTAGTGCTTACACATTATTAACAAAAAATAAGGATGGTAGTGTAGACCCAGATACTGATAATAAAATTCATACTTTCCTTACAGACCACATATTAATCAAAGGAGGTATGAAGAGTAGTTTACTAGACATAATTACATCTAACTCTATACCTGAGTCGCCCATAAAGGTGTTAAAAGACCCTGAGGGATTTATACAAAAAGAAAAGCACACACCTTCAGTTATGAAGGGAGGTGAGACGAGTGTTGATAACTTCGTTTTCACTAGGTAGTTATATCAGGGATATTTACTACCTTAGTAGTGTTGCAATTCTTTCATAATTGTTTTGTTTTGTTCGGTAGTTGAAGGAGGGTTTATTCCCTCCTCTTCTTTTAAAAAAAAGTTTATGGAAATAGGTATAGGAATAATTAAAGGATTACTGCTTGGTATTAGAAACTTCGAAGCAACTGAAGAGGTACCATACAACGAGGTCCAACTATTTGTCGGACCTTTCTGTTTGTATATTACTTGGGCTGATTAAGAGTCTGCTCCGTATGGGCATATAACCTTAAAGAATGACTCGTCTAAATCTTTTATCTTAGACGCTATCTCCTTCCATCTTGCTTCACCATCCTCCCTAGTCTTTAAATCTAATGGAGTTCCTGTCCCCATGTTAGACCATATAATAGAGTTCTCATTTAGTAGCTTATCTATCTTAGCTCTAACCTTTTTGTTTGTGTGGTACGGACTTGTACCATCTTTTCTAGTCTTAGTCATTAGTATCCTGTTAGTAAGTTAAGTACATCATCAATAGCTTTATGCCTGTGGTTGTCTTCTAGTATAACCTTAAACACGTGCTTGCTATCTTTTATTTTATGAACATCATCTATAGCAGAGTTGAGTGATGACCCTAAATCTATCTGTTGATTGTCGCCACAGAATATCATTATAGAGTCCTTACCTAATCTACCTAGAGCCATTCTTAATTGAGGCTTAGTTAAGTTCTGAAACTCATCCACTATAACTACAGCACCATCAAATGTTCTACCTCTGAAGTGAGCTAAAGAAACCAACTCAACTTCTTCATTCTCCACCATCTTAGCTATCTTCTCAGGCTTGTTATATACCTTACGCATGTTAGACATGATAGGTACAAGCCATGGCTCCAGCTTCTCCTTCTCGTCACCAGGAAGGAAACCATTATCCTCTGTAGCTACAGTGGGTCGTGTGATAATAATCTTATTATACTGCCTTTTGAAGAACATGTCTAAAGCAACCTGAACAGCAAGTAGAGTCTTACCTGAGCCTGCTTTGCCTACAATGAAACTGAAGGCGTGTTTGATTATATTCTCCTTTGCTCTTTTTTGCTCTTCAGATAAAGTTATATTAAACTTTATATTCCCCTTGGGTTGCCTTTTAGATTTATTCTCTGTCATTAGCTGCCACAGTTTTCACAATCAGGGTCATCAATATTACATGCCTCTGGCTGCTCTTGTTCTTCTAAGTCTACTATCCAAGACTCAAACGTATTCTCTGTAGCCTCTTCAGATTTTTTCATTTGGCGTAAAGCCTCTTCTCTTTCTTTACTCATTTGTTTTTATTTTTCAATATTAATTCTATAGTCTGGTCAACTTCCTTTTGGTTTGAAGGAACATATATATCATACACTTGATTTGTATCGTGTAGGTGCTTAAGAAATAGCTTGAACCTCATCTTGAACTCAGGAGTTCTTAAACCCTTAGTCTCTATTATAAATCCCATCTCTAGGTTTACAAAGTCGGGGGTGTAAGAAATGTTTCTTACGTTTCCAGTCATCTGTTTAAATACCTTCTTACCTTTAGTAGTTCCTTTATCCATAAGGCAACCCTCGAACTTGAATTTTGGTACAAGTTCAAAGGTTTCACCTTCATAAACGTGGGGGATTTTAGCTTTCTTGAGTTCTTTGTAGCAGTAAAGCTCTAAGCCTGAAGCGAATTTTATTCCGTCTAGCTCACGCTTCTTTGCTCTAGTTATCTGTCTACCTTTACGTCTCTTATATTGCATGGGGCAATATACAAATATTTAAAAGTCAGTCCAACTAACCTTAGGTATTTTCCTTAAGTCAAAGTGCTCCTTGTAATCCTTCATTGGCAGCAGTATTATCTCAGCCTCGTTGTTGTCTCCACCGTTAACAATCTTTAAATCAGAATAATTATCCTTAAGAATCTGTCTTAGCTTAGGCATCTCTATAAAGAAAAGGTAGGCAAACTTGTCATCTAAATTAGTGTAGTTGTATATGAATATGTCAGCCTCACTCTTAGATATTCCTGATGCTTTACCAGCATCTCTTATCTCTAAAGCCATGTTGCCAGTATTCTTATACCTATCACTCTTGATTTCAAATGTCAACTCCTTACCTTCCTTTAATCCTTTGACATCCCACCTATAATCATTATTGTAAGATATGTTTTCGAGACCGTTGAACATCATATATATTGATATACAATACTCCCATTTCTCTCCCCACGATAGGTCGCTCCTAAAGTTTTCTCTACTGCTCATCGGTAGAGGACTCTTCCCATAATGGTGCTGTACTATGTATCTCAGCAAAAGTTTCTGCATCTTTATCCATAGCAACCTGAAGCAGTATGAAGTACCCTGTCAAATCTTTAAGGTCGTCATCTCCATCGAAGGATTGATTCTTCTTTATTCTATTTAGCTTGTCGTTTATCCTAGCCTGTATAGCTTTTATAGGGTCTATACTGAATAGAACACCTCTCTCGAATACTGAGTTGCCATAAGATATATTCTTCTCTATAAGAAGGTCTCTTATCTCGTCACACTTTTCTTTAATTTTACTTTGCATCTTTACGTTTTAAATTTCTATATTCTTTTTTCTTTTCGCAAGCACAGTCTCGCTTGCATTTATTCTGTACCTCATCCGAAGATACCTCTGCAACACCTTTAAGGTCGTACCTTTCTTGATTGATATTCGGAGCATTCTTGAAATTATTCCAGACATCTCTTATTATTTTTATGATTAATGAAATACCTTGCGTCATTATTAACTCTTAGATTTTATTCTTAACTCTATCAATGTGGCTATTAAAACCATCCCTAGCACAATATAAATACCTATCATAACTTACCTTTAACTTTTCCTCCTGGTCTTTTTATTATCCCACCAAGTCCATTATACTCTGAGACATCTTCCATCTCATTACCACAATTACATATCATCTCAGGTCTTACAATCTCTCCATCTACAATCTTCATTGTAAACTTGGTTACATCGACCATGTTGTCGCATTTCTTACAGTACAGTTTCATCTTTATCTTTTTCTACGTTATCACGAATCATATAAACCATGTCAGTAATAGCATCGTTAAGTTGCTCTATAACACCTTGGTTATCTTTAAGCCAACTAGAGTCAATCTGCTTCTCATACCCACTGACATAATTGTGTAACAAGTTAAACTTCTTTTTTATAATACCACTATGAAGACCCTTCATATTGTGTAGCTGTTCGCTAAACGATTTGTATGTACCTAATAGTATTAGGAGGTCTATTTGTTCTTCTTTATTTAGTGTCATTCTTTTCTACGTCTTTACTTATTTCTATAGCTCTATCTAAAACATCCTTTCCTATAAAGTCTTCCACGTACTTGAGGTACGTGTCAGCCACACCTATCTTATCTTTCTTATAAGCCCTAGTGTAATCTGTATGGATCTTAATCATTGATAGTTTAATGTTTGTAATCTCATTATTAGTTCTCTCTATGGAGGCTAAAAATTCTGGGTGTTTCTTAAGGTCTCTTCTTAACCTTCTAGTTTTACTTGACATAATTCTTCCTTTTAATAAACATCATTTGACATACACAGATACTTTAACTTTACTATATCTGTAACTTTTATTTCTATATCGTTACTAGACTTGTGATTAATCCTCAACCTGTTAATGTACTTAGGATTATCGCTCATCTTCTTTGGGTCTAGCTCAGTTGACGTAGTTTCAATCTTAGCTTCATTCCACTTCTTTGAGGGTTTGTAAACTCCCTTAACATACCTCACAGTCCTCCACTGATAATGTATTATGACGTGGTATATTTCTTTTCTCATTGAGCTAATGACTTTATACTTAGCATCTTGCCTTTGCTTTGACTCAGCTTACCTTTAAGCATTGCGTTCTCTTTTCTCAACTTCTTTATTAGAACTTCTTTATCTTCATCGCTAAAGTCTATGTGTTGATGAGACCATCTGTTCCCATCTATCATAGCTCTAATAATATCTACCAAACTTTCAAACAGTTCTTTGTAGTGTGGTTGATGTATAAGTACAGACTCGTGCAACTTCATGTAGTGTATTATAGTTGCGTGATTTTTATGGAACATCTTACCTATTGTAGAGTATGATATTACTAGGTTTCTCCTGATAGCATTTGCTATAGCTGAGTTTGTCTCCACTAGCTTTCTCTTCCTAGTTCCTACCATAAACTCACTTATGTTTTGAGACTCGTAAGCCTCCATGAATACAGCCTTTATCGCTTCAAGCTCATCGCTTGGTATGGGTAGCTTATCAAAGTGCTCTGTTGTTTTAGTATATGCTGTCGATTCCATCTGTCTCTAGTTTGTTTGATAATTCGTATTCCTTTAGTTTGTTCAATGCTTCTTCATACTTAGAGTGTACGGATAGCATATCTGCCTGAGCCTCAATAGCTCTCTCCTTATATGCTTGCATACTAAAATGCACTCTCATAAAGGTAGCTCCTGCGTCAGTCATTAGTTTCAATCTACTCTTCCTGCTCGCTATTAGTTTGTGGTTGGGATTCTTGGACTCAAATTCTTTGAACTCCTTATCCATCTCTATAACCATATCCATGAAGTTATTAAATAACTGCATGCTCTGTCTTTCTTCTTCGTTAGGCTGTGCTTCCCTAACCAAGTTTAATGCTTTCTCTATCAGTTCCATATTACAATTCATCTGTTGAGTGCCACATGTCATCATCTATATCTTCCATTTCAATGAGTGGTAGTGTTTGCTCAGGTTGTTCTTCTAGTGGGTCGTAGTACATCATAGTCTTAGGATTGTAGGCTCTGAACCTGCATATATCTTTAGAGTATGCTAGTATTACTGGGCTGTCATCATTCGTTGGAGTACCAACTAACTTCTGAAACTTAATCTTTCTTACGTGTATCTGAGTCTTATCCCAGTCTTCTGAGTTCGGATTCCTGTGTATGGTAAGGAAGTTATCACTCCTATTAGCCCATACTCCCCCTCCCTCTGCGTCATACATTCCTGGCGGTCTGGTAGAACCATCATCAGAAACAAGCCTAGACTTGGCAGATATAGAGTGAGTAGATATAATAAAGTGCAAGTCATACTTAGCCTTGAACCTTCTTATAGCCGCCAAACTCTTATAGATAAAGTCATACATTATAGCCGTATCAGGTTTGCGTAAATCATTCCAAGGGTCTATAACACAACCATCAATCTGCTTCTCGTAGCATAATCTTTCAAACTCTCTAAGCAAGTCTGTAGTGGTAGGTGTCTCCTCAAACTCCAAGAAAAAGAAATGCTCAGTGATAAAGTCAACAGACTTATCAAGCCTACTCATACTCATCCTACCTAGGTTATCTTTGTCAGCAGTTCTACCACATAACATCTCAGCAAGTTCTATGATTATATCTCCAACAGGAGAGTTCTCAGGAGAATATACTGCCCACTTCCATCCGTACTTCTTACTCATAAGTAGCATTAGATAGAATAAGAACGTACTCTTACCTCTATTGGCTAGACCAGTAATGATAGTTAACTCCTTCTTCCTCATTGTGAAGTGAGGGTCAAGAGATGCAATACCAGTGCTAAGACCTTTAGTGTAACCTTCGTTATAAATTCCAGATATGTAGCTCTTTATATCCTTCTTAGTCTGTAGCTTTGCAGATACATACTTGTCGTTTTCTAAGCTCATATTGTTTATTTATTTGATAGGTTGCTACATCTAAGTTTTTGATTAAGTAAGTTGTAAACTTTTTCGGCTTGCTCTTCGCTGGCATATAACTCCTCTATCGGTTCTTTCATACCCGATAATCTTATCACTACTTTAGTGCCGTCTGTATGGAAGTATAGTATCCTTGTTATGTCGATAGTAACTCCCTTATTTATTTTTACAAAATTCATATCGTACTTTCATTCGGTTAAAAAAAGGAGGGGCGTTAACCCCTCCATCAAGTATAGGTATTAGAATGGCAGTCCATCATCTGCTGGTTCAGCAACTGCTTTCTTTTCAGTAGGCTTCCAAGTATCTACCTCAACGTAGTGAGTCTTACCATACTCATCAGCTCCACCTTTCTTCTTTGCAACTTTTAGTTTGATGTACTTCTCTCCGTTGTACTCATAGATGTGTTGCTTAGCATCTCCATTTAACTTAGATAGGTTCACTGAGAACTCTACTAAATCTCCATCGAACTTTTCAGTTCCGTTTCCAATGTAAATCTTTTCTTTACTCATGGCTTAATAAAATAATTGTTTAAAAGTTTTCATTCCCATCTGGTTGTCAATTAAGTCTGCGATGTACATAGCTTGCTCTACTGAGAATAGCTTTGGACTGTTCACATACTTTCTTAGAGTTGGGTAGGACATGGGAATATCGTTCCTCTCCATCCCTAAGTGGATACCTCTCATCGAGATTTCGTTTTCTTGTAATATGTTTTTTAAATTGTTCACAATAATGTTTCTTTAATTAAGTGTTCCTCTACAGGATATTCGTTATCTATAAAGAACCTTCTGTAAGTCTCTAGTAAATACTTATATTCCTCTCTACCTCTATTCATAAAATCATCACTCGCATAGAATATAGACACGTTGTATGGCATCTCCTTTTCTTGAGTTATGAATATAAACTCATCACAGTCAAAGCCATCAGAGTAGAATGCTGACTGCCTATCATAACCATACTTCTTGCAAGAGTTTGAGAAGCCATAGTAACTTCCATCTCCTGTAGTCTTCAAGTCTATGAGTGTTCTACCATTACGATAGTCTGCCTTACCCTTGCAGTAGACCCCAGTGTCATCATCTTGCCAAGCGTTAGCTATCTCCCTCTCTCCTTCCGACACTAACAAATCTCTTACCTCTCCATGAGAGAATAGTATATCCTGCATACGCATTATCCTATCATACTCCTTCTGTAGTATTATGGTAGGTGCGTCAGGATTGTTAGATTTAAACTCCTTATACCCTTTGGTAGTCCTTGTAGCTGAGTCGAACACCTTAACCTTATCGTTAAACTCGTTAGGCTCTAGCATAGCTACGTGGTAGGCTCTACCAAATATCATAGGCATAGTCTCTGTCCTCAGGTGAGGATTATCTCTCATCATTTTGTAGGTTCTAACATCCTTCTTTATTAACCCTAACTGCGAGTTCGTTACAAACTCGTAGTCAGAGTAATAGAAAGAGTCATCCTCAAGTTTAGAGATTAACTTATGCAAGGACATTTAAGCTCTCTTTAAGTTTCTTAGATTGAGATGCAGTCAGCACATAGCCATTCATCTTCTGCCTAACAACCTCGCCTTTACCATCTTCGATAGCCTTAATCATAGCATCCATCTTTTCTTTAGATAGCTTAGGCTTAGACGTAGCTTTAGCTTTAGGTTGGTTACCCTTAACCGCCATGTTACCATCATCATCCTCTCCAGTAATTACACCAACAAAGGATGCTAATGCGTATCTCCTTGCGTATGATATTGCAGAACCTACACCATGTGCATCTTCCTTTGAAGGGATGTAACATGTAGATGATACCCACTCGCCACTTGAATGCGATAGTACAGTAGTAACACCTCCAACCTCTGTAGGCATTTGAATTATAGCTAACTCGTTCTCTGCTAATAGCTTACGTACTGAGTCCCATACTGAACCTAAGTCAGCATAGCTTGATTTGAAGAAAGGGTTCTTTGAGTTTTCTTTAGCAGGTCTTAGTTGAGCCTGCACTTTTGATAGGGCAAGGGATAGCTTGCCGATTGATTCGGATTTTTCCATGTTGCTTTCTTTAATTTAATTTAAGTTTCTGTTTACAAATATAAAAAATATTTCTAATCCAGCCAAAGGGTTTTAGAAATAATATCACTAATGTCCTTGAGGTTTTTACACTTCATATAATCTTCCTGCTCCTCAAAGTAGGATATTAAATATTCTAGTGTTATCTCAACGTCTTCTTTTTCTTCTTTGTTTAGTGTTATGTTTTCGTGTCCTACAAGTTCCTCTATCTCCATGAGGTCTTTATACATTTCTTCTTCTGTTGTCTTTTTACTTACTGCCATCTAGTTTATTTATAGTGTATGGTAATGTTATGTATCTCCCACCACTGCTGTTTGAGTTCTTAGGGCAACCCTTCCCAGTGATTAAAGAATACGTATCGTCTAAAGATATAGAAATTTCCTCATCTTTATATGCTACATCATCATCAATAATGCTTAGTTCACTTTCTGGGGCAGAGTAAAGATACTTATCCCCTAAGAATACACTATACATATTCTCCCTGTAGCTACCTTTGTTTGTTCTTTTTTCTTCTAATCTTAGCTTCATCGTAGTTACTTTTTATTATTAATAGTATTGCTATTGCAACTATTGTTAGTTCCATTTTGTTTTGATTTACTCAGTTCCTTCTCTAGTTCTTTTACTCTTTTTTCTAAGGCTTCAATCCTCAGCTCCTGAAATTCTTTAGTGCTCATTACTATATATCTTTAGTGTTTTGTTTAACATTGTTTCTATCTCGTCATACTTATCGTTGAAGTATTCTTGAGCCTCGTCGTGGTACTCTCCATCATTCCATATATCTTCTATATTGAAACTTTGTTCTACCATCATGTGTGCTATATCAGAGATAAACTCCATATAGTCTGAATTGTTTACGTGTATTTTAGTCATCTTAATCTTAGTTAACATTTAGTGTTAATTGTTATTGTAACTCTACTGTTGTGTATACGTTAAATATTTCATAGTAATCCCCTACGTGAGAGTGTATCTCGTTATCTTCTCCTACGCAGACCATCATCCTACCATCTCCATTGTCCTCAACGCAATCGTAAGGTTTATCTATAATGAAGGAATCTACTGCACTTACATCGTCATAATTAGGATACCACTTAAGGTGGCAACCTTCATATACTATATACTCTACATCACAATGTGTGTGTTCTTTTTTACTGAAGGCGTCTTTAAGGCTATGCTCATTCATAATAGCATCTAACTCTGCTTCGTCTTTCTTTGGTACTGCTATGTACACTTCGCTTCTGTATCCCATAATTTCTAGTTTTTTTTAACGTGTTCTTTAATTTTCTTTTATTGCTTGTTGTGTTTCTTGGATAATCTCTACGTGCTTCTCGTTATCGGGATTGAACTTCCCCTTCTTATATATAGTATACTGATATTCCTCATCAGCCATCCTATCCCTCATCTCCCTCTCTACGTTTACACCTTGCATGAAGGACTCTGCCATCTGCATAAATAAATCTTTAGTTTTTCCCATACTCTTAGTTATTTAGATTAAAGTTATTAACAATGATATTGTTTACTTGATTACTAGTATAATTATCTGTAGCTTTGAGCATATTCTACTACGCATTTATTAGTAGTACAAACTACAATCATATCTGCCACCACAAGCCCCACCTAAAAGGGGCGTAGTGGTAACAAGGTAATAGACACACAGTGAATTAGCGATAACTATATTCAAAATCTTTTCCTCTTTTTTTTTAATTATTATCCTTATTTATTTCTTCCCTTTCTTTTATTGCGTGTAACAATCTCCAATTCTCGTCGTTGGTTCCGTTATCTTTTATGTAGTCGATTAACTCCTGCACTTTATTGCAGTCATTAATCTCCTTATTCCAATCTACATTTAAGTTTAGTGGCATACGTATCATCTTAGATTGTAAGTAGCCTATCGTTAAGTACATTCCCATAGTCTTTATTTTAAGTATTTCTTTATAGTTAATTCCGTTCCAAGTCTAGCCCTCTCGTTTATCTCAGCGTTAGATATTTGTATTTCGTGCTCCTCTTTAGCAATGTCGTATACTATTAAGTATAGACTCCCATCAAATACCCTATGCTTTATATCGTACATAGTGAACCATAAACTAGCCATTGATAATTTCTCTTTCTTACTCATAACAATCTTTGCAATGTTGATAATCATGGTCGCTATCTGCAACCTCGTCTTCTGATACCCAAGCACCACACAAGGTGCAAGGGATTTCTTTTATGTCTTCGGGGTTCATCATATCTCTATCGTTTTGTTTCCACAAAGTTAGTAAATTATTTTCTAATACACAAGGACTTTTGTAATTATTTTAATCCTCTTAGTCTTCTGTACGTTACCCATACTATTGCCTGTACTTGGTAAGGTTTGAGATTGTATTTCTTTGCTACCTTTTGGTATGCTTTCTCGCTATCTCTGTATCGTTTCTCAGTTAGGGCAACCGAACCTCCTTCGTATACGTTGTTCGCTCCTTTGATGGCGTGCCTATCTATGGTTACCTCTTGACTATCTAGGTCGTATATATTGTAGAAAAAGGACTCAGTTTTATATCCCGTCTTACCTCTGAGGATTGCTCCCACATTAGCTTTTGTTGGTCTCTCTAGATTGAATATCTCTAGGGCTTTGCGTACATTGTTCTTATACGTTCCGTACTTACCCGACATAGCATCATCGTTTATAGCTAGGGCTATAAAGTTATGTGCGTCTACCTTGTTCCTATCCCAATTAGTTGCAGGACTCAAGGCTGATATTATACCCGCTACCTTGCAGGGACTATCTATCCCGAACATATCGCTTAAGTGGTGAGCGTAGGTATTTGCTTCTTTGTACCAATTACCTCCATCTATCTTTTCAGTATCCGAAGCCCCTTTGAATAGGGCTTCGATATGCTTTGCTTGTGTTTGGATTGTCTTAAACTTCATAACTTATAGTTTTAATGTTATTGTTACTCTTACGTCATTGTCTAGCTTGTACTCTAGGTGGAAACTTTTCAGATTACTATCGTTGTAGGTCATCTTTAGCTTTGTTACTCTCTCAATATCGCTTATTAATTTTGAACTTGCTTCGCCTATAAAATGTACACTTCTATCCTCCATAGTTACATAATCAAAATCATTGTCTTCAATCATTATCTTCATCCATGCAGTAGTGTTAATTGTCTCGAATGCTCTCATAGTTTTTTTGTTTTATGGTTAGTTGTTTAGTTTAAGAATAAGTCTGCTAAAAATTCTATTTGTGCTTTACATTTCTCTTTCTTTCCTTTCAGTCCAAAGTACTCTTTAAGGTCTTTCAATCTCCAGTTTTTATGTGGCTTCATGCCTAGGCAAAACAATCCTATATCTCTTTTACTTACTATCAAGTTGTAGACTCCCATATTACTATCTGTAGTGTTTATTTTTAGGCTCTTGTTTAAGTCTTCGATAAATCTTGTATCATATTGTATGTCAGCACAATACATCAAATCTTTTATAGTGAATAGCTCTGAGTCTACTTGCACTTTTCTGTCTAGTATATTCATAGTGTTTTACTGGTTTACTGGTTTACTGGTTAGCATATTTGTTGTTGGTTGGGTGTTTAAGCCCTCTCAGCCCTTATCTCTAGGCTTTGATATAGTTGTACATATTACTTGCAATCCTCTCGCATTTGGCTATCCTAGACCCTTTTGAGCTAGAGCGCATAACCCTGTCGTACTTACTAGGGCTGTCCAGATAAGTGCCTTCCGCTAATTTGCGCCCTTGCTTGTATATTTTAGCTAGTTTCTTAGCATTTTTCTTAGCGGTAGCCCATGCGTTTGATAGGCATTGCCCAAAGGTAAGGGTATTGAAATGTCCTTTGAATTGTTTCCATGCGCTTCGCATTACTCTGGCTCTGTCATATTTAACTTTCACGATATATAGGTTTTTCGATATGTAGTAGAGGACTATCCTCAAACTTTCAACACTACAAATGTCGTAAATATAATTGACACTAGCAAATATTTTTCTAACTATTTTCAATATAATGCAAAGTTTTTTTCCAAGGTGCGTAGCTGTTGTTTCAATGCGTGCATTGTATTTTCACTTTCCAATTTCCAATGCAATGTGAATTAAATTTAACCTAGCCTAAAAGTATTATTAGACGGGGCTAATTATAAGTTTAGGCAAATCGAAAAATAAATTTAGACTAGCCTAAAAATTTTAGGGTACCCCATTTGCAGGATTGGGTTTGGGGTTGAGGGCGGGGGTGGTGTTATATATATATAATCCCAATTCCCAACATTTCTCAATCCAAAAAAAATTACTACCTTAGCGGAAATAAAAATAATTTGCGATGATTAAGAAGTACAAAAAATACAAGAAGGGCGGTTCTTTGAAGATGGTCGACAAGGATGGCAAGAAGGTTCCTTTTTATGCTGCTGACGGCAAGGGTGGAAAAGACTTAGGTAAGGCTAAGCGTGGTGCTTACTTGAAGAAGAAAAATAAGTATAAGCATGGAGGTTCTATAGAGGGTGGTAAAAAGCTTTACTCTTACCATAATGACGGTCCTCATTTCGACAGTCCTGAAGAGTTAATGAGTTCTGATTATTGGGCTGATGCTACTAAGGAGGGTGCTAAGATGTTTGAGTACAAAGAGCTACCATCTGGAAAGATAGAACTAATTGGTGAGGTTCCTTTGATGGGTAGGCAAGAAGACAAGTCGTCTAATATTGTTAAGCCTGTAAGACCAAAAAACAAGTAATGCCTAAGGTTGTAAAGAAATCAAAGAAGGACCCAAGGTTGGCTAAGAATAACCTTGAGGGTTATAACAAGCCTAAGAGGACTCCTGACCACCCTACTAAGTCACACGTTGTGTTGGCTAAGGTTGGTGACCAGGTTAAACTTATTAGGTTTGGGGAGCAGGGTGCTAAGACTGCTGGCAAGCCAAAGAAGGGTGAGAGTGTTAAGATGAAGAAGAAGAGAGCTTCTTTCAAAGCTCGACATGCTAGAAATATAAAGAAAGGAAAAATGTCCGCAGCTTACTGGGCAGATAAAGTAAAGTGGTAATGGTAGAAGACAAACCAAAGACTGTTGTATCTACCTTCTTAGAGGAGGATATGTGCATCGTAGTTATTCAAGACCCCCATGGGGAGGTCTTAGACATCTCAACTGTAGATTATGAGAGAATCTTCTAAGGAGAAGGCTAAGCAGTTAGGGATAAATCCTGGAACGGCATCTAACAGGCTTAAGGTTCAGTTGATGTACCACATGGCTAAGCAGTTAGATTTACACTGGTGTTATCAGTGTGCTGCAGAGATAGAGTCTCATAAAGATTTAAGTATAGAACATAAGACCCCTTGGCTTCATTCGGAAGACCCTAGGGGTTTATTTTTTGATTTAGAGAATATAGCTTTCTCTCACAAGAGCTGTAACTATGGTGCAGCTAGAGCTAGGGAGGGTAAACCTTGCCCTTCGGTGACAGCCTATAGAAAAGGCTGCCGATGTGAGGGATGTAGAAAGGCTAAGTCTGATTACTCTAAAAAGCTTAGGGCTAAGAATTAAGGATTGCTTTCATACTCTCCACTTGTTGTCCCTAAGAAGGTATTCCAATCGTATTCTATTACTGTGGTTACATACCAGTATGTTGCCCCACTAAGGTCAGCAGAGTTCTGTATATGCAGACTAACTAAATCTCCTGAGTCGAAGTGTTTAGCGTTATCGAAGGCAAAGTGGAAAACGTGGTAATCATCAGTTGATGTCACAGCTAAAGTTTCAGTTTCTTCTTCTGTCCAGTTAGAAGCAGTAAAAGCATTTAAGTCTGGTGCTATAGTATTTATCCCTACAGTCATGTCACCACTACCTGTTATGCTCATTACCTTAACCGTTATAGATACTACCCTACCATCACAAGGTGCTACGATTGCAGCTTCCTCTTGATAGATTGTTGTTTGCTCGTTAATATCTTTAAATGGGAGGTAGTGTTTAGTTGTCCCTAAATCATCTAAAAAGTTTTGGAAGAACACTTCTCTTTGTTTTCCTACAATTATACCAGGGGTGGTTAAGTTACCTGAATTAGCAATATCTAGTGCTGTGACTGCGTTCTCTTGAGTTTTAACCTTTAAACCTCCATCGTCTGTACGAATGATGAAGTCATCATCCACAACACCACAAGCAACTGTATCTGCTGTATCATTATCTTCAAACACTAATAAAGAATCTGAGTCTGTACTAACAATCTTCATACCTACGTTAGCAGTACCACAGTTAACCGTCAAAGCATTAGCACCACTATTTACAACGACATCTCCATTTGATATAACACCACCTTCAGTGGTAAGTCTACCAGACTCGTTTAGGTTAGCTATTTCTGTGGTAGTGTTGACAAAGCTAAAAGCTTGCCCTGTTTCGTCATTGTCTACATCTAACTTGAACGTAATACTACCATCAGACTCAATATCTAAATCATTATTAGTACCACCATTTGTTATTCTAGCTGAGACACCTAAAGTACCAGTTAATGTTAAGTTAGTTGCGTTAGCACTTCCTGTAAATGTAGGAGAGGTAAACATCGTAGCTTTACTCTCGTTAGTTACATTTCCTAAACCTACATCTGTAGCTGTGGTGTTTGAATTTAAGAGTGTAGATATGCTTGTAAGTCCTGTTCCTCCATGAGCTACAGGTAGCGCACCTGTTACAGCGTTGTCATTTGAGACATCTAAAGCTCCAAAGGCAGCATCTCCAGAGGATGACCTTATTAGAACTTGCTCAGCAGAGGCACTACTAGATGCGGTTAAAGAGTTGAGGGCAGACTGCCTTCCTGTTGGTACAGCTTGATTAGAACCGTTACCCATAAATATGTTACCACTATTTAAGTTAGGTACATCGTTAGTTCTACCAATAGCAGAAACCTGAAGACCTTGACATATACTACCATTTGTTTTTAATACAATACCAATGTTTTGTATAAGAGATGACTCCCCTGTAGGTTTTGTTTTTGTAAGGTGTGGTGCAGAACCTGAAGTGTCTACATATAAAGTATCTCCCACAGCAAGACCTGTAAACCCAGATATGTTTGTATTATATACGCCTTGCGTAATAGCAAAGTTATCTTTAGTAGATGTAGTATTCATCTCTGCCTCAGCAAGACCTATACAAGGCATTTTAGCAGGGTCGTCAGCGTCACATATTCCAACCTTTAATCTACCACTACCTCCTATTTCTATTTTAGAGTATAGCGGTGCTCCTGCAGGTATAGTAGCACCTTCATCGTTTCTTACCTGTAGGTGTATCTTTTCAGGGTGTCCCCATACAGCGTCACCATCTATAACAACAAGAACTTCACCATCTGTTCCTGTGTCAGAAGATAGGTTGACGTGATTTATAGTAGCAGTAGATTGTATATCGTTATCCCACCTATAGTGCTCTTCAGCTACGAAATTAGTTGCAGCATCGTGGTCAACAACAAAATCCATATTATTGTTATCATCATCGTATGTAATCGTTATACCAGTCTTTGTACCACCTGTCGCCACAAGTGGACCTGCAATATCTTGAACCTCTTCTGTAGTTAGTACAGCATCAGAAGCACTAAGCTCAACCTCTGCAACCTCGCTACTTTTATAGTATATTTTACCGTCACTCTTCACATATACCACCCCACCTCTGTTGGCGGATGGGGTTGCAGGTGCAGACTTCTCTGGAAACTGTACAGCGTCAGTCCTTACTATCCCGAAGAACGTAAATACAGATTGACCTAACCTACCCTTAGATAGGATGTCCATCACTCTTGTTCCGTAGTCTGTAACTACTTTTCCTATACCATTTTTAATAAAGCTCTTCATAATCGCTATTTATATCTTCAACACTTTCTAATACTCTATAAAATCTTTTCACTAGCATCTTACCTTTTCTGGTTAAGCACCACTTCTTTAGTTGGTGGAATCTAGTTACTTTATTTTCAAAAGTCATAACTAGCCCAGCATCTCTCAAGTTGTATATGTGATACCTTCTAGATTTATCTGCAAATCCTAAATCTTCTAGGTCAGCCATAGTAAAGTAACTTTCGTCATAGAACCTAAAGAGTAGTTCGAGTTGCATTCTACTTATATCGTATTTCTCGCAGAACTCTTTAGTTAAGAGGAAGTACCCTTTTAGATAGTTACTTTTTTCTCCCTTAGATATACCAAGCTTATTGTTAGTATACTTCTTAGATTCTTTCTTTATTTTACCGCTTAAGAACATAGAAGCAAATATACGATTTTTATTTTTGTTATAATTATTTTATAATTACCTTTGTATCAGCCTTTCCTCACATGGTGAGTTTCGGTTTAATATAAACTTTTATTTTTTTTTATTATGGCTTATTCAAATTTAAACAATACACAGAACTACCAGTTAGCAAGTTTTGGACAGAATGGTTTTGACTATTTAAAGACAGGTAATCTAAGTGTTACTGGTAATCACTGGAACGCAATACAAGTATTAGAGACTGCTAGTATAACAGCGTTAACATCTGTTTCTGGGGACTCTATTTCTTCAGCTCAAACGGTAAGTGCTGGTACGGTTATATACGGATTATTTACTACAGTTACTATAGCTTCAGGGGTAGTATTAGCATATAAAGCCTAGTTGTTATGTTAGGCTTAGGTAACTCATTAGTAAGAGCTTACTATAATTCTTTTAGCTCTACTCAATCTTTAGAGTTAGATGGTAGTAATGACCATCTAAACATAGGTGATAACCTAGACTTTGGTACAGGTGACTTTTCTATATCTATGTTCATCAAACCCAAAAACTTAGATAGCACTTCGCAGTTTTTGTTTTCTAAATATGCAAACGATAATTATAGGATTGACTTATTGATAAGTGACGCAAACAAACTACAGTGCGTTATTGTTGGTAACGGTAACACGATAGCAAATATAGTTGGGGCTACATCTATCGCTACTTTTGAAGATAGCTGGGTTCACGTAGTATTAACCTGTGATAGAGACGGTGATACTAAGATATATTTAAACGGAGTTACTACTACGTATGGAGTTTCTGGTACTTCTGGGAGCTCTAGCCAAAATTTAGATAACACTGCTGAAGCTACTATAGGTATGCAAGCTACTGCTGAAGCTAATCATTTTGAAGGTATTGTAGACGAGGTGGGTATATGGCATGGTGTTGCTTTATCGTCAGCAGAAGTTTTAGCTTTATATAATAGTGGAGACCCTACGGAGTTAACAGCTCCTAAAGGAGATTACTCATCTCAATCAAGCCTTGTAGCTTGGTATAGAATGGGTGATGGTCTTTTTGATTTTGTAAACCCAAGTGGTTTTGTATCTAACGAGTTAGGTTTAGTAGCTAATCAGGTTGGAATATCCTTAGGTAGTGAGAAGTCGGTTGATTTCAATACTACTAATTGGGAAATAGGAACTGACAACTTTAATGGGCAAACACCTATTGGTGATGGCATTATAACGGTAGATGGTACGCAAACTAGTACTTCAAGTATAAGACCTAAATCTGGTGTTTGGGATAAAGCTGTAGTTGGTGAAGTTTACATAGTAGAGATAACATACACTCGAAGTGCTGGAACTGTTCAACTTAAAGCTACAGGTGATGAAAGTACTTTATCTGGGTTATCTTTTGATGCTTCAGGTACTAACGTAAAAGCTAAAGGAGCTATTAGGGCGAATAATACAGACTGGTCACTTGTATTTAGTGGTGCATTTGTTGGTAACGTAACTAGTCTTTCTTTGAAGAGGGTTGCCCCAAATCATAACGCAATAGTGGTAGGTAGTCCAAGCTCGTTCAGTGATGATTTTTCTGATAGTTTCAATTAAAAAAATAAATAAATAAGATGGCAAAAAGAGATTACAAAGCAGCAGACATAAAAAACTCTTACAAGACAAAAGTAAGAAGACAAACTTTAACTAAAGTAGCTGTTTCTGCAGACGAGAAGAGAGCAAGAGCTGAACTTCTTGACATGGTTGAAGAACTGTTTGAGGGTAGTGCTGGTACTATCACAGCAGAAAAGTTAAGAGCTTTTATGCACATTATGGTTAAGTCTGTGCAGAATAGTACGGATGATGAAGTTGAAGCAGAAAACTTAGGCTCTACTTGTACTGGTGATGACCTTCCAACTTCAGACCCTAGAGTTAGAGGTAGACTTTGGAATGACAGAGACACTGTTAAGGTATCTAGAGGGTAATGGAAATATTCAAGAACGACAACGTCTGGAACGAGAAAGCTATCGTAGGGTTTATAGCCTTTGCTATAATGTGCCTTATAATGGTGGCTGACCTACTTACAGGATGGATAGGTAAGGACTTAGTAATAAACGAGTTTGTATACGATTCATTTGTTTGGGTTGTACTTGGCTCGTTTGG
>Ga0075480_10000167_pt1 | contig 35084 bp, 43 predicted proteins | sample DEB08_DNA_7_FD_81590 | JGI IMG/M metagenome (GOLD analysis project Ga0075480, IMG submission 81590) | Aqueous microbial communities from the Delaware River and Bay under freshwater to marine salinity gradient to study organic matter... | ecosystem: Environmental > Aquatic > Marine > Coastal ... | reverse complement strand
GTGGTAGTGCTCGCCGTTTATACCGTTCTCCCGCAATAGATCGGCCGTGACGGTACCATCCGGAGCGACGACTGCATTCGCCAAAATGGTCGCATTCGAATTCACGCTCCAGGCCCCGTTATCAAGCTCCTGGGAGTAGGTCATCAGGTTGGTCCGCTGCTCCTCAATGAGGAAGCCGAGAGACTCACTCGTGATGGGGTCATGGTCGAAGCGTGCCACTCCACTTGCAGCAGTCTGAAGTGCAGGAATGTAGTTGGTGATCGGCTGAGTGGTGGTGGGGGTGTAGTCGGTGAGGGCATCACGCTGTTCAAGTTGAGCGCCCCAGAGGTGGACGGTAGTAGAAAGAGAGTTGCTTTCGCCTCGAACCGAGGTGCCATCAGTTACGATAAAGAAACGAGCACCAGTAACGGATGCGGAGGTTGTCGTAACAATACAGCGATACCAACTGTTGCCTACACTGACAATTGATGCGGTAACAGATGCGTTGTTTTCTACCGTTCCACCAGACAAGTCAAAGTTTGCGTAAGGAGTAGCGTCATTACCAAAAGCAAGTTGGATAAAATTGTTTGTTCCCGCCTTGGCAAATACAGACAAAGTTCTAGTTTGACCCGCTGAGATTCCGGTATCTAGCGCCAAGTAGTGAGTGTCAGATGCACCGTCTGCGGTTAGAGTGTCTGCCGTTGTTGTCCCGTCCGGTGCAACTTCGGTGTTTGCTGTGACTGTTGCATTATACACCGCCCAACTCGTCGTAAAGTCTTGCGACTGCAACAGCAAATTCTCCTCTGCCTTCGCAAAGGTCTTGCCATCGTAATACGTCCCGGTGGATGCGCGGGTGTAGGTGATTCGCGGGTCTAGTTTCTTGACGTTGGCAAAGTCCAGATTAAGGCTCGGTTTAATATCCGGCAGAGATTCGGTGCTGTCGTATTGGGCTGCGGTGATAGTTCCATTGACGGAGGCGTCCGTCGCCGTCAGCGTCGTCGCCGTCACCGCGCCCGCGCTTGTGCCGCCGATGGTGGCTCCGTCAATGGTGCCGCCGTCGATGTCCACGCCGGTCGCCGCCTGTGTTGCCATCGTGCCGAGGCCGAGGTTGGTCCTAGAGGCAGAGGCCGAGCTGACATCTGACAAATTGTTGGCTGCTGCCAGCATGCCAGACGATGAGATATATGCAGCGACCCAGGACGAGCCGTCGTATACCTTCATCGCATTCGCGACGGTGTCGAAATAGAGATCCCCCGTGTCCAGGCCAGTGGTCGGAGCGGTCGCTGACGCGCCGTGATACTGGCCCTGGAAAGTCGCTAGGTCGGCGGCTGCGCTACTAGCCGAATTTGAAGCCGATGTGGCTGACCCCGCCGCTGCCGTCGCGCTGGTGGCGGCGCTGCTTGCCGAGGTAGAGGCGTTGCTTTCCGAGGTGGCGGCGTTGCTCTCCGAGGTGGCAGCGTTCGTCGCGGATGTCGCGGCACCTGACGCTGACGTGCTGGCGCTAGTGGCGGAGGAGCTGGCGCTGGTGGCGGAGCCCGCCGCCGCAGCCTCGCTGGCCGCAGCCGCGCTCTCGCTTGCAGCCGCCGCCGTTTCCGACGAGGCCGCAGCAGTCTCACTCGCCGCCGCAGCGGTTTCGCTCGCCGCCGCAGCGGTTTCGCTCGCCGCCGCAGCAGTAGCACTGGAAGCCGCGCCGCTCGCCGAGGTCGCCGCATTAGTGGCTGAAGTGGAAGCATTGCTTTCAGATGTGGCTGCGTTGCTTTCCGAGGTCGCCGCCGCTGTAGCAGAACTGCTCGCCGCTACCTGCGCGGCTGTTGCCGCCGTGACGATATTCCCGAGTGCAGAGCCGGAGACGGTGTTGGCGGACAGATCGCCAGTGATGACCAAGTCGCCCTGGATCTTCGCCGAGGTGGTCGAAAGCTCCAGCGCACTGGCGGTGCCCTCGCCATCCGAGACGTTCCGCAAGCTCGCGTCAACGCCGTTGCCGCTATTCGAGACCTGGAGCAGATCCGTGTATGTGGATTTGATTGCGCGGTCTGTCAGTGCCGTCATTACTGCCCCCAGATCACGGCGGTGCCGTTCCAAGTCACGTCAACATCAGTCGCGACATAATCACGACCGCGTGCCGGGCGAGTGCCAAAGTTTATGGTCGGGGCGACGCCATCGCGGGCCATCTCTCTAGCAAGGGTCCGCTCGTATTCAGCCTGGGCCTGTTGATACGGGAGCCCCTTGGACTCCAAGAATCGCCAGACCAAGCCAGCGGTCATGATTTCTTCGTCAAGCCGCCCCACGTCCGTGTCCGCAGCCCAGGAAGCCTGTCCGGTGCCGCCGCTGCTCTCGCAGAAATGCGTGGAGACATACTCATAGGCGAACGTATCCGTGGTGTCGGGCGTCGGGTAAATCAGGATCTGGTCGCCCCGGATGCGCCAATATCGATCCGCCGCCGCGCCGATGTTCTGTGCTTTGAGATATTGCCATTGGTCCGCCCGCAGCGGCCCTGGCATGGACCGGCGCGTGGTCCGGTCAAACCAAACCATATTGAGAGCGTACCGAAAATCACTCGGCAATGAGTACGCTTCCTGGCTCGCCACCATGGGCTCCGTCTTCTCGACAAGAAGCCGCTGCCATTGATGCCGCCGAGACAGTTCCCGCCCCTCACGCTGGGCAAGCGCCAGCATCTGGACGGCGGTTGGGTTATTGTTCCCAACGATCGTGGCGGGGACCTCAAACTCTCCGACTTCTCGGAGAGCTTGCTGGGTCATCGTAAGAAGCGTCATTGTATCGTACGCTACGATCCGAGCGGGCGCTTACCGCCACGTTTCATCGGCTTCTTTTTCCCGTATCCCATTTGTTTCTCCCTGGCAGCAATCGCCGTCCGCAATGCACTTGCAGTCGGCGCATTGATAATGTCCGTGGACGTAAATTTTTGGTTTATCGCACCCGCAACGCGGGCAAACGGGGGAGCCCGTAGGCTCCCCCATCAGCTTAGAGCCCATCCGTCACGAACGGACGGGAAAGCTCGACATCGGCCACGCCGCCAGAAACAGCGGACGCGCCCTTCATGCCGGTGATGTAATCACCAGCAACAACAGCGTCGTCAATGCTGCCCGCGGTTGAGGTCAGGTAGCAGTCCGCGTCATCCGCGAAGCCAGTCAGGGCCTTGGCAGATCCCTTGCCCTGGATCTGATACCAGCCGTACTCATTGGCCACAGACGCGGACATTGCGACCGCCACCGGCCCCTTGGCATTCGCAGCCGCGAGGGTGGTGGAGTAGTCGTCCGCGTTGTAGACGACGACCGAGCCGACCGCCGTGGACGCTACGCCCTGGAGATAGATAAACTCTCCAGAGCCCAGCGCCGTGCTGGCGTTATCGACGGCGGTGATGATGGTTCCCAGGGGCAATTTCTGGGAAGTCTCGTTCGCATCAATCGCCTGGGCGATCACATGCGAATTGCCCTGGGGGACAAAATTAGCCATGGTCGGGTTCCTTTCCTATCTGGCTTAAGCGCAAATGACGCCCTGGAGCGATGCGTTGGAGCAGCACAGGTTGCCAGCCCAAACAAGCGGGATGACCTTGCTGTCCTGGTTGAAACCGTTCCGCTCTTCCAACGGAGTGAAATCACGATCCGGGTGATACCGGAGCTTGAGATAATCCGTGTTGAGGAAGTACATCCGGGTGGCGGCGCAGTTCGAGTCGTAGAACACGTCCGAACCGAGATACTTCAGCGCCATGAAGCCAGCGTCAGCCGACTGGTCGGTGCCGATCCGCTGGATGCTCTGGAGCGATTCCCAATAGTAGGTGAAGTAAGTGTTGCCCGCGACGACCATATCCGGCGCATCGCTGTTCCGAACGCAGTCCAGATACAGCGTGTTCATCGCCGTCTGGATCGTGCTGGAGGACGCCGTGACGCCTTCAACCGAGAAATCGTACTTCTGGTTGCGCCAGAAGCTGTAATTGGCTCGATTGATGCCGCCGTAGGTGCCCGTGGTCGGGTCATCGGCAACCGCAAGCTGCAAGCCGTCAAGGTCTGTCGCGGCCGACGCCGCGCTGTAAAGCTGGGACGCCAGCGTGTTCATCATCGATTTCTCAAGCACATTGATCCGCGCTTCGAGGAGATCGATGACACGCTCCGAGCCGCTGTTCTGGACTTCTTCAAGGCCAGAAATCGTGACCGTGCCAGCAAGCTGACGCCAGTCAAAGACAGCGGAGGTCAACACATCCTGCGGGGTGGTGTCGATCACGTCGTAGTTGCTGTACATCGCAACGGTGCCGTTCTCGGCGTACTCAAGCTCTTGGATGATGTCGCGGCCAGAGGCGGGCATTTTATTGCCGCGCTCATTAATACGCATCAAAAGAGCGTTGTGGTTCATCACGTTATCGGAGAGGGTTTTGCTCCGATTACGCAGAGTCGTCGTAACAATCTCCGACAAATTCGGGTTAGCCATTGCCTAATTCCCTAGTTTGAGGCAGCGATTGCTTGCTGGAGAGTTTCGCGCAAGGACAACGGACGGGCTGGCTCGACGGGGGACACCTCCGACTTCACTTCGCGCCCGGCCCTTTTTGCTCGCTTTACACGGCGGGTTTGCTCTTCGGTCTGTTTCTCCTTCGCGGAGTTCAGCACCTTTTCCCGGACCTCCGGGACCATCCAAACCGCCTTGTCGTAAGCGTCCTGCAAAGACGTAGCCTGTTGCGATTGAAGCAGAGCCGTCATCTGAGGCATGACATCGTCCATAAACGGGTGGGCCAACTCGCCGTCAGCCGCCTTTTCGCCATGGAACGCTTCTACTTGCCGCAGGAAAACCGCTTCGCTTTCTCGTTGCTGTTGCTCTCGCAGCGCCGTCAGATATTTCTCCTGTTCAGACAAGCGATGCTGCAATTGCTTCACATGAGGATCGACCCACTCATCCGGGTCATCCTCGGTTGCGGCGGGCGCGGACAACTGACTGAGGTCCACGTTCGCCGATTGCGCCAGCCACCGCAGAGCTTCCACCGGCTGGGTTTGCAGGAACTTTTGCGCCTGGAGCAACTGCCCAATGGCAGCGGCCTCATCGACGCCGTTCAATGCAAACTGCTCGCGATGGGGTGCGAGGACTTGCTCTAATTTCTCGAAACGGCTTCGATCTTGCGAAAGCTGTTTCGTCTTTTCTGTGTAGTCGCCCTCCATCGACTTGTAGCGCCGCAACACAAAATCGCGCGCCTCGGTCGGCAGGGCCTCAAACTCTTCCCGGTCTTCGCTAGACCAGTTGCTTGGAGCCGATAGATCAACCTCTTCGGCGGGCTCCTCTTCAGCCTCCGCATCGGTTGCATCGTACGTTACATCTTCTTCCGATTCCGCCGCCACGGGCGCTTCCGCCTCGTCAATGGCGTCCTCGACCGGAGCCGCCGATTCCTGCTTGTCGTCAGGATCGCCAGCCATTGCAGCGGCCAAAGCTTCTCGTAGAGACATAACTACTCCCTGTTTATGTTGCCAAAGTTCGCGGGACGCTCGTTCCCGTACTCAATCATCCCGTGCCGCCGCAAAGCGGCCCGATGCTCAGACCGGGAGCCGATCACGGGCGCCCCCGGAAGGCCCACGGCGCGGTATTCCGGGATGTCCGAAACGACAAAAGGACCGGAGGTCCGGTCCTTTTTCAGAGATTCAGCGGGGACCCACTGATGGTTCCACCAAACAAATTTTGTCACATGCCACCTATGGTGCCGGTTCCGCCCGCGCCAAAACTGCCGCCTCCGACTTGGTTGCCTTCACCATCCATCCCGGGATACCCAAAGCCAAACGGAGTATCGTATTTCATGGCGTTCAACAGCCCTTGGGCGAAATTAGCCACCCCAAAGGTCCCGAAAACATTTGCGGCGTTGGCCGCGCCAGCCATGTCGGCAATTGTGCCGGGGCCCGACACTTGGTCCTGCCCAGGTTGATAACTAGATCCCACGGCGGGGGATACCGGCGGCATGGACGCCTGGGCTTGCTGGAGCGCCAACGCTAGGTCTTCCTTTGGGACAAGGCCTGGGACGCGGCGCAGAAACCGCGTCATGTTCCGGGCGTAAATGTCTTCGTTGTCGCCGCCAAATTTGACGCCCGCCTCCCCCATCAGATAGCGGAGGTATTGACCATCGTTGGTGAATGGGTCGAGTGTCGCTGATGTGTATGACGGGCCGAAATACATCGGCACCATCCTGTCGTCGCCGTCTCCTTGGCCCGGAACGTACCGGGTGCTTGCCAGGATTTTAGCCAAAGCCTTGGCTTGCTGGCTGGGCTCCGGCGGCTGCGGGGCGCCAACAGAAACCCCCGGCGGCGTGGCATAATCCGTGGCCGATCGGCTTTCGTACTGGTACGGCCCGACGCTAAAACTAACCATTAGCCTGCTCCAACTGGATCGCGCGGAGAGCCAATTCCTCCCGCTTCAGATCGCCGGACTGATCGATCTCCTGCGCCTTCAACTGCAACTTGGCGACCTCAAGGTCCTTGTCCTGCTGCATGTCTCGCTCTCGGAGATCAAGCTCTCGGCCTTTGATCCCGGCCCGGAGTTGCTCGATTTGAGCCCGCAGTTCTGATTCCTTGGCGCGTGCCTCACGCTCCACCAATGCCAACTGGGTAGCGGGGTCGGGGGCCTCGGATTGTTGTGGCTGTGGCGGCTGTAGAGCCTCAAAAACATCCTCCAACTCCCGGCCTTTTTTGAACCCGCGCAAACCAAACATCAGCAATTGCTTCGCCGCCTCGAAAGGCAACGCGCCGGATTGCACTAATTGGCCCGCCTGGGAGATGAAGTTCCCAGCGGCGGTCAGCACCTCAATCCGTTGCTGCCGCTCCTCGGCCTCGTCGTAAGCAATGCTCTCGTCCGTCTCGATGTCGATCCGGTAGCCGCGCCCCATCTCGTCGCGCAGGGCCATGAACACGGCGGGCGTGATGCGGATCTGAGTGGCCGCGCCCATAACAACCGGGTCCAGATGCTCCGCGACCATCTCAGCCTTGAGCCGGATGACATCGCGGACAAAACGGATGACCTCCCGCTTCCGGTTGACCAATCGCAACGATCCAAAGAACGCCTTGGTGCGGCTCGTCGTAGCCGTTTCCCGATCCGCCGAAACGCCCCGCATGATGTCCGAGATCCCGGTGATCTCGTAGATCGTCTCGATGATGAGAGCCCGTGCCTGATACAGTTGCTGCAAGACCTGCGCGATGTTCGCGATCGGAGCCTCGGCGACGACATTTGCCAGCCCGCCCCGCTCCAGCATCATCGCGTAGTTATCCACAGGAATGAACTCGTTGTCCGCCGCCGATGCCAATTGGCCCAGGGCTTCCATGCTGCCGTCGTAGACGCCGCGCCGCTTCAAGGCGTCAGTCAGCGCCGCGATGCGCTCCGTGACCAGATCAAGCTCAATCACCTGATCCTGGTACAAGGTGAACTCAGCAACCGGGACCAGCGTGTCCGTCGTCCGAACGCTGTAAAGCGGTTCCGGGATCGGGAAGAACTCAGCGAGCCCGTAAGGGTCGTCCTCCTCCTCAAGCACCGCGTCGTGGCCGTAGGTGACAAAGACCCGCTTGCGATTGCGCTTGTCGAAAATCTCAAAGACCTCGGCGCGCCCGTCAAACAATTCCTTGCTGTCGTCGTCATAGGCCTCGCCGTCGCGAGTGTGGGTGAAGTTCACCTCGGCCCCAACGTCACCGAACTGAGCCTTCAATTCATCGCGGTCCAGCATGTGCCGGAAAGCGATCCACTCAACCTCGCGCCAACTGCGTGCCGGGTGGACCACAAGGTCAGTCCAATGCACCGGCTCGCACATGATCCTCTGGTCGACAATCTCCTCGACGGTCTCGGACTCAACCTCAACGCGCGGCTGGCCGTCTTCGCCCATCAACACGGCCTCGCGGGTTTCCTCACGCTCGACAATGTCCGTGGACAGCTTGACACGCACCGTGCCGCGCCCGACCAACAGATAATCCTTGAGGGCGTCGCGGATCGTCGCGTCGAAGTTGTAGCTGTCGATGCTGTACGTCAGATACCGCTCCAACGCCAACGAGGCGTCGCGAGCCGCTTGGTCATCCGTCAGGTACCGGCGGCGGATGTCCGGCGCCGGGGTGCGGCTGTACAACGCCGCCATCAATGTGTCGGTGTTCGACCACAAAATGTTCATGCGGCAAGAGTCGTCAAAGGCCGACCGCTCGTCGCGATATCGGTCAACGACCCTGTGGCTCCGATCGCGCCACTCGCGCTCACGAGCCCGCGCGTCGGTGATCGCAACCAGCCAGTACTTTGCACCCTTCCGGCTGGGCGCTGGGACCATCACGTCCTGCATCAGCTAAGAGCCGTCAGATCACCCCAGCGCGACTTGCTCAAGCTCGCCGCCTTCGCCGCCTTCAAGCCGGGGAGATTCGTCGCCGCGCTGCTCAGATCGTTCTGGAGATACTGGATCAGACGCTCGTTGTACGTTCCGCTGTAGCCTTGGTCTGCCGCGAGGTCTGCCCAGTTTTCGTTGTACGTTCCCGTCGCTACCGACGCCGCCGTCCGCACCGCCGCTTGCAACTGGCCCTGGTTGGTCGCCATGTGCCATCTCCTTCGCGGCGCCGATGCGCGCCTTGATTGAATCCAAAGAAGCCTGATGGCGGGCCTCCTCGGCCTCCATCGCCAGCTTCCGCTCGCGCCGCACCTTGGCTGCGGCCTGTTCCTCCGACTGGTGCGCGGCGCGTAACGCCGCCGTCTCCGTCTCCAGCCTAGCTCGCGCCGCGTCCAGTTCAGCCTTGGCATCAATTTTTGCCTGGGCGACCGTCGCGGCCAGCTTGTCCTTCTCGTCCTCTAAGTCGGCCATCTCCTTGCGGAGGGCCGCTATCCGCTTCGTCGCGCGACCCATCTCAGCAGGGGCTTCCTCAACCGCCTGAAGAACCCGGATCATCTCGACCGCCAGAGCCCGCTGGTTCACGAACTCCTTCAACATCGCTACCGCCGCGCGGTGCATATCACTCATATCCTCGCCACCTTCGGTTGTTTGGGAACCGGCCACTCACCAAGCGTCGGCATGCGGGTGGGGTCACTGTCTTCCTCCACCGGAGCCGGGGTAAGATATGGTCGAGACATGCAAGCGTATCGCAAGGCGTCCGCCGCATGGTCCTCTAAGCTCGTATCGACATCCTCGATCCGATGCCGGTCGTGCGTCAGCACCGGCAACGTGCGGATCAGATGCTGGCAGTCCTCGAAGAAAAACAACGCCGGGACACCCTCGTCGCCAATAAACCGACGCCGCACCGCATCCCAGCCAGCAATGCGGCTGTTGTCCGCTTTGCGCCAAGTGATGCCCATCTTCATCATTCGCTCGCCGATCGAAGGCCCGCCATCAATCTTCCAGACCGATGGATCGCCCACACCGTAGTTGATCTTCGGATCGCCACGCTCCCGGCTGCGGATCTCGCTCGCAATCGCTTCCGCCGTCATCTTGAGGCCGCGGTTGTTCGAGCCGCCGTAGTATTCGCGGTAGACCACCAGGGAGCCCTCCGGGATCAGCCGGTCAGGCGTCTCATGGTCTTCAGAAGCATGCGCCAGCCACAGGCAGCAAAACGGAGCGGCGCTCCCATGGTCGTAAGCCCTGAAGCGGAGCCAGTGGCGCGGAATCTCGAATGGGCGCATGACGTGCCGTTCACGGCGGAATACATCTCCAAAATACGAACCAACAACAAGATCCCAGTCGCCTTCCCGCAGCGCCCGCTGCAACTCCTCGGGCAAGCCGCCGAACGCGCCAGCGTAGTCCTTGTCCAAGTACTTGTTGTCCGACATCAGGGCCGGGATGAACACGCTGGGCCAGCCCTTGCTGCGGTCGTCGCTGGGGTCCCGCGTGGTCGCATCGAAGAAAATCTGCTCCGGCGGGGCCGGGTCGATGAATGTGCTTTTGAGCCACTGATGGCTCACCCCGCCGGGGTTGGCCGTCATGATGATGCGCGGCAACTGCTTGGCGAAGATTGAGCCCTCTGGCGCAGCCCAGCCGCCCAGGCGGTTGCGGCTTCGCAGGAAGCTGATCTGGTAAGGCGTGAATTGGCCCGCCTCGTCTATGAGGAGGGCGTGGATCTCAGCGCCCTGGTAGCGTTCAACGTCGCGATCGGACTCGGCGTAGCCGCAGACGATGCGGGAGCCGTTGTAAAACTCGAAAGCCTTGCGGTTCTCGTTCCATTGGCCCAGTTCCGGGGGTAGGTCGGAGCGGATGAACCGGATGTGGTTTGCCTCTAGCTCCACCAAAGTGCGCCGGAAGATGTAGCACTGGGCCCCTGGGCAGCGGAGGGCAATCGTTATTAACTCCCAGCGGCCCGCCGTTGACTTGCCGCCGCCCGCTGCGCCGCCGAACAGTATTTGTCGAGCCAATGTGTTGTGTAAAAGTCTCTGGCGAGGTTGTGGAGAATATATTTTCTCCAGATCGATCGTGATCGTTTTTGCCATTGCAACCTTGGCGCGGTTTTTTCCTAATTTTTAACGGCAACCATGCGCGGGGGCGCAACATATACGACTACGCCGTCCAGCGTCGGCCCGGCTGGGGGGTGGGTGCCAGGGGTCGAGGCGGCGACCCCTGGCGCGCTCGGCCTGGGCGAGGGGAGGGTGTCCAGGCCAGAGAACCCGTTGAAAACATTAGGCTTAAATCAGGCACCACGCCTGATGGTGACGGTCGAGAGCCGCATCAGCCGTCGATCGTGATGGTGTCGCCATCGATCGCCGCGCCGCGCTCGCCGCCGATGTTAACCGTCACCGTCGGAGCGCGGTCGCCGCTCCGCGCATCCCGGAACCGATCGTCATAGGCTTTGACGAGCGTATGGGCCGCGCGCCAATCGGTTTCACCCGCTCGAGCGATGTTGCCGATCTGTGCCGAGATCCGGCGGGTTTCGGCGGCGGCGATTTCGGCGGCGAAATCGTCGTTCGCATTCGTCCAATTAAGCACGGTCTGACGATTGATTTTAAGCAAGCTCGCGGCCTGGGCCAGGGTTAGGCCTTGCTCAACGGCGTCAACGATCGCCGCCATGCGATCCGGCGTCGCCAGCCCACGATTGCCCGTCTGGTGGCTGGGAATCGCGGGTTTGGCGTCGGGTGCCCAGCCGTATCGCTTAGCCCGTTTGAGGATCGCTTGACGGCTAACCGTCCCGAGATCCGTCGCGATCGCGTTCGCCGCTTCGCCGCGTTCATAGCGGCGCTTGATCGCGGGCCAGTCGACGCCCGGTTTTGTGTCTGCGCCCATTCGCAATCCCTTCCGAGGATATCGATCGATGGCTGTTTTTCCGGCGGAAATCCACACGGCGGCGCGCGATTTGCGGATAAAACGGAAAAAACCATTTTTTGTGTTGAGTTGTTGTCCAAACACAATTAATAAGGAGGGGACGCCGAGACAGGCTCGGCCATCATGGAGGATATGAGATGTACGGATGGTTAATCACACATGATCTTATTGACACCGATGCCGCCGGGGTCGTCGGCCCGCGCGGGATTAGCGATAAGGATCGCCTCTATTTAGATAGCGGGCGCGGCCATCGGTTCCGGATGTATGACGACGACGGTAAGCTTTACTACGCCGGGTTATTCGTCGGCGATCCCGCCTCGGAAGAAGGATTCGGGCCGCTCGATGACTTCGGCGAGCCCAACGCCGGGGCCGTCCGGATCGACTATTACGACCACGCGACGCGTCGCTGGGAGACGCTCTAACGTCATCGGTTCGCCAGGGCCCCGGGCCCTGGCACTCCGATGCCGTTGGGGCATCAGCCGCCGGGATTGTTCCGGCAATTATGGAGGATCTGATATGTATAAATCCGACGCGCGGTCGATCGCGGACCAGTATTCCCGCCTCAAGCGTAACGGTACGTTTGCGGGCACGATCAAGGCCGCGATGGCCAAGCGAAAGGCGCGGCAGTTGAACCCGCCATTGCGTCCCGTGAAGGCGGTCAGCATCACAAGCGCGGCGTTTGCAGGCTGGGCCCGCGTGAATATCGGCCCCGACCACGAAGCGCGCGTGGTCGCTCGCGCTAGGTCTGAAACGCGGAAGCGCGTGTTCTCGATCATCCCGGCGACCTTTCTGGGGGCGCAGAATAACCACAGCGTTGAGACCCATTTCGAGAAGCATCGCGGGCGATATTATCCCAGGCACACCAACACGGTACACAGCCTGTCGCGCGCGCATGCGTGGCGGCGCTCCCTGGTCGCAAACATTGACGGGACCCCGGTCAAAATAACGGCGCGGAAGGGGTATGTTTTCGGGCGCGATGCGAACGGCGTCTACATCGCGTATGAGAAAACGGCCAACGATCCAGAGCGCCAATACCACCCCAACAGCGATGAAATCCTGGGCGGGAACGCCGCCATGATCGCCGCGCTAAAAGATCACATCAGAAAACGCGCGGAAATCAAGCAGCGGGCATCCGGAAAATTGACGCCCAAACTGCGCCGCGCGCTAAAATTAGCGGAGAGCGTCGGCATTTATGTGTGCGCCCGAGACAGCTACGACGCCGGGAATTGCCGATCCGGCACCCTTGCCTGGGGGCGCCGCGAGGGGCTGTCGCCCGACCGGCACTATCCGATCCGGGTGATCGAGAGATTGCTAGGCACAGACCCGCTGGTCGCGCGCGTGATCCGCCAAGCGAGGGATCGGGCGATGCGGGAAATGGATCAAGGCGTCTGTTGGCTCGCGGATCACAAGGCCTAATCGGAGACCATAGCACCATGACCCCTGAACAATTCGCCGCAGCGGGCCGAGCACTATTTGGTCCGCTGTATAAAACGCCGCTTGCCCGCGCGTTGGGAAATGAGCCGCGCACGGTTCGCCGATGGGCTGATGGATCTTTCCCGATCGCCGACGGTGTGCGGGATGACCTGATCCGCCTGTTGACAGCGCGCGGGATTGAGATTGAGGAGGTGTTGGGCAATCTCGAACAGGACCAATGAAAAGCATTGAGGGGAGCGGCGGGCCCGCACATCAGGCCCGCCGCGCCACCACCAACAGCGCCTCCGTCCAACGCCGCTTCGCGGTCGCCGGATGAACCCCGTGCTTGCGCGCCACCCGCGCCCAGTTCGTCCCGCCAGATCGGTGCTTGATCATCCCAACGTCCCATAGCAGAGTTCTGACGCCCCTTGGAGCGTCGGAAACAATTCTGGTAGTCCGGTCCAGCAAATCTATTTGACGCGCCGTAGGCCGCTCTGGAGAGCTTCTAGCGGCCTCCCACCCATACGCCGCCCATCTGTCATGGACGACATCCGGCCAAGCGGTCTTGTAGCCCGCCGGGCGCACGCCGCGCGCGGGCAGCCGCCGCGCCACCCATGCCGCCTCATCGATCATGGCTGCAAGCTCCTCGGCGGTCACGCCATAGCCTCCGGGATCGGATCGCCGATCCGCTCATCCCATTCCTCGCGCAATCGGTAATCCTCGATGACGCCCCCCGGAAAGGCCTCCAGGGCCGCATCAACCACCGGGTCCCGGTTGGCCTCGATCAGCCCGATGAGGGCCTCCATTGTCCAAACCTCCGCGCCGTCGCCCTGGTCGGTCAGGTCGGCGAGATCCATCACCACCACGACGCGCCGCCCGGTGCTGTCGATCCCATCGACCGATCGCGGGACCATGGGCTTCGCGCCCGCGCGCGTGGCTTCCTGATCCATGAGCACATACGCGCGACGCATGGCCCCGCCGTGCGCGCGGACCTCTTCGATGCTCCCCTGGTGGCACGCCGCCAGCCATCGAGTGAACTGCGCCTGGAACCGCTCGCCAAGATCCGCCGAGACGATCAGCGGTAGCCGACCGCGTCCCCATTTCAGATCGGCATCCGAGATGGCCCGGTTGGTGGCCGCGACCTCGTGCAGGTACGCCGGGTCCGTCTCGCCGCCGCGCATCGGCTTGTACGTCCAGCCACTCTCCTTCCGCGCCACCGTCGCTGCCCTGGGGCGTGCTTTTTTGATCGCCATTTTCACCTCCTACCTAGCCCCCCAAACCCGGTCGCGGACATGGGGACACCCCTATAGGGGTGTGTCCGCATGTCCGCTGGCGGACATTTTTTGGGCTGTCCGAATGTCCGCGCAATGTCCGTTTGTTTAAAATCAATGGCTTACAAATGTCCGCGCCATGTCCGCGCCATGTCCGCGCGGACATTTTCGCGCTTTTTTGGCATGTCCGCGACACCCCTCGCGGACATGGATTTTTGGGCCATTTTGTGCATGATGATATACCTCCAAAACAGGCTCAAAACCGCACCCCACCCCCGTCATTCGGGAGCGCGAGTTCATTCTTGTGCGCGAGCAGAAGGCCCTTGCGGACGCATTCCTCGATGGCCCGCCGGAAACCTCGTTGGACCGTCCCATCGGCCCTCCCGGCCATCTCTGGCTCCGCTGAAAAAAACTCCTGGACCTCCTCCCGCCCGACCACGTCGGCCACCGCGACCGGCCCGCCGGACTTTCGCCATGTCTGAGGCCTCACCCGACGCGCGGAATCTGCGAACAGGTTATGGACGATACGCATCAGGAGGATCTCGTAGGTCCCGCTGGGCGCGTTCTTGCTCGCGCCGGGGGCCATCTCGATGTACTGGACCACGCACGACGAGACGATTTTCCCGCGGGTGTCGATGTCGAGGTCGACGCGTTTCAACTGGAACCCACGATCTCCCCACATTTCGAGATCACGCGCCTTGGTTACCGAAACCACACCCAAGCCATCGCCGGTCTTCTTGACCCGGATCTCGGTATCGATCGCCCCGAGCCATGACGAATGCCCGCGCTGGCCTCGATCCTCGTCCTTGCCGGAATGGTGCAGCACGACGACCGCGCAGCCGATGCGCTCGCGGATAGTGTCCACGCTCTGGCGGAATACGCCCATGTCCTGCGCGCTGTTTTCGTCTCCCCCGGCCAGCATCCGGTTCAAGGTGTCGAGAAACAGCACCCGCATTTTCTGCCCGTGCCGCTCCTCCAGGGCGCGGATGCGCTCGATTAGCCACTTGAGGTCGCCGTCGAGCGTTCGGAGGTCCAGGGCCAGCGGCATGATCTCCAGCGGGATGTTCGTATCGACCCCCGACCGCCGCATGGCGTCGATCCGCTTTCTCATCCCCCCGCCGCCCTCGCCAGCGACGTAACCAACCAAGCCCTGATCGCAATCCAGCCCCAGCCACTTGTCCCCCGCCGCGATCGCGCGGGCCAAGTCCAGCGCCAGAAAGGTCTTGCCGGAATTCGACACGCCAAAAATCGCGGCCAAGCTGGCGTCCATCAAGGTGTCCTCAACAAAATCGCGCGGAGGCGACCCCGAGAATGCGGAGAGCGGACGGAAGTCCCGCGCATTGTCCCTGTCGGCCTTCGCCGATCCCTCTGGCTCCGCTTCCGGCTTCGCTTCCGACTCCGGCTCCGCTTCCGGCCTTGGCCCTGGTTCCGGCTCCGGTTCTGGTCCCGCCCCAGCCCCCGGCCCCCGCTTTGGGTTCGCCAGGACCAACCGCGTGACGCGGTTTTCGAGGTTCGCGCCATCCAGATGGTCGCCGGGGCTCACGCGCCAGTGCCCCCATCGCTCCGCGACCTCCCCGGCGTCATAGCGTGGATGCCGGGCACTCCACTCGTCAAAGACGGCCCGCCCCTCGGGGCTTCCCCCGGTCGCATTGAAGACGGCCATGCCGATCGCGTTCCAGGCATCCCAGCCAAGGTCCGCGCGCACCACAGAGTTGTCGATCCGTTCAAGCATGCGGGCGATTTTATCGGCGGGCAATTGCACCGCTGGGCGTCGGTAAAGATCAATCTGTTCTGGAGTGTGAGCGATCCGGCCCGTGCCGCGCTTTACGCCGCCCCCAGGCCTTGATGGGCACACCCCCGGCGGGTAGACCGGGGCCACCCCGGGCGGCGGCGTGGCGGCGATGTCAGCGATGGTTTCAGTGCCCTCAAGAGGCATCACGTCCACCTCGGCCACCGCGTCCGCCGCCACCCCGATAAAAAACGGCTGGCTATCCACAAAGCTCTCGCTGGCCAGCACCCCGCCCAGCATGCCGTTGAGGTAGGCAACCAGCCCGGCGCGTTCCCCCGCCGAAACCGGGGTCGCAAGCGGGCACAAAACCCGCCACCGATGCCCGCCTGGGGTTCCCGTGTTCGACGGTGTCGTGTAGACGACCGCCTCAACATCATAGACCCGGAGGATCTCAGCGGCCTCGCGCGCGGAAATCTCGCCCGCGTCATAATCGCCTTCAACACCCCAAACCTCGGCGAGGTTCTCATTCCGCCGCCGGTTGTCGGCGAACGTCGCCAGTTTAATGAGAGGGAGGTCGCCCTTGGTTGCCGCCGCCGGTGCCTTGATGATCTCGGCTAACTCGGCGACATCGGCGACTTCATGCACGTCGCCGATCGTCTGGTTCACCGCTGGGAAAATCGTGACCTTCATCGCCCACCCCTCATCAGCAGCGGCAGATCGGCCAGTCGCAGGGTGATTAACCACGGCTTGCGGTCGGCGCGCTTCACAAGCACTGAGGCCCCGTCCAGCCATTGATAATCCTGTTTGAACCCGTCCGCGCGCCCCTTACACTCGACGATCAATTCCTGCCCATTTGGCAACGTCACGATCAGGTCGCCGGGGTGCGTCGGGAGGGCACCGGAGAGCGGCACTTTGACCACTTCAAACCCGATCTCGCGCAGCGCGTCTCGCGCATCACGCTCCAGCCGGGCCCCCTTGTCCCGGCTCCGGCGCCCACTCACGCTTCACCGTCCAGTTCCCGCAGAACCCGGCGGACAGCGGCTTCGGTTTCGGGCCAGCAGCGGCGCCCGGCGCGGAGGCGGAACACGAAACTGGAATCATTCAATGCACGCAGCCCAAGCCAGGTAGCTGTGCATTTCCCGGCGGCGATAGCCGCCTCTATCTCGGAGAGAATTGTCATGAGCACACTAAATCTTGTGTAAAAACAATTTTGTCGATCGCGCTAGGCGGTAAAGCTTGAAAAATGTCGCTGTAGGCGCTTAAATGTACCTAAATGTCGTTATACGATTGGACTTATTGAAATGAACAGGCTGTCGGACAGAATGCTGCATGCCATTCAAGCTGCCGGAACAAATCAAGCCAGACTAGCCAAGGCATGCGGCACTCAGCCGACCACTATCAGAGACATTGTCGTCAAGCAGACAGAGCCGCGCTTTCGGTTGCTTTTCAAGATCGCCGAGGCGCTGAACGTGAGCCCGCTCTGGCTCGCCAAAGGCGAAGGGCGCATGCGACTTGAGGAGCCGCGCGAGACGCTCCCACGCGGCAAGCTTTTCGCGGTCCCGGTGAAAGGCGTTTGTTCAGCGGGCCGCTGGGCCGAGGCCCCGGCGACGTCGGACGTTTCTACCGAGGAGTTGATGATCCCCGAGCAACGCTACTCGGAGTTGTTCGGCCTGACTGTCTCAGGCGACTCGATGGATAAACATTATGCCGACGGGACGATATTAATCTGCTGCCCTTTGAGCATTTACACGTCTCAGGTCCGGGACGGGGATCACGTCATCGCCCAGCGCGTCCGCGCGGGGGAGTACGAGACCACCGTCAAGGTGATATCGAAGGATCTCGCCGGGCGGGTCTGGCTGGTGCCGGAAAGCACCAACGAAAGTCATCAGCCGTTCCTCGCGGCGGACGCATCAGCGGAAACCGTTGAAATCATTGCGATCGTGGTCGGCGCTTATTCCCGGAGATGACACACAAGAAAGATTGAGAACAAACATTTTTTGTTCTTGACGGCCATATAGAGACAAAATATTGTTCCCTCACAATTTTTGTGAGGAGGCGGCGGTGTTTAGATTTCTTGCGGAGATGATCGCTCTGGTCGGATGTTTTGTGGTGCTGCCCGTGGTCCTGTACTTGTGGGCAATCATCCTGGGCATCCAGCCGTGAGCGCGTCGACCACATACACGCGCCTGTACGCGCTTCCATTTGAGATCCGCTCTGCGATCGAGGTCAGATACAATGGCCCGATCCCAGAAGAGGCGGTCGCGTCCGGCGAGGCGCTCGCCGCAGCGCGTGCAGCGCGGGCTGCGGAAGGAGCGGCGTCGCTGAAAAGTCCCCGACGACAACTGTCACTCAGGATCAGCGACGATGCTTGGCGCAGGCTGCAGATGCTCAGGCTTGAGACAGGCCGGCCGGTAAACAAGCTGTTAAGCGATGCCATTGACGAATATCTAGCTGCTAAGGCATCTCACAATGATCTATGACAAGCCCTGGTCGGCCAGCACCTTGAACATGGCGGCGGAATGCCGCGCGGCATTTATAGCCACAAAGCTGCTTGGCGTTGCGGACCCGCCGGGGCCAGCGATGTATCGGGGCATTGCATTTGAAGACGCCGCGATGGCGTACCTCCGGGACAACGATCTCCCAGTCGAAGAGATGATTGAAATTGCCGTCGCGAAGTACGATGCAAAGACCGCGTTGACCCCGGGCCCTGCTGCCGACGCGGAGCGCGCGGCACTTGCCGATATGTGCCGCGTCGCTCATGAAGGGCTGCGCGGTTACCCGGTGCCAGACGAGCACAAAGGCGGTCGCCAGGAGCGCATCAACATTACCCTGGAAGGCGTCAAGCGACCGATCATCGGGTTTCTGGACGCGACCTGGAGCGATCACGGGCTGGTTGTTGATTTTAAATCAACGAAACGAGCGCCAGCGAACAATGAGATTTCCGCCGCGCATGCCCGCCAGGGGGCGATCTACGCCCGCGCGCACCCGAATTGGGAAATGCGATTTGTCTACGTCACCCCAAAAAAAATCATCCAGCTAACGCAACACGATGTCCTTGGGCCGCTGGAACAAGCGCGTCGCATCGCGATGTCGCTAGAGAAGTTTCTCGCCATCTCAGATGACCCCTATGAGTTGGCGAGTTTTGTCACCCCGAACACCGGATCGTTTTATTGGAGGAGCGAGCCGATGCGGAGAGCCGCGAAAGAGATCTGGGGGTTTTAAAAGCTGAAAACTGCAAAAGAGGAAGGCAATGCAGGAAATAGTCGGTTTATGCGAGATGAGTCGCGGGCAAAATTTACACCTAATCCGCGACGAACTCAAATGGGCGAAAACCTGCGTAATCGAGGCGCTCGCACATTTGTACTCGATCAATCAGCCCAAAGGCTGGCTCGTCGGTGCGCTCGATGCGATGGAAGAATGTGAACGTATTATCAAGGAGGACGCATAATGCTCGATCAATATCAATCCGATCTACGCGGCGGCGGAAGCGGGCCAATCGTGCCGGGGCTGCGGTTCAACGCGATGAGTGGGAGGTTTACCGCGCACCCGCGCCGCCAAAACCAAGCGACCGGCGAATACGAGACGGTCGAAATCGATCTGACCGACACGCCTGTCGACGTGGTCATCGACATCAGCCGCGCTGGCCTCGGCTGGCGGTTGACCGCGCCGGGGGTGTATGACCCTCGGTTCGTGAAGCTGTTTGATCTGCACAACGGGACGCCGCAGATCGCCCAACCCTCCGCCGATCACAAACAAGCGGTCAGGCTTCCCGTCCTTGGACACCCCACGTCGCCGATCCCCGGCCTTTGGAATCTTGATCACGACGCTCAGACGATCCGGATCTGGGCGAATGGCATCGCGGGGGAGTGGAAAACCGAGACCGGCTCCGACTGGAACAAGGCGCTGCAAGCGCGGATCGAGGGCGTCGAGAAGCTCCAATTCAAGGGCGGACGGTCGGCATGCGTGCCTCGCTTTACATCGAAGAAATGGATCGATCGCCCCGCCGCATTTGATGATGCCGAGATCGAGGACCCGCCCTTCGAGGCGTCGGCCCCCGCTATCAATGCGGCACCAGCGGCACCAGCGGCATCTGCCGTCCCACCCGCTGACAACGCTTTCGGGGTCCAGTTCTGATGCGCGAACTGGTGACGGTAAAGGAGGTCGCGGCGACTCTGGGCGTCAGCCAGAGCCTGCTGCGCGACTGGCGCGACGAGGGCATTGGACCGCCTTGGTTTCGGCTGGAGCGAATGATCCGATATGACAAACGAGAGGTAATGGAATGGCTGGAATGCAAGAAGCAGAGAACATCCTAGATTTAGCCCGACAGGCGGTCAGCGAGCGGGGCGCCGCATACGCCCCGCCCGCCGACAATTTCCGGCGGATCGCATCGTACTGGACAGCCCATCTGCACGCCACCGGCAGGAAGGTAGTTATCACGGCGGACGACGTCTCGCCAATGATGATTCTGCTGAAGCTCGCGCGCATCAATGCTGCATATCCTGATGGCGCGGGGCTGGACAATCTGGTGGACATCGTCGGGTACGCTCTATGCCATCAGAGCGTCCAGCGCGAGAGCGAGCAGCCCAAGCTGAAATTGGTTCCGCCGGAACCAGCCGCCCCGATCGTCAAGCGCGAACCCCGTAAAGCGGGCATCTTCGACAAAGATGCGGACGAGCGGCTCAGGCTTCTGCTCGAAGCAACCGCCGATTATTTCGGCGTGTCGGTTGCCGATATTGTCGATCAGAACCGGACCAAAAATGACAATCGGTTTGAAGCCAGAGCGATTGTGTGCCTGATCGGGCGGGGCACTTTGGCGATCTCGCGCGACAAGATCGCTGCGGCTGTCAACAAGCCGTATCGATACCTGGCTAAATGCATCGAAGTGGTAAAGAGCCGACGGGGCGAGCATTTTGTCGAATCCTCGACCGCGTCGATTCTGGCACGCCTGGGCGTGGACGAAAGGCCGCGCGAATAGAAGATCCCTCCCCAACCTGGGCGGCTCGTTGAGCCGCCCTTTTTTTATGGGGTCGGGGTTTTAGTTGTCACTTTTTGCCACTCAAGGCCTTTCCGTGTGTAAGCTCCCTTGCCTTTTTTGGCCCTCATGATTTGGGGCCGGATCTTGCGAACCGCTTTTGCAACGGGGTTTCTCATCCGAACCCCCGAGCCATCTCCTCGGCCTCTTCGGCATATGACTTGCGCTGCACAAGATGTCCGTAGCGATCGGCTGTTGTCGCGTAGGATGCATGCCCCAAAGCGACCTGTACCCGCTTGATTGACCAGCCGAGATCTATCATGCGGCTCGCGGCAAAATGTCGAAGGACATGAAGCTGGTGCCGCCACTCTACGCCGGATTGGTCGATCACGGGTTTAATGCCCCGCCACAGTTCTTCGTTCGTCATGGGCGTCCCGTCGTCGCGCGGGAATACGAGATCCCCGCGCCTGGGCAAATCAGCGTACATCGAGCCCACGAATGCGGGCAGCGGCACCTCTCGGTTGCCCGCCTCGGTCTTCGGCCCGGCGATCCGACCGCACCGCTCGACCGCCTGTCGGACTTTGATATAGCCGCCGTTGATCGAGACGTTCTCCCAGGGCAGGGCTCTGATCTCGCCGCACCGCAGCCCACACATCGCGAGCGTTGCGATGATGGCACGCCATTTACCGTCACTCGCCGCAAGCAACGCCTTGACCGTTTCATCCGGCGGGAACCACATCTCGGGCTTGGCCACCTTGGACACGCGGCAATGCATTGTGATGAGGTCATTGCGATAGCCATGCAGCGCCATCCATTTCGCGAAGCCGCCCCATCCGACGAGATACTTCCGCTTGGTTGAGCCCCCCACGGCCAGCCCATCCAGCGCGGCCTTCACCCAGACCGGGTCAATTTGCCCGATGGATCGGTCGGCCCAAGCGGCCCATGGCTTCATGTAAACCCGGATATTATCGAATTGCCCGCGTGTGATGTTGTTGGCGCGCACATCGTCCTCGCGATCATCGAGGTAGGCCTCGACCACATGCGCGACGGTTTGCTTGGATTTTTCGGTCGGGAGATCGCCGTTGAGCCACTTGGCGACGAGATCCCGCCGCATGGCCTCGGCTTCCTTCTTGGTTTTCGCGGATCGCTCGCGGCGCTTGCCGGTTTCCGGATCGTCCCACCGGAAATAGAAAACCTTCTTGCCGTTCTTCACCCGGCTCGTGACTTGATGGATGTTCATTTTACCGCCCCTTTGGTCACCTGGATGGTCACCTAAATTTTTCCCAAGGGCGAGATGCACACTGATACACAGAGATACTTTTCTGCAAAATCAGTCACTTAAAATAGGTGCCCCGCCTTGGCTCCAAAGCGCCCTGGCGAGGAACTATTCGTGTAAGTCATTGAAAATAATGCCTTAAAGGCCTCTGGGTTTGCGCCATGCCCATCAGGTCATGGGCCTGATTCAACCTCAATTAATTCAATAACTTACCCTCACGACCCTCGCCTGGGTCACCTTTTTGTTTTAGGGGAGAGGAGCGGGGCTGTCAATCCTGGCCGGAGCGCATCATGTCTGAGAGCGTTTTGGCGCGCATGCCGACTTGATCGGCCCAACGCGAATCGAGCATCTCGTCGGCAGCGAGATCCCAGGCCTGGGCGGCGACGTGCCGCAGCATTTTCTTGAAGCCGAGAAACCGGCGGATGCCGAGATTGAAAACCATGTCTACCAGGACCCGCTGGCGGACATCGTCCAGCGCCCGCCACCACGGAACCGTCAGATCCAGTTCAGTGCAGCACCGTTCAACGTCGTTGGCGAGCAGGATCATCGCCTCCTCGGGAGTGATGCCGAGGTCTTCAAGATTTCGCCCGACGCCGATCGTCAGACGCCCGGCGGGGCATTTGTAGACTGTCGTCTTCAGGCCTTCGTGGGCGACCAATTGCTCAAATATCTTGTCGTGATCCATAGCTCTCGCTCCAGGCCGAGATCGCCGCCGCCAAATCGTTTGTCAGGCGGACCGCGCTGGTGATCGTCATCCAATATTCTCGGCCCGCCGCGCGTAGAATTATCTCGTCTCCCTCCGTGCGGACGGACAAGCCGACCTCCTTGGGCGGGATGGGCGGGCTCTTGAAGGAATTGGGCGGCATCGGCACGCTTTCTGTAAACGTGGTGGGAGCAGCAAGCTCAGTCGGATCGAGCAGGTCGTTCATCGCGTTTAGGCCTTGGAGGAGGACCGGGTTCTCCGTACAGCCCGCTGGACGCGACGCAAGTCTGGCCTCCGGGCGTGGTCACCGTGGCGGTCCACGATCCCGTATCCGGGTTCAGCCAGAGCCGCACCATTTCGTGAGCGCTCTGTAGGCCGGTGAAAATTACGGCCTCATTGTGCCGCGCCGCCAGTTCCTGCTCGACCGACGCTGTCGGCCCGCATTGCTGCGCGAACGCGGGCGAGGTCACCCCGATCGCGAGCAGAGCGATTCCAACACTTCGTTGTATTCGATGAGCGCGCGGATGGTTTCCGCGGTGTCCGCCCGACTGAACCGGATTGGGGCAAAAATATGGCAAGAGATGTCAGTCCCGGGCCCATTTGGAGTGCAAGCTGTCGTCGTCGCGAGCAGCAATCCGAGCGCGGTTAGCGCGACTAATCTGTTCAATCTGCTCCTCCGACATTTTCGCCCTGGCGCGATCCTCGCCAGCTTGGATAAGCCGCCGACGTGAGAGCCAGTCCGCGACCGCCGTGATGGCGGACGCGATGCCCCCGGCCAGATTAAGAAGGGTCGTCAGCATTCCGGTTCTTCAACACGTTCCCGGCGAGGAAGTTGAGGACGCTGAGAACCGCGTTCAAAACCTTATCGTCGGTTTTCGTCGGAGTGATCGCGGTGATCGCCGTGCAAGCTGTCACGACGCCCGTGATCGCGCCGACCCATGTGGATAACTCGGCGCTTGTCACAAAATCAATCAACGTCTGGATCATTTGAAAGCTCCTTTCCTTGCTTTGCGGACCACGAAACCGTGCCGTCGCTGGCGACGAAGCAGATCGTGACACCCAGCATTTGCTGCTCTTTGCTCAAAGGCTTCGGGCCACCGTCTCGGGCGAGGTCGGTCCAGCGGACCTCGACCAGATACTTCTCCAGACCCCGCCCTCGCTTCCTCGCAATGGCGAGATCCGCGATGCCATGCCCGGCGACGTTGGAGAAAACTAGCCACCCGCGCGCGAGAAACCACGCGGCGGCGAGCATTTCCCCGCGAGCGCCCGCCGCGTGGTTCTCGTGCATGTACGCCTAGCCCTTCTTGCGCTTCGGCTTGAAGCCGCCGCGCTTGGCTTTCATCGCGGCGTATGTTTTGGGGTCGATCGTGGATTTTTTCGCGGACCGGGACTTGCCCGCCTTGCGGCGTGCGTTGATATTTCTGTACAAGCTCATTCGGGCTCTCCGTCACCACGCCCGGCACGACCAATACCGAGCCTTCGTTTTCGGCCCGGGGGTGGCGCAATTGTGCCGGGCTCTGAAATTTTTGCGCCGCCCAGGCTGATTTTTCTTGATCGTCATGTTGGGGTCGCCGAACGTCACCTTCTTGACTTTGCCGCCGTCCGAGACGTAGACGCCCGATTTCTTGCTCGACCCGGCGGGCAGACGAAACGGCTTGTTCAGCGTAACCCGGCGCCCTTGATAAACTGCCATCGGGACCTCCTGTGTCGTACGTTACAACCGGAACGAGCCGGGCAGGATCAAGCTGACCAGCCAGCCCAGGACCGCGCCGATCAGGATCAGCACCGCGCCCGCCCCGCGCCATCGGTTCATCTGCGCGGCCTGGGTTTCCATCAGTTTGTTCAACCGCGATACGTCAGCTTGCAGCGCCTCGACTTGCGCGGTCAGGCGTCCGATATCGTGGTGAATGTCGGTCATTGCGGGGCCGATTCTTCCGACGTGATTTGGCTGGCCCCGTACCTTCCCGCAGAAAGCATTGCGGCTGTTGGGAGGCCTATCCCCGAATATCTCACGAGCAACCCAATCGCTTGGTTTTTAGCGTTTTCGAGTTGCTGAGAGTACGGCACCCCATTAATCGGGGGAGTCGGCGCATCGGCAAGGAGAACCGCCATCCGCTGCGGGTCAGCCGAAAGCTCCATCAGAAATTTCTGCACGTTTAGAGAAGGCATGTTCTCAAGGATATCGCGCCCGATTTTCGATCCCTCAGATCCAGCAATGAGTGCGTTTGTGTCAGAAATCGGCAGAAATTTGGCCGCGTATGCGCCTACAACCCGGCCCACCACGTTAAGCGCCCTCGCTTTCGTGCCGAGATCAACGGGGACATCTGATGTGATCGTCGCCACCGATTCAAAATCAGAGAGATCATCGACAAGCCGCTTGTAATTTTCCGCGTGTCGCTTTCCCATCGCGCCCCGCGCCACGAGGAAGTCAAGCATGCGCGGCCCCCTTGGGGAAATCGGGGCGTCCAAGCTGGCCCTCATGGCTGCTCCGGTTTCTGCTTTAGACGCCAGTGCTTCAAGGGCGAGCTTCCCAGAGGCAATCCGGGCTTCTGGCCCGCCCCTGCGGGCTGTAGACAGCAATAGGTTCAAGTCGGTTATTGGCCGATCGCCGCGCAAAGCAGCGGAGAAAATAGAAACCGGGTTTTCCGCGCCAATAAGTCTTGCGACCGTCGTTTTCCCCAAGTCCAATTCCCCCACTCGCGAAGAGAAATTATTAATGGCGTCTTGGGCTGCGGCGCTTGATTGGATTATCGCTCTTGCCCCGGGGGTTTGGTCGAGCGTCAATTCATTCTGGGCGGCAAATTTCCTTAATGCATTGGGGTCAACCGTGCCGTCCGGGCGGCGGGTGGTGGCTGCAAGATTTAAGATAAAATCCTCAAGCTCTCCCGCCATTGCCGCCGGGCGCTCCACCCCCAAGGGGGACACGCCGCCTGGGATCGGCGCCACTCCTTCAATTAAGCCCTGCGCGGCTTCCCCGCGCGCAACGGGGTTTCCGGTAATGACTGTCTCCAATGTTTCTCCTGGGCTTACGCGGGGGCCAAGCGCCCCGCGCGCCCGGACTTCTCCGATCACCCCACGGCTAAACCTATCATGCAAAAGGCGGGTGAAATTAACCGCGTCTCGCACCGCATTATCGGCCCCGGCGGGGGATTGTTCGATGGCGGTCATGGCCGCATTGGCCAACCGCCCGTAGATGGCCGCGCCCTGCGAGTCCGGCTTGAACCCCGCGCTTGCGTCACGTTGTGCCGCCCGCATCCGAGAATAGAATTTTTGCAACTCATCGACCGTGGGGTTCTGGCCGGGGACAACAATCTTTATCTGATTGCCGTCTGCGTCCCGGATTGGGCTTAAAACCACGGTGTCGCGCCCTCTGTCCTCGATGATTTTGACCGCGTCCATCATTGTTTTTGACGCGGGGTCTTCTGGGGGGAGCAGATATTGATCGCGGACGGCTTTAACTTCCGAAAACAGCGGGGCGGCGTCGGCGCGAATGTTTTTGTCAACCCGGCCCCAAAGGATATTCTCGTCCCCTTTGGCTTGCTTGCGCGCCGCCTCTATTATGCCCCGCGCGTTCTGAGAAAATTTTTGCCGATCCGCCGCGCTGCCCGACATCCTCGCCGACATTGCCGTTAGTTGAGATTCCAGCCGTTGCGCGCGGCGGTCAATCAAGTCATTGAAGTGCTCAAGGCGGATTTCGGCGGCTTTGGCAATAAGCCCAGGATCTCCTGTTTTTCGCGCGGCTTCAATAGCGGCGTTAAGGTCGGCGATCTCTTGCCGTGATCGATTTGCGACATCGCGCCCAAATTTCGGGGACGTTCTGATCAGTTCAGCCTCAAGGTCAAGCAGCGCCCGCGACCCCGAAATTTGCCCCGCCGTGCGCCGTGGGTTGTTTGAACTCCTCAATTTATTGATCACGGTCTGCGGGTCTTCGCCGTATTGGGATAGCACTTTGCCAAGTGCCGCGATGGCCGTTTTTTGGGCCCCGCCGGGCAAATACGTTTGAAGATTCTTCCGGGCAAGGTTTAGCGCGTCCCCTAATGCGCGGATTCTCCCAGCGAAAACGCCAGGGGCAAGCGCCCCGGCGGTTTCAAAAACAAAGCGGGCGCCGGGGCTCCCAGAGTAATCGCCTTCCGCATACCCGGCCCCTAATGCGCTCCCGCCGAGGGCTGCGGCTTCCCCTACTGGGGCGACGATCGGCGCAGCGGCCATTCTCTTGGCAATTTCAGCGGTCACGCCTTGAGCTTGAAGCGTAGTCGGGGCACTGGCGACAACCCTGGCGGCTGCGGCTTGGGGAAACATTGCCGCAGTCCCCACCGCCAACGTCTGACCCGCCGCTCTTTCCGGGCGGAATCGGGGGTCTTCCGCAATAGCAGGGCTGGTAAGGCGCGGGGCAATTGGGTCAACCCCAAGGGCGCCGAGCGCGGGGTCGATGAAATTTTCTGCCAGCGCCGTCGCCCCGATAACTTGATTGTACTCTCCTAAAGTCGCGGTTGCGCGGTCGGCGAAAGATTTTCGCGAAGGTCCAGGGGCTTGCCGCCGTTTGGACTCAAGAGTTTTGAATAATGCAACGACGTTGGGGTCCGGGCTGGTCGGGTTCGCCGCGAGATACTCAGCGGCGCGTTTCCGGGTATTGGCTTCTTCAGGGGTTAGCGTCATTGGTTTGCCCCCTGCTCAAACCGAAAAATCGTCTCCATGGCCTTGCGCATGACATCTGGGTCGACGTCGTCGGGGGGGGCTACGTCAGAGGTGGCCCCGATGGTCGCGAGCCAATCGTTCCGGAGCTTTGTAAGCTCCTCAAAGTCGCGGGCGGCGTTTGACCGCGTCTCAGCAGGCACAACAGGGTCGCGTGCCATAGAAAAGAGAGAATCTAATTCCCGGTCAAGGCTAGTAATTACATCCTCAAGCCTGCCTAAATATTCATCGTCGGAGGTGTTAAACCCTACGTCGGGCAACTCCTTCAACTGGCTTTTCTCTGAAAAATTGCTTGGCCTTCCATTTCTCCCTGTTACGTTCTGTCGAAGAGTTCTTTGTCGAAGGATTCCAATCCGTTCCGCCATACGCTTTCTCGGAGCCGGTCTGCCAATGGCTTTATTAAGGCCGCTCTCAACAAGCCCCACTGCGCTATCAACATATCCAGTCGCGTCTGTGGCTGAGCTTCTGTCAGGCGCGAAAGTAGGCGCGGGGGTAGTAGGCGCGGGGGTAGTAGGCGCGGGGGTAGTAGGCGCGGGGGTGTTAGCCGGGAGAAAAGAAGCAGCCTCCCTGTTCACCCCCCGATCGGTAATGTTCAACTGCCTGTAAATAAAGGCATCCTGTGCCACCTTATCGCCTGGGAATAAGCGTTCCGCGTACCGAACCAAATTCGGGGTCTTGTTTTGGGCGCGCGCTGAGTTGATGAGCGCCACTTGAATGCTTCGCGCGTCTGCGCCTTGGGCGATCGATATTTGCGCTTCTCGGTTAAGTTCAGCTATGTCTTCTTGGGACGCTCGCGCTAAGGCCCCCTGGTCTGCCTTGAACGTCAGTTCGGCCATGGCGAGGCGTTCTTGGAGATTGAGGGCCGCTCTGCTCTTTTCTCTCATCGCCGATAGGCTAGTTTCTTGCATTTCTCTTCTGAAATCGCGGTCCGCCGCTGCTTGGTCCGCGCTGGTTTGCTCCGCGAACAGTGTCCCCGCCAATTTGCTGATGTTTTCAGAAACATTCGGGTTGGAAAGGATGGAAATCAACGCGGCCCGATCTGGCCCAACTCGTTCTCCGATCTGCGCGGTCGGGATGCCCGGCGACGGCGGGCTGAGATCCACGTCACCAACGGTTGGCCGCGTGGCGTAGATCGGCTGTCTCGTACCCTGCAACGCGGCGAGGGCGGCTCTATCAGCCGCAGTCCGCCGGTCCTCAATGCCTTTCGCGACATTCTGCTGCATGTAGAGCGAAGCCGCTAGACGGCCAAGATTCCCCAACGCCGCCAACGGCGTGGTCGGGTTGCCCTGTGGCGCGAGGGACCGCGCCAGTTGCAGCCGGAACAGATCGCCCGCACGGGCTCCTTGCATCGCCATGTTAGAACGCTCCCAAAGCTTTCAGAACGCCGAGTTGACCGAGGCCGTACAGCCCGCCGAGGTTGGCTTGATAGTTGCCGACATCGGCTTGATACTGCTGATACATTGGCCCGGTGATATCGATCGGTGAGATGCCAGACTGCATCTGCGGCAGCGGCTGCCCGGGGACAGCCCCGAGAAGCTGTGCCAGTTCGTTCGTCTGTTGGTTGCGCTGCAACAGGCTTTCCTGGATCGCATTGGCTCGCGCCGCGTTGTTCAGTTCGCGATCCTGGAGAATCTCCGAGGCCATGGTCCCACGGGCGCTACCGGCCAGCGCATTGGCCAATTGCAAGGCCTGATTGCCAAAGCCCGCCTGGGCTTGCCGCTCGCCAAATTGCTGGCCACGGGCGCCGATGGCTTGCTGGAATAGACGAGATTGCTCCTGCCCGCCGAGGGTCACCGCGCGGTCGGTCAGATCCGCCAAGGCTTGCCCCTGGCTGCGGTCGAGCCGATCGATGGCCCGATTGTAGGCCTCTGAGCCAATCGGAATGCCCCGGTTCTGGAGATCCTGCGCCAACCGCTCCCGGCTCTGCTGAAATTCCGGGTCCAACAGACGCCGCTGGCGATTGTAGATCGCGTCTTCAACTCGCTGCCGCTCCGCGCCGAAATCATCGACGCCCGGAATGCCCGCGAGGCCGCTCATGTCGAGGCCGCGCGCGACTTGGCCGCTAAAGTCCGCCACCTGCGGCAAGCCAGAGCGATCAATTGCTCCCTGGTACGCGGGCGCATCGGGCAAGGTGAACGGGTCGCCGGAGATCGCACCGGCTCGTTGCTGCGCGACGCTGCCAAGCTGCTGCAGCAACGCTTCTTGTTGAGCGCGCTGCGCCGCCTGGAACGGCGTCTCGTTGACCATAACGGCGTCGCCGCCAGGGCGAGGCACGAACTGGCCCTCGTCGTTCACAGACCCGAAAACCTGCGCACCATACGGGCCATATATATTAAGACGATTCGCTTCCGACTGAGCTTGCGCGACCGCCTGGGGGTCAGGCGCGCGGGGTCCTTTACCCATGGCCGTTCATCCATCTGCAATTACTAGACAAGATTCCGTAGATGATCGCGTCGCCGTTTCGCGAATCATCGAAATACTTTTCCGCCCGGCCTTCCTCACGGAAGCCCAGGCCAGCCAGCAGCTTGCGGGCACGGCGATTTCTCTTAGCGGTAATGGCCGTCATGCGGCGCATGCCGAAATGCTCGAAGGGAACGCGGAAGAGATATTCAATCGTGCCCCTGCGCGCCCAGCGGGGCGAGGTCGCCGCCATCGACACTTGCGTGTCGCGGGCTGTCATGTGGTGATAAACGACGCCCGCGATCGGCGTTTCGTCATCCCGGATGCCCACAGCAAAATGGGGGCCAAAGCCCCCATCAAATCCTAGCTGTTCCGCGACCCAGCCAGCCACTAGGCCTGTATCGTCGGGGACGACTCCGATCACGGGGCCACCGGCCAAGCAATAGCATACGGGTCCCCCTGCGCCGGGACATCCCGGAGGGCGGCGCGGTAGGTTGCCCAGGCGGATTTCTCGGCATCCGCGAGCGGCGAATCCGGTAACTGGGTCCAGTCGCATTCCGCCAGCCGCTGGTTGCGGTCGGCGCGGACGATCGCCCACTGGATGGCAAGCTTTTCGGCCCCGTCGTCATACGCGGCGATGGCCGCGTCCAGGGCCGGTTGGTCAACGCCGGGGACAACCCAGATGTTGTTTCTGATGATCCCGGTGGTTTGGTGTTCAATGCCCAGCGCCGTCGAGATCGACGGCAGGGACCAAGACAAGTTGACTTGAGCTTCAGCCATTTTTACCTCAATACCGCGACGCTAAGTTCCCAGGCGATCGGGACAGATCCACTGCCCGCCGTGATGTCCACATAGACCGATCCGTACACGTCGTAAGATCCGTTGTCGGTCGAGCCGGGGTTCGGCACCGTGAAAATGTGCGAGACGGCGGTGTGGAAAATTGTCCCGGAACCCGGTAGTGAATTGTGGTTGCTGGCCCGCTGGACAAAATTCGTCGCACCGCCGGTCCCTGGGGTGTTGGCCACTGGCGAATAACCAACCGTCACGCCGATCGAATCGATTCCGCTCGATGTGTATTGAGTCGCCAGCGTCACGAGGGCGGCAGTGCTGTTGGTCGGCAGCACGATCTTCTCGTTTGCCGCGTCGGCAAGCCCCGCCGGGTCGGTCACGACATCGCCCGCGTCGAACGCGCATTGCGTCCAGGTGTTGTGCGTGATCGAGACCGCCGCCTTTTTTATGGTCACCGTTCTCAACAGCGACGCGGTGTTGACCAGCAGGAAGTCGGTCCCGTCGTAGCAGATCGTGTAGATCCCGCCAGACTGAAGCTCGTTCCCGATCAGCGCCGCGCCGTACACGTCCTTGATGGACTTCGCGCCAACCGAATTGACATCGATTGTCGCCGCTCCAGTGTTCGTGTGGTTCGGCTCGATCTGCAACGTCATCCCGGTCACATAAGCCGTGATCGCGGGCGAGAGCGTCAAGGTGTACGCATTACTCGACCCGCCGGTCGCGGCGTATGTTACAGCCCCGTCCTGGAACTGGCCGACTGCGAGGTAATGGTTGCGGGCCGTCCCGTCCCCAACGCCAGTGTGCTTGTAAGTGCCCATCGGCAGATCGGCGGACGGCGAATTTGAGCCATCTTTCGCGAGCGTCGAGTTGATGCCCGTCGCAATGTCCTGATCGTGCGTGTCGTGGTCCGCAGCCAGAATGTTGACTCCCGCGTCGCGGGCCTGAGTCCAGACCGTCGTGCCGGTCCGGGTGCCGTCAGTTCGGCTAAAAGTTCCCGCGCTCCATGGCATTAGCGGACTCCTCCTCGTTCTCCGAGATAATCAGTGGCCAGCCAGCTAATGTTCTGGCCAGTGGTGTCGGCCTCGACGCGGATCGCAAAGTTCCGGCCTATGTTATGGGTTCCGAGCCAAAGCGTATTTGGCGTTGGCGTGCCCGCCCACACGGCGGTGTCCCAAGCGCCCGTGTCCCACGCCGACCCGCTCGAAAGCCCAGATATCGTGTGATTTGCGGCGGTGATCGTCCGATCGCCGAAATCGCTATCAAGTGCGATCTTGAAGGCTTGCGAGCCGTCCAATTGTATTATTGGCCGGATTGACGTGATGCGCTTCCGGCTGGCCCGGTCGCCGAAATAGGTGAATGCCTGTTTTGCCTTCACCGAGATTGCTGCGCCGTCGTCCGTCGTGCCGGTGATTTTGAACACCTTGCCGCCGTCGCCACCAAAGTACAGATCAGATCCCAGGCTGGCCCATTGGCGGGCCGGGATGCCCGTGAACTTGGTCCAGGCGCCGCTGGTGATGTTGTAGACATACTGGTCAAACGTCGTCCCCGCCGCGACCGGCACATTTATAACCAGCTTGTTGTCTTTCGGGTCCGTAACGCCGGACCAGCCGAAAAACGCCGCCCCGGCTGTCGCCGCGTCCACCGCAGCTTGCCGGATTTTCCCGATGGCGGTGCGGTCCACGTCCTCGACCGAGCCACCGCGCAACAGCAACGACACCGGCAAGAATCCTTGCCGCGTGATTACAACCAGATCGCCGCCGATGCTGACAAGCGGGCGGTCGCCGATGGGCTCCGCTGCGAAGTACGAGCCGACCTTGCTGAAGTTTGATGCCGGGTCGTCGCCGCTATACACCACGATTTCGCCCGACGACATGACGAAAACGATGACGCTAGCGAGTCCGTCGCCGCCGTCACGCGACCATTCGCCAATGCCGCGCAGGACCCCGCCGCGCTCCGTGACCTGGGACAGATCAAAATCAGACAGCGCCCCGCCGGTCACGTTGCCGGTCGGCAAGTAGTAGAATTTTGCGTCGTTCGCCGCGCCGAAATACAATCGACCTTTGTAGCCTTGAAGGTACTTGATCGTACTGATAGTCAGCGAGCCGTGCGTGTAGGCGGCATCCGCGATCGATGTCCCGTCGTAAGTCATCGGCGTATCTTGGCCATTGGCCATGACAAGGTAGCCGCCGAATTGGGCGGACTGATACCGCCCACCATTCTTCGAGCCGACCAACGAAGACGCCGCGCCAGTCGAGGTCGCGTCGTAGATGTTCGTGGCGCTGGCCGCGAGCAGCTTGTCGGTTGTGCCGCGTCGGACCATGACGGACTCGACCTCGCCAGAGCCGACGCCGGTCGCGTGCTGGGCGAACCCCTTGCGGACGGAAACCTTTGATGTCTCCGGGAACCAATTCTCTAGCTCGATCGCATCGGTCGCGGCCATCGCGTCGAGCGGCGACATGGCGTTGATCCCGCCGATTGGGGCGGGGATCGAGGTGCTGATTGCGGCCATTGTATCGTACCTTACACAGCCTCGGCCCAGGCCTGTGCGGCCTCATCCCATGTGTATTTGTGCCCATCGCTCGGATACGGAACCGGCGGCTCCCAGAGGCACGACGCCTCGTCCAGCGTCCACGACGGATAAGGCTGGGGCGGAATAAAAGCATCGCGTTGACGGTCGTAGGTGTAGCCGATGCCCGCGAAGTTTTTTCGCAGGGCAACGCCGCCATCCGGCGTGTCGCTGTTGGGCGCGTAATGCACCCCGCCGCGCGTGTTGTAGCTCGTCTGGACCCACTCGCCGGGCTGCGTGTCGACGAACTCCTGTTCAGCAACGATGACCTGGGTGACGACATCGTTCTCAATTTTCGCGAAATGGCTCATGCCGTGTAGCTCCCGGACGAATTATATTGCAGCACGGTATATGAGCCGTCTGTCGTGACGGTCGGGCTCCCGGTCGTCGTGCCGCTATAGTCGCTCGTGAGTATCCGCAAGATAACGACGCCCGAGCCGCCAGCGCCGCCGTTAAAATCGCCCTCAAGACTATTCCCGCCGCTTCCACCACCGCCGCCGCCTGTGTTGGCGGTTCCAGCGGTTCCGTTAGCACCAGCACCGCCATCGCCGCCGCCGCCCGTGCCACCGGACCCGCCGGTATGCGCACCACCGATACCCCCGCCGCCGCCACCGGCCCTGGTTACGGATGACCCCGTGATGCTATTCGCCGACCCCGCGCCACCGTGACCAGCGGTCGTGATCGGGGACGTTGCAGCGTCGCCTCCAACCGCTCCAGCGCCACCACCGCCGCCGCCGCCATACCATTGGCTGGCCGTGCCGGAGCCTCCGTTATTGCCTTGGGAAGGAGACGTTGATGGCGTGTTGCCAGATCCAACGCTGCCGTTAGCGGTTGAGCCGCCGCCAGATCCACCATCGCTGCCCGCTGTGCCTCCGGCCCCTGCGGACCCAGCAGCGCCCCCACCGCCACCGGCGCTCGTGATGGTGTCGAACACACTGTCGGAGCCATTGTCGCCTTGGTCTCGGGTAACGCCGCCTGCGCCGCCTGCGCCAACGGTAACCGTGTAAGTGGTCCCGGTGTTGATGGAATGAGAGGTCACATACCGATGGCCACCAGCGCCGCCGCCGCCGCCATAATAATCCGCAGCATTGGTGCCGCCACCGCCGCCGCCACCAGCGACAGACAGAACGTCAATGTTGTAAGGAACGCCGCCCGCCGCAGCCGCCTGCGCCCCTATCATCATCGCGCGTGCAAACATCAGGCGAGATCCCCGATCAGATCCCAGGCGTCTGTTGCCACCTTTTTAAGCGTGGCGGCGGAATACTGCCCGCCGAGCGACAAATTGCTGTCCTTTGACTTGATCGTTACGCCGCCCGTGGCCGCAAATGTCACAAGCCCAGCGCCGTCCTGGAAGACAACGATCTCCGCGCCAGTCGGGAACGCGACAGACGAGTTGAGGGGCACCGTGATCGTGACAGCGGACCCTGATGTCGTGCGGACGTAACCGCCGTTGTCGGTCAAAGCGAGGGTCTTGGCGGTGCCAGCCTCAGTGATAATTGGCATGCCCTGCGTGGCCCGCGCGGTGCCGGATACGTCTAATGCATTTTGGGGATCTTGTATCCGGATGCCAACATTACCGCCAGTAACGGTGATAGGCCCTATCCGGCTGTTGGCACCGTCCTGATAAGCAAGATCACCCAGATCAGCATTAATAGGGGCTTGGTTTGGTTTTGTTCCTAAAAGTTTTGTCATTGTCCACTCCAAACCCGGTAAGGAGTTCCAGGAGCCATGATTTCGGGCAGTCCTTCCACACCTTCTTTTGTAATTAGATTAGCGTGCCAACCATCAATTGATGCCATCTCGGCGTATTCCATACCCTCTGAATCGGTCAGCATGTTGCCGGTGGGCTTGTGGATCGTGCCGATCACATCGAGAGCCAGACCCGTGAACACCCACTCAAAGGCACCCGTAAGCTGCCAGCCTTCTGCAGCGTCTTCCGGTGCCACGTTCAGCGGGTCTTCGCGGTCATATTCACGCTTAGCCAGACCAGCAGCTTCAAGTGCCTCCCACATCTGCTCTTCGGTGTCAGTCTTGAGATAATAGTAGATCATG
>Ga0075480_10000166_pt1 | contig 35148 bp, 35 predicted proteins | sample DEB08_DNA_7_FD_81590 | JGI IMG/M metagenome (GOLD analysis project Ga0075480, IMG submission 81590) | Aqueous microbial communities from the Delaware River and Bay under freshwater to marine salinity gradient to study organic matter... | ecosystem: Environmental > Aquatic > Marine > Coastal ... | reverse complement strand
CCCAGCCGGTACCGCCGCGACTCGGGGTCCCGCGTGACGAACCCCTCCTCGGCCAGCGTCTCGAGGAGCCGGTACAGGACCGCGCGGTCGAGGCCGGTGGCCTCCGAGAGGGAGGACACCGTCGCGCCCTCGGCGTCGCCCCCCAGGGCCTTCAGGACGACGAGGCCCCGCGAGAGCGTCCGGGAGCCGCCGCCCCGCGTCGCGGCCCGGCGCTCGGGCTCGGGGGCGCGCTCGGCCGCGGACCGCTTCTCGGTCGCGGACCGCTTCTCGGCGGCCGCGCGGCGCGGCGCCGCGGCGCGCGCCGCGGGTCGACGCTCGGAGGGGGTGACCACGCCGACTCCAGACGGCCCGCGGGGCCGCGGACGGACCAGGGAGTGTCGCGCGCGCGCCGCGCACGGTCAAGTGCGGTCGTGGCCCCGGGTCGCCCGCGACGCGCCGGCGGTACGGTCCGTCTCGCCCCTCCCCGCCCGTCCCCGAGGGCCCGCGGCGCAGGAGACGCTGATGCGCGACATCATCGGCACGCTGGCCGAATGGCAGGCCGTGGGCGAGCGCTTCGCCCTGGCCACGGTGACGAGCACCTCGCGGTCGGCCCCCCGCCCGGCCGGTGCGGCCCTGGCGCTGCATCCGGACGGCCGCATCGTCGGCAGCGTCTCGGGGGGCTGCGTCGAGGGGGCCGTCGTCGAGGTCGCCACGGAGGTGCTGCGCACCGGGGTCCCGCAGCGCTGCCGGTACGGGATCACCGACGCCGACGCGATGGCGGTCGGACTGACCTGCGGGGGCACGATCGAGGTGCTGGTCCGGGCCGTCGGTGACGCACCCCCCCTCGGCGACCTGCGGGCGCTGGTCACCGCGGACGCCCCCGCCGCGCTCGCGACAGTCGTCGAGCACGCCGACCGGCCCGACCTGGTCGGCGCCGCGGTCGTGGTCGGACCGGATGGAACATCCGGTGACCTCGCGGGGGACGATGGCGACCGCACGGAACTGGACGCAGCCGTCGTCCGCGCGGCCCGGGCGGCGATCGCCGCCGGCGCGACCGGCCTCCGGCGCCTCGGTGGCGCGGGCGAGGAGCTCGGACTCGACGTCGGCGTCCTCGTCGAGGTGTTCACGCCCCGTCCGCGGATGATCGTCGTCGGCGCCGCGGACCACGCGGACGCGGTCGTGCGCATCGGACGGTTCCTCGGGTTCCACGTCACGGTCTGCGACCCGCGCGCCAGGTTCGCGACGGCGGCGCGCTTCCCGGACGCCGACCTGGTCGTCGCGGACTGGCCCCATCGCGTGATCGAGGGTGCGGATCTCGACGCCCGCGCGGCCATCTGCGTCCTGACCCACGACCCGAAGGTCGACGTCCCGGCGCTCCGAGCGGCCCTCACGGGCTCCGCCGGGTACGTCGGTGCCATGGGGTCCCGGCGCACCCATGCCGACCGGGTGGAACGGCTGCGCGCGACCGGGCTGGACACGGCGGCCCTCGAGCGTCTCCGCTCCCCCATCGGGCTCGACCTCGGGGGGCGGACCCCGGAGGAGACCGCGGTCGCGGTCGCCGCCGAGCTGCTGCAACTGCGCAGCGGTGCCACCGGCCTCCCGCTCCGCGACCTCGACGGGCCGCTCCACGCGCCGTCGGACCTCCCCAGCCGGACGTGACGGACGGCGCGGACCCGACGGTCACGACGGTCGTCCTCGCCGCCGGCGCCGCCCGCCGGTTCGGCGGCGCGAAGCTCGGCGCCGACCTCCGGGGTCGACCGCTGCTCGCGCACACCATCGGTGCCGCCCGGGCGGCGGGGCTCCACGTCGTGGTGGTGGTCGCCCCGGACGGTCCGGCCCGCGACATCGCCGGGGCCGCCCGCGCCGACGTCGTCGTGAACCCCGACCCCGACCGCGGCCTCTCCTCCTCCCTCGCGGCCGGACTGGACGCGCTGCCGGCCACGACCGCCGCCGCGGTCGTGCTCCTCGGGGACCAGCCGGACGTCGCGCCCGCCGCGATCCGGGCGGTCGTGACGGCCTGGCGGGCGGACCCGGCGCGGCCGCAGCGCGCGCGGTACGAGGACGGACCCGGCCACCCGGTGGTCCTCCCCCGCGCCCTCTGGGAGGCCGCGACCGCCGCCGGTGGCGACCGCGGGGCCGCGCCGCTGCTGGCGACGTCGTCGGTGGGCGAGGTCGCGATCGACGGCCCCCGGCCGCCCGACGTCGACACCCCGGCCGACCTCGCGGCCCTCTCGGCCGACCTCCGCTCGGAGTCCCTCGCCGACCCGCGCCGCCGCGACGCAGGTCGGCGCCGGCCGTCGGGGGACCGGCGATAGCCTCTCGGGTGCCCCCGACGACCAGGATCCCGACGTGTCCGACGACATCGAGCGCCTCATCGGCGGCTCCCGCAGGGCCTACGACAAGCTGTTCGAGTCCCGGATCCTGTTCCTGAAGGGCCCCCTCGAGGACGACGTCGCGGACAACCTCGTCGCCCAGCTCCTGGCCCTCGACGCCGAGTCCGACGAGGACATCACCCTGTACGTGAACTCCCCCGGCGGGATCATCACGGGGATGTTCGCGCTGTACGACTCGGTGCGACTGCTGCGCTCGAAGGTGAACACCCGGTGCATCGGGCTGGCGGCCTCGGCCGCCGCGTTCCTGCTCTGCACCGGGACGGGGACCCGGGCCGCGACCGAGAGCGCCCGGATCATGATCCACCAGCCGCTCGGCGGTGCCCGCGGGACCGCGAAGGACATCGAGATCCAGGCCAAGAACATCGTCTGGATGCGCGAGCGCATCAACGAGATCATGGCCGACCGCACCGGGCAGACCCTCGAGCGCATCCAGAAGGACACCGACCGCGACTTCTGGATGACCGCGGCCGAGGCGAAGGACTACGGCCTCATCGACGAGGTCGTCGCGGCGCACAGCGGCTCGTAACCGCGGCGTTCCGACGTCCCTGTGCGGCCCGACTGATGCCGGGGCGCTCGCGGCACCGGCTCGCGCCGCTCGCCCTGCTCGTCGCCCTCCCCCTGCTGCCGCTGCCCTGGCGCGCCGCTCCTCCGTCGGCGGGTCCGAGGACGGCGTGGCGCCTCGACGGTCGCCTCGAGATCGCCGAGGAGCCGGTGGACCCGCCGGGGACCGTCCTCTGGCTGGCCGCGGGTCGTCCGCAGCTGCTCGGGGAGCGGGTGCGCGAGGTCGTCACGGGTCGAGCGACGGGCGTCCCCCTCCTGCGGGGCGACGCGGCGACGACGTCGGGCGTGGCCGTCCCCGCCGTCACCGCCGCCGCACTCGCGGCCGCGGGGCTCCCCGCGGACGCCGCGGCGACCGCCCGACTGACCCTCCGCGCGGGCCCGCTCGACCTCGGCCGCCTGACCGCCGGGCTCCATCTCGGTGACAGCCACGGGCTCGCCGTCGCCGTCGCGGTCCTCCGCGCCGAAGGTGTGCTCGACCTCGGGACGGCCACGGTCGCCGCGACCGGGCGGGTCGGCCCCGACGGGACCGTGCTCCCGGTCGGGGGGATCGGCCCCAAGGTCGGCGCGGCGGTGCGGTCCGGCGCGACCGAGATCCTGGTGCCGCGCGACCTGGAGGAACTGGCCCGGGCGGTCCGGACCGACCGACCGATCCGCGTGCGCGGCGTCGGACACCTCTCCGAACTGCTCGACCCGCCGCCAGCGTCTCCACGGGCCGGGCCCGCCGGGACTCAGGCGTCGTCGCCCGACGGGACGTAGAGGTAGTACTCCTCGTCCTCCTGCTCCCAGTCCATCCGCAGCACCCCGCGCGCGACGGCGGCCTTGCAGAACTGGAGGAACCCGCCGTACCCGAGGTCCTTCTCGCTGAACCCGGGCTGACGCTTCCGGACCTGGTCCTTCAGCCCCGAGAGCGGCGGGTCGCCGCCGAGCTCCTCGGCGAGCTCGGCCACCGTCCGGCGCAGCAGGTCGAACGCCTCGTCGACGCCGGTCGAGCGCTCGGCGAACTCGACCTGCGGGTCGCCCTGCGCCGTCCCCTCGGAGAGCACGAGGACCTTCTGCTCGGCGAGGTGGTGGAGCATCTCGCGGAAGCCCCGGAAGCCGTAGTCCTGCTCGGCGAACGTCGGATCCTTGCGCAGCAGCGCCCGCTTCAGGTTCGAGGACAGGACCACGCCGTCCGTCGACGAGCCCTGCAGCCCCGACAGGGTCCGCGTCACCAGACGCTCGAGCGCCTGGAGGTCGCCCTCGGCCGCCGGCACCGCACCGCCGTCCCCACCGCGCCGCGAGGCCGCCTTCTTCGAGCGTCCCCGGCCCGAGCGCCCCGCGCCGTCGGACGGCGCGGAGGAGCTGCGACCGTCCAGGCGCTGGACACCGTCGAGGCGGTCGAAGAACAGGAACTCGTCGCAGGCCCCCGGCAGCATGGCGGACGTCGAGCCCTTGACCCCGACGCCGATGACCCGGCGGTTCAGCTCGCGGAGCTTCCCGACGAGCGGCGTGAAGTAGCTGTCACCCGAGACGATGACGAACGTCGAGACGAAGTCGCGGGTCAGCGCCAGCTCGATCGCGTCGACCGCCATCTGGATGTCGGCCGCGTTCTTCCGGACCGAGTCCGAGCGCTGCGGGATCTCGACCAGCTCGACGTTGGCGTCGACCATCCCCCGCCGGTCCTCGCGGAACAGGTTCCAGTCCGCGTAGGCCTTGCGGGCGATCAGCCGGCCGCGCTCGGCCAGGGCGTCCATCAGCGGCTTCGGGTCGAAGCGGAGACCGACGCTGCGCGCGCCGATGGCGACGTTCTCGTGGTCGATGAAGACCGCGAGGCGCTCCTCGAGCTGTTCAGGGTTCGTCATGCCCCCACGCTACTCGCCGCGACGAGGGGGTCCGGCCGCCGCGCCTCAGAGGGCGGCGAGCTCGCGCAGGGTCGCGTCGTCGACGTCGGCGGGCAGCAGCGTGCCGTCCACCTCGAGCACCGGGACCCCACCGACCCCCCGCCGCCGGAGCGCGAGGAAGCGGCCGCGGAGGTCCGCCGCGGCCCCCCGGTCGTCCAGGAGGGCCGTGACGGCGGCCGCGTCCAGCCCGATCCCCACCGCGAGGGTCGTGAGGACCCCGGCGTCGGCGACGTCGGCGCCGTCCGTCCAGTAGGCGCGGAGGACCGCCAGTCGCCACGCCGCGCCGAGGTCGGCCGCCTCGGCGAGGCTCCCGACGAGGTGCACCGGGAGGGTCGGGACCCGTCGGATCGGACGACGCAGCTCGAGTCCGAGCGCCGCCGCCGGAGCCGCGGCAGCCTCGAGGCCGGCCAGCTGGTCCAGGGTCACCGGCAGGGCCGCCTCGACCCCGAGCACGTCGATCCCGCTGAACGCGACGGGCCGGCCGGCGTCGGCCAGCCGCTGGCACCGGAGCACCGCCAGGGCGGCCGCCGGGGCCGTCACGTCCCAGTGGAGGGTCAGCACGGGTCGAGGGTAGGTGCGACGGGGGTCCCCCCGACCGGGGACCTCCGGCACCCCCGTCCGTGCGCCGTGGGGACGTACGGTCCTCCGGACCACGTCGGGCGTGTCGGAGCGTCCGCCCGACGGGGAGGGGTGACGTGGCACGGGAGCTGCGGGTGTTCCAGCCCCTCGAGGGCGATGCCGACGCCGTCGGCACCGTGTTCGAGGGCGACCCCGCCACCTGGCTGCCGGCGGCCACCCCCTCCGGGGACGGCGTCCGGATGACCGTGCGGGCCGGCGGGCTGGAGCGTCGGGTCCGGGCCTCCCTGGGCGCCCCGTGGCACGCCTCGCGCACGGCCTGGCGCGCCCTCTCCTGGGAGCCGGTCAGCGGCGAGGGCGACGGGGCGCACCCGGTCCGCGTCCTGCCGACCCTCGACGGCGAGCTCGGGCTCCACGTCGACGACACCGGCCGACCGACGCTCGTGCTCGACGCCCGGTACCAGCCCCCCGGTGGTCTGCTCGGTGCCGCCGTGGACGCCGTCGCCCTCCACCGCGTCGCGCGCGTCACCGGGGAGAACCTGCTGAGGGACGTCGGTGCGGCCCTCCGTGGCGCCGCCTCAGAGCGGGGCGCGCCAGCGCACGCGGGTCCCGCCCCCCGGGGCTGACCCGAACTCGAGCCGCCCACCGCGCTCATGGGCCCGCGCGCGCAGGTTCGCGAGCCCCAGGCCCCCGCCGTCGTCGCGACGTCCGGGCGTCCGCCCCGGCCCGTCCCCGTCGTCGACCACCTCGACCGTGAGCGCCCCGTCGGCGACGGCGACCGTCACGGTGACGGCGGTCACCGCACCGGCGTGCTTCACGACGTTGGCGAGGCTCTCGCGGAGGACCGGGAGCACGGTGTCGGCCAGGTCCGCCGGGACGGCCGTGTCGATCGGACCGTCCAGGCGGAGCCGCGGCGTCAGGCCGAGCAGCGGTGTCAGCTCCTCGAGCACGGCGACGACCCGGCCGCGCAGCCCGTCGCCGTCCGTCGGCCCGTCGTGCAGCGCGAAGATGGTGGCGCGGATCTCACGGACGATGCCGTCGATGCGGTCGATGCTCTGCTCGAGCCGCTCGAGGACCGCCGCGGGGGCGTCCGGCAGCCCGGCGGCGACGCGGCGCGCCGACTCGAGGCCGAGGCCGGTGGCGTAGAGGTTCTGGATGACGGTGTCGTGGAGGTCGCGCGCGATCCGCTCGCGCTCCCGCGTCAGCACCAGCTCGCTCGTCCGCTCCCCCAGGCGTGCGACGGCGACCGCGCCGCCGGCGATCGTCGCCAGCGCGACGACGGCCCGCTCGTCGTCGAGGTCGAACGGCGTCCCGTCGGCCTTCTCGGCGAGGTAGAGGTTGCCGAACACGTCCCCCTGCACGACGATCGGCGCCCCGAGGAAGCTGTGCATCGGGGGGTGCCCCGGCGGGAGACCGCTCGAGGCGTGATGCGAGGCCATGTCCTCGAGCCGCAGCGGTCGCGGATCGCGGATCAGGTGCCCGAGGAGGCCCCGGCCGGTCGGGAGCGGTCCGATGGCGGCGGCGTCCGCGGCGGGGATGCCGGCGTGGACGAACGAGACCAGCCGCGTCCCGCCGTCGTCGAGGACCCCGAGGGCCCCGTACCGCGCGTCGACCAGCGAGCAGGCCGAGACGACGATGCGGTCGAGGACCGAGCTCAGGCTCAGCCCCTCGGCGACGGCGGCGACCGCGTCCAGGAGGCGCGGCAGGCGGGGGTCGCCGACGTCCATCACCCCGCCCCCGTCCACGGACCGGACCGACCGGTGGGGACCGGACGACGCCGGCGCCCCGGGTGCCCCGGGCCCGGAGGGCAGCGTAGCCTCGGGGTCCCGCGATCCCGGAGGCCCCCGTGGCGGTCCGCGTCTACCTCGTCGACGACCACGAGGTCGTGAGACGCGGCCTGCGCGAGCTGATCGAGCTGGAGGACGACCTGGAGGTCGTCGGTGAGGCCGGGACGGCCGGGATGGCGCTGGCCGGTCTGGCGCAGCACGAGCCGGACGTCGCCGTCCTCGACGTGCGACTCCCCGACGGGAACGGCGTCGAGGTCTGCCGCGACGCCCGGGCGCGGCAGCCGGGCCTGGCCTGCCTGATGCTGACGTCGTTCGGTGACGACGAGGCGCTGTTCGACGCGATCATGGCCGGGGCGGCCGGCTACCTGCTGAAGGACATCCGCGGGGCCGACCTCATCGACGCCATCCGCCGCGTGGCGAACGGCGACTCGCTGCTGGACCCCGCCCTGACCGGGAAGGTGCTGCAGCGACTGCGCGACGGGGACAGGGGGGACCCGCGCCTCGCCAGCCTCAGCGAGCAGGAGCGGCGCATCCTCGCCCTGATCGCCGAGGGCCTGACGAACCGCGAGATCGGCGGCGAGCTGCACCTCGCCGAGAAGACCGTGAAGAACTACGTCTCGAACCTGCTCGCGAAGCTCGACATGCAGCGTCGCACCGAGGCCGCCGTGTTCTACACGCAGGTCTCGCAGGAGCGGCACCAGGACTGACCCGACCGCGCGGGACGCGGCGCGGTACGGTCCGGTCCGCCGGAGGCGCGCGTCGCCGCCGGCACCCCACCCGGGGAGCTCGGGACAGCCGGGCTGAGAGGGCGGCCGGAGGCGCCGCCGACCCGTGGAACCTGAGCCGGGTAATGCCGGTGGAGGGAGGTGCGGCATGGCCCCGTCGACCCCGCTGCTCCGTGCGGTCGTGCTGGCGGGCGGCGACCCCCTGCCGGCCGCGGTGCTGCCGGCCGCGGCGGACGCCCTCGACGCCGCGGGACTGGTCATCGCCGCCGATGGTGGACTGGCGCACGCCGCGCGGCTGGGCCGGACCGTCGACGCCGTCGTCGGGGACCTCGACTCGGTGGACCCCGCCGACCTGTCCGCGGCCGAGGCCGCCGGCGCCCGGATCCACCGCCACCCCCCCGAGAAGGACGCGACGGACCTCGCGCTCGCCCTCGACCACGTGCTGGCCCGCGCGCTCGGCGCCGGCCCGGGGCGGCGGGTCGACGTCACGGTCGTGGGCGGACACGGCGGGCGGGCGGACCACCTGCTCGGGAACGCCCTGCTGCTCGGCAGCGACCGGTACGCGCCGCTGCGGCTCCGCGCGCTCTGGGGCGACGCGGTCCTGCGCGTCGTGCGCGACGCCGCCGTGCTCGACGGGGCCCCGGACGCCCTCGTCTCGCTGCTCGCCCTCCACGGCCCCGCGCTCGGGGTCCGGACCGAGGGGCTCCGCTTCCCGCTCGACGGCGCCGCGCTGCGGCCGGGTTCGTCGCTCGGGCTCTCCAACCGCATGACCGGGACGACGGCCCGCGTCGCGCTCGACACCGGCGTGATCCTGACCGTCCAGCCCGGCCCCTGACCCGAGGTCCCACCCGTGCGACGCTCCCTCGCCACCATCGCCACCGGCGCCCTGCTCGTCGCGGGCTGCGGCGCCGAGGCGCCGCGGACCGTGACCCTCCTGACGCACGACTCCTTCGACGTCTCCGAGGAGGTGCTCGCCGCGTTCGAGGCGGAGCAGGGGCTGGAGGTCCGCGTCGTGCCGCTGGGCGACGCCGGCGCGGCCCTGAACGCCGTCGCGCTGACCGCGGACGACCCCGGTGGCGACGTGCTGTTCGGCGTCGACTCGACGTTCCTGACGCGCGCGCTCGCGGCCGACGTGTTCCTGCCGCACCTCGCGGCCGACCTCGACGCGGTCGACCCGTCCTTCCTGCCGCCCGACGACCGCGTGACCCCGGTCGACTTCGGGGACGTCTGCGTCAACGCCGACCTCGCGTGGTTCGCCGACCGGGGTCTGGCGGTCCCGCGGACGCTCGAGGACCTCGCGGATCCGGCCTACCGCGGCCTCCTCGTGGTGCAGAACCCGGCCACCTCCTCACCCGGCCTCGCCTTCCTCCTTGGGACGATCGAACGCCTCGGTGAGGAGGACGCGTTCCGGTACTGGGCCGAGCTCCGAGCGAACGACGTGCTGGTCACCGACGGCTGGACCGACGCGTACTACGGCGCGTTCACCCACGCCGGGGGCGGGGACCGGCCGCTGGTCGTCTCGTACGCCTCCAGCCCCCCGGCCGAGGTCCTCTTCGCCGAGGAGCCGCTGGACGTCGCCCCGACCGGGGTGCTGCTGGACACCTGCCACCGCCAGGTCGAGTACGCCGGCGTCCTGCGCGGCGCGACGGACGTCGGGGCCGCCCGAGCGCTGGTCGACGCGCTCCTCTCCCCGGCGTTCCAGGCCGACCTGCCGCTGACGATGTTCGTGTTCCCCGTCCGGGGCGACGTCGCCCTCCCGGAGGTCTTCGCCACCCACGCGGTGCTCCCGGACGCGCCGGTGGCCATGGACCCGGCCCGGATCGACGCCGGTCGGGAGACCTGGATCGCGCGGTTCGACGCCGTGGTCCTCCGGTGAGCCGGGGTCGGACCGCGCTGGCGGTCGGTCCCCTCGCGTTCCTGCTCCTGCTGTTCGTCGTCCCGCTCGGGCGGGTCCTCACCGTCGGACTCCTCGACGCCGAGGGAGGACCGCTGACCCCCCTCCTCGACGTCGTGGCCGACCCCCGCCTGCGGGAGGCGGCATGGTTCACGCTGTGGCAGGCCGTGGCGTCCACGGGCCTGACCCTGGCCGTCGGACTCCCCGTCGCGGCCGTCCTCTCCCGCCTGGAGTTCCGCGGCCGACGGGTCGTCGAGGCGGCGGTCATGGTCCCCTTCGTCCTGCCCACCGTCGTCGTCGGGGCGGCGTTCGTCGCGCTGCTCGGCGCGCTCCCGTCCGGACTCGTGCCGCAGCGCGGCGTCCTCCCGATCCTGCTCGCGCACGCGTTCTTCAACGTCGCCGTCGTCGTCCGGACCGTCGGGGGACTGTGGCAGCACCTCGACCCCGCCCCCGCGCTGGCCGCCCGCGGCCTCGGGGCCGGTCCCCTCCGGGCGTTCCTCGTCGCGACCCTGCCCCGGCTGCGACCGGCCGTCGCGGCCGCGGCGGTGGTCGTGCTGCTCTTCACGATGACCTCGTTCGGGGTCGTCCTCGTCCTCGGCGGCTCCGGTGCGGCGACCCTCGAGGTCGAGATCCACCGCGCCACGGTCCGGTTCCTCGACCTCGGGACGGCCGCGGCGCTCTCGGTCGTCCAGCTCGTCGCGGTCGTCGCGACGCTCGGGGTGTACGCCCGACTGCGCCGACGGGCCGGGAGCGAGCGGCTGCGGCGGGCGACGGCGGCCCGTCGCCGTCCGCGGAGCGCCGGCGAGCGCACGGCCGTCGCCGCCGCGCTCGCCGTCCTCGGGCTGCTGCACGGCGCCCCGCTGGCCGCCCTGGTGCTGCGATCGCTCCGGGTCGGGGACGGCTGGGGTCTGGCCCACTACCGGACGCTGGACGCGCCGACCCGGGCGGCCGTCCTCTCGGTCGCGCCGCTCGAGGCGCTGTGGAACTCGATCACCATCGCGGCCGCGGCGACGGCCGTGGCGGTCCTCCTCGGCCTCGCCGCCGCCGTCGCCGCCGCGTCGGGCTCGCGGCTCGGGCGGTTCGCCGACGGCGCCCTGATGCTGCCCCTCGGGACCAGCGCGGTGACGCTGGGCCTGGGACTGCTGCTGACCTTCCGGACCGGTCCGCTGGCCGGTCGCGGCGCCGTCCTCCTCGTCCCCCTCGCGCAGGCGCTGATCGCGACCCCGTTCGTCGTCCAGACCGTCCTGCCCGTCCTCCGCGACATCGACGACCGGCTCCGCGAGGCGGTCGCGACCCTCGGCGCCGCGCCGCGGCGCGTCCGGCGCGAGGTGGACCTGCCGATCGTGTCGCGGGCGACCCTGGTCGCGGCCGGGTTCGCGTTCGCGATCTCCGTCGGCGAGTTCGGCGCGACCGTGTTCGTCGCCCGGGCGACCAGCCCGACGGTCCCCGTCGCGATCGAGCGGGCCCTCGGCCTGCCGGGGGCGGTGAACCTCGGCCGGGCGCTCGCGCTCTCGGTCCTGCTGGCGCTGCTGACCGGAGTCGTGGTGCTGCTGGTCGACCGGGTCCGCGTCGGCGCGCTGGGACGGTTCTGAGATGCTGCGCCTCTCCGGGGTGACGGCCGGGTACGGCGACGCGCCGGCGGTGCTGCAGGACGTCGACCTCGACGTCGCCGCCGGCGAGGTCGTCGCGCTCCTCGGCCCGAGCGGCAGCGGGAAGTCGACGCTGCTGCGCTGCGTGGCCGGCCTGACGCCGCTGCGGGGCGGTCGCGTCGACATCGGCGGTGCCGACGCCACCGACCTCCCCGTCGAGCGGCGGGGCGTCGGACTCGTGTTCCAGGACCACGCCCTGCTGCCCCACCGCGACGTCACCGGGAACGTCGGGCTCGGCCCGCGGCTGCAGGGCCTCGCCGCGTCCGAGGTCGCGAGCCGCGTCGCGGCCGTCCTCGCCGACGTCGGGCTCGGACACCTCGCGGACCGGCCGGTCGACGCCCTGAGCGGTGGGGAGCAGCAGCGGGTCGCGCTCGCGCGCGCTCTGGCCGCACGTCCGCGCCTGCTCCTCCTCGACGAGCCGTACGGGGCCCTCGACCGACCGCTGCGCGAGCGGCTCCTCGACGAACTGCCGCCGCTCGTCCGCGCGGCCGGGGCGGCGGCCGTCCTCGTGACCCACGACCAGGACGACGCGCTCGCGGTCGCGGACCGGGTCGCCGTGCTGCTCGCGGGCCGCCTCCGCCAGCTCGCCGATCCCGAGACCTGCTGGACGCGGCCCGCGGACCCCGACGTCGCGCGGTTCCTGGGGGCCGGCCCGCTGCTGCCGGTACGGGTCCGCGACGGCGTCGGCGAGGGACCGGCCGGACGCCTCCCGCTGCCCGACGTCCCCGACGGCCCGGCGCGGGTGCTGCTGCCCGCGGCCCGGCTCGCGTTCGACGACGGGACGGCGCGCGGCGGGGACGTCGTCGTCCCGGCGGTGCTCCTCGGCAGCCGGTTCGCCGGCGACCACCACTCCGTCCGGGTGGAGGTGGCGGGATCCGCCCACCCGGTCCGCCTGCGCCGGCCGGCCCCGCCCACCGCGGGCCCGGGCGCAGCCGTCCGGCTCCGGATCGCGGCCTCGGACCTCGTCGCGTACCCGGGGTCCGCGACTCAGTAGACGGGGATGCTCGGGTCGACGCTGCGGGCGTAGAGGTCGATGCCGCCCCGCATCGACCGGGCGCGGAACCCCGCGCCGCGGAGGAGCCGGACGGACTCGAGCGACCGGACCCCGCCCTTGCAGTGGACGACGTACTCCGCCTGGGGGTCCAGCTCGGCCAGTCGACCCGCCAGCGCGTCCTTCGGGATGAGGACGGCGCCCGGGATCCGGTTGATCTCGTACTCGTGGGGCTCCCGGACGTCGAGGAGCACCAGCCCGTCGCGGCCGGCGATCTCGGCGTACTCGGAGGGCAGGATCTCGAGGTCGCGGAGCTCCGCGACCTCGTCCTGGGTCGGCGCGCGGTCGTGGGCCGGGACGCCGCAGAACTCCTCGTAGTCGATGAGCTCGGTCAGCGTCGGCGCGTCGCCGCAGACCGGGCAGGTCGGGTCCCGCCGGACGCGGACGTAGGTCCAGTCCTGCTCGAGCGCGTCGTACACGCCGAGGCGGCCGACCATCGACCGACCGATGCCGGTGATGACCTTCACGACCTCGATGCCCTGCGCGGTCCCGATGTGACCGGCCATCACGCCGAACACCCCGCCCTCGGCGCAGCTCGGGACCATCCCCGGCGGCGGCGGCTCCGGGTACATGCAGCGGTAGCACGGCCCCTCACCGGCCCAGAACACACTGAGCTGCCCCTCGAACCGGAAGATGGAGCCGTAGACGTTGGGCGTGCCCGTCAGCACGCAGGCGTCGTTGACGAGGTACCGCGTCGGGAAGTTGTCCGTCCCGTCGGCGACGACGTCGTACTGCGACACGAGGTCGAGCGCGTTCTCGCTCGTCAGGAACGTGCGGTGCTCGACGACGCGGACGTTCGGGTTGAGGTCCTCGATGGCCGCCCGCGCGGACTCGACCTTGTGGCGCCCGAGGTCGGAGGTGCCGTGGATGACCTGGCGCTGGAGGTTCGAGGCGTCCACGACGTCGTCGTCGACGAGGCCGATCGTGCCCACGCCGGCCGCCGCGAGGTACAGCGCGAGCGGCGACCCCAGCCCGCCCGTGCCGACGAGCAGCACGCGGGCCGCCTTCAGCCGCTCCTGCCCCGCCAGTCCGACCTCGGGGATGATGAGATGACGCGAGTACCGCGCGATCTCGTCGTGGCTCAGGGCCTCGCGGCGGTCGACGGCGGGACGGGTCACGGGAACCTCCGGGGGGCGCGTCGGGAGCGGGACGCGGTGCCGGCCGGGAGTCTGGCGCCCCGGACGGCCCGGACGTCGCCGCGCCGGGCGAACGGTGTCAACGTCAGACGTTCATCCCCATCGCCCGCAGCTCCTCGCGGACGTAGTCGGCGATCATCGACGTCGACCACGGCGGGGTGAAGGTGAACTCGACCTCGACGTGGTCGACCCCGGGCATCGCCCCCATGATGACCGAGCACTGCTGGTGGATGATCTCGGTGAGGGGGCAGCCCATCGAGGTCAGGGTCATCAGAACGTGGACCTGGCCGCGCTGGGGCTTGGTCACCTCGTACACGAGCCCGAGGTCGACGATGTTGTAGCCGATCTCGGGGTCGATGACGGCGCGCAGGGCGTTGCGCAGCGCCTCGGACGACGGCATCCCGTCCGCCTCGAGCGGCAGGTCCGCGAACGGGTGCGGGCGGGACGGGGCGTCCTCGACCCGTCCCGACGGCGTGTCGGCCTCGGGGATGACGTCGTCGTCGTCCAGCAGGTCCGTCGTGGCCCCGTCGTGGGCCGCGTCAGCGGTCGTCATCGTCGCCTCCGTCGTCGTGCGTCACGGCGTGCGTGCCCGCACCCCGCTGGAACGTCTCGATCGCGTCGCGGAGCGCCATCCACCCGAGCAGCGCGCACTTCACCCGGACGGGGAAGCGTGCCACGCCGCGGAAGGCCAGCGCGTCCGAGAGGTCGTCGTCACGGGCCGGGTCCTCGCCGTGCATCATCCGGCGGAACTCCTCGACCAGACCGAGCACGTCCTCCACGGGCCGCCCCGTCACCGCCTCCGTCATGGCCGAGGCCGAGGCCTGGCTGATGGAGCAGCCCTCGCCGTCGAACGCCACCCCGTCGAGCCGCCCGTCGCGGATGCGGACACGGAGGTCCATCTCGTCGCCGCAGAGCGGGTTCGAGTGGTGGACGTGCGCATCCTCGCCACGGAGACCCGGCGCCCGGTTCCGGGGGCTCCGGTAGTGGTCCAGGATGAGCTCCTGGTACAGCTGCTCGAGCTCGCTCACGCCGACACCGCCGGCCGGGCGAACATCGCCCTCGCCGCCGCGATCCCCTCGAGCAGCGGCTCGAGGTCGTCGACGTCGTTGTGGACGTGGAGGCTGGCGCGGACCGTGGCCGTCGCGCCGAGCTCGCGCATCAGCGGCTTGCAGCAGTGGTGCCCGACGCGGACGCAGACGCCGCGGTCGCCGAGGACGGCGCCGATGTCGTGGGGGTGGACGCCCTCGACGGTGAACGAGATGGCGGCCCCCCGGTCGGCCATGTCCTCCGGACCGTGAACCTCGATCCCCGGGGCGTCCCGGAGCCCCGAGAGGAAGACCGCGCCGAGCTCGACCTCGTGGGCCCGGACGGCGTCCATGCCGAGGTCCTCGAGGAAGCCGACGGCGGCGCCGAGGCCGATCGCCTCGGCGATCGGCGGCGTCCCGGCCTCGAAGCGGTGCGGCACGTCGTTCCACGTCGCGCCCTCGAGCGTGACGTCGCGGATCATCTCGCCGCCGGTCAGGAACGGCTCCATCCCCTCGAGCAGCTCGGGTCGGGCGACCAGGGCGCCGATGCCGGTCGGACCGCAGAGCTTGTGCCCGGTCACCGCGTAGCTGTCCACGTCCAGTGCGGCGAGGTCGACGGGGATGTGCGGGGCCGCCTGCGCCCCGTCGACGTGGACGACGGCGTCGGGCCGGGCCGCCCGGACGAGCGCCGCCAGCTCGGCGACCGGGTTGATGGTGCCGAGGACGTTCGAGACGTGGGTGACGGCGGCGAACCGCACCCGGCCGTCGGCGACCTGCTCGCGGGCGGCGCCGAGGTCGAGACGCCCGTCCTCGGTGATCGGGACGTGGCGCAGCTCGAGGCCGTTCGCCTCGGCCGCGTGCCAGAACGGCACCATGTTGGCGTGGTGCTCCATCACCGTCGAGAGGATCGCGTCACCGGGCCGGAGGTGCCGTCGGACGTGGCCGTACGCGACGAGGTTGCAGGCCTCGGTCGCGTTCTTCGTCAGGACCACCCCACGCGGATCGGCGCCGAGGAACCGTGCCAGCGCCGCCCTGCCGCCCTCGTACCCGGCCGTCGCGGCCTCGGCCAGCGGGTAGACGCCGCGGTGGACGTTCGACCGGCCCGCGCCGTAGTACCGCTCCATCGCGTCGAGCACGACCCGCGGGGTCTGCGCCGACGCCGCCGCGTCGAGGTAGACCAGCCGACGACCCCCGACCCCGTGCTGGAGGGTCGGGAACTCGCGGCGGAGGGCGGCGACGTCGAGCACGCGGACCTCAGGCGCTCGTCTTGAGGCGCTCGTACCCGTGCTCCTCGAGCTCGTCGGCCAGCTCGGGGCCGCCCGAGGCGACGACGCGGCCACCCGACATGACGTGGACCTCGTCGGGACGGATGTACCGGAGGATCCGCGTGTAGTGCGTGATGATCAGCACGCCGAGCTCGGGGCTGCGCAGCCGGTCGACGCCCTCGCTCACGATGCGCAGCGCGTCGACGTCGAGGCCCGAGTCGGTCTCGTCGAGGACGGCGAGCTGCGGCTTCAGCAGCGCCATCTGGAGGATCTCGAACCGCTTCTTCTCCCCGCCGGAGAAGCCCTCGTTCACCGAGCGCTGCAGGAACGACTCGTCGACCTGGAGCTCGGCCATCTCGGCGCGCAGGCGCTCCATGAAGGTCCGGACGGGCAGCTCCTCGCCGCCGACGGCGTTCACGGCCGTCCGCAGGAAGTTCGTGACCGAGACCCCGGGGACCTCGACTGGGTACTGCATGGCGAGGAAGACGCCGAGGCGTGCCCGCTCGTCGGGGCTGAGCTCGTTCAGCTCGGTCCCGCGCCAGGTGATGGTCCCGCCGGTGACCTCGTAGGAGGGGTGGCCGGCGATCGTGTAGGCCAGCGTCGACTTGCCGGAGCCGTTCGGGCCCATGAGGGCGATGGTGCGGCCGCGGTCCAGATCGAGGCTGACGCCCCGGAGGATCTCGTTGCCGTCGGCCTCGACGGTCAGGTCGCGGATCTCGAGGTCTGCCATGGTCGGTCCTGTCGGGTCCAGCGCGTCGGAGCGCGCGTCGGGAGCGTGCGGGGGGTCGGGGGTGCGGCTGCGGTCAGTGCGCCGGGACGGCGGCACCGTTGGTCGGACCGGCGACGTCGACCTCGACGCGGCCGTCGGTGACACGGACGGCGTACGTCGGGACGGGCGTCACCGCGGGGAGGGTGCGCGGACGGCCGGTGTCGAGGTCGAACGTCGACCCGTGGAGCGAGCACTCCACGGCGCCGTCGACGATCTCGCCGTCCGCCAGCGACCAGCGCTGGTGCGAGCAGACGTCGTGCACCGCCCGCACCGCATCCCCCGTCCGGACGAGGCAGACGGGGACGCCGTCGACCTCGACGCGGACCGGGGCGGCGTCGGGCAGGTCCGCCAGCGCGGTCGCGGGGGCGAACGCCATCAGGACTCCTCGCGCAGGCCGAGGTCGTTGACCTGGATCGCCGAGAGGTCGGCGTCGGCGATGCGCCGCTCGATCACGTCGAGCGCGTGCTCGGTCACGCCGGGCAGGCCGGCCTCCTCGAGGACGTCCGTGAAGTAGCCGCGGACGATCAGGCGCAGCGCCGTGTCCCGGTCGATGCCCCGGGACCGCAGGTAGTAGAGGTGCCGGGCGTCGATCTGGCCCGTCGCGCTGCCGTGCCCGGCCGTGATGTCGTTGCACTCGATCTCGAGGAACGGCGTCGCGTCGGCCCGGGCGCCCTCGGTCAGGATGAGACTGCGGTTGTTCTCGTCGGTCGCCGTCCCGACCGCGTCGCGACCGACGAAGACGTTTCCGCGGAAGACGGTCCGGCTGCGGCCCTGCAGCGCGCCCTTGAACAGCACGTCCGAGGAGGCGCGGGGCGCGATGTGCCGGACGAACGGCTGGAGGTCGAACCACTGCCCGTCGCTGGCGAGGTAGATGCCGAGCGGCCGGACCTCGGCACCCGGACCCACGAGGTCGAACTCCGGCCGCAGGCGCACGGTGGCGCCGCCGGCGGTGAACGCCAGCGACCGCACGGTCGCGTCCCGGTGGACCTCCGCCTTCTGGAGCCCGAGGTGCTGCACCCCGTCGCCCCAGTCCTGGACCGAGGCCAGCCGGAGCGTGGCCCCGTCGAGGACCACGATCTCGGCGACCTCGTCCACGAGCGCGTCGACCCCGGGGGCGGACGTGTGCTCGAGGTACAGGGTGGCCCGGGCGTGGCGACCGATCACGGCGAGGATCCGGGGCAGGTGGGCCCCCGGCGTGGCGACGTGGACGTGGACGCTGAGGGGGACGTCGACCGCGGCCTCGTCGGGGACGTGGATGAACACCCCGCCGGTCCAGGCGGCGTCGCTGAGCGACACCGTCCGGTCCTCGTCCGAGCCGGTCCCGTCCCCACTGGTCGTGAGCCGCCCGAGGTGGGCCTCGACGAGGTCGGCGTGCTCGACGGCCGCACGACCGAGGTCCATCGCGACGACGCCGGCCGCCGTGGCGTCCGGATGGGCCGTCACGTCGACCAGCGCACCGTCCACGACCCGCACGAGCACGCCGCCGCCCTCGACGCGGTCGAGGACGCTGGCCGGGGCCTCGGCCGCGGCGGTGGCCTCCGCGATCGCACGACCGACGTCGAACCGGACGTCGAACGGCGTGGAGCGCCAGAACTCGTCGACGTGGCTGTCGGGCCAGGCCTGGCCGACGAAACGTCGGGCGGCCGCGCGCCGTCGGTCGAGGAGCCAGGACGGCTCACCGCCGGCCTCGCCGCGTGCGACGAGGCCGCCCTCGTCGAGATCGCTGAGGATCGTCGTCATCCGATCGCCCCCTCCATCTCGATCGAGATCAGGCGGTTCAGCTCGACCGAGTACTCCATCGGGAGCTCGCGGCTGATCGGCTCGATGAAGCCGCGGACGATCATCGCCGTGGCCTCGTCCTCGTCGATGCCACGCTGCTGCATGTAGAACAGCTGGTCCTCGCTGACCCTCGAGACCGTGGCCTCGTGCTCGATGGTCGCGTCCTCCTGGTCGATCTCCATGTACGGGTACGTGTCCGTCCGGGCCTCCTCGTCGAGCATCAGCGCGTCGCACTTCACGGCGCTGCGGGCGTGGTGCGCGCCCTCCTGGATCCGGACGAGGCCGCGGTACGAGGTCCGACCGCTGCCCTTGGAGATGGACTTCGAGAGGATGTTCGAGGTCGTGTACGGCGCCGCGTGGACCATCTTGGCCCCCGCGTCCTGGTGCTGCCCGTCGTTGGCGTACGCGACGGAGAGGACCTCGCCCTTCGCACCCTCGCCGGTCAGCCAGACCGCCGGGTACTTCATGGTCAGCTTCGACCCGATGTTCCCGTCGATCCACTCCATCGTGGCGTTCCGCTCGGCGACGGCGCGCTTGGTCACGAGGTTGTAGACGTTGTTCGACCAGTTCTGGATCGTCGTGTACCGGACGCGGGCGCCCTCCTTCACGATGATCTCGACGACGGCCGAGTGCAGCGAGTCCGACGAGTAGATCGGCGCCGTGCAGCCCTCGACGTAGTGCACGTAGCTGCCGGGCTCGGCGATGATCAGCGTCCGCTCGAACTGGCCCATGTTCTGCTTGTTGATGCGGAAGTAGGCCTGGAGCGGGATGTCGACCTTGACGCCCTCGGGGATCCAGATGAACGACCCGCCGGACCAGACCGCCGTGTTCAGCGCGGCGAACTTGTTGTCGTTGGCGGGGATCACCGTCGCGAAGTGCTTCCGGAACAGCTCCTCGTGCTCGCGCAGCCCCGAGTCGGTGTCGAGGAACACGACGCCCTGCTCCTCGAGGTCCTCCCGGACCTGGTGGTACAGGACCGTGGACTCGTACTGGGCGGCGACGCCCGCGACGAGGCGCTCGCGCTCGGCCTGGGGGATGCCGAGCTTCTCGTAGGTCTGGAGGATCTCGGGCGGGAGCTCCTCCCACGACCCGGCCTGCTTCTCGCTGGCCTCGACGTAGTAGTGGATGTTGTCGAAGTCGATGCCGCCGAGTTCGCCGCCCCAGTTCGGCATCGGGCGCCGGAGGAAGGCCCGGAAGGCGCGGAGTCGCAGGTCGAGCATCCACTCGGGCTCGCCCTTGCGCGCGCTGATGCCGCGCACGACGTCCTCGGACACGCCCTGCCCCGACGTGAACGCGTAGCCGGCCTCGGGGTCGGACCAGCCGAACTTGTACTCGGCGAGGTCCTGGGCGAGGCGCTCCTGGTTCTCGCGGGCCTCGCTGGCCGGGAGCGGGATCTCGGTCTGGCTCATCGGTTCCTCCGGTGGTGCGGATCGGGGGTCGGGGGCGGTGGGCAGCGGTCGGGGGTGGTTCGTCGCCGCCGGTCAGGCGGCCGGGTCGGGCCCGGGCGGCGCCCCGTCGCGGGGGACCACCGTGCAGACGCAGGCGGTGGCGCCGCCGGCGATGGTCTCGCGACGCGAGAGCCGGACGTCGCCGCCGAGGACACGGGCGAACGCCGCGGCCTCGTGGGCGCAGATCTCGGGGTGCTCGCGGGCGACGTCCTCGATGGCGCAGTGGCGCTGGACGAGCTGCAGGACCGGCCGGTCGGCCGCGACGGGGGCGACCTCGGCGGCGAACCCGGCGGCGCTGAGCGCCGCGGCGAGCCGGGCCATCCGTTCGGGCAGCGGCCCGTCACCGACCGCGGCGACCAGCGCGTCGGCCTCGCGGTCCAGGCGCCACCGCAGGAAGCGGAGCAGGCCCTGCCGGCCCTCGGTCGCCGTGAGGTACTCGAGCGCCTCGCGGGCGAACCGGTCGTAGGAGGCGGGGAAGAGCCGCGCGGCCCGGTCGGTCAGGGCGAAGCAGGCGGCGGGGCGACCCGCGGTGGCCCGCGGCGCGCACTCGGCCACGAGGCCCTCGTCACCGAGGACGCCGAGGTGGCGCCGCACCGCGACCGCCGAGATCCCGAGATGCGCGGCCAGCTCCGCCACGGTCCGCGCGCCCTCGGCGTGGAGGTGCTCGACGAGCGCGGCCCGCGTCTCCCCGAGGAGGCCGACGAGCGAGACCGCGCCCGACGCGGACGCGGCGGCCGCGTCCGGGGTGGCGACGGGTGCGGTACGGGCGGCCATCTTCCTCAACCGGTCGATTACGGAACCTCTCGATTGCGGAAGGGTACGGACGGCGCGGCCGGGGTCAAGCCGGCGGGCCCGACGGGCCCGCGGGGCCGGGTGGGGCTCAGGCGTCCGACGTCGGGAACCGGGCCGGGGCGTCGGGCGCACCGGGGGCCCCGCGCGTCCCCAGCGCGAGCCGCCGCATGCGCACGTTCACGGAGAGCTCGTGCTCGGGCGGCCCGCTGTAGATCCCGCGGAGGGGCGCGACGTCGTCGTAGTCCCGGCCGCGCCCGATCACGACGTGCCGTTCCCCCACGGGCTGGAGGTTCGTCGGATCGACCGCCCACCAGCCGACCCCGGGGATCGCGGCCTCGACCCAGGCGTGGGTCTCGACCTCGACCTCGTCCCCGCCGTCCGCGCCGGTCCGGTCGTCGGCCGTGAAGAAGTACCCCGAGACGTACCGCGCCGGCACGCCGAGCTCGCGGAGCATCGCGACCGCGACGTGCGCGAAGTCCTGGCAGACCCCGCCCCCGGCGGCCAGCACCTCCTCGACGCCGACGCCGACCTCGGTGCCGCCGGGGCGGTACTCGAGCGCGCCGACGTCCGCGACGACGCGCCGGACCAGGTCCGTCACGTCCTCCGCGCCGACGGCGAGCGGCCGGGCGCGATCGGCGAGGTCCGCCCCCCAGGTGACGTGCGGGGAGGCCAGGAGGAACTCGAGGTGCGCGTCGCACCACGCGGTGTCCGCGAGCGCGGCCACGGGGACGCCCGACGGCGGGGTCGGGCGCGGGGCGGTCTCGACGGTGGCGGCCGCCACGACCTCGAGCCGGTCGTGCGGCGCCGCGACCCCGAAGGTGTCGACCCGGGTGCCCCAGTAGTCGACGTGCGAGGCGACACGGGCCACCGGGGTGGTCGTGACCCCGTAGTGCACGACCTGCTGCGACGGATCGCTGGCCGGGCAGGCGCGGAGCTCGTTCTGGGACTCGACGACGGGACCGCCGTACTCGAACCGCGTCACGTACCGGATGCCGAGGCGCACGTCCGCTCCTAGGAGGTCGCGACGGCGTGCAAGGCGCCGGGCGGCTGGTGCCGGAAGAACTCGTCGGCGACGGCCTCGGCGACCTGCTGGATCCGCGTCTGGACGTCGTCGAGGAAGGCGTGGAGGTCCTCCTCCAGCAGGTCCCCGACGTCGCGGTACGCCAGCGAGGACGTCGTCCGACCGAGCAGCCGGAGGGCGCGGCCCGGACGCCCGTCGGAGAGGGCCTCGAGCTGGCGCATCGACGCGGTCAGCGCGTAGAGGACGCTGCGCGGCAGGTCCTCCGCGAGGAGCAGGAACTCGACGACGTCGACCGGGGACGTCGAGGCGCGGTACCGGCGGCGGTAGGCCTCGAACGCCGAGGCCGACTTCAGCACCGCGACCCAGTGGTGGAAGCCGCCGTCCTCGACGACGATCCCGGGGCGGAGCGGGGTGCGGAGCGCGTCGAGCTGCGCGTAGCGCACGTCGATCAGGCGGCACGTCATCTCGGCCCGCTCGATCAGGCGCCCGAGGGCGAGGAACCGCCAGGCCGCGTCCCGCGGCATCGTCTCGCTGGCGATGCCGTAGACGGCGGTCGCGGTGTCCCGCACCAGCCGGAGCACCTCCCCCGGCCGCTCCCGGACCTCCCGCTCGAGGTCGCGCGACCGCAGGTCGAGATGGAGGTCGTTCACCGCCTCCCAGAGCTCGGTCGAGACGAGCTCGCGGACGCTGCGGACGTTCTCGCGGGCCCGGGCCACGGCGGCCGCGATCGAGCCGGGGTTCGCCGGGTCGAGCACCACGAACCGCACGACGGCGTCGGCGTCGACCGTCGGGCCGAGCCCCCGCGCGTCCCAGTCCGCCCGGAGGTGGAGGACCTCGAGCAGCTGGCCCCAGGTCCGGTCCACCGCCACGAACGGTGACTCCAGGAGGGTGTGGTACGTCACGTCGACCATCCGCGCCGTGTCCTCGGCGCGCTCGACGTACCGCCCGGCCCAGAACAGGTTCTCCGCCAGCCGCGCCAGCATCAGCCCCGCTCCCCCGCCGTGGGGCCGTCGAGGACCCAGGTGTCCTTCGACCCGCCGCCCTGCGACGAGTTCACGACCAGCGAGCCCTCCCGCAGCGCGACCCGGGTCAGTCCGCCGGGCAGGACGTCGACGCGCTCGCCGCTGATCGCGAACGGCCGGAGGTCGACGTGCCGGCCGGCGAAGCGGTCGCCGACCATCGTGGGGTGGCGGGACAGCGCCACGACCTCCTGCGCGATGTACCCCCGCGGGTCCGCCTCGATCGCGGCCCGGACCGCCGCCAGCTCGGCGTCGGTCGCGGTCGGACCGATGACCAGCCCGTACCCGCCGGAGGCGCCGACCGGCTTCACGACGAGGCGGTCGAGCCGGTCGAGGACCTCGGCGCGCTGCTCGTCGTCCCAGAGCAGGTAGGTCTCGACGTTCGGCAGCACCGGCTCCTCGCCGAGGTAGAAGCGGATCAGGTCCGGGACGAAGGCGTAGACGGCCTTGTCGTCCGCGACCCCGTTCCCGACGGCGTTGACGATGGTGACGTTCCCGGCCCGCGCCGCCGACAGCAGCCCGGGGACCCCCAGCATCGAGTCCGGTCGGAACACGACCGGGTCGAGGAAGTCGTCGTCGATGCGGCGGTAGATGACGTCGACCCGCTCGAGGCCGAACGTCGACCGCATCCAGACCACGTGGTCCTCGACGACGAGGTCCCGGCCCTCGACCAGCTCGATGCCCATCTGCCGGGCGAGGAACGCGTGCTCGAAGTAGGCCGAGTTGTGCACGCCCGGCGTGAGGATCACGGCCGTCGGCCGGTCGCCGGCGGCCGGCGGCGCCACCGCGCGCAGTGCGCCGAGGAGCATCGGGCCGTAGTGGTCGACCGGCCGCACGCGCTCGGCGCTGAACGCGATCGGGAGCACGCGCGTCATCGCCGCGCGGTTCTCGAGGACGTACGAGACACCGGACGGGTTCCTGAGGTTGTCCTCGAGGACCCGGTAGACGCCGTCGCCGTCACGGACCAGGTCGACCCCGGCGACGAGGCACCGCGCCGCGTGCGGGACGGCGATGCCGAACGCCTCGCGCCGGAACCCCTCCGCGGTCCGGACCAGCCACCGCGGCACCACGCCGTCCCGGACGGCGGCCTGCTCGCCGACGTACAGGTCCTCGAGGAAGCGGTTCAGGGCGGTGACCCGCTGGACGATGCCGCGCTCGACGACGGCCCACTCGTCCGCGGGGACGATCCGGGGCAGCAGGTCCATCGGGAAGGTGCGCTCGAGGCCGTCCTCGTCGTCGGCCAGCGTGAAGGTGACGCCCTGCGTGCGGAAGATCCGGTCGCGGATCTCCTCGCGCCGGTGGAACTCCTGCGGCGTGAACCCGTCGAGGCGCCCGACGACGCCGTCGTAGTGGGGCCGGACGCTGCCGTCGGCGGCGAAGACCTCGTCGAACAGCCCGCCGTGGTCGTAGGCGTCGAAGAGGCTCCCCATGCGACGACGCTAGCCCCCGGTGGCCCCCCGCAGCCGCTCGGCCAGACCCGTGCGCCGCGCCCCGGGGCCCGTCGTGCGCGCCGCCGCCCGCAGCGTCTCGGACCGCCCGACGAGGATCAGGGCCCGGGTCGCCCGGGTCACCGCCGTGTAGACGAGGGCCCGCCACAGCATCCCCCGGTGCGAGGGGTCCAGGACGAGGACCACGACCGGCCACTCGCCGCCCTGGGCCTTGTGCACGGTGACCGCCCAGGCCGGGACGAGGTCGCGGACGCGGTCGCGGGGATGGACGACCTCGCCGCGCGACCATCCGACCCGGAGGCTCCCCTCCCTCGGGTCGAGGTCCACGACCGTCCCGACGTCGCCGTTCGCGACGTCGAGCTCGGCGTCGTTCCGCGTCTGCATGACGCGGTCGCCGACGCGGAACCCCCCGACGGCCGGACGACCGGCCGGCGGGTTCAGGGCGGCGCCGAGACCGGTGTTCAGCGCGTCGACGCCGGCGGGCCCGCGGTACACCGGCGCGAGGACCTGCACGTCCTCGACGTCGACGCCGAAGTGCGACGGCGCGCGCTCGGCCACGGCGCGCACGACGCGGTCGACGAGCGCCGCGCCGCCGGTCTCCTCGGCCACGAACACCTCCCCCTCGACGCCGGCCAGCGGCGGGACGTCCCCGGCCAGGACCTCGCGGGCGAGCGCGACGATCCGGCTGCCGGCGGCCTGACGGTGGACCTCGGTCAGGGCCGCGACGGGGACGGCGCCGCTGCGGACCACGTCGCGGAGCACGTCGCCCGGCCCGACCGACGGGAGCTGGTCCGCGTCCCCGACGAGGACCAGGCGGGACCGGTCCGGGACGGCCGCGACCAGCCGTGCGGCCAGCCACGTGTCGAGCATCGAGGCCTCGTCGACGATCACGGCGTCGAGCGGGAGCGGCTCGTTCGCACCGAACCGGAACCGGAACCCACCGTCCTCGTCGGGCCGCGCCTCGAGGAGGCGGTGGACCGTCGTCGCGGCCCGGTCCGTCAGCTCCTCGAGCCGCTTCGCGGCCCTTCCGGTCGGGGCGCAGAGCGCGACCGCCAACCCCGCGCCCTCGAGCCGGGCGACGAGGGCCCGGACCGTCGTCGACTTGCCGGTGCCCGGCCCACCGGTCAGCACGGTCAGGCCGCCGGCGAGGCAGGTCCTGACGGCGGCGGCTTGGTCGGGGGTCAGGACGACGTCGTCGGACGCGGCCGGGTCGCCGTCCGCCGTCACGGGGACGGCGGGTGGCGCGGCGGCGACGAGCCGGGTCAGCCCGGCGGCCAGCGCGACCTCGTCGGCGTGGCGCGCCGGCAGCCACAGCGTCGGCGCCGCGGCGTCGGCGCCCTCGCCCGTATCCGTCTCGGCGACGAGTCCGCCGGACGCGACCGCCCGCTCCACCCCCTCCGCGGCCAGCAGGGCGTCGACCCGGAGCAGCCGCGCGGCCGCCGCCACCGCGTCGGCGCGCGGCAGGTGCTGGTGCCCGTCACGGCCCGCGGCCGCGACGGCGGCGACCGCACCGGCCGCCAGCCGGCGCGGGTCGTCCGGTGCGAGGCCGAGCGCGGCGGCCAGCGCGTCGGCCTGGGCGAACCGGACCCGCTCGGCGGCGAGCAGCGCGTAGGGGTCCTCGCGAGCGACGTCGACGACGTCCGACCCGAACCGGGCGTGCGCCGATCGGACCGCGTCCATCGACCACCCGGCCGGCTCGACGAGGCGCACCAACCGGGCGAGGGCCTGCCCCGCGACCCAGGCTGCGTGGACGGCGGCGGCCTCGTCCGGGTCGAGCCCGGTCTCGGCCGCCAGCCGGTCGGCCCCCGCCTCGATCGTCGCGGCCGCGCCGGCGCCGAGGGCGAGGACGACGCGCTCGATCACCGCCGGGGGCAGGTGCGCGAACCGGTCCGACGTGAGGAACGCGGTCACCCCGGCCACGGTCGTGGGGGCGACCTGCTCGTACAGGACGGCCTCGAACGTGGGCCCGTACCGCGGGTGGGTCGTCCGACGCCCGACCAGCCGGACCCGCTGCCCCTCCACGAGGTCCGCGAGGGGACCCGAGCACCGCTCACCGGCCCCGTCCGCCTCGGCCTCGAGCTCGACGACGCCGAACCCGGTCCGCGGGTCCGCGTAGAGGACGCCGAGGACCTCCCCGACGAGCTCCTCGCCGCCGAGGAGCGCCTCCTGGACCACGGTCCGCCTCCCCCGCCCGCGGGGTGGACGGTCGGGCGAGGCTACGGACCGCGGACCGACCCGGCCGCGGGCCGGCCCCGGCGGGCCGGACGGTCGGGGATGCGTGACGCGGCGACCCCGGGGTGGGACACTCCCCCGCGCGGACCGGTGACGGCTCCCGCACCGGAGAGGCAGGCCGTGCTGACCGAGCAGCGCACCCTGTCCCGTCCCGCGGACGGGTCCGTCGTCGTGCGCCTCGACGCCGCCGCGCCCGGCTGGGAGCGGGGCCTCCCGGTCGTCCCCGGCGCCCGGGTCCCGATCACCGTCGGGGCGCCCGACCTCGCCGACGCCGGCCCCGAGCTCGCGGCCCGCGGCTACGACCTCGCCGGCGTCGTCCCCGGGGTCCGGGGCGGCCGCCACGCCGACGTCCTCGTCCCCGCCGCGCTCCGCGCCGACCAGCCCCGGTGGTTCTCGTCGCTGCTGGTCCCGGCCGCCCGCGTCTTCGACCTGCGGTTCGGCCCGGTCGGCACGGTGCTCCGGGCCGAGCTCGCCCTGCTGCTCCCCGCCGACGAGGTGCTCCCGTGACGCTCCACGACCGGATCGACGCCGACACGACCGCGGCGATGCGCGCCCGTGACCGGGCGCGGCTGGACGCGCTCCGCCTCCTCCGGGCCGCGCTGACCAACCGGGCCGTCGCCGACGGCCGGCCGCCGACGACCCGCCTCGACGACGAGACGGTGATGGCGGTGCTCGCGGCCGAGGTGAAGCGCCGCCGCGAGGCCGCGCTTGCGTTCCGCGACGGCGGCCGCGAGGAGTCGGCGGCGAAGGAGGAGGCGGAGGCCGAGGTGTACGCCGCCTACCTCCCGGCGCAGCTGGACGACGACGCGCTGCGCGAGGTCGTGACCGCCACCGTGGCCCGGCTCGGCGCCACCGGTCCCCGCGACGCCGGTCCGGTCATCCGCGAGGTGCTGGCCGCGACCGCCGGTCGGGCCGACGGCGGCCGGGTCGCGACCCTCGTCCGCGCCGTCCTGGCGGAGGACTGAGCGTGCGCCGCGCGGCCGCGGCGGTCGCGGCGGTCGCCCTCGCGCTGGCCGGCGCGACCGCGGGCCCCGCGTGGGCGGCCGAACCCCCCGCGGGCACGGTCCCACCCACCGCCAGTGCGGCGTGGCTGGCGGGTCTGCTCACCGACGGCGCCGTCGTCGATCCGGCGCTCGAGGTCGTCGACGTCGACGCCACGCTGGACCTCGCGCTCGGCCTCGTCGCGTCGGGTGCCGCGTCCACGACCCGCGACGCCGTCCTCGACGGGCTGGTCGCCGACCTCGACGACCACACCGGGGCAGCACTCGACGCGACCTTCGTCTCGGCCACCGCGAAGCTGGTCCTGGTCCTGGCCGCGGCCGACCGCGACCCCCGTGACGCCGCCGGGACCGACCTGGTCGCGCTGCTGGCCGGTCGGGTCGGGACCGACGGGCGCGCGACCGACCGCAGCGACCTCGGCGACCTCTCGACGCCGCGCAGCCAGGCGCTGGCGGTGCTCGCGCTCGTCCGGACCGGTGGCGAGGCGGCCGTCGTCGTCCGCGCCGCCGACGCGCTGACGCTGACCGCCTGCGCCGACGGCGGGGTCCCCGCCGAGTTCGACGCCGCGCCGTGCACGACCGACGCCGTCGCGACGGCGCTGGCCGCGGCCGCCCTGGCCGCGGCGGCCGACGCGACCGGCGCCGACGCGGCGCTGACCGCGGCCCGCGACGACGCCCTCGCGGTGCTCCTCGCGCTCGACGCGGCGGGTGACCTCGACCCCTGGGCCGCCGGCCTCACCGCCGCGGCCCTCCGCGCCGCCGACCGGGGGGCGGAGGCCGACGCGGTGACCGCGGCGCTGACCGCCGCGGTCGACGGCTGCGACGGTGACGCCACGGCCGCGGTCGTGCGGGGGCCCGACCCGCTGCGCGCGACCGTCGGGATGCTGCTGGCACGGAGCGGGGCGACGTTGACCGACCTCTCCGCGCCGGGGGCGACACCCGACGCGGCACCGCTGGCCTGCACGTCGCCGACGGACGACGACGCGTCGGCGGACGACGACCCGGCCGCCGGGGACGCCGGCGGATCGGCGGTCGCCGACGGCACCGCGGGGACGCCGGCGGCCACCGCGGACGCGGACGGTCCCCGTGCGGGGGTGGCCGTCGCCGTCGCGGCCGGCGTGCTGGTCCTCGCCGTGCTCGCCGGCGTCCCGGTCCTCCGCCGCGCCCGCCGCCGCGACGCGGCCGACCGCGCCGCGGCCCGGGGGGCCTGACTCAGCGGATCTCGCGGAGCAACCGCTCGAGGTCGGACGCCGCGAGCTCGCCGAAGACCCGCGCGACCATCACGCCGTCGCGGTCGAAGGCGACGGTGACCGGCAGTCCCCGGCCCCCGACGGCGGCCGCGACCTCACCGCCGAGGTCGAGCAGCGTCGTGAAGGTCACGTCCTGCTCGGCGACGAACCGCTCGGCGTCGCCGCGGGCGTCGAGGTGGGCGACACCGAGGAACTCGACGTCGACGGCGCGGTCGGCCGCCGCGACGAGCAGCGGCATCTCCCGCACGCAGGGCGGGCACCAGCTCGCGAAGAGGTTCACGATGGTCGGCCGGCCCTCGGCCGCGGCGGCGGCGATGAACGCCTCGGCCGCCGGCCAGCCACCGTCGGCGAGGACGGATCCACGGTCCGGGGCCGGCACCGTCGGCGCACCGACCGCGAGCCCGTCGTCCGCGGCGACGCGGGGCTGCTCGGGACCGGGGACGGCGCCGAAGTCGACGACGTCGGGGCCACCGCAGGCCGCGAGCAGGAGGAGGGCGGTGACGGGGAGCGCCGCGCGGCGACGCGGGCCGCGGCGGGACCGGTCGGACGCGGCCACGGTCGTCAGCGCGGTGCGACCACGACGTGGCGCGCCATGTGGGGCGGGATCGCGGCGTCGCGGACCGTGCCCGCGACCTCGACCCAACCGTCGCGCCGCCGCTGGAGCTCGACCTCCGAGCCGGGCCGCAGCCCGCAGGCCTGCACGAGCTGCATCGCCTCGTCGTCACCGACCAGCGTCTGGGTGATGCGCAGGACGCGGACGGGACCCAGGGGCGCGTCCGCGAGGAGCATCGCGTCGGGGTGCACCGGCTGGTTCGCCGAGCCCGGGATCGGATTGCCGTGGGGGCAGGTGCCCGGATCGTCCAGGAGGTCGACGATGCGGGCCTCGACCTCGTCGTCGACCAGCGGCTCCCATCGGCTCGTCGCGGCGTGCACCTTCCACCACTCGATGCCGATGACGTCGCTGAGCAGGCGCGCCGTCAGGCGGTGACGGCGGACCCGGCGCACCGCCATGTCGCGGCCCGCGTCGGTGAGGCGGACGCTGCCCTCGCGGAGGGTCGCGACCCCCCGTCCGACGAGCGCCGCGACGGCGGCGTCGACGTCCGCGGCCGGCTCGGGCAGACGGTGGTGGAGCTCGTCGACCGGCGTCGCGAGCCGGGCGGCGTCGTTCTCGAGCAGGATCTCGAGCACCTCGGTCGCGAGGTGCTCGACGGCGGGGTCGTCACCGCGGACGTCCCCGAGCGGGGATCCGGCGGCGCCCGGGAGCAGGTCCTGCAGGGTGGCGCTCATGCGGGTAAGGGTAGCCTCACCTGCAGATGCCTCCCCGTCGCCGGCCGTGAGCCGCCCCGAGTCCGCGCCCGCCCTGCGGTGCCGCGGCGTCTCCCGCCGCTTCGGCGACGTCGTCGCGCTCGACGCCGTCGACCTCGACGTCCCGGCCGGGTCGCTGACGGCCCTGCTCGGTCCGTCGGGCTGCGGGAAGACGACGCTGCTGCGGGTCGTGGCCGGCCTCGAGCGACCGGACGCCGGCACCGTCGAGCTGGGCGGTCGGACCGTCGACGGACCGGGCGGCTCCCTCCCCCCGGAGGAGCGCGGGGTCGGCCTGGTCTTCCAGGAGCACGCGCTGTTCCCGCACCTGGACGTCGCCGGGAACGTCGGGTTCGGCCTGCGGCACCTCGACCGGACCGCCCGCTCGGCCCGCGTCGCCGAGGTGCTCGACCTGGTCGGTCTGGCCGGGACCGAGGACCGCAGCCCGACAGTGCTGAGCGGCGGCCAGCGGCAGCGGGTCGCGCTGGCCCGCGCGCTCGCGCCGGCCCCGACGCTGCTGCTCCTCGACGAGCCGTTCAGCTCCCTCGACGCGGCCCTTCGGGTGGCCCTGCGCGACGAGGTCCGGACGATCCTCCGCGCCGCGGCGCAGACGGCACTGCTGGTCACCCACGACCAGGAGGAGGCCCTCTCGGTCGCCGACCGGGTCGCCGTGATGTTCGAGGGCCGGCTGCACCAGGTCGCCGACCCGCAGACCCTGTACGGCGCGCCGGCGACGCCGGCCGTCGCGGCGTTCATCGGTGACGCCGACGTGCTGCCCGGCCGCCGGGCCGGGCGGTACCTCGTCGACACGCCGCTCGGCCGCCTCGCGACGACCGACGCCGTCGCGTCGGAGGAGGTCGCCGTCGTCGTGCGACCAGAGGCGGTCCGTCTCCGCGCGCGGCCCGACGGGCCGGCGACCGTCCGGTCCCTCACGTACTACGGCCGCGACCAGCTGGTCGGCGTCGAGACGGCCGACGGCGCGCGGCTGCGCGCCCGCCGCGGCCCCGAGCGGGACCTCGCGAGGGGCGACCGCGTCGACGTCGCCGTCGAGGGGCCGGTCGTGACGTTCCCGACGCACTGAGGACGGACGCCGGCCGCGCGTCCCGGGCTCAGGACACGACGTCCGCACCGCGCTCGAGCGCGACGAGCAGCGCCGCGACGGCGCCCATCCCGACGGCCAGCAGCGCCAGCGACGGCACCGCGGCCTGGGCCCAGAGGCTCTCCGCGGTGGCCTGCCAGACCCAGACCGCCAGCGTGTCGACGCCGAAGGGACGGAGCAGCAGCGTGATCGGCAGCTCCTTCACCGTGTCGATCGCGAGCAGCGCGGCGGCGGCCAGCACCGCGTACCGCGCCTGGGGCAGCTCGACCGCGAGCGCGACCCGGGTCGGCCGGGCGCCGAGGACGCGGGCGCTGGCGACGGTCTCGGGCGGGACGCGCTCGAGCCCGGCCTCGACCCCCTGGTACCCGACGGCGAGGAACCGCACGACCAGCGCGAACACCAGCCCGAGCGTCGAGCCGACCAGGACCGCGCCGTCCGGCAGCGGCAGCGCGCGGTCCACCGCCGCGAGCGTCACGACCGCGCCGACGGCCACGACCGGTCCGGGCATCGCGTACCCGAGCGAGGCGACCCGGCCGAGGACCCGTCCGGCCGGCCCGCGCCGCCGGGCCGAGAGGGCGAGCACCGTGCCCGCGACGAGGCAGGTCGCCGCGGCGGCACCGGCGACGGTCAGGGTGCTCCCGACGTGGTGACCCAGGCCGCCCGCGACGGTCGTGGCCCCGGCGCTCCCGGCCGCCCACGCGACGAGGCGGACCAGCGGCACGCCGACGGCGACCGCCACGACGGCGAGGACGGCCGCCGTCGCGGCGGCGGCGGCCGGGCCCGCGAGCCGCCGCGGGCGGAGGCGCCGTTCGGCCGCGGCCGGCGCGAACCTCGCCCCGCGCCGCAGCAGCCGCTCGGACGCGATCAGGACGACGGCCGCGACGAGCAGGGCCGTCGCGAGCTCGGCCGCGGCCCCCCGGTCCCCCGTGCCGAACCAGACCCGGAGCACGCCGTCGGCCAGCGTGCCGACGTTGAACAGCCGGACCGTGCCGATGTCGGTCAGCGTCTCCATCGCGACGAGCGCTCCCCCCGCGGCGAGGGCCGGCCGTGCCATCGGGACGGCGACGCGTCGGAACGTGCCGAACGGCCCGAGCCCGAGGGCCCGGGCTGCGTCGAGGGTCGCAGCCCCCACGTCGCGGAACGCCGCGCGGGCGAAGAGGTAGACGTAGGGGTAGAGGGTCAGCACGAGCGCCACGGCGCAGAGCCAGAGGCTCCGGACCGCGCGGATCCCGAACGGTCCCGAGAGCGTGTCCAGCCAGACGAAGCCGGCGACGTACCCGGGGACCGCGAGCGGCGTGACGAGGAGCCATCCGAGCAGGCGCCGTCCCGGGAACCGGTGGGCCGCGACGAGCCAGGCCAGTCCCGTGCCGAGGACCAGCGTCCCGGCGAGGACGAGCAGCAGCAGCGCCGCGGTGTCGCGGATCATCCCCGGCAGACGGGTCGCCCAGAGGCGGGCCCAGACCTCGACGCTGGGGTCGAGGACGGAGGCCGCGAGGACGACGACCGGGGTCGCGACCACCGCCGTGACGGCGACGGTCGCGACCCAGCCGGGGAGGGTCCGGAGACGGACGGCGACGGCGCTCACCCGGTCACTCGTACCCGACCTCGGCGAGGAGGTCCACGGCGGCCCCGTTCAGGGCGCCGAGTTCCCGGACCGAGGCGGTGTCCGAGGTGAACGCGCCGAACCCGATGAGGACCTCGGCCGGGGCGACGTCCGGGTCGGCCGGGTACTCGAGGTTGGCGGCGCTGAACGCGGCCTGACCGTCGGTCGCGAGCCACTCGAGCAGCGCCACCGCGCCACCGGGGTTCGGGGCGGCCGCGAGCACGCCGGCCGCGCTGACGTTCACGTGCGCGCCGACGCCGTCCTGCTCGGGCCAGGAGATCGCGACCGGGAACGCGGGGTCCTCGGTCCGGAGGCGGCCGAGGTAGTAGGTGTTGGCGAGCGTGACGTCGCAGTCCCCGGCGGCGACGGCGCGGAGCATGTCCGTGTCCGAGTTGATGTAGACGGGATCGTTCGCGACCCAGGACGCGACGATCGCCCGCGCCGTGTCGCGCCCCTCGTTGCGGATCAGCGCGGCGACCAGCGACTGCGTGTAGGGGTGGGTGCTCGGACGGAGGCAGAGCCGGCCGGCCCAGACGGGGTCACCGAGTCCGGCGTAGGAGGACGGCGGCGTCGCGACCCGCTCCGTCGCGTACTGGACGACCCGGAGGCGTCGGCTGAGCGCGAACCAGGTGTCGTCCGCGGCCCGGAGGTCGGCGGGGATCGCGGCCCGGAGCGCCGCGCTCTCGACCGGAGCGAGCAGTCCTGCCGCGGCGGCGAGGGCGATGTTCGCCGCGTCGGCGGTCATGACGACGTCGGCCGGCGTGTTCGCGCCCTCGGCCAGCAGCCGCTCGCGCAGCTCCGGATCGGAGCCGGTGGTGAACCGGACGGAGATGCCGGTGTCGGCCGTGAACGCGGCGAAGACCGACTCGATGCCGTAGTGGCGGCCGGTGTAGACCGTCACCGTCGCCCCGGCGTCGACCGGCTCGTCCGGCGCGCAGGCCGCGAGGAGGACCGGGACGACGAGGAGCGCCGCCGCCCGACGGACGGTCCGGGGGGTGGTGGACATCGGGAGCACCTCGGGCGTCGGGACGGCCCGGGTCGGGTCGTCGGCGGGAGCCCGGCGGGTGGGAGCGACCCGGCCGGACGAGTAAGGTTAGCCTAACCTCGTCGGCGCGCGATGCGGCCCTGGTGGCCACTGCGACCGTCGGTAGCCTGCCGGCATGGCCTCCCCCGCGACCCCTCCGCCGGCGTACGCCTGGGACTGGGTCGGCCGCCAGCGCCTGGTCTGGGTCGAGGCCCGGCGGCGTCTCGCCACGGCCGCCGCACCCGCACCGCCGGGGACGGGCCCCGCCCGTCCGACGGACGTCCCCGACTGGTCGGACCTCCTCGCGCGTGACGACGGCGGATCCCCCCACCGCGCGGGGAACCGCCCCGACCCGGCGGTCCCCGACCGCGCCTGGGCGGACCTCGCGACCCGCGCCGAGGTCGTCGCGGCCCTGCGGGCCGCCTACCCCCACGACCCCGCGGTCCGGACCGCCGTGGACGGCAGCGTCGTCGACGTCGCCTTCCTCGGTCGTCGCGGCGGGGCGCTCGCGGACCTCGGCATCCGGACGCCGCCGCGCGGCCTGCGCTGGTGGTGGGTGCACCTCGGTGGCGAGGACGTCCCCGGCCCGACCGGGACCGGCTCGGCGCCGGCGCCCGGTGTCCAGCTGACCCTCGCCGACGTCATGACCGGGTACGGCGATCCGGTCACGACCGGCTGACGAACCGGACGTGCGGCACCGTGGCCGCGCGCGTGGAGGGACGGCCATGGCGGGACGTTCGCCCGTCACGCTCGAGCCGATGTCGCCGGGCGTGCCGCTGCTCGGCCGCGCGGTCCGCACCGTCCTCACGACCATGTTCGGTCCCCCGCCGTTCGACCCGACCCGCGACCCGGGCGACCTCGGCCTGACGGGGCCCGGGTCGGCGTCGTGGCGCGTCATCGGGGATCCCGCCGCGATCGCCGGCGGGATCCGGGGCCTCCTGGTCCAGGTCAGCCACCCGCACGCGATGGCCGGGGTCCACGACCACTCGGCGTTCCGCGAGGATCCGCTCGGGCGGCTCCAGCGGACCTCGGCGTACGTCACGACCTCGGCCTTCGGCTCGACGCCGGAGGCGCTGGCCGTTGCCGGTCGCGTCCGAGCCGTCCACCCGAGGGTGCACGGCACCGCCCCGGACGGCACGCCGTACCGCGGTGACGACCCGCACCTGCTGACGTGGGTCTCGGTCGCCCTGACCTCGTCGTTCCTGGCCGCGCACCGCATCTGGGCCCCCGACGTCCTGACCACCGCCGAGGAGGACGCGTTCGTGGCCCAGCAGTCCCGGATCGGGGCGCTCCTGGACCCGCGCGTGGACCTGCGGCCGCTCCGCGACGACGTGGACGTGCGGGCCGCGTTCCGGGCCGGCGACCTCGACCGCGACCTGCCCCTCCTCGCCGACGGCCTGCTGCCGTCCACCGCCGCGGCGCTGGACGAGGTGATGGCCCGGT
>Ga0075480_10000165_pt1 | contig 35161 bp, 42 predicted proteins | sample DEB08_DNA_7_FD_81590 | JGI IMG/M metagenome (GOLD analysis project Ga0075480, IMG submission 81590) | Aqueous microbial communities from the Delaware River and Bay under freshwater to marine salinity gradient to study organic matter... | ecosystem: Environmental > Aquatic > Marine > Coastal ... | reverse complement strand
TGCCTTCGTTTTAGGGCGCTTAGCTCAGTTGGTTCAGAGCACTTGGTTTACACCCAAGGGGTCAGGGGTTCGAATCCCTTAGCGCCCACAAAATAAAAAACCCCACCCATTTTGGTGGGGTTTTTTATTAAACACTTACTTGAATTTTAAGGTAATTGAAATAATTCTTCAACTTTACAATTTAGAGTTTTTGCAATTTTTAAAGCAAGTACTGTCGAAGGTACATAAACACCGTTCTCAACGGCGTTAATACTTTTTCTAGAAACTTCTGCTTTAATTGATAGTTCCTGCTGAGTTAATCCAGCAGATTTTCTGATATCTTCCAGTTTATTTAAAAGTTTTTTATGGTTTTTACCCATTATTACTTTTTTTCAAATTCTTCAACTGCGTTACTTAATTCTTTTCCAGTGTTTGGATATAGATAACCTGCTATAATTGTTCCTAAACCAACTAATGAAACTAATGCACCAACTGCTTTCATTATTTGACCTAGAAAAAAAATTCCAAAAAGAAAAAGTCCAATTCCTGAAAACAGTGTTATTACACCATTTCTTCTATAATCAATAGGTTCTTTTTTTCTTTCCTCAAAAATCCTTAGTAATTCTTCAACTTTAGATGAGTCATCTAAATTTTTAGATATTTCTAAAGCAGTTTCTCTTTTACCTTTTGCATCAAAATATAACCAGATAAATACGGCTATAGGTATTATTATCCCAGTAAACATTCCTACAATAGGAATTAAAAGTTCAGCTTGATGTTGCATATTATTAATTTTAACGTAACGCAAACGTAACACTTTTTTGTATGAGAAGCAAAGGTTACATAAAATTTTTAAGTATTATTTCTTAAAACCTAAAAACATTGGTACACTGTCCTGGTAGTTTTTATAATCGGGATATTTTTTTTCACTTATACTTTCTGTATAATTAGCACTATTGTAGAACAGTATTATTAACAGAATACATCCTATAATCGACCAATTTAAATAGATACCCGTAGATGAAATTGAAAATAAATAAAACATGACCCATATTAGTTGTTCTGAAATAAAATTAGGATGTCTGGAAATACTCCACAATCCTTTTGTTAAAAACCCTTTTTTAAAATCTCCTGTTAGGGTTTTATTATTATTAATGAGATTATACTTAGTAGTTTGAAAATTGTATTGTTGATTATCAGCAATCGATTCTATAATGATGAAAATTAACATAGCAATAGAAATAAAAACATCTGATATTCCAATGGGGGTATTTTGACCTTGCCATGCAGCCAGAATAGGTAAACTAAAAAGAAATATTAATCCCATTTGATAGGTGCATATAAATAATAGATTAAATAGGCTCCAAATTATTTTAATATTAAAAACAGGAACCCTTTCTTTTAATATCTTCCACCTATAATCTTCCTCTCCTCTCCAAAAATAAATGCTATATCCGCTTTTTCTTGCAAAATTATAAGTTAATCTAATTCCCCAAATAGTAACCAATATTGACATTAAAACCATTCTGGAATTAAAACCCGAATTATTTGTAAAAAACCAAACATATATGATTGGAGCGATACTCCAAATTTTGTCAACTTGACTATAGTTTTGTGAAATTTCACCAATTAAAAAACATACGATTGTTAAAATTCCATAAATAATTAATGATTCTATGAAAACGGATGATTGAATTTCATTTAATTTAAATTCAAAAATATTTCCATAAAAAATTATACTTACCAAAACGATAAGACTCATTAAAAGAACTATAACTTTTTTTATCATTGAGGTAAATTAATGATATAAATTGTAAAAAAAAAGTCGCTTAAAAAGCGACTATTTTAAAATACTTGAAAAAAATTAAATACTTGTAAAGAGCTTAGCCATTTTTTCATTTTCTTCTTCAGCTAATTCCTTGTCAACTAAAATTCTACCACTATGTTCATCAGTAATGAATTTTTTTCTTGAAGCAATATCAAGTTGAACCTGCGGAGGAATAGTAAAAAATGACCCAGCAGAAGCACCTCTTTCTACAGCAACTACAGCAAGTCCATTTCTAACGCTAGATCTAATTTTTTTATAAGAAATTAATAATGATTCATCAATTTTAGATTCGTACTCAGAAGATTTTTTTAAAAGGTCACCTTCTTCTTTTTCAGTTTCTTTTAAAATATCACCTAATTCATTTTTCTTATGTTTTAGGTGTTCCTTTCTTTCATTTAACTTTTCGTTATTCTCTTCAATTGTCTGTTTTTTTAATTCAATCTGAGCTTGAAGTTCTTTTGTTTGTTTAGCACAAAGTTCAATTTCTAATTCTTGAAATTCGATTTCTTTACTTAATGATTCAAAAGCTCTATTATTCCTAACATTCTTTTGTTGTTCATTATATTTTTTAATCATAGATTTAGCATGTTCAGTAGCAATTTCTTTCGCTTTTATATCATCCAAAAATTGCTTCGACTCATTTTCAAGTTTAGAAATTCTAACCTCTAAACCAGCAACTTCATCTTCTAAATCTTCTACTTCTAAAGGTAGTTCACCTCTAACACTTCTAATTTTATCAATTCTTGAATGAATAAGTTGTAGATCATATAAAGCTCTTAATCTATCTTCTACCGAGAATTCTACTTTCTTTGCCATAACTAAAAATAATTAACTGGGTTTGTATTTGATTTTGATATAATGCACGCAAACTTAGGAATTTTTTTGTTAAGAAATTCTAAAATTAATTCTTTTGTAAATTGTTCGCTTTCATAGTGTCCTATATCTGCCAATAATATCTTACTATCAGCTTTAAAATAATCGTGATATTTGAGGTCGGATGTTAAGTAACAATCAGCCTCTTCAGCAATAGCATTCTCTATCGCAAAACTACCCGATCCACCTAAAACAGCAACTTTCTTTATTTTTTTTCCAATAAATGGAGAGTGTTTAATATTCTTAATATTCATTTTAGATTTCAAGAAATTAAAAAAATCTAGTTCACTAAATTCTTTGTTTAATTCTCCAATCATTCCCATTCCAAAAGCTCCTTCGTTTTTAGAAATGAGAAATTTGGTATTATTCAATTCCATCTTTTGACAAATTTTATAATTTACGCCTTTTGGGTTATTGTCTAAGTTGGTGTGAATTGCATAAATATTAACATTATTTTGAATTGCCTTAAAGACAATTTTTTCTACATAAGTTTGCTGTGTTATATTTTTTAAACCATTAAAAATTAAAGGATGAAATGTTATGACTAAGTTGCAATTATTTCTAATAGCTTCATCAATAACTTTTTCGGTTGTATCAATTGTTATAATTGCTTTTTTTATAATTTCATCAGAGTTGCCAATGAGCAAACCAACGTTGTCAAATTCTTCTGCAGAATTTAGCGGGCACCATTTTTCAAGAATATTTGTTATTTCTTTTAATCTCATAATATTATACAAAGTTAAAAATTATTATATGATCAAATTAAATTTATAATTTAGATAAAATGAATAGAGTTAAATTCTTACTATTTCCACTAAGTTTAATTTATCTAATAGTTACTAATATTAGAAATTTATTTTACGATTTTAAAATATTTAAATCCAATTCGTTTGATACTCCAATTATAGGAATTGGCAATATTAGTGTAGGAGGAACAGGTAAAACTCCTTTTGTTGAATATTTAATAAAAAAGTATTCTAAAACTTTTAATATGGTCCTAATTAGTAGAGGCTATAAAAGAAGTTCAAAAGGTTTTCAAAAAGCAACCAGTAAGAGCTCTCCAAACTCAATTGGTGATGAACCATTTCAGATATTTAATAAATTTAAAAATATTAAGGTAGCTGTTGATAAAAATAGAGTAAATGCAGTTTCAAAAATTTTAGCAGAATATCCTGAAACTGATTTAGTTCTTTTAGATGATTCTTTTCAGCACAGAAAAATCAATTCAAAATTAAATATTCTTTTAACTACATACTCTAATCCATTTTTTAATGATTTTATATTACCTGTCGGTTCACTTAGGGAGAGCAAAACTTCATTTAAAAGAGCAGATATAATAGTTGTTACAAAATCTCCTGAAAGATTGGATAAAATAAAATTAAAAACGATACAACATAAAGTAAACCTTCAATCCCATCAAAAACTTTTTTTTACAAAAATTTCTTACAATAATAATCTCAAAGGAGACTGTATAAATAACTTTAGTTCTATAAAAAATCAGAAAGTTTTTCTTGTAACCGGAATTGCTAATAGTAGTTCATTTATTAACTTTTTTAAAAAAAATAAAATTGATTTTGATCATTTTTCTTTTTCAGATCATCATAACTATAACCAAGATGAAATCAATCAAATAGAAAGTTCAGGGAACAATTTAATAATCACAACAGAAAAAGATTATCAAAAAATTCAATTTCTAGAAAGAAAAAATAAATGGTCTTATTTGGAAATAGAAATTAAATTTTTAGAAAATGAAGATGAGTTTGATACTATATTCAAAAAAAGAATTTTTATGTAATATGCTTTTGCGCTTTATAGGATGAACGAACAAGGGGGCCGCTTTCAACGTGTCTAAAACCTAGATCTTTTCCAAATAACTCGTATTTTTTAAATTGTTCAGGGGATATAAATTGTTTGACGGGTAAATGTTTTTTTGAAGGTTGAAGATATTGTCCCAAAGTAACAATATCAACGTTGTTTTTTCTTAAATCTTTTAATGATTCAAAGACTTCTTTTTCCTCTTCGCCTAAACCTAACATGATACCGGACTTAGTTCTATTTATGCCATTTTCTTTTAAATAGTGTAAAACTTTTAAACTTCTATCGTATTTTGCTTGTATTCTAACTTCTCTAGTTAGTCTTCTTACAGTTTCCATATTGTGTGACACAACTTCAGGTTTTACATCTACAATTTTATCTAAGTGTCTTTCAATTCCTTGAAAATCTGGGATAAGTGTTTCAAGTGTAGTTCCGGGACTGATTCTTCTTATGCTTTTAATTGTTTCAGTCCAGATTAGAGTTCCCATATCTTTTAAATCGTCTCTGTCAACTGAGGTCAAAACAGCATGCTTAATTTTCATGATTTTTATTGAGTTAGCGACCTTTTCAGGTTCTTCCCAATCAATCTCTTCAGGTCTTCCAGTTTTTACACCACAAAAACCACATGATCTTGTACAAATATTTCCTAGAATCATGAATGTAGCAGTTCCTTCTCCCCAGCATTCGCCCATGTTAGGACAGCTTCCTGAAGAACAGATAGTATTTAATTTATATTTATCGACTAAGGATCTTAACTCGTTATATTTTTTCCCCGTTGGTAACTTGACACGAATCCATTTGGGTTTTTTGGAAATTTTAGGCTCGCTTAAAATAGAATTAGTTAACATCTAAATATTAGATTTTGTAAGACAAATATACAAACAGATATCTAAATCTAGGCTATAAAATAGTAATATACCATAGGCTAAAACATGAAAGAAAAATTAAGCCTATAATACTAAGACCATTAATAAATTTTGAAGGTTTATATTCTTTTGGTGTGTGAGAGCTATTAATTAATTTATAATTGATAAAGGCATAAAATGGTGCAGTAATAAATGAAAGAATTGTGGCAATTTTAACAAGTGAGCCCATTTCAGAAATAAAGAATATAAAGATTGAGATAGTACCAATTGAAATTAAGATTATCCATAAATTGTAACTATTAAAACCTTTAATATTTAAAAGTTCAGATGTGATTTTCATTGCTCGAGGGGAGGCATCTAAACATGTAATAGTGGTACTAAACATAGTAGTGAATGCTGCTATTGCAATTATTAAAAATACCCCGTCTCCAATCGAACTTGTATAAAGATTTATTAGTTGTTTAGCAAATTCCCCACCAGAATTTGAGAAAATTTCTCCACTTTCATACATAACAAAAGCGCCTAAAGACAGAAAACTAATACCTAAAATAATAGTTGTAAAATATCCAGTATTAAAATCAAATAAAGCATCTCTCATATTAAAATTATCTTCCTTCTTAGTTTTTTCTAAAGTCCAAATAGATTGCCAAATTGAAATATCTAAGGGAGCAGGCATCCAACCCATAAAAGCAGCAAGAAATATTATACCTAATTCTGTCTTTGGAAAAATTTGTGTTAATTCAAAAGAAATATTTGAATTAAATCCAGCAAAAAATACAGAAACAATAGTGCTTATTGTTAAAAGGATAATAACAAATTTCATTAAGCTATCTAAAAATTTGTATTGTCCAATTATTAAAATTAAAACACATAAAAAAGTGATTAAAATAGCCCAAATTGTTATATCTGAAGTTATTCCAAATAATTCAATAGCTAGTCCTGCTGTTACTATAGTAACTGCAGTTTGAATTGTAAACATTGTAACTAAAGAAAGAATAAAATATACTATTAAATAATATTTGTTCATTTTTTTATATCCATGTAAAAGTGTTTCACCCGTAGCCATAGCATATTTTGGTCCAAATAAGAAAAAAGGATATTTAAAAATATTAGCAAGTATTAAAGCCCAAATTAAAGTAAATCCAAAATCAGCTCCAGCTCTTGTTGATTGAACCAAATGAGAAACACCAATAGCTGCGCCAGCGAAAAGTAAACCTGGACCAAGTTTTTTAATAATACTAATCATTTTCATTTATTAATTGAGATAATATTTTTTTTGCTCTTAACACTTTTACTTTAACATTATTAACTGGTTGATTTAATTTTTTAGATATTTCTTTATAACTAAGTTCATTAAAACATTTTAGTTCAATTACTTCTCTATAATGTGGTTTTAGTTTGTTAATTTTTAGTTTTAAAGATTTCAGCTTTTGTTCATTGATAAGTTTATCCTCTGGACTTGGTGAATTTTCAAGCACAGAAATTTTTTCATTAAACTCATTAATATCAATCTTATTTTTATCTCTTCTGAGTTTGTCTATGTGAAGGTTTTTAGAAATTGTTATAAGCCAAGTTTTAAAAACATATTTTTTATCGTATGAATTTATTTTTTGAAAAGCTTTTGCAAAACTTTCTATTGTAATATCTTCAGCTTCAATCTCATTTCCAGTACGTTTTAATTGAAATTTATAAACATCATCCCAAAATAAGTTGAGTAAATAACTAAAAGCATTTTGATTGTTATCTTTTGCTAATTTTATTTGATTTTGAACAATACTTTTTTCAGACAAAATTTAATTTAATTCGGGATTTTTACATTCATTTTCAGAGGGAAGCTTTCCACATATTCCGCATGGTTCATTATTTTTATTTAAAAAAGGACTAGCACTCGCACATGTTCCTGCAAATTTGCCATCTTTTTTTACAATTATTTTAATAGCAATTCCAGCAATTGCAAAACCAACTAATATAAAAGTGATTACATATAACATAGAGTTTATTCAATAACGTTTACTTCCTCTTCAAGCAAGATATTAAATTTTTTTAATACAAGATTTTTAATTTTTTGAGAGAATGTATAAATTTCTAAACCAGTAGCATTTCCTAAATTTATTATTACAAGCGCATGTTTATTATGCGTGCCTGTTTCACCATCAATTACACCCTTCATTCCACATTTTTCAATTAGCCAAGCAGCAGGAATTTTAAATTCTTTATTAGATAATTTATAAAAAGGAATTGATTTATTGATATTTAAAATTTCATCAAATTTATTTTTATTTACAATTGGGTTTTTAAAAAAACTTCCACAGTTTCCGACGATTTGAGGATCAGGCAACTTACTGGTTCTAATCTCCTTTACTAAATCAGAAATATTCTTGATTGTTGGATTCAAAATATTTTTATTTTCAATTAATTCTTTTAAAGGTTTATAGTCTATTTTTAAGGGGTGATTTTTTTTAGTTAATCTAAAATTTACTGTAGATATTATGTATTTGTTTTTTAATTCTTCCTTAAAAATTGAGCTTCTGTAAGAAAAATTACAATCTTCTTTTTTAAATATTTTGAGTTCTTTACTTTTAATGGAAATAGCTCTACAACTATTAAAAACAGTCTCTAATTCGACTCCATATGCTCCAATATTTTGAATGGGAGCACTTCCAACATTTCCGGGAATTAAACTTAAATTTTCAATTCCCCCATAATTTTTTTCTAAACTCCAGTTTACAAAATCATTCCAATTTTCACCAGCTCCTACTGAAACATATACAAAATTAGAATCTTCTTTTAAGATATTAATCCCTTTAATTTCAATTTTCAAAATAGGTCTTTCAATATCATTTTTAAAAAGAATATTAGAACCTCCTCCTAAAATTACGAGACTATCATTCGAATGATTATTCAAAAACTTAAATATTTGATCTTCGTTTCTAGCAGTGTTAAAATTTTTTGAAATAACATCTAATCCAAACGTATTAAATTCCTTTAAAGATTTTGAATTGTTCAATTTTTATTTAAGTTTTAAATATGAAAATTTATTTTTCTTCTATTTCTTCAATTTCATCTGGTTCAGGAAGAACTTCTCCCTTTATTCTTAAAATTATATTTGGAGTTTTTGCATTTGATCTAACGGTAATTGCTTTTTGAAAAATCCCTGTTCTTTTAGTATCGTAATTAACTTGAATTTCGCCTGATTCACCTGGTAAAATTGGTTTTTCTGGCTTTTTAGGAATTGTACATCCACAAGACGAAAAGATTCTTGAGAATATTAATGGTGCATTTCCAGTATTTTTGAATTCGAAAATTTTTGCACCATCTTCACCATTTTCAATAATTCCATAATCAATAACTGTTTCTTTAAATTGAATTTCAGCTATCTTTTCTTGACCAAAGATAAGTGACGAGGATGCAAAAAGAGCGAACGCAAATATTATTTTCTTTATCATGATTTAAATTTTAAATACTTTTTTTAAATATATTACAAAAATACAACTTACCTTTTAAAATCCTTTTTAGTTAACTACTTTTGTTTTCTGGAAAACAAAAAAATTAAATGGAAATTTCAAAAAATTTTGATTCAAAATCACTAGAATCTAAATGGTATGAATACTGGTTGAAAAATAATTACTTTCGTTCTATTCCGAATGAAAAACCCCCATTTACTATTGTAATTCCTCCTCCAAATGTTACAGGTATATTACATATGGGCCATATGTTAAACAACACAATTCAAGATATTTTGATTAGAAAAGCTAGACTTCAGGGCTTTAATGCTTGTTGGATTCCTGGTACTGATCATGCTTCTATTGCTACTGAAGCAAAAGTTGTAAATAAATTAAAATCTCAAGGAATTTATAAAAAGGATTTAACAAGAAATGAATTTTTAAAACATGCATGGAATTGGACTGAAGAACATGGTGGTTTAATTTTAGAGCAGTTAAAAAAGCTTGGGTGTTCATGCGATTGGGAAAGAACAAAATTTACATTAGATGATGACATGTCGGAGTCAGTTATTAAAGTTTTTATCGAATTATATAATAAAAATTTGATTTATAAAGGTTTCAGAATGGTGAATTGGGATCCTGAAGCTAAAACCACTCTATCAAATGAAGAGGTTATATATGAAGAAGTTAAAAGTAAATTATATCATATAGATTATAAAGTAGTTGGATCTGAAGAGATAATAACTGTAGCAACTACTAGACCAGAAACAATTTTTGGAGATACTGCAATTGCAATAAATCCATCTGATAAAAGATATACTCATTTAAAAGGCAAAAAAGTAGTAATTCCAATTGTCAATAAAGAAATACCTGTCATTTATGATGACTATGTTGATGTTGAATTTGGTACAGGATGTTTAAAAGTGACCCCTGCACATAGTGAAAACGATAAATTAATTGGCGATAAGCATAATTTGGAAGTGGTTGATGTTTTTAATGAAGATGCGACTTTAAATAGTTATGGGTTACATTATAAAGGTCTTGATAGATTTGATGTTAGAAATCAAATTTCTATTGAACTTGATAAAATTGGTGCTCTTTCAAAAACAAAAGAATATATAAATAGTGTAGGAAAATCTGAAAGAACTAAATGTATTATTGAGCCAAGGCTTTCTGAACAATGGTTTTTAAAAATGAAAGATATTTCAAAGCCAGCTTTACAGTCTGTAATGAATGATGAAATCATGTTCTTTCCTAAAAAATTTAAAAATACTTACAGAAATTGGATGGAAAATGTTAGAGATTGGAATATTTCTAGACAATTATGGTGGGGACATCAAATTCCAGTATACTATTATGGTGAAAATAAATCAAAATATGTTGTAGCAGAGAATATTGATTTAGCTTTAGAAAAAGCAAAAAAAGAATCAGGAAATATTGATTTGAAATTAAGTGATATATTTCAAGAAGAGGATGTATTAGACACTTGGTTTTCTTCATGGATTTGGCCAATTTCAGTTTTAGATGGAATCAGAAGTCCCCAAAATGAAGAATTTAATTATTATTATCCAACAAATGACTTAGTGACTGGACCAGATATTTTGTTTTTCTGGGTTGCCAGAATGATTGTTTCAGGTCTTGAATTTAAAAAAAACATTCCTTTTAGCGCAGTTTATTTTACTGGTTTAGTAAGAGATAAGCAGGGTAGAAAAATGTCAAAACAATTGGGTAATTCTCCCGATGCTCTTAAATTAATTGAAAATTTTGGAGCTGATAGTGTAAGGGTTGGATTGTTATTAAGTGCTCCTGCTGGAAATGATTTATTATTTGATGAATCTTTGTGCCAACAGGGCAAGAATTTTTCTAATAAAGTCTGGAATTCTTTTAGATTGATAAGCTCATGGAAAGTTTCCAAAAAAATTGAACAGAGTGATCACTCAAAAGCAGCAATTAAATGGTTTGAAAATAAATTCAATCTTAGACTTTCAGAGATTGAAGATCATTTCAGTAAATATCGAATTTCAGATGCATTGATGTGTATTTATAAACTTGTTTGGGATGACTTTTGCTCTTGGTACCTAGAAATAGTTAAACCAGGATATGAACAACCAATTGATTCTTCTACATACGATAGTTCAATTATTTTTTTTAAAAAATGCTTAACAATAATGCATCCTTTTATGCCGTTTATAACCGAAGAAATTTGGTCTAATATAAAATCTAAAAATGATTCTTCTCTTGTTGTTTCTGTCTGGCCAAAAATTAAGAAGAGTGATAAATTAGTAATTGAAAAATTTCAAGAAATTACAGAACTCGTTACAGGAATTCGAAAATTTAGAAAAGATAAATCAATATCATTCAAAGAAGAAATAACTTTATTTTCTTTAGTAGTTTTTGAAAATGAATTGGTTTCTATATTATTGAAATTATCAAATGTTGTTCTTACTAATGATTTTTCAGAAAAAGGACTTAATACAACATCGTTTATTGTTGGAAGTAATGAGTTTCATGTTAATAACAAGGCCGATGAGATTGAAGATATATCAAAAATAAAACAAGATTTAGATTATAACTTAGGTTTTTTGAAATCAATAAAGTCAAAACTTTCTAATAAAAGGTTTGTTGAAAATGCTCCAAAAAATGTTTTGGAAAATGAGTTTAAAAAAGAGAAAGATACACTTGCTAAAATTGTTATACTTAAAAGTAAATTAAAAAATTAATTATTTTTCAGCTATTATATCTTCGGCACCATTAACAATTTGATCAAGCTCTACTTTAATTTTTGAGTCAAGTGGGAGAAAAAGATCAACTCTGGAACCAAATTTAATAAACCCGGCATCAGTTCCTTGAATAACTTCATCTCCAACTTTAGCATAATTTACTATTCTTCTTGCAATTGCTCCAGCAATTTGTCTATACAAAATTTCACCAAAAACATTATTTTCAACAACAACAGTAGTTCTTTCGTTTTTCTCAGATGATTTTGGATGCCATGCTACTAAATATTTTCCAGGATGATATTTACTAAATTTAATTTTCCCACCTGTAGCATATCTCGTTACATGAACATTTAAGGGAGACATGAATATAGATATTTGTATTCTTTCATCTTTAAAATATTCTTTTTCATATACTTTTTCAATGGCAACTACTTTGCCATCAACAGGGGAAATTATTAGATTATCATTGATTTTTACTATTCTTTTAGGATTTCTAAAAAATTGTAAAATCAAAACAAAAATTATTATAGTTATTATTCCAATGAAATAGTTTAGTGTACTATTTTCAATAAAATTTCTTGAAATCAGATTTATTATTGCAATTGTTATAAATGAAACTGCAATAATGTTATGTCCTTCTTTATGAAACATAATTAAATATTGTTAATGTTAAATATATAATTGGTGCAGCAAATATAATACTATCCATTCTATCATAAAGCCCACCGTGGCCAGGAAGCCAATTTCCGCTATCTTTCACACCAGCTTCTCTTTTAAATTGTGACTGTACTAAATCACCAAGAGTTCCTAAGCATCCCGTCAATAATCCTAAAATTATCCACTGTAATAATGTGAGATTTAAGCTCAAGTAATAATAAAAAATAATAGATAAAATAATTGAAAAACTTAGTCCTCCAATAAAACCTTCAACACTTTTTTTGGGTGATACAGATATAAATAGTGGTCTTTTCCCAAAAGTAACACCAAATACATATGCGGCTGAATCCGATATCCAAATTAGTGATAAAATAGAAAATACAATATAAGGGTTGTAATCACCAAAAATATTGGGCAATGAGAAAAATATGACCAGTGAGCCTACTAAATAGAAATGACCGATAAATCTATTTTTTAAAATAGAGAATGAAAATAATTTATGTTTGATTAATGAAAATCCTAAAACAATATTTGTCAAAACAATAACAACTAAAGTAATAATTTCAAATATTTGATTTTTTGAAAGAATAAATAATGAAATATATAGAGGAAAGGTCATGTATAATATAAAATTTGATTTTCCAGTATCTCTTGATAAAAACTTATGATTATATTTTGAAATTAGTTTTATGAATTCAAATACTAAAATCAAACTACACACAAATCCAATTGTGTAAAACAAGTATTCATTATAAAATAAAGGAAATAATAATACCATTGCATAGGCAATCGCAGTTATTGATCTAATATAAAATTCTTTCATTTTAAAGATCTTCTAAAAGAAGTAAATATAAATTTTTTGCAGAGCTTCCATATGTAAGAAAATTAGTATTTTCTTTGGTATCACTGTTAAAATTTTTAATAGTTGTTATGTTTGTTGGTAAATTTTTTGGGTATTTGCTTTTGATTCCATTTAAACCTAAGCTTAAAGTTTCTGTGAACTGACTAATTTTAGCAAAGACTATAAAATTCTGAGGTAAGTCATTTACTTTGTGCGATTTAATTTGTTCGGCACATATTAATAAGCTTCCATCTTTAGCTACAAGAAATTCACAAGTAGTTAAAAAAAACTTTGAATTCAAATTAGTTTTTGATACAATTAATTCTGTTTTATTTGAAAATAAATCTAATAATGAATTATCATAGCAGAGGATTTCAACATCTTTCCAATTATTTTCTTCTAAAATTTTTGTAAAAAAATCATCACATTCAGATTTATTTTCACAATACAAAAACTTACCTCCATTTTCTGTGAATTTATGAGAAAACCTTTGTTCAATGGGGTCTTCTTTTTTAGGCATGTATTTGCCTTCAATTACTTCATCTTTTAGGGTATCTGAGGGATTATTAAAAAATGATTTTATAAATTTTTTCAAATTTTATCTTTAAACAGTAAAGATAAAAAAACTTGGTATTCTATTAGATAATGTTAATAATTATAAATAATTATTTCTTTTTGACTAAATTTTCAGGATTAAATGGTCTTTCACCATATATTCTAACCAAATCTTCTTTAAAAATAACTTCTTTTTCTAATAAAAAATCTGCTAATTCAATTAGTTTAGTCTTGTGTTTTTTTAGCAATTTAATGGCTCTTTGGTATTGTGTTTCTATAATATTAGAAATTTCTTTATCAATTATTTGAGCAGTAACATCACTGTAAGGTTTTGTAAACCCATAATCATTTTGACCACTTGAATCATAATAAGTTAGATTTCCAATTTTATCATTTAAACCATAAACTGTTACCATTGATCTTGCTTGTTTAGTTACCTTTTCTAAATCACTTAGGGCACCAGTAGAAATATTATTAAACATTACTTTTTCAGCCGCTCTTCCACCGAGAGCAGCACACATCTCATCGAGAATTTGTTCTGGTTTTACTATTTGCCTTTCTTCAGGCAAGTACCAAGCTGCACCAAGTGATTGTCCTCTTGGAACGATTGTTACTTTAACAAGTGGGGCTGCATGTTCTAAAAACCAACTAACAGTAGCATGACCTGCTTCGTGAAAGGCAATTGTTTTTTTCTCACTTTCAGTAATGATTTTATTTTTCTTTTCTAAACCACCAACAATTCTATCAACAGCATCTAAAAAGTCTTGTTTGTTTACAGATTTTTTAGATTTTCTGGCAGCAATAAGGGCAGCTTCATTGCAAACATTTGCAATATCAGCACCAGAAAACCCAGGAGTTTGTTTTGATAAAAAATCAGTATCAAGGTTTTTAGCTGTTTTAATTGGTTTTAAATGAACTGCAAAAATTTCTTTTCTTTCTCTAACATCAGGAAGATCAACATAAATTTGTCTATCGAACCTACCTGCTCTCATTAGTGCTTTATCTAAAACGTCAGCTCTGTTTGTAGCAGCAATTACAATAACATTAGTATTTGTTCCAAAACCATCCATTTCAGTTAAAAGTTGATTTAAAGTATTTTCTCTTTCATCGTTTCCTCCAGTCATGTTACTTTTTCCACGAGCCCTACCAATTGCATCAATTTCATCAATGAATATTATGGCTGGTGATTTTTCTTTAGCTTGTTTGAATAAATCTCTAACCCTCGAAGCTCCCACACCAACAAACATCTCAACAAAATCAGATCCAGACAAAGAAAAGAAAGGAACTTTTGCTTCACCTGCAACTGCTTTGGCAAGTAAAGTTTTCCCAGTTCCAGGAAGTCCGACAAGAATAGCTCCTTTGGGTATTTTTCCTCCAAGTTTTGTGTATTTTGTTGGATTTTTTAAAAAATCAACAATCTCTTGTACTTCTTCCTTAGCTCCTTCGAGTCCAGCAACGTCTTTGAATGTCACTTTAACATCAATTTTTTCATCAAAAAGTTTAGCTTTAGACTTTCCAATACTAAAAATTTGTGATCCACCACCACCTCCAGCACCTGACATTCGTCTCATAAAAAAGATCCAAAGTCCTACCAAAATTAGAAGCGGTAAAAACCCAATTAATACATCAAACCATTTATTTTCAATTGTTTTAAAATTGTAACTAAACTGAATTCCTTTTTCCTCTGCTAATTCTAATTTGTTTTGAAAAAGTTCTAAATTTCCAATTTCAAAAACATAATGAGGACCATTTATATTTTTTTGACCTAAAAAGTTAACCGAATTAGCGTTTTTATGGTCAGGACTGTTTAATGCATCTCTTTGAAGGGTTACTTGTGCAAGATTTTTATTGATTACTGTAACTTCTTTAATTTCACCTTTGTTTAAAAATCTTTCAAAACTAGATATGTTAATATTTTTTGAAACTGATGTTGAACTATCACCACCAATAAAGTATGTACTTGCAAAAAATAATATTACAATTGCATAAATCCAATAAGAACTTAGTTTTGGTTTATTTGTAGGCTGTTTTGTATTCTTCATTTAATATTTTGTTTCAATTATGGTTGATTCTGCTTCTTCCCACAATTCTTCTAGTTTATAAAAATTTCTAGTTTCCTTGTTAAAAACATGAACTACTACATCTACATAGTCCATTAATACCCATTTGCAATTTTCTAATCCTTCAACATGCCAAGGTTTTTCAGATAATTCTTTACTAACACATTTTCTTACTGAGCTAGTAATAGCATTAACTTGAGTTGAGGAATTACCAGTACATATTATAAAATATTTACATGCAACATTTTCAATTGTTCTTAAATCCAAAATGTTAATTTCTTCTCCTTTAACATTTTCAATTCCCTCAATTACATTAGAAATTAAATTATCTGTATTCAAATTTTATTTATTAGATATAAATTTAGGATAATTAATGCTACTATTTTAGTTTTATTAAAAAATTAAATCTATAAAATGAATATAATCAAACTTGATGCCATTGAATCTACTAATGATTATTTAAAAAGTAGTAAAATTAATGATACTCAAATTGTATATACTTATAATCAAACAAAAGGAAAAGGACAAAGAGGAAACAATTGGCTTAGTGAGCCAGGAAAGAATGTTGCATTTTCGATTAAATTATTACCTAATAATTTTCAAATCAAAGATCAATTTAGAATCAATATTATTTTCTCTATTTTTTTGGTTAATTCATTAAAAGCTTTAAAAATCCCTGACATTAAGATAAAATGGCCTAACGACATTATGTCAGGAAATAAAAAAATATGTGGGATTTTAAATGAGTTAAAAGTAAAAGGAAATTACATTCAAGAAATTGTTGTCGGTTTTGGGCTAAATGTTAATCAAGAGAATTTCAATAATTTACCCAATGCTTCTTCTTTAAAATTAATTACATCTCTAAATTTTAGATTGGACGAAATTGTAAGCCTTCTTATTCAAAATTTAAAAAGATATAATTATTTAGAAAAGCTTTTTACTATTGAATCTGATTTCATTGATTTATATAATTGTAATTTGTATGGTTTAAATTCTGTTTTTGAATTTGAAAATGGAAAAACAAGATTTAAGGGTGAAATTATTTCAGTGAGCAAAGAAGGTAGTTTAAAAATTAAAAAAAAATGTGGTACTGTTAATAGTTATAACGTTCACGAAGTTAAATTAATATATTAATGGAATCATTTGTTGAATGGGGTTTTTTAGGTTTGTTTTTTGCTAGTTTTTTAGGGGCTACAATTATTCCATTGAGTTCAGAAATAGTTCTTAGTATTCTTCTAGCAAAGGGATACGACTTTAATTTAAGTATTATAATAGCAACAATTGGAAATTGGCTTGGAGGATTAAGTAGCTATTTTTTAGGTACATTAGGTAAGTGGGATTTTGTTGAAAAATATTTTAGAATTAAAAAAGAAAAAATACTAAGTTTTAAAACAAAAATTGACAAATGGGGTAGTGTTGGTGCCTTTTTTTGTTGCCTTCCAATTATTGGTGACCCTCTAGCAATAAGTTTGGGATTTTTTAGAGTTAATTTTCTTAAAGTATCTGTATGGATGCTTTTTGGAAAATTAGTAAAGTATGTTTTATGGGCTATTTTAACAATTTGGGGAATATCAATCTTTTAAATTTTCATATCTACCAGGTGCTAAAATTCCAGAGAGAAAATCAAAAATAAATTGAGGAACTAGTTTGATCAATAAGACAATTATTTTCCAAGTTTTAGAAGGAACAACTACTTTTTTCCCGTTGAACATTCCCGTGACTCCTTCTTCTGCAATTCTTGATGCGGATTTTTTTAAAAAACCAGGGACACTGTCCATTTCATCTTGAACGCCACTAGCAGTATGAAAATTAGTGACTGTGTAACCTGGACATAATGCAGTAGAAGTTATTCCTTTTTTATTGTAATTAATGTTTAAAGCGTCATTGAATCTGTTCATAAAGGTTTTGACTGGCCCATATAAAACCTGAATAGCAGCAGGTGGAGCAAATGCAGCAACAGATGAAACAATCATTATTTTTCCTCTTCCATTTTTTAACATATTTCTTAAAAATAATTTTGTTAATGAAATTACAGACGTACCAAGCACTCGAATACATTTTTCTTCATCTTCTACTGAATTTTCTTCAAATGAGTTTGGCAGAGCATATCCTGCGTTATTAACTAAAATTTCAACTTTATAATTTTTTGATTCGCAGTAGTCGTAAATTTTTTGTGGTCCTTTATCATCTGCTAAATCACAAGAAAAATATGCAGTTTCAACTTTGTACTTTAAGTTAATTTCTTCAGAAATTCTTTTCAATTTATTTTCAGATCTAGAGGTTAAAATTACATTAACACCTCTTTTTGCTAAACTTCTACATATTTCAAGACCAATTCCTGAGCTTGCCCCAGTAACTAACGCAAAACCACCCATTAAGTTAATTTTGAAGTATTTTTAGACAAGTCATTAATGAAAGACTGTAGAGGAGTTTTAACCATCATTTGAATCATTGGATTTAAATCTCCGTTGAATTCAAGAGAAAACTCACAATTATTTTCATCTATTTTTTTAATATGTCCAGTTAATGAAAAGTTAATTTTAGATTCACTCGAATTTAGTGTTATTATTGAAGGAGAATGTTTTTTTCCAAAAATTAATTTTATTGCAGGCATTCCTTTTAGAGAAAAAATCAAAGTGTTAGCATCTAATATTTCAAACTTAGAAATATTATTAGGCATAATTTTTTTAAAATTTTCAATATTACATAGTTTATCAAATAAAAGATTATCTGGAATATTTAAATCGTTTGAGATACTGTTTAATTTCATATGTATTGTTTTAAATTTTCCATTTAGCTGGATTTTTTTTCCAATCTTTTAAGACTGTATATTCATTATCAGTAATATAGTTTATATCAAGCGCTTGTTCTAATAAATAATCATAGGAGCTTAATGAGTGAAAATCAACATTTTTTTCTTCAAAATTATTATAAGAAATTTCAAATCCATAAGTAAAAACACTTAACATTCCTTTAATTTCTAAATCTTCAGATCTTAAAGCGTCAATTGCCATTAAACTACTGTTTCCGGTACTAATTAAATCTTCAATTACAACAACTTTTTGAGATTTTGAAAATTGACCTTCTATTTGATTTTTTCTTCCATGTTTTTTAGAGCTAGGTCTCACATAAATAAAAGGAAGATTCATTAAATCGGCTACCAAAATCCCTATACCGATTGCACCTGTTGCTACACCTGCTATTATATCAGGTTTGCCATACAACTCTTCAATTTGTTTAACCATTTGTTCTCTTACAAATATTCTTATTTGAGGATGAGAAAGTATTATTCTATTATCGCAATAAATTGGAGAATTCCATCCACTTGCCCATTTAAAAGGATTTTTTGGATTTAATTTAATTGCTTTAATTTGAAGAAGTAATTCAGCAGTTTTTTTTGCTGTATATTTATTTAAAACCATATTAACAAATGTATAAAGTTTTTGTCAATCAAGATGTAATTATATTGACTAGTGTAGTTCCATTTGGAAAAAAAATTAATTTATATGATTTAAAAAAAAAATCAATTGATGATATTATTTCTCTTGTGAAAAAACATCATAAAATTTATTTGTTTCATAAAAATTCTGAAAAACTTATTTCAACGTTTAAAAAAAAAATTAAAGTGGTAAAAGCAGGTGGTGGAATTGTTAAAAACAGAAATGATGAAACTCTTTTTATATATAGAAGAAATAAATGGGACCTTCCAAAGGGTAAAATGGATAAAGGAGAAACTATTGATCAAACTGCATTAAGAGAAGTCAAGGAAGAGACTGGTGTTAAAAATTTAAGTATCATCGGTTTTAAAATGAACACTTATCATATTTTCAAAAAGGAAAAAAATTTTCGTTTAAAAGTAACTTCTTGGTACAATATGTTGTCAAATTATGAAGGAAAATTTATTCCGGAGACTAAAGAAGGTATTTCAAAAGTAGTTTGGAAGAATAATAAAAAAATAAAAAAAATTAAAAATACTTTTCCAAATATTAAGTTATTATTAGAAAACTAAGAAATTTTTACGGTTTCTGGCACTAGTAAATGAAAATCCCCTTTGTTTAAAATTAGTTCTCTAACAATAGTGCTACTAATGAAAGATGTCTTAGAAGATGTTAGTAGAAAAACCGTTTCGATTTTAGAAAGTTTTCTGTTTGTTCGGGCTATAGCTTTTTCAAATTCAAAATCACCGTTATTTCTTATTCCTCTTAGGATAAAATTAGCTCCAATTTCTTTACAAAAATCTATAGTTAAACCATCGTAACTTTTTACTGTTATTTTTGACTCGTTGGAAAAACAATTTTCAATGAACGAAATTCTTTTGGATTCCGAAAACATTGTTTTCTTTTCAATGTTTTTACCAATACCAACAACAATTTCATCGAAAAGAGGGAGACTTCTTTTTAAGATATCCAAATGGCCTAAAGTAAAGGGGTCAAAAGTTCCTGGAAAAACAGCTTTTCTCATAAAGTAAATATATTAATTTAATGCCTGACTAAGCATTTCATTACATAAATCTTTAATAGAAATCCCTTGAATTTTGGCTTGTTTGGGAAAAATACTTTTATTAGTCATACCTGGAATCGAATTAATTTCTAGAAAATAAGCTTCATTTTCAACAATTATAAATTCACTTCTAGTAAACCCTCTCATTCCTAGTTTTTTATAAATTTTAACAGAAAGTTCAGAAACAAGTTTTTGTTGTTTTACAGATATATTAGCGGGTGTAATTTCTTTAGATTTACCATTATATTTTGCATCATAATCAAAAAAATCATTTTCGGTAATTAGCTCGGTTACGCCAAATACTTTTATTTCATCTTTATAATTCATGACTCCAACAGAAACTTCAGTTCCATTCAAATAGGATTCAATCAAAATTTCGTTGTCAAAATCAAATGCTTTATCAATAAAATCATTTAAATCTTCTTTTTTATTGACTTTAAAAACTCCAAAACTACTACCAGATCTATTTGCTTTTACAAAACAAGGAAGTCCTAACTCTGAAATAATGTTTTCTATTGAAAAAGACTCTCCAAAATTAAGTTGAATTGATTTTGCAGAGGGTATGTTATACTTACTTAATATTGATATACAATCCCTTTTGTTAAAAGTTAATGATGAAACGTATGAGTTACTTCCTGTATATGGAATCTCTTTAAGTTCAAGATAAGATTGTATTAAGCCGTCTTCTCCAGGTGAACCATGGATAATTATAAAAGCTAAATCAAAATTTATTTTTCCTTCGTCTAAAGTGATCGAAAAATCGTCTAAACAAACATTATGACTGTCTTGGTTTTTATCTTTGTAATACCATCTATTTTTTTCAACAATAACTTTGAAAGGATTGTATTTGGATCTATCTATATTATTAAAAATAACTTCACCACTTTTAATTGAAATGTCTTTTTCAGATGAAAAACCTCCCATTAATACAGCTACGTTTTTTATCATAACCACAAAAATATCATTTATTTTTTTTTAAAATCATAATAGCAAGCTTATTTTATATATTTGATTTTTATTATCCAAAACATGAATTTCTTAAAGTTTTTATTAAGTAAATATTTTTTGAAAGAGCTAATTAGATCTTTGATATTTATTATTGTTCTCTTGTTTGGGCTTTATATTTATTTAAATTTAACAACTAATCATAACAATTATATAAAAGTTCCTGATTTAAAAGGCATAAGTTTTGTTAATGCTGTAAGAATTTTGAATGAAAAAAATCTTTCTTTTATTGTTATTGATTCAGCTTTATATAATCCAAATTATCCTAAATTTTCAATTGTTGATCAGCTTCCAAATTCTAGTACAGAGGTTAAAAAAAATCGAAAGATTTATTTAACATTAAATCCAAGTAATTATGGAAAAGTGTCAATTCCAAATATTATTCAAATTACACAAAGAAGTGCTAATTCTGCTTTATTAGCTTCTGGATTAGAAATTGGTGAAGTTACTTACGAAAATAATATTGGAAAAGATATGGTTTTACAGATTTTTTTTAATGGAACTGAGATCAAAATTGGAGATATGGTTCCTAAAAAATCTAAAATTGATTTGATATTAGGAAATGGATTAATTGATGAAAAATTTGAAGATGGATCAAAGTAATAATTTAGAAAACGATCTATTTGAACATTACCAATTTAAGGCTGATAAAGGCCAAGAACCCTTAAGAATAGATAAGTTTTTAATGAATAGAATTGAAAATTCAACTAGAAATAAAATTCAAAACGCTGCTAAAAATGGAGCAATATATTCAAATGATAAAATTGTAAAATCAAATTATAAAGTTAAACCTGGAGATGTGGTTAGAGTTTTATTTTCTCATCCTCCTTACGAGAATTTATTGATTGGTGAAGAAATGTATTTAGATATTGTTTTTGAGGACAAAAACTTATTAGTACTAAATAAACCTGCAGGTCTTGTAGTTCATCCTGGGCACGGCAACTATAGCGGAACATTATTAAATGGTTTAATAAATCATTTTAAAAATTTACCACACAATAAGGAAGGAAGACCTGGTCTTGTTCATAGAATAGATAAAGATACAAGCGGACTTTTAGTTGTAGCAAAAGATGAAAAATCTATGACTGATTTAGCTAAACAATTTTATTTAAAAACTTCTAAAAGAAAATATTTGGCGTTAGTGTGGGGAATAATTCCTGATGAATCCGGGACTATTGACAAAAGATTGGCAAGAGACCCCAAAAACAGGTTAATAATGAGTGTTCCAAATGTGGATGATGCTTTTGGAAAAGAGGCTATCACACATTATAAAGTAATAGAGAGATTTAATTATTTAACTCTTTTAGAATGTCAATTAGAGACAGGTAGAACTCATCAAATTAGAGCTCATATGAAACATATAGGTCATCCTATTTTTAGTGATGCTAGATATGGAGGTGATAAAATTTTAAAGGGAACTATTTTTAATAAATATAAACAGTTTGTTTTAAACTGTTTTAAGATAATGCCGAGACAAGCTTTGCATGCTAAATCATTAGGTTTTGTACACCCAATTTCAAAAAAAGAAATGAATTTCGAATGTGAACTTCCATCAGATTTTGATAACTGTTTGAAAAAATGGAGAAATTACTCCAAATAATTTCTATTTTTTTAAATTTGATAAATAAATTATAATTTTTTGTAATGAAAATAATTATTTCACCAGCTAAATCTTTAAACTTTGATAAAGAGTTGCCTACCAGCAATTTTTCAATTCCAGTTTTTTTAAAAGATTCAAATTTTATAAATGAAAATTTAAAAAATAAAAAACCCTCTCAATTAAAAGAATTGATGAAGATTTCTGATAAAATTGCTGAACTAAATTGGAAAAGAAATAACGAATTTAATATTCCTTTTAGTTCGAGTAACGCAAGACCTTCATTATTTACTTTTAATGGTGATGTTTACAGTGGAATTGATGCATTTAGTCTTGATAATAATAAAATTACTAAAGCTCAAAGCACATTAAGAATTTTATCTGGATTATATGGTGTTTTAAAACCTTTAGACCTTATTCAGCCGTACAGGTTAGAAATGGGAACAAAGCTATCCATAAAACAATCAAAAAATTTATATGAATTTTGGAAAAAGAAAGTAACTGCTTTCTTCAATGATGAGCTTGTAGAGAATGAGTTATTTGTAAATTTGGCAAGTAATGAATATTCCTCTGTTATAGATAAGAATTCTTTAAAAGTCCAAATGATTTCTCCAATTTTTAAGGATTTTAAAAATGGCAAATTGAAAATCATATCTTTTTATGCAAAAAAAGCTCGAGGAATGATGACTAGATTTATATTGGATAATGATATAAATTCATCTGATGATTTAAAAGGTTTTGATTATGGGGGATATTCTTATAGTCAACAAGAAAGTCAAGACTCAAAAGAATTAGTTTTTATTAGATAATTACCCTCTAATTAATTTTACAAATTTATTTATTTGATCAATTTTATTCTTTTTCAAAAAGTTTATAAAAGCTGATCCAATTATAGCCCCCTTACTGTTTTTAATTGCGTCTTTAAAAGTTTTATTGTTACTAATTCCAAATCCAATTAATAATTTTGATTTTAAATTCATATCGTTGATTCTTTTAAAATATTTTTTTTGCTCTTTACCAAAAGAATTAATTGCTCCTGTAATACTAAAACTACTCACCATATAAATGAATCCCTCAGAAACTTGATCGATATATTTTATTCTTTTTTCACTTGTTTGAGGTGTTATTAAAAACATATTTAATAGCTTATGTTTATCAAAAAGAGCTTTATAATTTTCTTCGTAAACATTAACTGGTAAATCAGGAATTATTAATCCATCTATACCAACACTTTCACATTTTTTACAAAATTTTTCCACTCCAAATTGTAAAATAGGATTAAAATAGCCCATTATTATAAGTGGAATATTTGTTTTATTTCTTATGTTTTTTAGTTGTAAGAATAATTTTTCTGAACTCATTCCATTTTTTAATGCTATTGAAGAACTCTTTTGGATTGTTGGGCCATCAGCTAAAGGATCACTGAAGGGCAAGCCGATTTCTATAATATCTACATCTGATTTACTTAATTCTATTATAATTTTTTCAGTATCGTCTAAATTTGGATATCCGGCAGTGAAATATATAGAAAGTATATTATTTTTATTTTCTAAAACTTTATTAATTCTATTCATATTATAATTTAAAATAATCAATATACGTGTCCAGATCTTTATCACCTCTTCCGGAACAATTAAAAACTAAAATATCATCTTTTTTAAATTTCTTTTTATCTAACACAGCAAATGCATGAGAAGTTTCAATAGCTGGAATAATTCCTTCTAACCTCGATAAATTGAGACCCCATTCCATAGCTTCTTTATCAGTAATTGAAATAAATTCTCCTCTTTTAGTTCTAAATAAATTAGCATGCATTGGGCCAACTCCAGGATAATCTAACCCAGCAGAAATTGAGTATGGTTCAGTTATTTGACCGTCAGAAGATTGCATTAGTAATGTTTTTGATCCATGAATTATTCCTTCTTTTCCAAGAATTGAGGTGGCTGCACTCATGCCAGTTTCAATTCCTTTACCTGCAGCTTCAATACAAATGATTTTAACTTTTTCATTATCTAAGTAAGGGTAAAATAAACCAGCAGCATTACTCCCTCCACCAACGCAAGCTATAACATAATTTGGGTTTTTAGTTCCTTCCAACTCTTCAAGCTGACTTTTAACTTCATCTCCAATAACAGATTGAAATTTCGCAACCATATCTGGGTAAGGATGTGGACCAACTACAGATCCAATTATGTAGTGAGTGTCAATGGGGTTGTTTATCCAATCTCTAATAGCTTCGTTCGTTGCATCTTTTAATGTTTTACTTCCAGAAGAAGCAGGTTTAACTTCTGCTCCAAGCATCTTCATTCTTGCTACATTTGGTGCTTGACGACTAATATCAACTTCACCCATATATACAATACATTTAATTCCCATTAGTGCACATACAGTTGCAGTGGCAACTCCGTGTTGACCAGCACCAGTTTCAGCAATTATCCTAGATTTTCCAAGTCGCTTAGCTAATAAAATCTGACCAATTGTATTATTAATTTTATGTGCTCCAGTATGACAAAGATCCTCTCTTTTTAAATAAACTTTTGTTTTGTATTTTTTTGAAAGTCTTTCAGCAAAATATAATGGAGTTGGTCTTCCAACGTATTGTTTTAATAATTCATTAAACTCCAATTTGAATTTTTTTTCAGAACAAATATCCAGATATTTAGACCTTAATTCTTCAATATTTGAATACATCATTTCTGGAATATAAGCTCCTCCAAAATCTCCATAATATCCTTTTTGATTTACATTGAATGTAACTTTCATAACGATAATTTATTTTTAAATAATTTTATTTTATTTCTGTTTTTTTTTAAATTTTGAAGCTCAAATCGACTATTGATATCAACTCCAATTATAGGATGTGAAATTTGAATTTCTTTAATTTCCTTAATATCGTTTAAATCAATTCCTCCACTTAAAAAGAAAGGTTTTTCCCCTTCGTAATTTTTGAGGATATTCCAATCAAATTTTTCTCCACTGCCTCCGTGTAAATTTGATTTTGTGTCAAACAAAAAATAATCAGAAACACTTTCAAACATCTTCGTTGATTTAAAATTAAAATCATTGTTGATTTTAAAAACTTTAATAATTTTAATAATTGACTTTAAAGAAGTGCAGAAATCAACATCTTCACTTCCATGTAACTGAACAAAGTCAAGTTTAAACTTTAAAATTTTACTTTTTATATATTCAATTTCTTGATCTACAAAAACTCCAACTCTTTTGATATTATCATCTAAAATCAATTCAGATTGATCAAAGAATCTTTTAGATTTACTGTAAAATATAAAACCCATATAATCAGGTTTTAAATTTTCTATTTCGATTATATTTTCAGGAAATTTCATTCCGCATACTTTTAATTTCATTTAATTTTACTTATTAAATTTAAAACTTCGCTTCCAGGGTCGTCTTTCTTCATAAAAGTTTCTCCAATTAAAAAACCTTTAAATCCATATTCTCTTAATTTATTAATTTCAATTGAGCTCGAAATACCGCTTTCAGAAATTTTGGTGAATTCATTTGGAATTAAACTTGACAAGTTGATACTGGTTTTTAAATCAACATCAAAAGTTTTTAAATTCCTGTTGTTAACACCTATAATATCAATCGACTGAATTAGGCATTTTTCAAGTTCTTTTTCATCATGAATTTCTATTAAAACTTCAAGTCCTATACTTTTTGCTAGTTTACTTAAGTTTTTTATTTGAGTATTACCTAAGCAAGCAGCAATCAAAAGTATAATGTCAGCACCATTTGCTTTAGCTTCAATAATTTGGTATTCATCAATAATAAATTCTTTTCTTAATAGAGGAATAGAAGTCATTGTTCTAGCCTTTTGTAAATCTTTCAAACTTCCTCCAAAATAAGTTTTGTCTGTTAAAATTGATATTCCACAAACATTTGCTTTATGATATCCTTTAATTACATTTTCTAATTTTATATTATCATTTATTACAGACTTTGAAGGTGACTTTCTTTTATGCTCAGCAATTATTCCATGTCTACTTAATTCCAATCGATTCTTTAACGAAAAAGTTTGTTTTTCAAATAACTCTTTATTTTCTAAATCTTTAGTAGTATTTAAGCTTTTAAGAATTTTTAATTCTTTAATCTTTGATGATATTATTTTTTCTAAAATAGTCACTCCTAGTTAAGTTTTTTTAAATTTTTAAATGATTCAAAAGCGTTATTTGATAGTAAAGATTCTTTTGCTTTTTCAATGCCTTCTTTAAATGAAATTCCTAGTGCAGTTGATATTGCTAATCCAGAGTTAGCATAAATCACTTCATTTTGAGAATTTGTTCCTTTATTTTTTAAGATATTCATAAAAATTTCAGCAGATTCTTTTACACCATGACCTCCAATAATTGCTTTTGGATTTGATTTAGTCAAACCAATATCATTAGGTTCGTATACATTTTCTTCTTGTCTGGAAATAATTTTTGTAGCTCCAGTTAAAGAAATTTCATCGTACCCGTCAAGTGAGTGAATGATTGCATAATTTTTTTTAGTTTTTTGAAAAAAATATGAATATAATCTAGCCAATTCTAAACTATAAACTCCAACTATTTGATTTTTTGGAAAAGAGGGATTAACCAAAGGGCCTAAAATATTAAAGAATGTTTTTAAGCCTAATTCTTTTCTTATTGGAGCTACATGCTTCATCGCGGGATGAAACAGAGGAGCATGCAAAATACAAATACCACATTTTTCAATAGATTTTCTAAGAAAATCAAAATTATTAGAAAATTTAATTCCTAAATATTCCAAAACATTACTTGAGCCACAAGATGAAGAAACTCCATAATTTCCGTGTTTAGTAACATTAACCCCTGCTCCAGCAGTCACAAAAGCAGATAATGTTGATATATTAAATGTATCCTTATTATCTCCACCTGTTCCACATAAATCAATACCATTGTATTCTGAAAGGTCAACATTAATACACAATTCTAAGAGAGCTTCCTTAAATCCTTCTAACTCTTGTAATGTGATATTTCTCATCATAAACACAGTCAGAAAAGAGCTTACATGACTATTGTTATATTTTCCTTTAGAAATATTTATTAAAATATTTTTAGATTCATTTTTAGATAAAGTTCTATGTAAGCTTAAATCATTAATTATCTCTTTCATCAATTTAGTTTTAACCAGTTTTTCAGAATTTCTTTTCCTTGCTCAGTTAAGATAGACTCAGGATGAAATTGAACTCCTGTGACGTTATGTTCTTTGTGTTTGATTGCCATTATCTGATTGTTTTCATCATAGGCTAAAATTTCAAGACAATTAGGAATTGGTTCTTCAACTACCCAAGAGTGATACCTTCCAACGTTTAATGGTTTAGAAAGATTATTAAAAATATGATCCTCTTTAACAACATTTATTGTACTAGCTACACCGTGATAAACTTCTTTTAAATTTTTAAGCTTTCCACCATATACCTCAGCTATTGCTTGATGACCAAGACATACTCCTAAAATCTTTTTTTTGGATCCAAAATGTGAAATAATTTTTTTTAAATCTCCAGCTTCATCAGGAATTCCGGGTCCGGGAGATAAAACAATCAAATCGAACTTTTCAATTTCTTTTAAACTAACCTCATCATTTCTTTTCACTGTTACTTTACAGCCTAGTTCTTCAAAGTAATGAACTAAGTTGTAGGTAAATGAATCGTAATTATCAATAACTATTAATTCCATAATTAAATTTTTTCAGCCAGCTCTAAAGCTTTGATTAAAGCTCCGACTTTATTATTTATTTCTTGTAATTCAGCTTTAGGATTGGATTTAGAAACAATTCCAGCACCTGCCTGAAAAATTAGTTCATGATTTTTACTTAAAAAAGAACGAATAATGATTGCATGGTTAAAGTTTCCATGAAAGTCCATAAATCCAATAGCACCACCATAAAAAGATCTATTGCTATTTTCATATTCAGAAATTAATTGCATCGCTTTGTGTTTTGGAGCACCAGAAAGTGTTCCTGCAGGAAATGTATCCGCAGCTATTTGAAATGTAGATGAATTGTTTTTTTTATCAGCTGTAACTTTTGAGACTAAATGAATTACATGAGAATAAAATTGTATTTCTCTATCTTTTTCAACTTTTACATTATTTCCATTTCTGCTTAAGTCGTTTCTAGCTAAATCAACGAGCATCATATGTTCGCTATTTTCTTTTTGATCAATAGCTAGTTTTTTGGCTTTAACAGAATCTTCAAAATCATTTCCAGTTCTGATAAAAGTTCCAGCTATTGGATGAATTTCAGCTTTATTATTTTTAACCACAAGCTGAGCTTCAGGTGAACTTCCAAAAATTTTATAACTACCATAATCAAAATAAAAAAGATAAGGTGAGGGATTTACAGATCTTAATGCCCTGTATAGATTAAACTCATCTCCCTCAAAAGATTGTTTAAATTTTCTCGAAAGAACTATTTGAAATACATCACCTCTTTTACAATGTTTAATACCTTTTTTAACTAAATCTACATATTCATTGTCTTTTAAATTGGATGATATTTTTCCAGATTTTTTAAAATCAAATTTTGATATTTTGTTTGATTTTAGAAGTTCTTCAATTTCATTTAAATTATTTTCTTTATTGTAACTATGGTGAAGTAAAATAGCTTCATTATTAAATACATTTATAATAATTATGTTTGAATAAAAGGCATAAAAAACCTCAGGAATTTTTATATCACTATTTTTTACTTTGAAATTAATATTTTCAAAATGTTGGACTGCATCATAGTTCATATAACCAATCAGACCATTTTCAAAAAATTTTGAATCAGATTTTTTTGTTTGAAATTTTTTACAAAAATTATCTATTTCATCAACAACTGAACTGTTTTCAATCAATATATTCTGCTCAATTAAATTGTCAGGATAGATTTTTTCAATTTTATCGTTATAAACTTTAAATGATGATATTGAATTAAAACATACATAAGCATAACTATTGTCGTTAGCTCCATAATCACTACTTTCTAACATCACTGAATTAGAATATTTATCTCTAATTTTTTGATAAATACTTACTGGAGTCATAGTATCAACAAGTATTTTTTTTCTGTATGTGTTTATTTTATACACTTTGTGTTTTTTAAATTAAAAAAGGCTTGTCGATAAACAAGCCTTTTATGTATAATGAACTAAAAGAGTTATCGACTTAATAAAAATTAAGCGAACGCCACCAATTAGTATTTAATTTTAAATTCATAATTCCTCTCAAATATAGCAACGAAAATTATAGATTACAAAAAATTATTAATAATTTTAAAATTAAATTATTTACAAATGGACTTGACTCAAAAAGATTGGTCTGCTAATTCAAAATCAAAACCTAATAATGTGATAATTGATGTCAGGACTCCTCAAGAGTATATTGAAGGATATATTAAAGATGCAAAAAACATCAATATTTACGATTCAACTGATTTTATAGAAAAAGTTAAATCTTTTTCTAAGAAAGATGATATTTATTTGTACTGTAAATCAGGAGCAAGAAGTTCTGCTGCATGTCAAATTATGGGTCAGTTAGGTTTTGAAAATATTTTTAACTTAAGAGGTGGAATAACTGACTGGAAAGAAGAGGTCATCAAGTAATGCTTAGATTAAGATATTTTTTTGAAAGACATGGTTTTTCTGTTTGTTCTAGACTTGCTGATTGGATGGGGATGAAAAAGAAAAATGTTAGAATTTTTTTTATCTACAGTAGTTTTTTTGTATTAGGATTTGGTTTTTTTATGTACTTAACGTTGGCTTTTTGGCTAAAAATAAAGGATTTGATTTCATCTAAAAGATCATCCGTATTTGATTTATAATAAAAAAGATTTGAATTTATACTTTTTATTCGCATCTTGTTTAGATAAGTAATAAATTACCCAAATAAAATGAAAAAAATATTTTTAAGCCTTGTTTTAGTATTGTCATCTAGTCTATCTTTTTCTCAGGATAAAGGATTAGACAAACAAATAGATGAAGCGTTTGCACCAATTTCTGATTTTTTTAGTAATGTTGTTTTTTTTCAAGTAGGAGGATACCCTTTTGTAATTCTCTTGTTAGTTGGAAGCGCAATGTTTTTTACTATTTATTTTGGATTTCCAAATATTAAATATTTTTTAACTGCTATTAATGTTGTTAGAGGAAAATACGATGATCATGATAAAGATGATTCATCTGAAGATGGAGAGGTTTCTCATTTTCAAGCATTAGCAACTGCAGTTTCTGGTACTGTTGGAAATGGTAATATTGCTGGTGTTGCTCTTGCTATTGCATTAGGTGGTCCAGGGGCTACTTTTTGGATGATTGTTTGTGGTTTACTCGGAATGTCAACTAAATTTGTTGAATGCACTTTAGGTGTTCAATACAGAGATGTTGGTGAGGATGGAACAGTTTATGGTGGACCAATGTACTATCTAACTAAAGGTCTTAAGGAAAAGGGTTTTGAAAGTTTAGGTAAAATTGCAGCCGTTATTTTTGCAATATGCTGTATAGGTGGTTCTTTTGGAGGAGGAAATGCGGCTCAGTCTAACCAAGCTACAATTGTAGTGAAACAATTATTAGGTTTTGAAAGCACCAGCGCTGGAGCTGTAATTGGAATAATTTTGGCAATTTTAGTTGGTATTATAATAATAGGAGGTATAAAGAGAATTGCATCAGTAACTGAAAAGGTAGTTCCATTTATGGCAATATTATATTTATTTGCATGTCTTTACATTATACTATCAAACTTTTCTTTTATTGATGATGCGATTTCATTAATTATTACAGAAGCATTTAACCCAACAGCTATTGGAGTTGGTGGAGTTATTGGTGTTTTGATGGTTGGTTTTAAGAGAGCTGCATTTTCTAATGAAGCTGGTGCAGGATCTGCTTCAATTGCTCATTCCGCTGTAAAAACTAAGTATTCAGCCAGTGAGGGATTGGTTGCTCTTCTCGAGCCATTTATTGATACAGTAGTTATATGTACAATGACAGCTCTAGTAATAATTATTTTCAATTTTGGTGGTTATTTTGAATATGGTGGAGATGGCCTTGGAACAGTATTAATTGATGGGGTTCCATTTGAGGGGGCAGGAATTACTTCACAAGCTTTTGCTGAGTATATACCATATTCAGATGTATTTTTAACGATAGCTGTAGTTTTATTCGCAGTTTCAACAATGATTTCGTGGTCTTACTATGGTCTACAATCATGGAAATTTTTATTTGGAAGAGGAAGGGCAGCTGATTTAACATATAAGTTATTATTTTGTATGTTTATTGTTATTGGTGCAGCAGCAAGTATGAACTCAATTTGGGCATTTTCTGATGCAATGATTTTTGCAATGGTATTTCCAAATATGATTGGATTATACTTTTTGTTTCCTGTTGTTAAAGAACAATTACATAAATATTTGAAAGTAATTAAACAGTAAAAATTATTTAATTTTAAGTTGTTTTTTTAATTAGTTTTGGCATCAATATTGTAACTAATAAAGTAGTTAAATTATTTAATGGATTTTAATCTTGGCCCAAACAATAGGTTAGTAGCGGAATCAGCAAGAGACTTTGCTAACCAATTTATTAAACCTAATGTAATGGATTGGGACGAATCTCAATTTTTCCCCAAAGAATTATTTAAAAAAGCAGGTGAATTTGGTTTTATGGGTGTCCTGGTTCCTGAAAGTTTAGGAGGTTCAGGACTAGGTTATCATGAGTATGTTACTGTAATTGAAGAAATTTCAAAAGTAGATCCATCAATTGGACTTTCGATTGCCGCTCACAATTCATTATGTACTAACCATATTCTTCTTTTTGGAAATGATAAGCAAAAAAATAAATGGATTCCGAAATTAGCATCCGGTCAACATTTGGGAGCTTGGGGTTTAACTGAAAATAATTCAGGGTCAGATGCTAGTGGGATGTCATCTACAGCTGTAAAGAATGGTGATAGTTGGGTTTTAAATGGAACAAAAAACTTTATAACTCATGGTATTTCAGGTGATTTAGCTGTTGCTATATTTAGAACTGGCGAAAAAGGAATAAAAAGAAATGCTACAGCATTTGTAATTGAACGTGAAACACAGGGTTTTAAAGCAGGAAAGAAAGAGAATAAGCTTGGCATGAGAGCCTCTGAAACTGCAGAAATGATATTTGATAATTGTATTGTTTCAGATGAAAACAGGTTAGGTGAAATTGGAGAGGGATTTATTCAATCAATGAAAATATTAGATGGTGGACGTATATCAATCGCAGCATTATCATTAGGAATAGCCAAGGGTGCATTTAATGCGTCATTAAAATATTCTAAGGAACGTGTTCAGTTTGGAAAACCAATTAGTTCTTTTCAGGGAATTTCATTTAAGTTAGCCGAAATGGCAACTGAAATTGAAGCGTCTGAGCTATTAATAAGAAAAGCTTCTCACGAAAAAAACATGAATAGACCTATGACAAAACTTAGCGCTATGTGTAAAATGTATGCTTCTGAAGTTTGTGTCAAGACCTCAAGTGAGGCTGTGCAAATTCATGGTGGATATGGATATATCAAAGATTTTCCAGTTGAAAAATTTTACAGAGATTCGAAGCTATGTACAATTGGAGAAGGAACTACTGAAATTCAAAAACTTGTTATTTCTAGAAATATTTTAAAATAATTCTCAAGTAAATAAAAAATGTTTTTATATTTGCTGCCTATTTAAAATAAAATATGTTAATTATTCCAGTTAAAGAAGGTGAAAACATTGACAGAGCTCTTAAGAGATTTAAACGTAAGTTTGATAGAACTGGAGCTATGAAAAGTTTAAGATCTAGACAAGCTTTTATTAAACCTTCAGTGCTTAATAGAGATAAGATTAAAAAAGCGTCTTATATACAACATTTAAGAGATCGCGAAAACATTTAATTTCCTTATTAATTTTGCTTTTATTACTTAACTTTAGGTAAGTTAAGTTTTAATAAATGTATTTTTCTAATTTTTACGATTATTTATTAAAAGAAAAGAGTTATTCATCAAATACCGTTACAGCTTATAAAAACGATGTAGAAACTTTTCAAAACTTTTGTATTGTAAAGTTTGAATTAAATAACCTATCCAAAGTAAATTACCCGATTATAAGAGATTGGATTATTGATTTATCTGAAAAAGAATTATCTCCTTTAACAATAAATAGAAAAATTTCATCCTTAAGTAAATACTATGATTTTTTAATTAAAATACAAGAAATTAAATCTTCACCATTAAATAATCATAAAAGATTAAAAGTTCAAAAAAAATTAATTATTCCATTTTCGGAAGATGAAATTTTAAAAGTTGTTGATGTTTTTAGTAAAAATTTTGAGGGAAAAAGAAATTTATTAATTGTAGACATGCTATATTCAACTGGCTTAAGAAGAGATGAATTAATAAATATAAAGCTTAATGATGTTTTTTTGGATGAAAATCTTGTTAAAGTGTTGGGTAAAAGAAATAAGGAACGCTTAGTTCCATTAGTTTTAAATTTAAAATCTAGAATTAAGGATTATTTAAAATTTAGAAAAGAAATAAAATCTAGTAGTTCTAACTTTTTTATAACAACTAAAGGAAAAAAAATTGGACCATCGCTTGTTTACAGGGTGGTTAAAAATTATTTTTCAAAGGTGTCAACTAAAGTTAAAACAAGCCCACATGTATTAAGACATTCTTTTGCAACTCATATGTTGAATAATGGAGCGGATATTAATAGTATTAAGGAAATTATGGGTCATTCTAGTCTGGCTTCCACACAAATTTATACTAAAATAAAGTTACCTAAAATAATAAATGACTATAAGAAAAATCATCCAAGAGAAAGAAAAAAATAGTTAAATTAATTTTTTTTAAAAAATCATTATTTTTCTTTTGATTCAAAAAAAATAAATCAATACATTTGCCAACCATTGAATGGAAAAGCCGATGTAGCTCAGCTGGCTAGAGCAGCTGATTTGTAATCAGCAGGTCGTGGGTTCGAGTCCCTCCATCGGCTCTTAGTTCTTTAAAATATCGGGGAGATACTCAAGCGGCCAACGAGGGCAGACTGTAAATCTGCTGTTTTTAACTTCGCAGGTTCGAATCCTGCTCTCCCCACAATTTAAGCGGGAGTAGCTCAGTTGGTAGAGCGTCAGCCTTCCAAGCTGAATGTCGCCGGTTCGAACCCGGTCTCCCGCTCAAATTTCTGCCGGTGTAGCTCAGGGGTAGAGCGTTTCCTTGGTAAGGAAGAGGTCACGAGTTCAAATCTCGTCATTGGCTCTTCTTTTTATTTATTACTCTGTGGTTTTAGTTTTTTGTTTAGTTAATATTCTTATTTTTACATAAATGATAAAAAATACATTATATATTATTATAATATTTCTATTTCTTTCATGCGAATACGAAGACTTTGATGATAACAAAGATGTTCAATCTCCATTAGCTTCT
>Ga0075480_10000162_pt1 | contig 35225 bp, 40 predicted proteins | sample DEB08_DNA_7_FD_81590 | JGI IMG/M metagenome (GOLD analysis project Ga0075480, IMG submission 81590) | Aqueous microbial communities from the Delaware River and Bay under freshwater to marine salinity gradient to study organic matter... | ecosystem: Environmental > Aquatic > Marine > Coastal ... | reverse complement strand
TTATTCAACTGAAAGCAAAATATCTATATCATATTAAACCAAATGTATATGTTATATCGGCCTCAAATGATCAAGGGAATAATCTCTTTATTTACTATGAATACTCAAAAGGGAAATCTTCAGAAGACATTGATATCAGATACATACGAGAGAAGGGTAGAAGATTATGTGATGTTTATATCGATAGTATGATGATATTAAATTATGTAGATAAAGAACATCCTTACAATAAACGATTAGGAAAAGAATTTTCAGTATATCAAGAAATTTATAGTATTAAGGATAATATTATTGATGAATATATCGGTTTAGATAAATTTCCATCTTTAGATAAATTATTAATTAGAGATGCATTACAAGGTTATAAGTTAAAATATAATGTAAATGATACATTTTATTATATAGGTATAGATAGTATCTTACCTGAAGTATGTATTCAGAGAATTTATCCTTATCAATTATTTATAGATGAAAATTATAAAACTGATAATATTAAACCAAGAGTAATATTTAATGGAAATTTATATATTAAGAATTAATTTCATCTTTATAGATGATAAATAAAAATCATAATCATTTACATCTTCATAAAAAGGTTTTAGAAACATTATAAAATCTATATCTATTTTATATTCTTTTAAGCGTCCTCCATAAATTTCCCAAAAAGGATTTAGAAACCATATCATACTAATATCTGTATAGATATATTTTGATTCATCTTTAATATATATTTAACATCTTTTAAATCTTCACATTCTATTAATATATAATCATCTAAAATATGTTTACTAAATACGCTTTTCATATATATTTTATCTTTGTTTAATAATCCTATTTCTTGATTTATAGAAAAATTATTATCTTTTATTTGTAAACAAGTATATTTACTATTTTCATATTTAATATTTTTTATTTTCTTTATTTTAAAAATATCCCGTTTAGTACAAGGAGTCATTAATAAATAATTTAAAATTTCAATATGTAAAGGATCTTTATATTTTATAATATCTTCTGTAATACATTCATAATTATAATATTCATTATCACCAATTATCTTATTATCTTTATGATGAAAAGAAATATTATCTTTATCATTGAATCTTAAAAATATAGTATCATTGCTGAATAATGAATTTTGTTCTTTTAAAATAGTAACATTTTTTGGTATAAATTTATCATAATCAACTTTAATATTAAAATTAAAACGATTTTTAGAATCTTTATTTCTTTGAATACTATAAATATTTACTATATTTTTCTTTTCAGGTATTTTTATTTCAGAATATGTTTTATTTTCAACTTTTTGATGAATAGTTTGTGGTTTTTTTAATTTATGTAAAATTATTTCACCGATATGATTAATTAATTCTTTATTTAAGATAGATATTTCATCTGTATCTATCATATCAAATATACTTGGATAATGTAATCTATATAATTCTATATATGTAGAATCATTACTGATATCATAACCTGTTTCTTGTAGTATTAAATGGGATAGAGTTTGAAACATGTAATTTTTATTCTTTTTTGAGAAATACATGTCATAAGTTGACATAATTAAAGATTAAAATTATTAGAATAATATTCTTTAAACTTATTTTTAAGGGTTACCACCTTGTCTTTGTAAATCACTTCTTGTATCACTTTCATTAGCATCCCTCGCTTCTTGAGCTGCTACAGCAGCAGCAACATCTCCGTCATCTTCCATAGCCGCTCTTCTTTGTCTTTCAACATTACTTAAACCAGATTCTACTCTTTCAGTACCAGAACCGAAGGTAGACGAACCGAGAGATGATGGACCAGTATTTTCACCCGTAGAAGCCATATTCATACGTGATAATGAAGTATCTACATTTGTATCAACTAAATTACCATCTACACTATTATCTATTCCTGTAGTGGGGACATCTACGTTACCATCCATTAAATTATCGGGGACAGAAAGAATACTATCACTCGGGAAAGCGTCAACTGGATTATAAAAATCATAACTAGGTAATAATTCATAACTTTCATTCGCCATAATATCAAAATATTTACCGCCACTTGTAATACCTGGATTTCTACCTGGGAAAATACCCGTAACAATATCATCAACAGTAGGACAAGATACGGGAGGTACAGTAGGACAAGCGGGACATTCTTTATCACCACCTTCTGAGCATACTGGGCATTCGGGACACATTCCTTCATTACATTTTAAATCGGGACATTTAGGACACGCAGGGCATCCAGGATGATCAGGACATTCTGGGCATTTTAAATCTAAGTTACTAATCTGATCTTTTAAATCTTTGCCTAAATTTTCACTGTTTGTGCTCATATAATAAATCATCGTGCCTATAACAAACAATAAAAATAATGAAACATATTGTAATATTTCAGCATACTCATTTGTATCAAAATAATAAGAAAACATACTATATAAACTTATAGAATATATTTTTATAGAAAATATTTATATCTTTATAAAATAATCTTTTCTTAAATCAATCATATGTTTATCTGTCAGCTTCGTATTTAGATATTCTTCAAATGATAAGCCTTCTAACATCTTTTTGATAAAATGAATCGCATACATGCCACACTGTGAATTTCTTTTTTGATATGAATAATCATTATAAAAATAATAAGGTTCGCAATTACATTTTAGACCTTGTTCTTGAGCTAATTTAATTAATTCTTTTATTTCTTTGGGGGGTTTCCTACCGAATGAATCAAAATAATAAATACCCGGATAATCATTATTATGTTTACCTAAATCCATATATAAAGATATCCAATGTTGCCCCCCTTTTGTACTGGGATCAGTATTAAAAACGATACCTATTTTAGTTTCTTCTTTATCTAAATGTTTTTTCATATCAAAACTACACAAATTACTAACTGAACATTTAGAAAAATCTATGGGAACAGCCCCATAAAAATAAAAATTTTTATCGGCATCTAAATGTTGTTCTAAACAATCTTCAATTTCAAATGTCGATAACCATTCATTGTAATCTTTTACCCATTCTTCAGGCATTTGGGGTTTAAAACTATCTATAAATTCTTCTTTATCTGGTCCTAATTCTTTCATTAATGATTTTATTTTTTGCCAACAAGCTTCGGAAGAACATTTTGATATTTTACTTATTTGTGCGCATATATCTCCATGTATATCTTCCGGTTCTCTAGATAAATCTACTTTGTCTAATTTTTTATTATTTTCAGCTAATCGATTGATTGCTTTACCAACTTTTATTACAATATCATCATCTAAACAACTTCCTTCTACATCGTTTTCTCCAGGAGAACAATGCTTTTCTTTATACATTCTTTTCCTTGCTCCTCCATTAGCACCACCTACTGCTCCACCTTGTGCCCCACCATCAAGATCATTTCCATCATAACCACCTTCCAAATTATCATACTCCCCTTCTAAATTATCATACCCCCCTTCTAAATTAAAATCCATCTATAATATAAATTTGATTTTTTTATTTAAAAATTTAAAGTAAATAATTATTAGACAGAAATGGATATTTGTGATAAGAAAAATCAGATTCAAGATTTACTTAATGAAATTTATAGTGAATATAATAGAATGAATGAAACTAAAATACAATCTAAATGTGAAACTGATTTAGAAATGAGAACTATGATTAGTAATATTCGTAGTTTAGAAAGTAGTAGTTTAGAATAAGATAATCGTATTAAATGCTTAGAGAAGACAGTTTGTGATTATGAAAAAGTTATTGAAGATTTAAACTCAAAACTAGAACTAAAAGAAGAATGTGATAGAGAAAATAATAGACATGATATGGTAAGAACATTATCAAAAGATATATCAGAAAAAGATAGAGAAATAAATAGACTTAATGGTTTATTAGAATTCTATAAGAAAACCAAAGAAACAAAAAAACATAATATTGATAATATTATTGAAGATGTAAAAAATAAAGAAGAAAGTAAAATAACCCTTTCAGAAGTAAATGAACCGGTTAATGAAGAAACGGGGGAAGTGAATCCTAATTTCGTATATGATATACAAGAATCAGAACCTTCACCTGATAGTAGTATTCATTCTTCAGATAATTTAAATGAAACAATTGAACCCCAAGAAGAAACTAAAGAAGAATCTAAAGCAGAAGAATCTAAAGCAGAAGAATCCAAACCTGAAGAATCCAAACCTGAAGAATCCAAACCTGAAAAAACTTTATTAAAGGTCAAGAAAAATAATAAGACATATTTCGTTTATAAAGAAGATGAACCTGAACAAATTATATATGAATACAATGAAGAAAAACGTACCGATAAAATTGTTGGTAAAAGAACTAGAGTAAATGGTAAATGGTCTTGGAAACTAAATTAATAGAATTATTTTGATTTTAATAATTTAATATAAATTTCACTTATTTCATCCTTCGTAGAAGCGTGTTTAAAACTTTGAATAAATCTCTTATTATCATTCATATATAAATCAATTAAATATGGGTCTATATAATTTTTTTTACAGATTGCTGCTGTGTTATTCAGTTTATGTGCTGTTTTTTGTAAAGCCTCATTAATATTTTTTTTGTATTCACTTTCTTTAGTAGGAACTTCATATTTTAATATTTCAGATATGAAACTTAAATTTGCTACCCAAGTTCTAAAATTTTTACTAGTGAAATTTCCAAAACTTTTTAAATATTTATTGACATCACTAGATTTTAATGAATACCATTTATTACCCCTTCGATAAGTAAATATCGGTTCATCTTTTTTTAATGTTCTTTTTTTATTGCGAATATTGTGACTTAATCTTTTACTCCTACACTTACCTGTATTTTTAACGCCTTTTTTACCTATAAAATCAACACTTACAACATCACCATTGATTTTTATATGTCTCGATTCTAGAGTCGTAGCACCAAATGAATCATTCTCATCCCGATATTTTTCGGAACCTATGCGAATACCACACTCTATTACCAACATTAGAGCCATTGCTATTTGTTTTTCTTTCGTTTCTCCTTCTGAATATAAATCTCTTTTTACACTATTCATCATTTTTTTATAATTTTCACCAAACTCAATCATTTTATGAAAATTTTTTTCTTTATTTTTTTCAGTAAACTTTTTATTATAAATATACTGAGGTCTTTCTTTTTCATCATAACCAATCGCTAAAACTTTTTCATTTTTATTTAGATTTATTTTAACATCTTTATAAGCCGGTGGTATATATAATCCTTCTAATAATCTTTTAATGATAGATTCATTTATATGATTACCTCTCATATCTAAATATTCATAAGTATATTTATCTTTACGTTTATATTTTATATGTCTAGTTATATATTCTTTCATCTACTTATTATTTATATTTTCTTTTTGATTTATTTTTTGTAGTCTTTTTTATCTTTTGTAAATGTAATAGTTCTATCGGTATATTCATAGATTCTTGATTTAATTGTACCCAATTATTAGGTTTATCTGTATTTTCAAAATTATAACCAAATAATCTCATTAAATCTCTATCAAAACCTGCTTTTCTAAATCTTAATTCATGAGGTCTTTTTTTAGATCCACTTTGACCTTTATGAGGATCCCCATGAGATAACATAGGGAAAGCATTGATTTCTAAACATTTTACACTTAAATCTTCTCTTACAATATAATCTGAACCCCAGATTTGATAAATTTTATTTAAATCGGTATGAAATGGTTTATTTTCACAAGATTTATATTCTTCAAGGATATCGGTAAATAATAATGACATTTCTCTTATATTTTGAAATAAATTTCTCATAATCGTTTTATATTGTGGTAATTCACTTAATCTACCCATCTTACGTGTATCTGTAATATTATATTCACCTTCTTCATCTGCTTTCCAATGAGATACATGAACATTTTTTCTCATTTGTTTTTTAGGAACAAAAGTTTTACCACTTTTATCTTTTACAGATAAAGGATATACTTTATTGTTTTTACCTACAAGACAATCTTTATTATCATACTTTAATTGAAATAATGTGCAATAATATAACGCATCATTATAAGCATAAGTTTCACCTGTTCCTTTTGTCAATGAATAAACTCTTAAATTATATTTATGACCTCCTCGAATTAAATGAGATTTTCTTATCCCCTTTTGTAATATATATTCGTGATGTAAATGTTCCATTAAACAAGGACCTTGAATATCTCTACTTTTATCTTCTACCTGAAATATTTTTTGATATTCTTCAAAAGTTGATATTAAATTTATACCTTTCCCATGAACACCGAATATTTGTTTAAAAAACCATAAATCGCCATTTTGAAAATCTTTGGGAAATAATTTATGATTTTCCCAATTGGTTATTGTATAGGGTGCTAAATGAGTTAAGTTTAACTTTTCTAGCCTCTTATGCCAACTATATAAACAATCTACAATCGCTGAAAAACCTGTTTTATTCCATACTTTTATTTCAGATCTTATTTCGGGAGCTGAATATGTATCCCAATAAGAAAACTTAGATAACTCTTCGGGTGTAGCACTATACCACCCTTTATCTTTTAAATAATCTGCTAAATTATGACTTCTATTTATATGAAATGACATAAATATAATATTATATATAATATAAAATGTTTACCTTACTAAAAAATATTTTACTGATTAGTTTATCTTTAACGAATAAGGAATTTATCAATAAACATAATTCAGAAAATCATAGTTATCTTGTAGGTGAAAATAATTTTATTAATCATACATATATAGATGAATACAATAAGATAAATCATCATATTTTTGTATCAAATGATAATCCTGTCATAATAAATTTTACAGATTTAAATAAAGAAAGCGTGAATTGGAGAAAGAGATATAAGGTCTCATCAGTCAAAAATCAAGGAGAATGTGGTTCTTGTTGGGCTTTCTCTTCAGTGGGCGCGGTTGAATCTGCCTGGGCAATCAAACATAATATATTATATAATCTTTCTGAACAAGAATTAATTGATTGTTCATCAGAAAATAATGGATGTGAGGGCGGGTCTATGGTTAAAGCTTTTCAATATATTACAGAGAATGGTTTATGTAGTAATATATCTTATCCTTATACAGCAGAAGATGAACAATGTAATAATACTTGTAAATCATTGGTACAAATAAGTAATTATAGTGATATTATACCGAATCAAGAAAAGATGTTAATGAGAGCTGTTCAACATCAACCTGTATCTGTAGCTATTCAGGCTAATAAACGTTCATTTCAAATGTATAAATCAGGTATTTATTCAGATCCCGATTGTGGTTTTGAATTAGATCACGGAGTTTTACTGATTGGTTATGGATATGATAAAAAATATGATATGGATTATTGGATTATAAAAAATTCATGGTCTGAATCTTGGGGCGAAAATGGTTATATAAGAATTCAAAGAAATATAAATGATTCTAGAGGTTTATGTGGTATTGCTATGGATCCAAGTATTCCTATAATTTAATATTATTTTTTTTAATTTAATTTATTTTTTTTTATAATATATTAATATAAAATGGAAAGAACTATTTTAAGATTGCGTGACGGTAGTATATTGTCGTTATTTGTGGACGGCATATATAATATTAGAAAAATTCGTTCTACTACTACCGGTGGTCCAATTCATGGAAAATATAACAATTCAAAACAACTTATCAAAGTAACTGATATAAAATCACCAAAAGGTAATCCAGTAAGTTCCGAGATATTTTATCAATATGTAGACAATAAAGGTATAGCGAAGGATGAATCAATACATTCTTTACCATCCAATCAAATCACAGATGGTAAGTATAAACTCATCCCGATGAATCTTTCAGATACTACTGGCGAGTTGAATAAGGCTTTAATGGATGCCATCTCAGGCGAAGTCGTGTCTGAGGTGCCGGGTGCCCGAGAGGCGAAAGCTGTCGGTAAAATTTTGAGTAAATTATATCATTTAAAGGACGCCAGTGAGAAAACCCCCATTGATACACTCCGCGATTCCATTTCCACACTGTTGCAAATGATCGAAAATAATAATTATAATATAAAAAGGTTAAGTGAGGAGTGTTGTGGAATCAAAGAGCGTGGATTGAATCCATTGCTACAGCTAGAACCTGAGCCTGAGCTAGATACGCCGAGAATCGGGGGTAAAGGGTCTCCACAATATCTACTGGAGGATAGAGAGGATAGAGTAGATACGCCGATAAAAGAGGATACAGATTCAGATCAAGGTACGCCGAGAATCGGGAGTACGCTGGGAATCGCGTCTACCCGTGGGGGTGGTAAATCTAAGCGTAAGAAGAAAAATAAAACTAAGCGTAATAAGAAAAATAAAACTAAGCGTAATAAGAAAAATAAAACTAAACGTAGAAATAAAACCAAGCATAAGAAGACCCGCCGTAATAAAAAGACTAAAAGACGTTAAATTAAATATTTATATGAATATATTCAATCTATAAAAAAGAATAAAATTGATAAAGGACATCAATTATTATTTGATAAAATATTAAAGAATCCAACGTTGTTAAAAGATAAAAATTTAACCAATCATAATCTAGATGTGAAAACATTACATTTTAAATATGTTTAATCATTAAGATCCATTAAAATATTTCTTTTTAATGAATATTTCTTTTCAACTTTACGTTTATTTTTCATAAATGTTAATAATTCTTTCGCTTTCTCCTCTGAATTAAAATATTCTGTAAAACAATCGTAAAGAAACTTATTTGTAAAACCTTCATAACTATTATTTACTGTAGGAACAATACTTGTATTTAATGCTTGAATATTAAAGGTCGGTATTTGTGATTTTTCAATATTACTTATATTTATTTCTTGTAATATTTCATCACTTAATTTATCTCGCATCTGTTTAACAGGTGCAATTTTTTCTTTCATCTTATCATTGTATTCTTTGATTTGATCGTCACACTGAACCCATTGAACAATTTTAGATTCCATTTTTTGTATATTTAATACAGTAATATTTTTAAATCAAATTTAAAAATAACAAATTTTAACATTTAAGCACAATATTACAAATACTGAAACAACTATAAATACAATAATCATACTGAATATAAAAAAATAAGGATATAATTGTTCCAAGACTTTATCAACGATAGGTTTAATAATATCATTATTAATTGTATCTATATGTTCTTCTCGTTTAATTTCTTTTTTTACTGAATCTAATAATTTACGTGTAATAGTTTCGAATGACATATAGTAATAGTTTATCTTTTATGATATTTTTAAACTTAAAATTTGATTTAAATATTAATTATTATTAATTAAAATATATCTTAATCACAATGGGAATCAAAGGATTAACCCAATTAGTGAAAAAGAATTCACCAGAATCTATTAAACACATCGGTTTATATAAGATGAAAGATAAACGTATTGCGATTGATACAAGTATCTTTCTTTACAAGAGTTTAATGAATGTAAGATCAAAAGGAGATTATTTAAGAAACAGCGAAGGTAAAGTTGTAAGTCATATTCAAGGTTTATATTATAAAACAAATCAGCTATTAACATTTGGTATTACACCTATTTATATCTTTGATGGTAAACCTCCCCAAGAAAAGAGTGATTGTATTAAAGAACGCAACAAGAAAGCAAATGAATGCAAAGAAAAGATGGAAAATACAGAAAATCTTGAAGAAAAGAAAGCGTTAGAAAAAGGAACTATTCGGATAAAGAAAGAATATATAGATGATCTTAAACATATGTTTTCATTAATGGGTGTATCTTATATTCATGCCGATGGTGAAGCAGAAGCTTATGCTAGTGAACTATGTCGTTTAGGATTTGTAGATGCTGTAATGACAGAAGATATGGATACTCTTTCTTATGGATGCCCTCAACTATTCAGAACTTGTATTGACAAGAGTATTAAGCGTCCCGATATAGTTACAGTATTTAATTTTGAGAAAATTTTAGAGGATTTTAAAATGAATCATGATGAATTTATTGATATGTGTATCTTATGTGGTTGTGATTATTGTCCAACTATTCCTAAGGTAGGGCCAGTTAGAGCAATGAAATATATTCAAAAGTATAGTAGCATAGAAAATCTAATTAATTCAGATGAAAAAATAACTATACCTGAAGAATTTAAAAATAAATATGTTGCTTCAAGGGGATTATTTAAAGTATTTGATGGGAAAATAGATTTAGAAAATTTACCGATTTCAGAATCTAAATATGATCCGGATGGTATTTATAAATATTTAGTGAATAGTTGTAATATGAATATGAAACGTGTTCAAAACTCACTCCAGAAATTTTAGATTTCTATTAAATTTTAATTATTATTTTATTCTTATTTTTTTTTATACTATTCATAATATAAATGAACGTTGTTAAAATTCTTTTAGTATTAGGTTTAGGTTATGTTGCTTTAAATCAGAAGGTTGAAAAGACACGTAATATGTTATTAGTAGTTACAGGTTTATTAGCCTTTTGTATGTTTAGTATGGAAGGGTTTGAAATTGATGCCACAAGTTTGGAAGCTACTTTTGACGGAGATACGATTTCCACTGGGCCGCTGCCTAAGACTATAACGGTGTCGGGAACAGATGCACCTATATATACAGTGACAGGTGATATAACTGCTACTGCTGATAGTATTACAGGCATCACTTGTAAAATGGCAGCGTCTGATAGTGCGAATGGAACAATAGGACTCACCGATGCTGCTGCTGCTACTGATTACAACCCCGCCACCGACCCCGCTTCTATTTCTACTACTTTCACTTGTGCTGCTGCTACAACTACTGGTCAATCCTGTTCTGCGGGAGAAACCGCTGGTAAAAACTGCCCCCCATATTATAAAGTTAAAACCGGTAATTGTGCCGCAGAACCATGTTTAGATACAGAATTCGCTGCTACTGGTGTGTGTTGTGAAAAAGTATGCCCTGCTGCTGATTGTGAAGAGTATCCATTTTGGGGTTTAGGTGAGGATGGAGCTGAATGTGGGGCTCCTTCAGGTTGGTTTGGTTATACTGTGAAACAATGTAATACAGATTCTTAAATAAATATTTTTAAATTATATTTTTATATACTATTCATAATATATGAATATCTTCAAAATACTTTTAATTTTAGGTTTAGGCTATGTTGCTACAACTCAGAAAGTTGAAAAAACTCGTAATATATTGTTAATAGTTATAGGTTTATTAGCCTTTTGTATATTTAGTATAGAAGGGTTTACAGGTATTACTTTTGATAATAGTGGGTCTGCTACAGATGCTCCTGCCGGTGGAACTATAACTTCATCTAATAATAGAGAATATGTATTCCCTTCTGGTTTTAGTTTGGCTACGGGAATGCCTGTCCCCGAATATTCGTGTGGAGATGGAAAGGTGTCTGTTACAGAACCAACGACACGTGATGGAGATTTGACTCCTGGTACAGTAGAGACTGCTTACCCTTGTAGTGATAGACAAAAATGTAAAAATGCTAGCAATTTAAGTTGTGTATATGGTTATACATTAAAAAGTGGGGATGATGATTTATGTGTTGGCAGTGCTTGCTCACAATCAGATTTTGAAAAAGATGGATCATGTTGTAAACCTGAATTTTGTGAATGTTTAACAAAAACAGATGGTGAACATATAAATTGCAATTCAGGTTGGGTGAGCATTGATGTAGGTAAATATATTAAAAAAAATTCAGAGAGTACTGGTTGGGAACTTACATCCAAATATTGGGATGAAGATAACTATAAATGTTGGCCAATGGGTTTAGAAGAACTACATCCTCGTTTAGGAATATTTTCAGGGAAATGTGTTGTTCCTGTTAATACACCTCTCGAAGAACTTGCTAAATGTGAACCACCCCAATCTGATGATGATACAAGTGATAATCAAGGAGGTGATCCTGATGATGATAATCCAGAATAATTTTAATTTAAAGATAATTTATATTTTATTACTATCTACAATATGAGTCTTAACAACAAATTTCTTGATAATATTTCTTATGATCAAGCAATTTTTACAAACAGTTTAATTTACAGGAAGATGAAAAATCTTAATAATGGTTATGATATTTATGCTCTTGTTCGTTTAGATGATCGCTTTGTATGGTCCAAGACAAATGATTATCATATGAATCATAATATTGCTACAGAAGAATTTAATGATTTACGATGTGTAAATGAAAATGGTAAATATTTAACAATTTATCGTCTTTATGAAGGGATGGCAACTAATCTAATGATTTACAATAGTGAAAATATGTTAGTATGGAATAATTTAAATATTCCAATGGATATTAATAATATTCATACAACTTCTCTATTAGATATTCCATCTCATATTGATTTAACAAAGGAGGATGAATGTCTTGATAATGAACGAGATGAACCATTTGAAATGAATTATGAACCTCTGTGTGGATGGGACAATCTATTAAAGCGCGAACCGCCAGATGAATTATCTATTAATGATGATTTAAATGATGAATTTTTTAAAAATATTTTAGATGATGAACCATTAAAGAGAAATGATAATTTTAATTATCCTGATACAGATGATGAAAAGAGTGTATGTTTTGATAAAGAATTAGTTGTAGAAATTCCTGAAGTAGAATACAGGTCAGATCCTTATGATAACGAATGGTATACTAAAGATGAATTCCTTGAATATTATGGTGGTTTAACTGAATGGAAAAATCAAGATCCAAAGTTAGTCTTAAGACGTTATCAGTATTATAATTTTTCGGAAACATTTAAGAATTTAAGTAATAGAAGATTTGAATTTTTATTCAAAAAGTATGAAAAAACATTTGTATAATAAAACAATAAAATAATAAGATATTATAATGAAAACAAAAAAGAAATCGTTAAAAAAAGATAAATATCATTTGATAAAAAGAACTGTCCCAGTTAGAAAAGAATATGGTATGAAATTAAAAGATGATTTAGAAAATATTAAATTAGGTAATGATCATTTAATGGAAATAACAAATAATAATCCAGATGCTCTAAGTTTGATATTTGTGAATTTAAGTGATGTTCCGATAACAATTCAGTATAAATCAGGTTTAAATTGGGTTTCACCTAAAAATCATAGTAGAGGTAAAGATAAATATTCTTGGTCAGATATAAAGTCTTCAAATAAGTTCCCTAAAACAGATTATCATTCTACAAAACAAATTACAGGTTATTTATATAGTGAATGGAGAATACTTTATAAAGATACAATACATACATTTAAATTAACTCCATCAAAGGATAAAAAAAATAATAAACATATTTATTTTTTTAGTAAACGAAAACATAAGATAACAAGAAAATTATTAGAAGATTTTTTAGTATATCAAATAGAAGCAGGCAATAATTTAAATATAAGAGATGGATTACAACCATCATTTAATAAAAGATAAAATAAGTTATAAACACCAACCACCACCGACAAAAGAAGTTCTTCCAATCTGACTGGGTTTTGATGAACCCTGACATGTTAAGATGAAATGAATTAATTTTTCTCTTGTCCAACTACTTTCAGAATATTTAAAAGTTCCAGGTTCACGATTAATCATACTATTTAATAATTCTCTTAATTGTTTTTCATTCATAGATTCTATTTCATCTTCTTTTTTATATTTATAATCACTTTTTTTACTACAAACCCGCTTCCCTTGACAAGTTAAAGCGATTTCAACTAATTTATCTTTTTTCATATTTTTGATATTTCCATAAGTATAACTATTTTTTTCTCTATTTGCGATATTTTTTAAGATAATTCTTAAAGTTCCTTTACCACCTTTTAGCTTATTAATAGATACTTCATCATACGAATCCTCATCGGATGATTCTGGTTGGGTCTCTTCATCATCAGATTCATTTTCATCTTCAGTCTCTTCTTCATCTTCAGTCTCTTCTTCATCTTCATCTTCAGGTTCGGGTTCAAAATCATCTTCTGTTTTCTCTTCACCTTTCTTCTTTTGATGATATTTTTTACATTCTTCACTCATATTCGTAATTTTACCATTTTTAACAGAAGCTTCGCCGATAGGATTTAAACTTTCATCATATAATATACCATCTAAATATGAATATTCTATGCCTTCGTGTATAATATCGATATAATCATCTTCATCTTCGCTAGATATTTCATCGTAATCTATACCTTCTCCATCTTCAGTATCTTTATCAGAATCCATTTCATTATCATCTACTTTATCATCTACTTCAACGTCTGAAAAAAAAGATCTATTTTTATTGTAATCTTCAATACCACCTTTAAATTCTTGCGTATTATTAAATTTACATTCATAAAGATGATCAATTAATTTATCTGAAGCATCACATTTACTATGAGCACAATAAGTTACTATTGGAACATCTTCTAGTGCTAAATGTTTATCATTCACTAAACTTTCAATCTTTGGATAATGTTTTAAAATAGATTTTAAGAAATTTTTTACTTTTCTGGTTTTACTTTCATTTGTATATTTATCCAATGATTCAGTTGGTAAATTATATGAATTAGGTATTTTATCTTTTTTATGATATTTTTCAGGTAATGCGTTTAAGATTATCATATCTTTGGATTTAATCCGTTCATCTAAATATTCTAATGAAACACTTTGAATAATTCTTATTGTTTTTAATGGTAACCAAGTTTTGTCTGAACTCTCTAAAAGATAATGAATATGTCTCGGATTAGTTTTAGAATTTTCTTTATAAGGTTGAGGGGGATTAAATTTTAAAATTACTTCACCTTTATCATCGCATTTTAATAAACCATGATTTTCATAATCTCCATAAGCTTCTTCGGGTCCTAAAATTTTATGAATATCTTTTTGTGGATTCGCTGCCCAATAAAAAACATGTTTGTTGCTATTATCCGAACCTAATGTTAAATGAGCTTCTAATGAATTTTCATCTAATTGGGGTAAAATATCTTTTAAACTTTCATTTTTAAGACTATAATTAGAATCACAATTTATCATTTTTGGATAAGGGGAATAATTTTCGTTCCTTTTAGACCAAAAAGGTATTTCTTCTGTATTTAATTCATCTGCTAAACGACAAAAATTACATTTTTTAATGGTATCTTCACTCATTATAATTAATATATATTTTTATATTTATTATTTTTCGTAAAATATATATATATATATATATATATGGTAAAAAGTAGAAAATTTAACTCTAAAAGATCTACTAAACGTTTATATAAGAAAAATAGATATAATACTAAGAAAAGAAGATATAATACTAAGAAAAGAAGATATAATACTAAGAAAAGGAAAATATTAAAAAAAATCGGGGGTTCTTCCCAAAGAGAAATTGAGGATCCAATTATTTTGTTTGATATAGAATTTATTAGACATGGTCCATCTCTTTCAAATGTTATGACTAAAGCACAGGCAAAAATGGATGAAGCATCTAGGATGAAGAGTGTTTCATATCTTAAAAGAGTAGCGACCCGTAGAAAGGGAATGAATTCCGATTTAAATCATTTTATTAAAGATGTATCTTTGTGTCATTTTGGTATATCTTGTGCTATAGATGCGATGAGTAATTACAGACACTTAACAGGGGATGTAGTATTATGTTCGTGTATGTTAAGAGCAATACAGACTGCTATGTTTCTCTTTCCTAATAAAAGAATTCTAGTTATCCCATTTATAAATGAAGAAGCTAAAGCGGGGTTTGAAAGAGATATGACTGGATATGCTAGAAGTCCCTATGAACCTATTTCAGTTGTTAAAAAAAGGGTTGACAGAACAATAGAAATTTTATCTAATCCAGAACTTATACATTTTGGTGGAGATCAATATACATTAGATAAAATAAAAGGATGGAAAAGAAAATATAGAGTAGAAGGTTTTGATGTTGATTTTAGTAATTTTGAAGAATCAGAAAAACACGCAGAGATAAGTGGATTAGATAGAAGTTTTTTATTTAAATCTAATCCCGAAAAGTTTTTTAATCATTTTAAAGGATTAATAGATAAAGGTTATATAACTAATGGTAGTGTAGCTTGTGTTACACACGGTTATACTTTAAGAAATAATGATCCGAATGAAGGTTTAATTGCTTATATGAAAACTAAAGGAACAGTAGATAAACCCGAATTAACTGAATTAACAGATAATAAACATAATAATGTTCCTAATTGTGGTTCTATTGTCGTTGAAGGCAAATATAATCCCGGTAATAGTGTTGCGATAGAAGATATTCATTTAAATATCGGAATGAAAGATGAGGATGATACATCTAATGTATATGGGAATCTTAATATTAAATATAAAAATACAGATGAAGGTGAAACTGGCGAAACTTCGTATAATGTAAATGATAATAATAAACCAGTCCATCCTAACTGGGAAAGGCGCCCTTTGGTGGACGATACCCCTAAATTTAAAGATTATGTAAATACCGTTGGACCAGAAAATGTAGCAAGAGAAACATTTTTCTGTTATAATTTCATGCATTTCCATGATGATTTAACTGGTTCTGTGAGTTCAAGTGTAGCCGATTGTTGTTCACCCACAGAATATTATCTTAAGTATTGTTTGGGTGATGGTGAACACAGTTTTTTAGATTCCGATTTTATATTAAAACTAGATACAAATAACAGTCTTAGTTTATTTTCTAGTAAACAAAGAAATAAAAGAAATATGGGTAATTTAAACCATGATTTTGAATTATTAGAAGAAAATAAAAAAAGGAGATTATTATTTTTTATGGTAACACAAGATGACCAGCCAATGGATCCCTTGAGTTCAATAAATCGAGGGTATTTATTACCCGGTATAGGTTTATATGATAGAATATTTGATGAAATAAGAGGTGATAATACGCCACAAGTGTATAAAGAAAGTTTAGGTGATAATAATGAATTTATAAGGTCTGTAGCAAGTGTTTTATGTGGAAGCAGTTATGTGAGAAGTAGAGACAATATATTTATGTATTTTACAAAATCAGTTTAAAATGTTTTATCTGTAACCTTTGATAAAATACGAATATCATTCATTAAACTATCAACACCTTCTATTAATGAAGTAAACATGTTTGTTATTTTACTGACTTCATCACCAACTACTAGTTTATGAGAAGGATTTAATGCTACGATAAATAATATTTTATCTTCTAACGGGTGAGGTTTTTTATATCCTAATATATGAATTAATGATTTATCATCTACTAAATATCTCATCATATGACTTTGATATAAATTACCTAATGTATGAGATTCATTTTCAACTTCAATATGATAAATATTTTCTTTATATTCTTCTACTGAGACTATACTAGGCATATCTTTAAGATATTCAATCATTTGTAATTTAAAATTTTCACATCTCTGTAAAAGTATCTTTACTGCAACTTTTAAAATAAGACTATTATCATAATAATGAACACTTTTCAAACTAAAATCATAACTATTTGGTTCATCAATATTATCTCTATGAAAATATCTTTCAGATTCTCTTAACTTAAATTTACGTGAATAAGTCTCAATATCATCTTTTTCTATCTCTTCAATTTGTATTTTCTCCCTTAAGACACTATCTACTAATTTTTCATCAATTTGAAATGAATATGTTGCCTGTGATACACCTTGAAATTTAGAATTTTCATAACCATACCCTACTGATAATGTGCCATAAAAATGTATTTCTTGATAATTATCTTCTGTATTTGTTTGTTTTAGTTCAGTAATTAAACAATAATTTTTATTTCCTCTAAATTCAAAGGGTTTAAATATTTTATCTTTTTCTTTTTGTGATAATGGTTTCTCTAAATCATAATTATCTATATCAGTTTTACTTAATTTATCCCGGATAATCTTTTCATCTTCAGGAGATAAATCATAAGAATCGTCAAATAGTTTTTCTAAGCGTTCACTTAAACCTTCGTTTAATGGATAAATATTTATATCATTCATTGTTACAAATTTAAAAGGTTCTTTACCATCATGTTTTACTTTACATTCAAAAAGATGATTTCTCATATAATTTTCAGGGTCGATATATAAAGGCATAAATGATATCCTATGAAGTAACATCTCATTATGTAATGAAGATTCATTTTTAACCATTATTAAATCGTTATTTTCACCTGTCTGAGTTAAATTAAAACCAACAGTAGGAATATCTGTTAAGAGAGTCCTGCGAATAGCATTCACTAAAGATTTATCAAAACCATATTCATCGTCACCCGATATGACAAATTTTAATTCATCATCTTCAACACGAATATCTGAATATTTAGGAGTAAATTTTACGCTTTCACTCATATTATAGTATTTTAATTATAATATTATTTTTAAATAATCAAATTTTTAAAATAAAGTTAATTTATTTGTTTTAAAATGAACCCAGCGAAATTTTTCCTTTATTTTTCCCTATCTTTTTCTTTTTTTTCTTGTATCTCTTATTTTTCTTGTATCTCTTATTTTTCTTGTATTGCTTCTAAATGGTCTGGAGGGCCCTACTCTATCTTCGGGTGGTATAAGATCCCTCATGGAAAAATTATGTTGTCCCTGATCTTGAAATGTGGGTTGACCCACGGGCATATTTACAGGGTCCATAAACCTCCTCTCATATTTTTCTGGACTCGTTTAGTTTTACGACGATTTGTCTTTTTAATTCTTTTTCTTTTATATATTCTTTTATTAACCATATTTATAATATTATATTAGATAAAATATAAATGAGTAAAGTTGTTGGTACCTATACAGGTAGATTTGATGTTTATAGAAAATTAAGTAATATTAAAATACAAATTATAAGTGTTCCTAAACAGAAAAATAAAATTGTTATTACAGGGCAACCTAAACTATTTTCGGGTTTCTCAAAAAATATTAATGGTTCATTATTGGGTGTAAAAAAATTAATTCATGATGAAAAATCATTAGGATGGAAATTAAGACCTACAAAAATGTATGGTGTAAGTATCTCTTATCAAAATAGAGGTTCCCATCAAGGGGGACCCATGCATAATTTTAAAGATAATATTGCTTTATTTTCAGAAGATGAAAAAAGTATTGATAAATTATTAAAATTCTTAGAGAAACATATTACAAAGGGGAAAGTTAGTCGTACTAAAAAGAAATCTAAAAAAGGAGGTTGTGGTAAAGGTGGAGGAAATAAAGATAAGAAAACATCTAAAAATGATAAACTTTTGAGAAATAAATATAAAAAAATATCTAAAATAGATTGTGCTAAAAAATATCCTAAATCAAGGGATAAAACATTAGAATGTTTAGATCAGAAAAAAATAGATTTAAAATCATTAGAAAGTGAATTCCCTGAAGAAATGAAAATTCTTAAAAAAGAAATAAAAGAATATGAACAAAATATGAATGCTTTTATGAAAGAAGCAGCTAAATGTCAAAAAAATATGCCAAACATGAATAAAGTGGAAAAATGTTCCGAAGAAGTGAGTAAAAAATATGGTAACATTTTTAAAGATAATAAAGAACTATCGCAGATATACACCGATAATTTGAGAGATAAATTAAATAGGATGATTGATCATACACAAAAAATAGATTTTGGAGAACTAGATAAATTAAATTTTTAATAAAATAATATATATAAATGGTTAAGAAAAGGACTGTTAGAAAATCTACAAAGAAAACAAATAATAATTCAGCTTATTTTATATATAAAAGTGGTAATTCAAGGAAATTTTGGCGAATCGTTAAAAATGGTACTAAAATAACAACTCATTACGGTAGATTTGGAACATTAGGCCAGATGACTACTAAAGACTATGGTATAAAAGTGGATTCTGTATATGATAAATTAATCCAATCTAAAAAGAAGAAAGGTTATGTTGAAAGACATGATTTCGGTGATAAAAATCCTAAACCCCCATCTAGTATAAAAAGAGAATATATGAAAATATGTAATAAAGCCGAAAAAGATATAAAATTAAATCCTGTAAGACGTAATTTTGATTGTGAAGGAATACTTGATCAAGATGATACTGAAATAAAATGGATGATAGGATGGTATAAAGATGCTTTAAGAAACAAAGAGTTTGATTGGGATAAATATAATAATCACTATAAATCAAAAAGGAAAAAGAAGAAAACACAAAAAGGTGGTGTGAAAACGTCGCAATAAAAAATATTAAATAAGTTTAATCATTTAAAATTTACTATTTTGTATTTAATAAATAAATGTCTGATAGAGTTTTATTTATTAGTGGTCGTTGTGAGCATTGTAAAAAAATATTAATAGGTATTCAACAACATCCTTTTTTAAAACCTTTGTTTCGGGTGGTAAATGTAGATACACAACCTTATCCCAATTATGTAAAAAGTGTTCCATCAATTTTAATAAATAATCAGGTGATAAGTGGTCAAACTGTATTTGAATATTTTGGTAAATTAGTTGAAGGAAAGAAAGCACAAGAACAGAGAATACAAAATAATCAAACGAATAGTTCTGATCAGGGACAATGTAGAATCAATGAAGAGGGGGAATTAGAAGGATATTGTGTTAACGGTGCTCCAGGTATTGAATTTAGTATGATTAGTGAAGAAAATGATGATTATACTAAAAGAACTTATAAAATGGAAAGTAGTTATGATTTTTTAGAAGGAGCTTCAGATGATATTCACGGACAAGTGAAATCTATGGAAGCACAAGATAGTCAATTAAGTCAAAAAAGAAAAGCATTTGATAGTGATTTAGAAAGAATGCAGAGAGAACGAGGTGAAATGATGGGACAACAAACGGGACCAGGTCCTTTGGGCGGACCAAGACCTCCCATGGGTCAAGGACCTGGTCCAATGATGGGTCAAGGGTAAAATATGATGAGATAATAAAAAATTTATTTTTATTAAAAAAAAAATATATATATATATATATATATTATTAAATAAACAGACGCAAAGCAAGGTCAAGCCGTAATCTGCCACCCATTAGTCGCAATTCAACATCAAAAGTTTATGTCAGTAATTCGCAACTCAACCCAATCGCGCCGCCAACCATTAGTCGCAATTCAATATCAAAAGATCGGGACAGGGAGAGAAAGGGTCGGGCCAGTACCCAATCAAAAGGTCGGGGCAGTAGTAACCAATCAAAAGTTCGGGCCAATAGTAGCCAATCAAAAACTACACCTGAAAATACAGGGTTTCAGGAGGCAAAAAGAAGATATGATGGATTATTTAGAAAGGCAAAAAATACTCCTTTATTTGCCACCCATCCATTACCCGCACTCCATTCTGATGGACTTACAAATGTGCACTTTTTCGGAGATGGGGTTAATAGTACATTAAAACATTTAAGAAAAATTGGTTTAAATGTCCCTAAAAATGCGAGATCATTGTATGAAATAACGGATCCGGATTCTCAATGTAAAAAATGTATAGACGAACCAACTGCTGATACCCCTTGCTATATATGTAAATTAATAATGAAAAATTTGGAAAACTCGGGTTTTTATTATGATAAAAGTGTAAAGAAAACGAGTTTTTTATGGACTGGAAGACAGTGTGAACATATTATTCCAGTATTAATGATGGCTATAATTTGTGGTCTTTGTGATTATAAAGGTGGGAAAAATCCAGTATCTCCAGAAAAATCTATAACTCGTTATTTTAATAAATTAATATATGCTTTTCCAAATGAAAAGAGAAAGATAGAAGATTTAATGGAAGAATATGAAACATGGCAGCGCGCTTGTTGGTTATTATCATATGCGTGGTCTCATACAGAATGCAATATGGTAAAAAATGAATTTCCATTTTTAAAATTTTCAATCCAGTGGACCGATATTCATAAGCCCTCAATTGAAATTGAAGATGATATATTTAAAGAAAATCTAGAAACGCTATTAAGAATGCTACTTTTTAAAAAAGATAATATATGGTGTGATATGTTCCGGGCAGTATATAAAGATGATATATTAGGTATATTAAAATCTAACTATTCAGGATTTCCTACTGTACAAGAAAAAGTTGAGGAATGGATTCAAGACACAATTAGAAGTGTTGAACAAGAAAATTTACAACCATTAATAACACGTTTAAAAGAAAATGATGCCTACTTTAATGTATCTTTATCTATATTGAAAGATACTATATGTGAAAGCGTAGATGATGATCCAGTAGCAATTCAAAAAATTTTAGGAGAAGATACCGTAATTGCTAAATTAATTTATTTTTCTGAAAATAAATTAAAAGCAATTATAGAACATAGAGGTGGCGCGGAACCGAGTTCAGAGATGGAGATGGAATCGGAGCCAGAGATGGAATCGGATCCAGAGATGGATATAAATACTGAAATAATAGGCTTAGCTAATATACTAGTCAACTTATCAAATTTAGATGATAGAAATCGCAGACTTGGGAGAGCTACAACTATAATGGGAGCCGAGGCTTTAGTAGCTCTTCAAAGTGGTGAATCAGCAAATGCTGAACTAATGACAAAAGAAAATATAACGAGACTTATTAATGGTATATTTGAAGATAATGATACTTCAGAAATTATCGCGGGTGCGATTTATCTAATGTATATGCATGAATCTACTAGGGAACATAATCCGTATGCAGTAGCTATTCAAACTGTTAATAATTGGATGCTTGGAAAGGGGGGTGATTATGAAAAAGAATTTAATTCCTTAATCAAAAGGGTTAAAGCTGTATATGGTGAAATCATTATTAAAGATCATTTAATTGCACACCCCCCGCCCTCCCATCCACCCGAACCTATCCCTAATATATCTATAATAACTAAATCTATTATAGATGTATTAAAAGATGTTGAAGATTTAACCGAAGACCCCATAAAAGAAAAAAAAACTATAACATGTGGATTTCAGGGGGATGAATTCAGTACTGATTTTGATTTTCAAGAATTTGTAGAGGATTCTTCTTATACTTTGACAGAAATATTTAGTGCGATTAATAATCTTATTTTACCGCCGGCGGAAGGTATTTTACTGCCGGCGGAAGGTATTTTACTGCCGGCGGTAGATATTTTACCGCCGCCGGACGAAATGGCATTAAAAAAGAAAAAGAAAAAGAAAAAACATACAAAACGTAAAAAGAAAAGGAAGAGTAAGCGAAAGAGTAAGCGAAAGAGTAAGCGAAAGAGTAAGTGAAAGAGTAAATAATCTAAAATGCGTTAAACTATTTAAAATATTAAAATTCTTTTATTAAATATAAATATGTCTGAGATTGAAACAAAACTATTCAGTCTTTTCTCTGATTTTATTCGTGATTTATCTAAAGTATTCCCTGAAATAAAGAATTCATTATATAGAAACTATGAAGATTGTTTAGTTGATGGGTCAAAATGTTTATCTGATTTTCCTAAAGTGAAACGATTTTTAGAGTTGATCGGTGATTATGAAAAATATATAGTTGATAAAAATTTAGAATTCTTTGATTTAGAAGTTGAGTTTCTTGAAGAAATAAGATTTAATCGATTATGGGAAAAGAATATTTCAAACAAAACAAGAGAAAGTATTTGGAAATATTTACAAACATTTCAACTAATCAGTATAAATCTAAAGAGCGGTGAAGCTTTGAATAAGGCTTTAGAAGGAGATAAAATTGATAAATCTACTTTAAAAGATTTAAAAAAGATGCAAAAATTAAGTGAAGATGTTCAGAGTAAAGCGAAATCTGAAGAAGGTGAAAATGAATTAGATAAGATGTTAGGAGGGTTAATGGATAGTGGTATTGGTGAAATAGCAAAGGAAGTAGCACAGGGTTTAGATGTTGAAAGTATGTTTGGCAACGTAGATGAAAATAGTAATCCTATGGAATTAATGACAAAATTAATGAATCCCGATAAAATGGGTGCTATTTTTAATAATATAAATTCAGTTATGGAAAAGAAGATGGCTAATGGTGAATTAACACAAGATGGTTTAAAACGAGAAGCAGAAGGTATGATGGGTCAAATGGGTGAAAACCCTATGTTTAAAAACATGATGCAGCAAATGGGCGAAAATAATATGGGTGAATCTAATGTGGATACAGGGGATACACCTAGACCGAGTAACAATGAAGAATTAAGTAGAGAAGAAAAACAACGTCGTTTAAGAGAAAAAATTAAACAGAAGAAAAATATTATAAAAGATAATATATAAATTAATGAAGAAGGTAGGTTTTAGCGGTGTAGAATCTAGATTTATGGACGATGAAGACGATTCGCATATTCGCCGATTATTAAGGGAAGGAAGAAGAAGGAAGGAAGCAACACATGGACAATATTGTGAAATTGATGATAACTGTCTTAAAAATGAAAGTTGTATAAATAATAAGTGTATATTTGATGATGGCTTGGAAATGAGAGAAGAGAGAGATGAAGAAGTTGAAGAATTGGTGAGAAATAACTGGCTGAAAAGCGCGCTCGGATGGAGTGGACCTATTGCTAAACAGAAGGCTTTGTCAGCTTTTTACCCATTCTCATTAGATGGTGTGAGTCAGGGTGGGGGAGAGTTAAACAAAATAGGGAGGAAAACTAAAAAAACTAATAAGAAACTTAAGAAAACTAAATCTAGAAAGAAAACAGTTAAAAAATCTAAAAGAAGAAATAGATAAATAAAATAATATAGATAAATTAAATTTTAATAATAATTTATTTTTATAAGATATAGTAAAAAGATGATAACAACTCCTTTTTGGTATAATGACCCGACTATTCTTTTTTCACAAGATAGTATTACAGAAATATTCCCTTCAAAGCGCTTTGATATTTTAAGAAAGTTAAATGCGATCGTAAGATTATCAATATTTTATACAATTATTATGTATTTAATGAAGCGTGAACAAAAATATTTAATTATTCCTTTAATTGTTATGGGTATTACATGGATGGTATGGTATAAACAAGAAGATATTCATACAGATTCTATAATGAAAGAATCTATGAGCGATAATATAGATGATTTAGTAAAAATAAACGATTTAAGTACCGAATGTAGGGTACCAGATAAAGATAATCCGTTTATGAATCCTTCATTAGCTGATTATGGTTCAGATAAACCCCCCCCACCTAAATCTTGTCCTAGTTACAATAATAAAGGTGTTCAGAGAAGAGTAGAAGAATTATTTAATGAAGATTTATACCGAGATGCAAATGATATATTCGGTAAAAATAATAGTCAGAGACAATTTTATACAGTCCCAGGAAATAGAGTTCCCAATGATCAAGGATCATTTGCTCAATGGTGTTATGGAACCCCGCCTACTTGTAAAGAAGGTAATAAAATAGCTTGTTTAAGTGCGAATGGTAGACCTGGTGGATCTACGGGTTCTGGAAGTAATTAAATTTTAATTCTTATATTTTTTTTATTTTTATCAATATATATATTATAAATGACAGATGTTTTAGGAAATAATGGTTATAATGGATATATTGCTGGTAATCCTTCTCCTCAATTACAAAATTGTGGTAATGCCGAAACACAACCTGATAAATTTCAACTTTTTAAAAAAGCGAGTATTCGTTCTGATCAGCTAACTATGGACTTAGACGTTATGCAGTCTCAGGGTCCGGGTTATTATCATTTAGATAATCAGTTTGCTTGTGAATGCGGTTTAAAAGAAGCTCAAAGTATTCAGACATCTCAACCAGGCATTCACTTAAAAGGTGGATTTGGATGGATTGCTGAAAAAGGTTGTCTTGTAGATAATGATTCTACATTGAGACAAGATAAAACGAAGTTAACTAATGATAGACAAATCAATCAGATGTTTGAGCGTCTTTCAGCGACTACTCCTAATTTAACAAAAGGTTATTATGATGTAGATACTGAATCTATTATTAGACCAGGTGACTTTTCTTCTGATCAGAAACCTTGTATTGGGACAAGTGAAGTTACATTTGGTAATTATTTCTTACCCATGATACCTAAATTAAAAGAAGAAGTTCAAGATCATAGACATATTATCCCTGAAGATTCTAAACAAGATTGGGTCAGAGGTGGTTTACCTACGAGACAGATGGTTAGAAATGCTGATTATTTAAGAAGATGTCAAGAAAAGACTTTTCAATGATTAACTCTAAAATTAAAAATACTAAATCTTAATATTAATTTTTTTTTATAATATTCATAATATAATATGAATAATTTAGATAGTGGTGGAATCACAAATACTCTTTCAAATAATTTTACCTCTTTGCCTGGTGAATATAGATTAAATGAAAAGAGAAATCAAATAAGTTATCCCTGGGCTCCTACTATGATCTTACAAAAGAATGGTGGTTCTTTAATGGATGAAAATTTCTTTGATACGGATAGTGAACTAAAAAATATTACTAGAAAGTTAAGTAATAATCCTAAAGAACAATATATACCTGGTCAAGAAGGCGAAGAAAAACGTATGTTAAATTTTAAAGATGGCGGTTATCATCAGATAAGTAGTCGTTTAACAAATAATGCTTTTGAGTTAAAAGGTATAGGTATTAATAGATGGGAACCTTTATTTTTTGATCCCCAAAAAAATGCTATAGAACCTTTTAGAAGAATAGGTGATAATACGGTTTTACATACTTTAGACCAACATGTTAATGAATGTGGTAATATTTAAATGTATAATAAATTTATTTTAAAAAATATTTTATAATATATAAAATGGTTAAAAGAAGATCAAAGAATATTTTAAAATCTAGAAATATTAGGAATAAACGGTCTAAGATTAGAAGAAATAGAAAGAATAGAAGGAGAACTAATCTTAAAAGAAAAACAAAAAATATAAAAAAACATCTAGTTGGTGGCGGTGAACCAAGCACTATACGTGAAATATATGAAAATTTTCTAAAATATAATATTGGACATGAAAAATGGTTTTCCACAAGTGAAGGTGATTTTAACCCTTTAAAGGACCGGAACTTCGCCGGGGAAGAAGTAAAAATTATTCCAGAAGAAGCGATGTTGGTGAGATTTAAAGATATACTTAAAAATGTATCACCATACACTTATACAGGTAATGAAGAGATGTATGAAAAGTTCGATAAAAATGATAAAAAAAATAATGTCAAGAAAAAGATATACGAAATATTCGGGTTTAATTCAAGGGAAGAGTTTGAAGAGAATAGAGAAAGATTAAGAAAAGAATATGAACATGTATCGAAAAGATTGAATCAAACAACTCAAAAACCTAAATTATCTTATTATAAAAGCGAAGGAATGATGGACTATTTTGCAGGAGGTGGTAAATAATTAATTTTTTATTTAAATTTGATTTAAAATTAATATATATCATATTAACAAATATATATTATGGAAGAAGAATTTAATGAAGAGGTTGAATATACGGGTGATGAATATGATGTAACAGAAATAGTTGTAGAAGAAAATGATGATCAAAAAATGATTGAGATATTAAGGAAATATAATAAACATAAGCGTAATTATAAAACAAATCCAATTTTAACAAAATATGAAAAATGTAGAGTTCTTTCAGAGAGAGCTAATCAAATTAATTGTGGTGGTCAGATTTATATATCAAACCATGAAAAATTCACAAATGCTTATGATATTGCAGTTCAAGAATTTAATGAAAAACGTATTCCTTTTATCATCAAAAGACCTTATGGAAACGGTTTTGAATATTGGAAACTTAAAGATTTATATTAAATATTTATATTAAATATTTCCTATAAAAATATTTTATTTATACCTATTATAAATGAGTGTGTTAAAGGATATTGTAAATATGGTTAAGAAATATTGCGATGATGATGTTTGTTTAATGATTGTTTTTATTATCGTGGGTTTTAGTCTTTGTTATCTGTTTAAAGATCGTATTAGTGGTTTTTCTAATTTTGCTTCATTAGATGAAGAAAGTGATAGTGATGAGGCGCCTAAAATAGAAAGTAAAGGTATTCCTAATACTCCTGATATTCCAGTAGAACAACCCGTGGGTATTCAGTTGAGAGAGAGAAAACCTGAACCGACACCTTCCACGAAAAGAGCACTAGAATTAATGTCTGGAAAACCCCCCGTAGAAAAGAAGATGATTCAACAGAAGAATGGTTTACTAGTTCAGGATTCTATGATTTTTAAACCCTTTGATGAAGTATGGAATCCTGGATTCATGCCTTTAGATATGGTATTTAAAAATGTTCAGAATTCTTTGGGAAGTATTATGGGTCCCGACAGACCTACTGGACCGACTATGGGCCCCGATAGACCCACGGGTCCCGTTATGATGCCTCAGCCCCCATCTCAACCAAGTCCTTCTGGTGGTAGTAATGTGGACCTTGTTCTCGTTTATGCCCCCTGGTGTGGTCATTCGAAACGTATGTTACCTGATTATGAAAAAGTAAAATCGGAGTTTGATGGGAAAACTATAAATGGAAAAACGGTTAATGTAATCATGTATAATTCAGATGTGGATAAAGACAAAGTTAAAGAATATGGTGTTAAAGGTTTCCCTAGTCTATTTATAGAGAAAGATGGTAATAGAGAATCATTCCCTCATAGAAGTTATGATAAAATTAGTGATTATTTAAATAATCTCTAAGGTTTAATTCCATTTTTTAGTGATATTATATTGTTTTTTATTGTTATCAATATTATTATTATTATTATTTTCTTCATTATTCATATTTTCATTTGAATAATTCCAATGGTCGGGGCTACATAATTTAAAATCGTCATGAGGTTCAGCTTTATACCAAAATACTTGATCGGTTAATTTATTACTTTTCGCATTATTGTGAATAACTAAACATTCATAATTTTCAGTACACTGGTCCATTACTTGACAAAACATCTCAAAATTAGGAAACATACCCGCATAATGTTCATATAAACGTTTTCTATTCGAAACATAATTTTCTCTCAAAATAAATACATAATCAATATTAGTTCTTAAATTTGGTGGAATACCTAGAGCATATTGCATAGTAATCATAAACATAATCTTAAAATGACGACCATTCATAAATAAACTTCTAACATTTTTATCTTTTGTCCAACTATTATCATAAAGACAATCATCAAGAACAAGAAATGCCCTAGGATCTGTAGATGGACAATCTTTACATCGTTCTATCATCATTCTTTGTCTTTTTAATAATCTTTCAATAATTCCAGGTTCATATTCATCATAAATAAATAATTTAGGAACCATTTTACCATAAAAACTATTCGCTGCTTCAGTCCCTGAAATAACTTGACCAGCGGGAATACCCGTATGATGTGCTAAAATATCTTTACATAAAAAAGATTTACCCGTATCTCTCTTACCAATCAAAACAACAACTTTATCATCTTTAATTTCTTTAATATCAAAACGTTTTAACTGTATTTCCATATTATATATATAATGTATAAAATCTATATAATTTAAACATAAGTTTAAAAGTTTTATTTTTTGTAAAACTCTCAATTAATATGAATTCAGAAATTCAATTTTATAAGTGGCAAACACGTGATTATAAAAAATTATATGGTTCAATAAGAGAAAATTTAGATATGAATAATTTACAATTTTATATGCCATTTTATTCGCTATATTTTTATATTCATAATAAATCTAAAGCAAATCATAAGATTGATATGAAAAGAAATTATTATCTCAAAGAAGTTTTAGAAATTACTAAAAGTAGATATTATAATTCAAATATGTTTTTAAAGGGAAATGTTTATAATGAATCCAAAAATGTTGTAACTGAATGTGAATTATTTTGTAAAAGTATCCCTATTTTAGATCCTATTCATGTAGTGAATAATAATTATAATCTAGTGAATCATAATAATTATCATTTACCGAGTAATTATAATTATAATACTTTTCATAAAATTAATGATATGAATAATACAGCATATATAGATGTATTATGTAGTTTCTTATTTGGAAATTTAACACATTATAAAAAAAATCCATCATTTCCTCTTTATTATGGTTCTGTAAATGGTATAGGGGATTATAATTATGATTTAACAGAAGATTATGATGATATTAAAAATGATAGATGTTTTAATGAAAATATAGATAAAGGATTTAAACTTGAAATTTATGTTTCAGATGATGAAAGTTCTTCTGATGATGATGAAGATAGTGATTCTAATAATGAAAGTATAACCGATGATGAAGATAAAAAATCTGAGTCGGATAAATCATCTATAGATGAAAAACGTGAAGATAGTAGCTTTGATGATTGTATCGCAAAATTATTAAAAATACCTATTCAGTTATTATTTATTGAAAAATTAGAAGGAACTCTTGAAGATTTATTAGATGAAGATATTAAAGAAGAAATTTTATTATCTTGTATTTTTCAAATATCATTCGCCTTAACTTATCTTCAAAAACATTATCAATTTACTCACAATGATTTACATATTAATAATGTAATGTTTAAGAAAACCGAAAATAAATATCTTTATTACAAATATAATAATATTTATTTTAGAGTTCCTACCTATGGTTACATCTTTAAGATTATAGATTTTGGGAGAGCAATATTTAAATACAGAGATAAAGTTTATATGAATGATGTTTTTAGTGATTATGGTGAAGCGGGGGGTCAATATACTCATCCAAAACAAGTTCAATTCACTATTGAAAGGGATAAAGAATATATAAAACCAAATTATCATTTTGATCTTTGTAGATTAAGTATGACTATTTTAGAAGAATTAAATGATAAAGAATATTCAGAAGAATCATTGCAATTTCTAAATCATATGTGTAAAAATAGTTGTGATATAAGTTTTTGTGATATGCCAGATGATTTTTATCTTTATAAAAGTATTGCTAAAGACGCTTGTAATTGCTTACCGAGAGAAGTTATCATGAATGATATTTTTAAATCATACAGAATAAAAAAGAAATTATTTCCTAGAAAATCATATTATACACTATAAATTATACAATTTAGTTTGAATAAAATACTAATGTATATCTTTCACCCCTAAAAGGACATGTTTCATGTGGATATTTTGAACCATCAAAAGTATAAAATTTATTTTTAATATCATGTTTTACTGGATTCTTTTCATGTTCATCAAAGATAGTTAATTCACCCCCGGTATAATTACCTAAACCTACAATATAAGATATACCTGTATTTTTAGCATCTCTGTGTCTAGCAGCACGATGATTTTTATTATACTGAATCGATGTAAATTTAAATTTAGGATCTTTTAATCTCATTAATTTTTTAGATTCTCTAAATAATTTTTTATATTTAGGTTCTCTTGTTTTCATAGATAACATTTTACGATAACCCGAGCGTGAACCTTTACCCGCCCAAGAAGTAACTATTCCAAGGACGAAACCTTCATAACCCGATTTTCCAGCCATAACATGGCTTTGTCTTAATACATTAGGTCTTGCTGTTTTAGGCCATTTCATTTCTCTTAACATTTTTAAGACTAATTTCTTTTGCGATTCAAGAGTAATTTTATCCTTGCGTGTTTTTCTATCGGTCTTTCTAGTATTCTTTCTTTTAGTACGTCTTTTTGTTCTCATTTATATTATAATATATATTTTTTTTAAAAAGGTGGTTTTGTATAATTATTCATTTTTGGTGAAGAACCACTAACATCTATGGAACCACTACTCACTAAGCTCTGAGAACTATTATTAAAAAAATACAACATAATCGTGCTTATAAAAATAATAATACTGAAAATAGTTAAATATTCATTTTTACGATCACGTGAATCATATTTATCATCTGTGATCAAAGCATAACATCCTGTGCTAACCATTGATATACCCGTACCGACTAATAAGCAATGACCAAACATTTATTAAATGAGAATAATAAATTCTCGTTTAATAAACTTAATGATAAATTTCTTAATTTTTCATAAATTTGATTTTATGATTAATATTGATTATTTAATCATATAACCAATCACAGGTGATAAACAATACCGAACAAAATGCCAACCATCTGCACCTGCAAAAGGGTCCATATTGCTTTGATAAAGCAGGGAAGACCAGAACTATATATTCATATCGCCGAGGAGTTGAAGAATATGAGAAATCATCCACCCGATTTAGATATCACGCCAGAACTAGTCGCCCAAAATTTGCTGAGACGATACCCAGGGTGCCCTCAAAAATATGTTCCGAGAAACGGAAATCGCCCATGTCACCCCAACGGAGACCTTAAATAGAAAATTCATCCAAATACAAAAATACAGAAAACTAGTTTAGATTAAAGACAAAAAAGATTTTTTTTATTTTTCTACTTCATTCGCATCTTCAAAAAGCGTAAACATTTTATCATTATTTGTTTCAACTTTAATACCTTTATCTTCAACTATTTTTTTCATATCATCAAAGAAATTTGCTAATGAAGAAGTTTCATCAATATCATCTTCATTTTTGACTGCTACCATTTCTTTACGCGGTGATTTAGGTTCTTGGGGTATATCAACAGTAGGATTATTTACACTTTTATTTTCTTCAATGATTTCTAATGGTTTTACTATTGGATCATCAACAGATTTAGTAGGTTCGCTAGTATTAGTATTATTAGTTGATGAATCTTTATTCATATTTGGATATAAATTATCAAATGAAAAAGCAGGTTGAGTCACAGGTTCGGGTTCAGGTTGTGGTATAGGTTTTATTTCTTCTATCGGTGTTGCTAAAACATCACTTTTTACTACATTGACTTCTTCACTGGGTGGTTGCATATTTGTCATAAATTTCTTTAATTTATCTTCATCTACCGTTTCTTTTTTATCATTTGTAATATCAACATTATCATATTTAATTTCTACGACAGGATTTGGTGAATTATTTGTTTCCAAAGGAGTTTCACCTGGTATATCTACTGGAATAGTAATGTCATTTACAACTATATCATTACAAGCTTTTTCTACTTGAGCATCAGTAGGATCATCTGAAACCGGGAATTTTTCACTCATACTCAGTTCTTCGGTAGATGCTTCTATTTTTAACTCATTTTGAATATCTGTTTCTTTTTTAACAATATCATTTAATTTTTCTTGTAGATTTGAAATATCCTCCTCTTCCTTAACTATTGTAGGTCCCGTATCTATTTCTTTATTATCATTAATAATACTGGATAGAGTTGGTTTAGAGATATCTACTTCGGGTGAATCATTGGTTAGAACTTCATTGGAATCTTCTATTTCTTCGTCGTCAACTAAAATAAAATCTTGTAGTTCATCAGATTTTTTATGAATAGGTGATCCTGATTTTCTCTGAACATTTTGAGGAACAAAATTACTTAGTTCTTCTCTTAACATCTGTTTTAATGTTTCTTTTTGATTTAAGATACTATCAGTTTCGCCTTCTAAATGTTCTTTTAAGATATCTTTAATAGGCAAACTATTTCTAATTGTATTTTCTATACATTTTTGTATGATACTTTCAATTTCTTTATTGTTTTTTTGAAATTCATGACCAGGTACATTTTCATTAAATAAATAAGGATTTTTCCATAATTCTCTTGCCGTATTTATATAACATTTATGAACAAATGTACTAGTTTTAGGTATTGTTACATTAATCTTTTGAAAGCTCTTATTGGGGCCAATTGAAGTTAAAATTTTTGTATGACTAATAAATACAGCAGTAATTAAATCATCTATATAATCACAATTACTATTATTAACAATACGACTACATTCTGAATCAATAATTTCACTATTCCATATTGGAACCTTTTCTAAAAGTTCTCTAAAAATCAATAAGATAGGCATTTTCTTCCTGCCATACAACAATTTAGATTCATCATAGATACTTTTTACACCATCAAACATATGAGGATATAACATATCAACAAGCTGAGCAGTATATTCTACCTTAGCTTGTGCAAAAATAGGAGTATTTAACTCTTCCATAATTAATAAGACATTTTATTATTTATATTAAACTTAAACTAATTTTTTAAAAGATATTCTAAATACACAATTATCTTTTCCATACACTTCATAATAATAATCTTTTAACTCTGTCGAATTTGTAATATGTTTCTGATCTTTAAAATAATTAGGATGTTTAAATATATATTCATTCATAGTAGGGAAAATATCTAATTGAACCTCATAATTCATTGATAAAAAGTATTCATTTACTTTTTCTATATCTTCTTTGGTTAGGTTATTGATGTCAACTTTATCTTTTTCACCATAAAAATATTTTAAACCATCAACAAAAATCATTAATAATTGTTCAAATTCATGTAAACCTAAATTTTTACCGGGTTCGTTCAAAGGTAATTCTAATTTAACTTCACCCTTTTCTCTAGGTGAATCTGAAAACAAATAATTGATAAAATCTTGATGATCTCCTTCTTTAAACACAGTATCTCTATTCATATTAAATATATGATAAAAAATTTATCTATTGTAAACTAAATATGATTAATAATGCTTTAGTTGAGAAAACTATTTATGCTTCCTTATGGGTTCAGTTTTTAACGACCAGTCTTTCATTAGATGGTTTAAATTATGAGTTAGCAATTGAAGATAGTATCTTAAAAGATATCCTTGTCTTAGAAGCTTTTGTTCAATTTGTTGAAGCTTTCTTTTATATTTGGGTAATTTATGCTTTAAAAGATATAAGAAAGATGACAAGTCGTAGGTATATAGATTGGTTTATTACAACACCAACTATGCTTGTATCCACAATTATTTTTATGGAATATTTAAGAAAAAAAGAAGCGAATGAAGACACATTAAACTTTTGGACATTCCTACAAGATCATAAAGAGAACATTATAAAAATAGTTTCTTATAATTTCTTTATGTTACTATTTGGATTATTGGGTGAATTAAATATTATTGATAAAAAAATAGGTGTATCTATAGGTTTTGTATTCTTTGGTCTATCATTTAAACTGATTTATGATGAATATGCTAAATATACTGAAGGGGGTAAAAAATTATTCGCATTTTTATTAATAGTCTGGTCATTATATGGTGTTTCAGCGATGATGCCTATGGTTCCTAAAAATGCTTGTTATAATATATTAGATATCGTTGCTAAAAATTTCTATGGTTTATTTATTTATTATTATATTACTCAAATAGGTACTCGTAAAGGTTATTTATTAAATTTTATAAAAACGGAATAAGAGAACTATTCGCTTTAATATAAATCATATTATCTTTTAATTCTAATCTATTTATTGTATTTAATGTATTTATTAAATATTCTTTATCGTATTCACTATTAATATTTTCATTATCAATTTGCCATAAATAAACGGGTGCTACAGGGGATTGTAATGTAAATACAAAATCTAATAATCTTTTGATATGTTTATCATTCACAAGAATTAAACTTTTTTGTA